>Ga0209474_10003000_pt1 | contig 15049 bp, 13 predicted proteins | sample GraSoiAngelo_145_FD_185902 | JGI IMG/M metagenome (GOLD analysis project Ga0209474, IMG submission 185902) | Grasslands soil microbial communities from the Angelo Coastal Reserve, California, USA - 14_1009_05_20cm (SPAdes) (version 2) | ecosystem: Environmental > Terrestrial > Soil > Grasslands...
TTGCCGATCCCCTTCATCTTCTTGCCGACCCGCAGCACGTCCTCCCAGCCTTTGATGGAGCCGGGGTCTTCGCCGACCTGCTGCAGGATGTCCTTGCGCATCATCAGCGGCTGATCGATGAAGAAGTTCGGCCACGCGCGCCAGGTGCCGTTGACCTTCCCGATCTTGTTGCTGGCGCTGTCCAGGGTGCCCAGCTTGCCTTCGGCGTAGCTGATGATGTCGCCGACGTCGACCAGGCTGTGCTCGTACAGGTACGTCGCCGGCTGCGCGATCATCTGGATCAGGTCGTGGCCGGCCCTGGCGGCCACCTCGGCGGCAAAGCGCGCGGGGAGGTCGGCGATGTTGATGTGGTCGATGCTGACGTCGATGTTGTTGCTGGAAGCCCAGGACTTGACCCAGGGGTCGAACCACTGGTCGAACTGAGGGATGAAGTGGTTCCAGGTCAGGATCTTCAGCTCTTTGTTGGTCTGCGGCACGCTGGGACCGCTGCTGCTGGTGCCGCTGGGCGCCGTTCCGGGCGGAGCGCAGGCCGCTGCCGCCAGCCCCGCGGCTGCCGTGGCGGCTCCCGACAAAAACCGCCTCCGCGACAAGTTGCTGTCGAAAAGGGTCATGTCCTACCCCCCCGGTTGATGAGTGGTTGGTGCCCTACGAACATACACTTCGCAGTCATGGACGCAATCCGTGAAGCCGGCCAGCGCGCGCGCCGGGTCGGCGTCGGCGAGGGCCAGCACTCCTAGGCCGCGCATGGTGGCGACCTGGTCTACGATGCCCCGGCCCATTCGGCCCGCGCCCGCCTCAGCCCTTGACGGCTCCGGCGGTCATGCCGGCGACGAAATAGTCGACAAAGAACGAGTAGAGCATCGCCACCGGGATCGAGCCCAGCAGGGCGGCCGCCATCAGCTCGCCCCAGAAGAACTCGTCGCCCCGGATCAGGTCCTGTGTCACGCCGACCGGGATCGTCTTGGAAATGGGGTCGTTCATGAAGATCAGGGAGTAGAGGTACTCGTTCCAGGAGAGCGTGAAGGCGAACATCCCCGCCGACAGGATGCCCGGAAGCGCCAGCGGGATGGCGATCCGGACCATGGCCTGGATCCGGGTCGCCCCGTCCACCAGTGCGGACTCCTCCAGCTCCCGCGGGATGCCCTTGAAGTAGCCGATCAGCAGCCAGGTGCAGAACGGGATCAGGAAGGTGGGGTAGGTCAGGATCAGTGACCAGAGGTTGTTGTATAGGACGAAGACCTGGATCAGCTTCGCCATCCCCAGGAAGAGCAGGGTGGGCGGAACCAGGTAGGTGACGAAGATCGCCCATCCGATCCAGTTAGCGCCGCGAAAGCGCAGCCGGCCCAGCGAGTAGCCGGCCAGGATGCTGCAGAAGAGCGAGATCGTGGTCGAGACCACGGCCACGATCGCGGTGTTGAGAGCCCAGTGCGGGAAGAAGGTCTGAGTGAAGAGGTGCTCGTAGTTCTTGAGCGTCGGCTGGCGCACGAAGATGGGCAGCTGGTTGAAGTCCAGCAGCTCGGTGTCGCTCTTGATGCTGGTGATGAGCATCCAGTAGAAGGGGAAGAGCGTGACCAGCACGAAGAAGCAGACGGGAATGTAGATCCGGAAGAGCCGGGCCAGGAACGGATCCCCGATCTCGATCCGGCCCCGGGGGCCACGCTGGCGCCGCCGCAGCCAGCCGGCACCTCCGACCTGCTGGGGGACCTGGGCCTCGGCCACTATTCCGGGCGCCTCAGGAGCAGGAGGACGACCCCGATCACCACGGTCAGGACGGGGAAGAGGAAGAGCGAGACGGCCGCCCCGATGCTGAGCTGGTTGCCCGGGATGGCGATCGTGTAGGCCCAGGTCGCCAGCAGCTGCGTGCTGTTGTAAGGCGCGCCCCGGGTGAGCACCCAGGGCAGCTGGAAGTCCGCGAAGGTGAGGATGGTGGAGAGCAGGATCACGACCAGCAGCACGGGCCGCAGCATCGGCAGCGTGATGTGCAGGAACTGCCGCCAGCGCGTGGCGCCGTCCACCCTCGCGGCCTCGTAGAGGTCGGTGGGGATGGTCTGCAGCCCGGCCAGGAAAGCGATGCCGTAGAAGGGCGTGCCGCGCCAGATGTTCACGATCATCATGGCCAGCATCGCGGTGCCCGGGGTGCCCAGCCAGTTGACGCAGGTGGTGGAGCCGTGGCAGATCGGCAGGTGCAGGCCCGAGTTCATGACCCAGTTGATGACGCTGAAGGTGGGGTCGAACATCCAGCGCCAGGCCAACGTGGAGAGCACGCTGGGAATGATCCAGGGCAGCAGCAGGGCCGCCCGCACGAAGCGCTGCGCCGGGAAGACCTGGTTCAGCAGCAGGGCCATGCTGAGGCCGAGCACGAACTTCACGATCGTGGTGTAGAAGGTGTAGCTGAAGGTGTTCACGAAGGCCGTTCGAAAGACGCCGTCGCGCGCCATCTCGAACAGGTAGTTGGCCAGGGCCACGAACCTGCCGAGCACCTCGTCCCCGACCTCCGTCGAGGTCGTAGAGAGCACGACGCCGTAGATGAAGGGAAACGCCAGGAAGATCGACAGCACGAGGACCGTCGGCACCAGCAGCAGGTAGCCGAGGAAAGCCTCGTTGTCGAACGGGTTCGGCCGCTTGTGGGGCAGGCCGACGCTGCGCGCTCGCGCCCGGGTGATGATGCTCACGGGTGAGTCGGACCCCCTGCCCCTACGGCTTCTCCCAGATGTTCCGGAGCCGGTCCTCCGCCTCCTTCACGGCCGTCTGCGGCGAGGTCCCGGCCAGCGCCTTGGCGAACATGTCGGCGGTGATGTACTCGGCCTGCGCCTGGCTCGTCTTCTTGCTGGGGGGAGCCGGCCATCCGGGCCAGTAACCGATCGGCTTGTTAGAGGCGTCGTATGCCACGTCGTGGAAGGCCTTGAGCTTGGCGTCCGACTGGAACACGGGCGCGTTGTTGATGGCCGCGAAAGGCCCGATGTCATAGCCGCCGGCGGCGGCCATCCATTTCAAGTAGTTGTCCTTGTCCATCTGGTACAGCACGAAAGCCTTGGCCGTCTCCGGCTCCTTGGTCCACTTCATGACGGCCTGGTTGAAGATCAGGTTCATCGTGAAGACGCCTTTCGGTCCTCCAGGCATGACGGCGTTGTCGGTGACCTTGTCGAACTTCTTGTTGGTGTCCCGCTCCTTGATGTAGATCGAGGGCCCGTTCAAGGTGGCGCTGATGTTGTCGGAGTGGTAGGCCTGGTTGTTGTCGGGGTCGAGCCACTCGGGGTGGAAGACCTCCCCGGCGGCCTTGGCGCGCAGCGCCCAGTCGATGGCCTTCAGCGTCTCCGGGGAGTTGATGGTGACCTTGCCGCCGGCGTCGGTCTCCTTGCCGCCGTGCGCCCAGAGCACGGGCAGCCACATCGTCAGGGAGTCGCCGTAGGCGTGGCCGACCGTCTGCGCGATCGGCTTGCCGGTGGCCTTGGCCAGCTTGCCGGCCGCCGTGAGCATGTCCTCGAAGGTCTTGGGGAAGCCTGAGACGCCGGCCTTCTCGAAGTAGTCCGTGCGGTAGCTCCAGGCGTTCATCACGATCGTGTAGGGGACGGCGCGGTAGACGCCGTTGACCTTGGTGTAGGCGTCGTTGACGGGATGGATCGCACCCAATCGCTGCTTCAGGATGTTGACTTCGTTGGTCACGTCCAGGCACGCGCTCGTGTAGAGGTGCGGCCAGGAGTACTGCATGGAGATCACGTCCGGGCCGTCACCGGCCTGCACGTAGGCGGCCGTCTTGGCGATCAGGTCGTCCTGGGTGATGGTCTGGACGACCACCTCCACCCCGAACTTGTCGCCGAACTCCTGCGCCTGGCGCCGGACCTCGGCATCGCCCGCCGGCACGAAGCTGTTCCACTGCGTGTAGACGATGCGGGCGCCCTTGCGCGGCACCGGGGCCTTGCCCGTGGTGGCGGTGTTGGTGCCGCCCGTGGACCCGCCGCAGGCCACCGCCCACATCTCGGCCAGGGAGGCGGTGACGACCAGGGCCCCAGTGCGCTTGAGGAAAGTGCGCCGCGTCCACTGGTACAGCTCTGGATCGCGTTCAAAGACTTCCACGAGCTCGTCGTTCGTCATGTCTCCTCCGTCTCCGTCCTGTCGGTATCTTCCCGCCGGCTCGCGCCCGGCCGCTCAACCCGACTCTTCTCCCCGCCGGGGGGTCGGATTTAGCATAGGTCGGCAAATGGCATCCGTCACCTATGACCACGTGACCAAGAAGTTCTCCGGCGAAACCACAGCGGTCAACGACCTGAGCCTGCAGGTCCACGACGGCGAGTTCATGATCCTGGTCGGTCCCTCGGGGTGCGGCAAGTCGACCGCGCTGCGCATGCTGGCCGGCCTCGAAGACGTCACCGACGGCGACATCAAGATCGGGGACCGCGTGGTCAACGAGGTGCCCGCCCGGGAGCGCGACATCGCCATGGTCTTCCAGTCGTATGCGCTCTACCCGCACATGAGCGTGTACGACAACATGGCCTTCGGCCTCAAGATGCGGGGCACGCCGCGCTCCGAGATCGAGGGCAAGGTCAAGGACGCGGCCGGCATCCTGGGGCTGGAAAAGCTGCTGCAGCGCAAGCCGCGACAGCTGTCGGGCGGCCAGCGCCAGCGCGTCGCGCTGGGACGCGCCATCGTGCGCGATCCCCAGGTCTTCCTGCTCGACGAGCCGCTGTCCAACCTCGACGCCGCGCTGCGCGTGGAGACCCGCATCAACCTCCAGAAGCTGCATCAGCGACTGGGCTCGACCTTCATCTACGTGACCCACGACCAGGTCGAGGCCATGACCATGGGCGATCGCATCGCGGTCATGAAGGAGGGCGTGCTGCAGCAGGTGGCTCCGCCGCGAGAGCTGTACGACCACCCGGTGAACATGTACGTGGCCGGCTTCATCGGAAGCCCGCGCATGAACTTCATCCCGGTCACGCTCGACGGCAAGACGGCCAAGGCTTCAGGGTTCAGCGTCGAGTTCTCGAGCGCCCCCGGCATCGAGAAGGGCGTGCTCGGGATCCGCCCCGAAGACTTCGACGAGCAGCCGCGCGAGGGCGGCCCGCGCATCGACATGAAGGTCGAGGTGGTGGAGGTCCTTGGCTCCGACCAGTTCGTCTACGGCAAGGTCGGCGGCGACGACGTGATCGCGCGCGTGGATCCGCAGTTCAAGGTGACGCCGGGCGACACCATGAAGCTGGGGCTGAACATGCGGCGGCTGCACCTCTTCGACGCGGAGACCGAGAAAGCCCTCAACTGATCCCCGCCGCCCTGGCGCTGGTCCTCGGCGCCGCCGGCATGCACGCGGCCTGGAACGTGATGCTCAAGGGCTCCTCGGATCCGCTCCGCCTTTCGCTGCGGGCGCTGGTCGCGGGCAACCTGCTCTTCGCGCCGCTCGTGCTGCTGGTCTGGCTGCTGACGGGCAGGCCCGGCCTGCAGCCTGTGGGCTGGCTTTGCGTCGCCGGTTCGGCTGTTGCGGAGCTCTTCTACTTCGTCTTTCTGAGCCACGCCTACCGGCGGGGTGAGCTCTCCTTCGTCTACCCGATTGCCCGCGGCACCGGACCGCTGATCGCCGTGGCGGGCGGCCTCCTGCTCCTGCGCGAGCAGCTGGGGCCGGTGCAGCTGCTGGGGGTGGCGGCCCTGCTGGCGGGGATCTGGCTGGTGCGGCGCCCCTCGGGCGCCTCCGGTCCGCTGCTGGCTGCGCTGCTGACCGGCCTCTGCATTGGCACTTACACGCTCATCGACCGGGTCGGCGTGCGCTTAGGGCCCCCTTGGCTCTACGGCTGGCTGATGTTCATGCTGACCTGTGGCCTGCTGGCGGCCTGGGTGACCGTTTTCGGCGGCGCCGGCAGCGCGCCCGGCTGGCGCCGCTCGGCCTTGGTGGGCTTGCTGATGTCGGCCACCTTCTACGTGGTCCTGGTGGCCCTGGCCATCGCGCCGGTGACGGTGGTGGCGCCGGCCCGGGAGTCGGCCATCGTGCTGGTCAGCGCCTGGGGCGTGCTGCGCCTGCGCGAGCGTCAGGGTCTTGCCCTGAAGCTGGCGGGAGCCGCGGCGATCCTGGCGGGCGTGGTGCTGCTGATCGTCTGAAAGGGACCACTGCCCGGCTACCAGGTGACGGCGCCCTCGCTCGCGCTCTTCACCTGCGCCGCGTACTTGGCCATCACCCCCGATCGGTAATGCGGCTCGGGCGGCGACCAGTCCCGCATCCGCTCGGCGATGTCGACGCCCTCCACGTCGAGGTTGCGGTTGGGAACGTCGACCAGGACCACGTCCCCGTCGCGCAGGGCGGCGAGCGGCCCTCCCACGGCGGCCTCGGGCGCGATGTGCCCCACCATCAGCCCCTGGGTGGCGCCCGAGAAGCGGCCGTCGGTCAGCAGCGCCACCGAGTCGCCCAGGCCCTGGCCCACGATGGCGCCGGTCACCTGCAGCATCTCCCGCATCCCGGGCCCGCCGCGCGGGCCCTCGTAGCGGATCACCACCACGTCGCCGGGCTGGATCCGCTGCCCGAGCACCGCCGCCAGCGCGTCCTCCTCGCGGTTGAAGACGCGCGCTGGGCCCCGGTGCAGGTGGGGATGGTGATGCGCGATCTTGACCACCGCGCCTTCCGGCGCCAGGCGCCCCTTGAGGATTACCAGCCCGCCTTCGGCCGAGAACGGGTCGGACAGCGGCCGCACCACCTCCTGGCCAGGCATCTCGCGCACCTCCGCGCATTCCTCGGCCAAGGTGCGGCCGGTGACGGTCATGGCGTCACCGTCCACGTGACCGCCTTCGATCAGGCGCTGCGTCAGCACCGCGATGCCGCCTGCCTTGTGCAGCTCGGGCGCCGCAAAGCGGCCGGCAGGCTTCAAGTCGCAGAGCAGCGGCGTGCGCTGCGAGATGCGGTCGATGTCGTCGACCGTGAAGTCGATGCCGACCTCGCGAGCCATGGCGATCAGGTGCAGCACGGCGTTGGTGGAACCGCCCGAGGCGGCCACCGCCGCGGTCGCGTTCTCGAAGGCGCGCCGGGTCAGGATCTCCGAGGGACGGCGGTCCGCCTCCAGCACTCGCATCGCCAGCCGCCCGATCTCCTCCGAGGCCGGCCGCTTGGCCGGGTCCATGGCCGGGATGGAGTTGAAGCCCACCGGGGAGATGCCCAGGAGCTCCAGCACCATCGACATCGTGTTGGCCGTGTACTGGCCGCCGCAAGCTCCCGCTCCGGGGCAGGCCACGGCCTCCAGCTCGCGCAGGTCGGCCTCGCTCATGCGGCCGGCCGAAACTGCCCCGATGGCCTCGTACATGTCGCCGACGGCGACCTGCCGGCCGCGAAAGGAGCCGGCGTAGATCGAGCCCGCATAGACGACCACTGCGGGCCGGTCCAGCCGCGACACGGCCATCACACCCGCGGGGTTGGTCTTGTCGCAGGAGACGATGCAGACCAGGGCGTCGAAGTAGTGGCCGCGGGCCACCAGCTCGATGGAGTCGGCGATCAGCTCGCGGGAGACGAGGGACGTCTTCATCCCCTCGGTGCCCATCGTGATGCCGTCCGAGATGGAGATGGTGTTGTACTCCATCGGCGTCCCGCCCGCCTCGCGCACGCCCTTCTTGACGTGCTCTGCCAGCTCTCGGTGGTTGAAGTTGCAGGGCATGGTCTCGATCCAGGAGTGGGCGACGCCCACGATCGGCTTCTCCAGGTCCTCGTGCGAGTAGCCGATGTTGAGCAGGAAGGAGCGCGCCGAGGCGCGCGCCACGCCGTCGTAGAGGTTTTTCGAGAAACGGCGCAGATCGCGGTCCGCCATCTAGTGCCTCACCCTCCTCATCTCAGCCAGCCGCGCGGGGTCGAACTCCGGTGAGCGCACCCAGCGCAGCAGGTTCTGCTCGCGCTCGACGACGCGGTCGCAGGCCGCGGGCAGCTCGGCCGCGATCTCGGTGGGTATCGAGAGCACGCCGTGCTGGTCGGCGGCCAACAGATCGCCAGGTCGCACCGTGAGCGAACCCACCGACACCTCCTCGCCGGCGGCCACCACGCGGACGTAGGCGTGCGATACGCCCGGGCCGCGGGCGAAGAAGCGGAAGCCCATCTCGCGCGCCTCCTTCAGGTCTCGCACGCAGCCGTTGGTGATCGTGCCCACGCAGCCGAGCGCGGTGAAGATGGTGGCGTTGACCTCGCCCCACAGCGAGCCGTGACCCGGTGGGTCGTCGAGGTCTTGTACGACAACGAAGCGGGGCGCCGGCACCTCCTGCACATGCCTCCACAGCGGCGACTGGTCGTCCGGGCCCTTGCCGCGAGCGCGGATCATGGCGGTGGCCGCGTAGCCCACCGCCGTGCCCAGCTCCGGGAACAGGCAGCGAATCTCCATCGACGCGAAGCCGGCGTCGCGGGGCCGGATGTCGAAGGTCTCGATGCCGTTGCTGAGCGTGGGCGTGTCATACCGCGCCAGGGCTTCCAGCGCGCCGGCTGCCAGTTCGATCATGCGTAGGAGGAGGTCGTGGGCTTGGGAGCCGGTTCGCCGGTCAGGCTCTTCACGACCTCGGCGGCGGCGCCGCGCAGGAAAACGGCATCGGAAGCCACGTTGAGCATCCGGAAGCCTTCCTCGCGCCAGCCGGCCGCGGTCTCCCAGGTGCCGCAGTGGATGCCGGCGACGATGCCGTGTCGGTCGCAGGCCTCGCGCACCGAGCTGATCAGGCGGCGATGTTCGGGCCGGGTCGCGTTGGCGTCGGGCGGCAGGCCGTGCGTCACCGCCATGTCGTTGGGGCCCACGTAGACGCCGTCGATGCCGGGCACCGAGAGTATGGAGTCGAGGTCCGCCAGGGCGGCCGCCGTCTCCACCATCACCACGCAGACGACCTCGCGGTTGGCTGTTTCGGGGTTGAATCCGTTCAGCTCCAGGGCCGCGCGCACGGGCCCCCAGGACCGATAGCCGCGCGGCGGGTAGCGGCAGGCGCCGGTGGCGGCCTCGGCGTCGGCAGTCGAATTGACCATCGGCACCACCACTCCCTGGGCGCCGGCGTCGAGCGCTTTCATGATGTGGTCGGGCTGGTTCCAGGGCACGCGTACGAAGCTCGGAGTGCCGGTGCGGGAGAGCGCCTGCAGCATGGGAACCAGGGCGTCGTAGCCGATCAGGCCGTGCTGCATGTCCAGGCAGACCCAGTCGAAACCGCTCAGGCCCATCAGCTCGGCGCTGAACGGCGAGGGGATCACGCACCAGCCACCCACGGAAGCGCCGCCCCGGTCCCATACCTCGCGCAACCGCGTCATGAAACCGCGACCTGGCGGCGGCTGACGCCGTTCACGATGTTGAAGGGCTCCTCACCCGCCAGCACCCGGCGCAGGTTGGCGCGCACCACCTCCAGCACCCGCGCCCGCGCCTGCTCGGTGGCGCCGCCGGCGTGGGGCGAGAGGAAGACGTTCTCGAGGCCGCGCAGGGGCGAGTCAGCTGCCAAGGGCTCGACCTCGTAAACATCGAGGGCGGCGCCGGCGAGCCGGCCGGAGCGCAGCGCGTCCACCAATGCGGCCTCGTCGACGATGGGCCCCCGAGCCGCGCTCACCAGCAGCGCGCCGGGCTTCATCGCCGCCAGCGCCGGTGCGCCGATCAGGCGCCGGGTGTCGTGGTCGAGCGGTGTGTGCACGGTCACGATGTCCGACTCCGCCAGGAGCTCGTCCAGCGACACCTGACGCGCGCCCAGGAAGCCGCGGGGGACCACGTCAGTGAAAAGCACGCGCGATCCAAAACCGCTGAGCCGCGCGGCCACCGCCGAACCCACGTTGCCCAGCCCCACGATCCCGACCGTGAGGACGCCCAGCTCGCGGCCGGTCATCTCGGGGAAGGGCCAATCGCCTTCGCGCATCCGCCGGTCCCCGTAGGCGCCCCGGCGGAGCAGGTTGAGCATGGCCATGATCACCCAATCGGCGACCGCGTCCCGGTTGTAGCCGGCCGCATTGGCGACCGGGATGCCGAGCTCGGCGGCGACGCGGTGGTCCACGGCGTCGAAGCCCACCGCCGGCACCTGGATCAGCCGGCAGCGCACCAGCCGCTCGAGCACCGGCCGGTCGAGCCGGTGCCGGTGCCGGTTGTCACTGATGACCAGGTCGGCGTCGGGTGCCAGAGCCAGCAAGGCATCCTGTGCGGGCGGATCGGGCGCCGTCGCCACCTCGGCGGCGTGATCCTCGAGCCAGCCCCTGACGTCGGCCGGGTCCCACGGGCTGAGCAGCAACACGCGGGCGGGCAACGCCTGGTCAGGCTATCAGCTTTGCTGAGCCCGGCCCGGCCTGGGCGGCTCGGCTCTAGCCGGCGGTGTTGCTCCCCTGCGTCGCCACGTAGCTCACGCAATCACCCTCGTTCTTGAAAGACGTGCCGCCGGCGTCGGTCAGCTGCTGCCAGCCGTCCTTCATGCAGTCCGTCTTGGCTGTCGGAGTGGGCGCAGGTGGGGGAGGCGGCGGCGCGGCCGCGTCCAGCGTCGCCGCCACGTCGAGTTCGAAGCCATGCTGGGCGAAGGCGAAGGCTGTGGCCGAGCCCGGAGCCGGCGGCGCGCTGCTGGTCAGCATGCCGTAGGAGTCACCGGTGAAGTCGCCGGTGAAGTTGCAGCCGACCCCGCCCGTGATGCGCAGCCCGAGCAGGTCGCCGCCCCGGACGGCGATCGGCGGTGCGAGGGTGAAGGTGCTAGGGCCCGAGCCCGCCGCCACCGGCTGAGCCGTGCTGATGTCGACCAGCGTGTAGCTACCCGCGGTGGGGGTGGGGCGCCAGACCTCGAGCGCCAGGGTGCCGTCCTGCGCGGCGGGGGCCTGGGTGCTCCAGTCGGTGATCTGCCAATCGCCCGCCGGTACCGCATAGGAGGGGCCGGACGAGGCGGTCTGCACGGTGTCCATGCCTAAACCGCCGCTGCATCCCGCAGTGCCCTGGTTCTGGCCGATGACGGTGGCGGCCGCAGCTCCCGCGGGGTTCAGCAGGACGCCGAAGCCGGCTATCGCGAGCGCCATCAGGAGCCTTTTGGGGACACCGATCCCTTGGGTGCTTGCCATGCAAGAACGCTCAACGCCGGCCGGCCGCCGGACTTGCGGTCATGCTTCGAGGGAGTGGTTGAGCTGATCGTCTTCTCTGATTACGTCTGACCCTTTTGCTACATCGACTCGGTCCGGGTCGAGCAGCTGGAGCGGGAGGGCTTGGTCGAGGTGACCTGGCTGCCCTTCGAGCTGCATCCGGAGGTGCCGCCGGAGGGCATCCCGCGGGAGCGCTATTTCGGCTCGGCGCGAGCCGCGCAGATGCGCGCGCACCTGCAGGCGATGGCGGCCGAGGTGGGGCTGCAGATGGAGTCGCGAGATGTGCTCATCAACTCCCGGGCCGCCCTGGCGACCGCTGAGTTCGCCCGCGAGCGCGGCGCCTACGCGGAGATGCATCGGGCGCTCTTCGAGGCCCACTGGCACCTGACCGGCAGGCTCGAGGAGGTCGAGGACCTGAAGCGGATTGCCGCCAAGTGTGGCCTCGACCCCGACGAGCTGGGCGAGGCCCTGGCGGACGGGCGCTACGAGCCTCTGCTCGACCGCCGGCGCGCAGAGGCCGAAGAGATCGGCATCAACGCCATCCCAGCGCACATCTTCGGCGGACGCTACCTGGTGGTCGGCGCCCACCCATACGAGCTCTTCCACCAGGTGGTGGAGAAGCTCAGGACCGCTTGATCAGCGCGTCGACCGCGACCGTGGTGGATGGCGCGGTGTTGAGGGGCTGCCGAGCATCCGGTTGCGTCAGTAACAGAAGGGCGGCTCCCAGCGCCAGCCTCATGCCCGCTACAACGCGGCGGCGGTCACCTGGCTATCGGCCGTTTCCAGCGCGGCGTCGACCGCTTCCAAACCCGCCTCGAGCTCCTCTTCGGCGATCGTAAGGGGCGGCGCAAAAACCACCAAATTCCAGCGCGTCAAGGTGGACACATGCCGGTCGTTGAGCGCGCGCCGGACGGCGGCCATGGCGGGCGAGACCGGGTCCTCGGTGCGTTGGGGCGAGAGCGGTTCGCGGGTGGTGCGATCGCGCACCAGCTCGAGGGCGGCCAGCATTCCCAGCCCGCGCACCTCGCCCACGGAGGGATGCTTCTCCGCGAGCTCGCGCAGCCTGGCCAGCAGGCGCTCGCCCATCTCCGCTGCACGCTCGGCCAGCCCCTCCTCGAGATAGACCTCCATCACCGCGCAGCCGGCCGCGCAGGCCAGCGGGTGCGCGGCATAGGTCAGCCCGGCGCCGAGATAGTGGTCCTGGAAGTGCCGCGCCACGCGCCCGTTGGTGATGGCCGCACCCAGCGGCACATAGCCCGAGGTGATGCCTTTGGCCACGGTCATGATGTCCGGCACGACGCCCCAGTGCTCAGACGCGAACCAGCGACCGGTGCGGCAGAAGCCGGTGATGACCTCGTCGCAGATGAGGAGCACTCCGTAGCGGTCGCAGATCTCGCGCAGCCGCGGCAGGTACCCGTCGGGCGGCACCACCAGCCCGGACAGCCCCGTCACCGGCTCGACCAGCACCGCCGCCACCGTTTCCGGACCTTCGCCGACGACGGTGGCCTCCACGGCGTCGGCGCAGGCCAGCGTGCAGGCGTCGCGATCGCGGCAGAGCGGGCAGCGGTACCGGTAGGGGTCGAGAGTCTTCACGAAGCCCGGCGCCGCCGGTTCCGCGAACACCCGCCGGTTCTCGCCGGTGGCGCTGATGGCGCCCAGGGTCGAACCGTGGTAGCTCTGGTAGCGGGTCACGATCTTGAGCCGGCCGGTCGCCTGCCGGGCCATTCGGATGGCGTACTCGTTGGCTTCGGCGCCGCCCAGGGTGAAGAAGACGTGGTCCAGATCGGCAGGCGTGACCTCGGCCAGCATCTCCGCCAGCCGGGTGGCCGGCGGGTTGGCGAAGCTGGGGCCGATCACGGGCAGGGTGGCCACCTGGCGCTGGATCGCCTCCACCACCTTCGGGTGCCGGTGGCCGATGTTCATGTAGGCGAGCTGCCCTGAGAGGTCGAGCCAGCGGGCGCCGGTGTCGTCGGTGAAGTAGCTGCCCGAAGCCTCGGTGACCGTCAGCGGCTGGATGGCGCCCTGCACGGCCCAGGGATAGAGCCGCCGGTCGCGGGGAGCCACGGCTGGATAATAGGCCGCGTGGCGGTCGCCGAAGCCCAGTCGCTGGAGCGCCTGAACCAGCTACTGAGCCGGCTGCGGGAACGCGTGCCCTTCTACCGCGACCGCCTGCCCACCGGCGGGTTGGAGTCACTGCATCAGTTGGCGGAGCTGCCACTGACCACCAAGGAGGATTTCCGCCAGACCTACCCGTACGGGATGCTGGCGGTGCCGCTGCCCGAGGTGGTGCGGATCCACGCCTCCAGCGGCACCACCGGCCGGCCCGTGATCACCGGCTACACTCGCGCCGACCTCGACCTGTGGGCGGAGTGCATGGAGCGCGTCTATCGCGCCGGTGAGGTGGGCCCGGGCGATGTCGTGCAAAACGCGTACGGATATGGCCTGTTCACCGGCGGGCTCGGCTTTCACATCGGCGCCGAGCGTCTTGGCTGCACGGTGATCCCCACCAGCTCGGGCGTCACCCAGCGCCAGGTCATGCTGATGGCGGACCTCGGGACCACCGTGCTCACCTGCACGCCCTCCTACGCCCTGGTCCTGGCTGAAGCCATCGCGGCCGAGGCGCAGCGGCCTCCGCTGAAGCTGCGCGTGGGCTTCTTCGGCGCCGAACCCTGGAGCGACGGCATGCGCCGGCAAATCCAGTACGGGTTGGGCCTGGAGGCCTTCGACATCTACGGTCTCACCGAGCTGGGTGGCCCGGGCGTCGCGGTGGAGTGCCACGAGCACGACGGGCTGCACATCTTCGAGGACCACTTCCTGGCCGAGACGGTGGACCCCGAGACGGGCGTTCCCGTGCCGCGCGGCGAGCCCGGCGAGCTCGTGCTCACCAGCCTGCGCCGGGAGGCCTCACCGGTGCTCCGCTACCGCACCCGCGACCGCACCATCCTCACCGACGAGCCCTGCCCCTGCGGCAGCCCATTCGTGCGCATGCTCAAGGTGCACGGCCGGACCGACGACATGATCGTCGTGCGCGGGGAGAACGTCTTTCCCAGCCAGATCGAGAGCATCCTGCTCGCGATCGAGGGCCTTACGGCCAACTACCAGATCGTGGTCGACCGCGAGGCCAAGCAGCTGGACAGCCTGGAGGTGGTGGTGGAGGCCGCGCCCCACACCGACCACGACCGGCTTCAGGAGCTGGCGGCGGAGCGCATTCGGGAGACGATCGGCCTGCGGGCAGAGATCAACGTGCTGCCGCCGGGCGTGCTTCCGCGCAGCGAGGGCAAGGCCAAGCGCGTCATAGACCGGCGCAGCGTGTAGGGGCGGAGCTTGCCCCGCCCTCAGCAGGCGCGGTCGGCGTCGAGACCCTGGCGCACGAACTGGACCAGCCAGACCGGCGCGCCCGTGATCGAGCTGCCGCACATGGCCGCGGCCTGGGCCGCGGAGCCGGCGCCGGCCACCCAGTTGGCATCGAAGCCGGGCGCCGCCCAGCCGCCTGTGACCCCGGTCCACTGCTGCGAGGTCGAGTAGAGGCCGAGGATCGCGCCGCGCGCCTTCAGGAAGTCGATGGCGCCCCGCAGCGCCGCCCGGTTGAGAAGCAGATTGGTGTCCGACCAGCTGTTGGCGGTCTCCACGTCCAGCCACCAGGTGCGCACGCGCTTCCCGGTGGCCGCGTACAAGTTGCTGCGGGCCGTGTCCGCCTCGCTGCAGCCGATCGCGTAGGCCTGGCGCTGGACGGCGGTGCCGCTGACGGCGGCCGCGCGGGCGCTGCAGCCGGGGGTGATCTTCGACGCGTACGCGGGTGAGTAGCCGGTGTTCATGTAGACCGCCGGCGGGCCGGGCGCCGAGGCCAGCTCTGCGGCCACGCAGGAGTTGCGAGTGAAGGGCCGGCCGTTGGTCACGGCGACCACCGCGAAGGCGCCCCGCGCCGGGAGGCCGCACTGATAGGTCGCGCTGTCATACCCGATGCTTCCGCGGGCATACAGCGGACCGCTGGCGAGCGCTGGGCCGGCCGCCATGCCGAGGCCGGCGAGCGCTAGGGCT
>Ga0209474_10003001_pt1 | contig 15048 bp, 14 predicted proteins | sample GraSoiAngelo_145_FD_185902 | JGI IMG/M metagenome (GOLD analysis project Ga0209474, IMG submission 185902) | Grasslands soil microbial communities from the Angelo Coastal Reserve, California, USA - 14_1009_05_20cm (SPAdes) (version 2) | ecosystem: Environmental > Terrestrial > Soil > Grasslands...
GCATTCGTCTGCAGTTCTCGAGCGAGATCAACGTCAAGCTCTCGCAGCGCTCGCTTCCGCACATCGAGAGATTCGCCGACGAGATCGGCACGGACCCGCATTTCCATCAGGTCGGCTACCTCTTCCTCATCACCGAGGATCGCGATGTCGACTCGTTCGAACGCTCGCTCGCGATGTGGTCGCGCCTCGGCATTCCCGCGCGCAAGGTGAGCGCGGCCGAGGCCAAAGGGCTCTTCAAGCACGCGCGCACCGACGACGTCCGCTTCGGCACCTTTTGCGCGAAGGACGGATATGCCGATCCCTCCAGCATGCTGAACGGTTACGTCGCGCGCGCGCGCGAAGCGGGCGTCACGTTCATGGAGGACGCCCCCGTCATGGCGGTCGTCTGCACCAACGGCCGCGTCAGCGGGGTGCGCACGAAAGCTGACGAGATCGGAGCGCGCACCCTCGTGAATGCCGCCGGGCCGTGGGCGGCAGAGGTCGCGAAGCTCGCGAGCATCGAGCTCCCGGTCCAACCGCTCCGCCGGCACATCTTCGTCACTGAACCGGTGCCGGGGCTCGACGAGGACTTCCCGTTGACGATCGAGTTCGCGACCGGTCTGTACGGTCACCGCGAATCGGGAGGCGTCCTTCTCGGAATGGCTGATCCAAACGAGAAGCCCGCGTTCGACGACAGTGTGAACTGGGATTTCATGCCGACGGTCGTCGAGCGTGCGCTCTCGCGCTTTCCGATCCTCGAGCGGACATCGATCAAGACGGGGTGGGCGGGACTCTACGAGGACACGCCCGATAAGCATCCAATCCTCGGAAAGGCCGACGGCGTCGAAGGCTTCATCAACGCCGCGGGGTTCTCCGGGCACGGGGTGATGCACGCGCCGGTCACCGGAGAGCTCATCGCCGAGCTCATCGTCGACGGACGGACATCGCTGGACATCAGCGCGCTGGCTCTGTCTCGCTTCCGTACCGGTCAGCTGGTCCGAGAGCACAACGTCATATGACGGCCGCGCTCTTGTTGCTCGTCCTCGATCTCGTGCTCGTCGCCGGCGCTGTGATCTTCCTCTTGCTCGTCATCATTCGTCGCGGACGCATCGTCACGAACCTTGGCGTCGCGCTGCTTCTCATCGTCCTCGCGGCGGCGCTCTGGTACACGTCGATCCGAAACGCGCCTCCGCTTCCCTGACGGGGAGCTAGGGTTTTCGAGGTGCGGGCGCCCGGTCTGGCAGCAGCCACGGCAGAGCCTCGGCCATCGGCTCGACGAGGCTGGCGTATTGCTCGCGGGTGAGGTGCTCCCTCGAAAAGAGCCCGAGGGCGGCCCCGAACGCGGCGTTCTCGGCCTTGTGTCCGAGCTGACCGTGCCGCGCCTTCCAGTTGATGAGGGCACCCGCAGACTCAGTCAGCCCGAAGAGCTTTTGACGGAACTCATCCCAGCGAACACCGAGATCCTGTTTCTCGATCTGCGCGAGCGCGGCGCGCTCGGCATGGTGATACGCGTCGAGGCCGCGCGCCTCGTGCCGGTCCCAGCCCCAGGCCGCGCGCTCGATACCGTTGACGTCGAACACGCGAAGGTCGTCCGCAAGCCGGTCGAGCTCGCTGCGGCTTGGACCCTGGGTCTTGTTCGCGGCCATCAGCGAAACGCTAATCCTTTTTCGCCAAGCGCCTCGATGTCGTCGACCTCGGGCGTGAGTACCATCGCCAGCGGTGTTCGCGCGCGATGAGATACGGCTGACGACGCTCTCCACCTGCGCCGGCTGAGGGGCCAAGCTGGGCCCCGGCCCACTGGCGCAGGTACTGCGTCCGATGCGCGGTCAGAAGAGTCCCGCGGATCTGCTCGTCGGTCTCGATGTGACCGACGATGCGGCCGTCTATCTCGTTGCGCGCGACCTCGCGATCGTCGAGACGCTGGATTTCTTCCCACCGATCGTCGACGACGCGTACGCCTCCGGCGCGATCGGCGCCGCGAACGCGATGTCCGATGTCTACGCGATGGGCGGCGAGGTGCTGTTCGCTCTTAACATCGCGGCGTGGCCCGAGGACGCGCCGCTCTCGCAGCTGGAGCGCGTCTTCCAGGGCGCGGTCGACAAGATCGCGGAGGCTGGCGGCGCCATCGCCGGCGGCCACACGGTCATCGATCGCGAGCCCAAGTACGGGCTTGCAGTCACCGGTCGCGTCCATCCCGAGCGCATGCTCCTCAAGTCAAACCTGCGTGCGGGCGACACCCTCTGGCTGACGAAGCCGATCGGGACCGGCGTCCTGACCACAGCTCACAAGATCGGCGACCTCGATGCGGCCGACCTGGCGTCGGCGATCGCCTCGATGGTCGCGCTCAATCGCGCGGCGGCCCAGGCCGCCGTCGACGCCGAGCTCCACGCGGCGACTGACGTCACGGGCTTCGGGCTTGCGGGTCACGCCCACGAGATGGCGGAGCGATCGTCCGTCGGGCTGCACATCCGGGCGAGCCTCGTGCCGCTCCTGCCTGGCGCTCGTCGACACGCCGAGACCGGGATCAGCTTCGGCGGCCTCGAGCGGAACCGCTCGTACTTCGATGACGGTACGAAGGTCACCTTCGATGGCGTCGACGATGCGCTGCGCACGCTGATCCTGGATCCACAGACGTCGGGCGGTCTCCTCGTGGGAGTTCCGCCTGCCCACGCTGAGGCGTGGGACCAGGCGTGCGCCACTCGAGGCGTGCAACCCATTCAGATCGGCGAGGTCATCGCCGGCGACGCTCGCGTACGCGTCACTCCGTGAGCTCGACGGTCGAGGCCGCCGAGGAAGCAGCACCCGCACCGAGCTCGCGCGCGGCGGAGCTCGCTGCGCTACATCCGCAACGCGCGGCGCTCGAGCTCGCCTGGCCCGGCATCATCGAGAACCTCATCGCCGCGGCTGGGCAGGCGACGATATTCGCGTTCGTCGGTCATCTCGGCGCCGTGTCGACGGCGGCCGTCGGCGCGGCATTCCAATTCCTGTTCCTCATGTTCCCGGTCTGGCGATCGCTCGCGATCGGAACGATGGCCCACGTCAGCCGGCGAATGGGGGAGGGACGCGCACGCGTGGCATCGGATGTCGCGCGCCAGTCGATCGTCCTCGGCGCGCTCTTCGGAATCGTTTTCGGGATCGGGTTCGTCGTGTTCGCCGCGCCGCTCCTGCGTCTCCTCGGTGCGGACGAAGAGGTCGTCGCGGTCGCGGTGCCGATCCTCGCGGTCATGGGAGCCGGGAGCGTGTTTCAGACAGTGTGGTTCATCGCGGCCTCGGCGATACGTGCCGCCGGCGACAGCCGAACACCGATGTGGCTCGCGATCCTGTCGGTCTGCGTGACCGTGCCACTCGCGTTCTTGTTCATCGACGTGCTGCGGGTGGGACCGATCGGCGCGGCCTACGCGGTCGTGACCAACAGCGCGGTCATCTGCGCGCTGTCGCTGTTCCTGCTCTGGGAGGGGCGCGCGGATCTCACGATCCGGGGCGGGGCCTGGGGCCTCGATGCAGCGCTCATCCGATCCATTTTCTCGATCAGCCTCCCGTCGGCCGCGGAGAGCGCGCTTTTCAGCGTCGGCATCCTCGCGCTCTCGGGGTTCGCCTTCCGTCTCGGGACCGAATCCTCGGCAGCGCACCAGATCGTCAATCAGGTCGAGAGCTTCTCTTTCCTACCCTGCATCGGTTTCTCCGGCGCCGCCAGCGCACTCGTCGGTCAGGCGCTCGGGATGGGCGATCCGCAACGGGCGTTCCGATCGGGCTGGGCCGCGGTCCGCATGGCTTTCCTGTGGTCGACCATCGCGGGTGTCGTCTTCATGGTGGTCCCGCAGTTCTTGCTCGGGGTCTTCACCAACGATCAGCACGTGATCGACGCCGGCGTCGGAGCGCTCGCGATCATTGGTGTCGGTCAGCCCGCGCAGGCGGTTATCTTCACGCTCGGCGGAGCGCTACGTGGGGCCGGGGACACACGCTTCCCGCTCGTCGCAACGGTCGTGAACTGGTTCTTCGTCCGTTTGCCGCTCGCGTACGTGCTCGCGTTCCCGCTGGGGCTCGGGCTTGCGGGGGTGTGGGCCGGCATAGCCGCGGACTATTTCGTGCGCGCGGGATTGCTCGCGTGGCGTTTCAACTCGGGAGCGTGGCAGCGGGTGCGCGTGTAACTTGCTTGGTTACTGTGCCCAGGGCGGGACTTGAACCCGCACGCCTTATTCAGGCATCAGCCCCTCGAACTGACGTGTATGCCATTTCACCACCTGGGCAGGTGCCCTTTCAGTTTACCGCGAGGGGCCCTCCACCTTCACGCTCGAAATTTCGCCACACCTCACGCTTTCGCGCAAGGCACGGAACGTCGGGAGTCGGGTATAGCAACGGTAGTAAGCGCCGGGACGCGCGCTTCGCGTAAGTGAGCTGGTACATCCCGTCTTCGCACCAGAGTCCGCCTGCCAAATCGAACTGCGCCAAGATTCGCTCGCGTACCCATTCGGCGTGATCGCGGCTTGCGGTGTTAAAGCGCACCAGAAGTGTGCGATACCGTCTGCCTCGCGCCTTGCCAGTTCCGTCGTAGGTGCAGTCCATGATCGACCCATCTCCGTCGAGCAGGCCACGCAGAAGATGCGGAAGCACTACGTCCGGGACGCGAATTGAGCCGAGCGTAAGGGACTTCCTCGGAGTCAGACCAATCGATTGGAGCCACCTGTAGAGACCGACGTCGCCGATTTGAACACGCAACCCGTGGTCGCCGAAGCCTCCTTGGACCGTGCCTATCTTCGCCGCCCGGTCGACGCAACGGAGGAATGTCTCGAGTACTACCCGTTCGGCCGAGCTCACCGACACGTGTCTGCCGCTCGGGGAAAGATTTCCGTCAGTCGCGATCAGCCCAACCGCGTAGGCGATCTCGGGAGTCCAGATCCAATCATGCCTCCGCCGCAGGCGATACGGACCACGCGGTTTACCGCGACGCGCCTCGGCCATGCGAGCAACGCGCGGGTCTGTCTTCGCCGTAAGCCCTTTCGCCCAACCCTTGCCCACATGCGCATCTACGCATAGTTCTGTCACCGTGGGAAGGTGACGAATGCGCGAAACCTGTCGTCAAAATGTGCGAACCCTGTCGCACAAATTGGCGAGCGGCCGAGTGGGACCGTACGATCGATGCGTGCGTCTCACTCGCTGCCCCCGTTGCCTCGCTGAGGACATCAGCGCGGACGCGCATCCCACGCGGCGGCTGGTCAATGCGACACCGGTGACCTTCTTCGTATGCCGCGACTGCTTCCGCGCCGCCGAGCTCGAGTTTCAGATCTCCTGCGAGAGCTCCAACATCGGCTATGCCCGGCTGCCGATCCGTGAATCGCTGCGGCTTCTCCGCGGCTTCTACCAGGATCGGCTGGGCGAGTCGCCTGATGACGGGCGTGTGACGGAGGCACTCCAAGAGGTCGAACGTCGGTTGCTCATCGGTCCGGTCGAGCGCGCTTCTAAACTCGACGCGTGAGTCCGGTCCGCCCGTACCTCGCATTGCTCTGGCCGTCGTACACGCTCTTTCCCCTCGCGGGCCTCGGCGTCCTTGTGTTCGGCGCGAGCGGTCGCGACTCGACCATGGTCATCATCGGGCTGTTGCTGCTTGCCGCGAACGCCGCAATCGTCATGAACTACGCGTATTTCACGAAGCTCGCGGTCGAGGATGGTGAGCTCGTCTATCGCACCAACTTCGGTACGCGAGTGGATCGCGTGCCTCTGGGCGGGCTGCAGCGTATCGACGCGAAGCGCTATCCGGGGGCGCACTCCGGCGTATCGGCTCCGTTCTTCGTCGCGCGCGGACGCGATTCCACGGTGAAGGTGAACACCAAGCCGTACCGCCTGCGGGACTTCGCGCCACTCATCGGCGTGGTGCGCTCAGCGAACGCTCGAGTGGATCTGGATCCCTTCTGGGCACGCGTCGCCGCGGGTGAGGATCCGTCCAAGGAGGTCGAGCTGACCCCGCGTAGCCGTATCTAGGAGCGGTCCAACCGCCTGAGCTCGATCGCGGTGCACCGGTCCCAGACCACGCGCATGCCGGCGGCCTGAGCGCGCTCGGCCGCGGCGACGTTTCCAAGGTCGAGCTGGAACCACATCGCTTTGATGCCCGCGGCGATGGCGTCGTCCACGACCGCATCGAGGTACTCGCCGCGCCGGAAAACATCGACGAACCCGACGTTCGCGTCCTTCGGGATGTGCACCAGCCGCTCGTACGAGCGCTCGCCTTCGACGACCGCACCGCGGAGCGCGGGATTCACCGGGATGACGCGGTACCCGTGCGCACGCAACGTGCGTGAGACCGAATTGCTCGGCCGCTCCGGGCGCGCCGAATAGCCGAAGACGGCGATCGTGCGGGTAGAAGTGAGGAGGTCTCGTATGAGACCGGACTCATTCATTTTCTCACATCACGCCTGCGAGGAAAAGGTCTTGTCGGGCATCCTCGCCGCAGGATAATCGGCGGCGACATGCCTCCTCGTGCACCGGTCGTCTGGACCACCACCGCGGTCCGCAGCGAGCGCTTCCGCCAGCGGCTCGACGAGCGTCATCGCGAGCTCACGATCCACGCCAAGGCTCGTGGCCGGAGCTACCGCCGATCGCGGGCCGATCCGGTGAGTGAGGAGATTCGACGCCTTCGGGCGGACTTCATCGCCGCCCTCGGACGCCTTGGATCCTTTGAGATCGCCATGAGCCGCCTCGCGCAATGCCGCTACGAGATCCAGCTCAACGAGCGCGCCGACGACCTTTCGCGCGACTACTTTCAGCTCTGGCATCTCATCGCCCGCCGGAGCGGCGCGAGCTGGCCCGAGGAAGAACGCGAGGCCGAGCGCCTCGACTATTTCGCGATGCAAGTCGGTCGGCTCGAGGGCATCGCCGACGCGCTCGTCGTCGCGGGCCGCAACGTGCGGCTCTTCCCGCTCCCGAACGTGCCCTGGCTCAGCGCGTCCTAACACCCCACGCTTCGTCATACTTGAAGGTGCGGCGGGGGCCGTAGCTCAGCGGTTAGAGCGCGCGGCTTACATCCGCGATGTCGGAGGTTCGAATCCCCCCGGCCCCACTCGGTAAGTTTTTGACTGTCTGTTGACCGTGGCGCCCGGCTTGACACCCGCTCCTCGCCCGCAAATTGCTGTCGCGCTTCCGTTGGCTCCCCGACACCAGACCGTTGCAAAAGGCGGCGGCTTGGTCGGTGGTCCAGTGCGCAGCTCTTTGCGTAGGAGGATCCGATGCGTCTCAGGCATTTCGCGTCTCTGGGATTCGCGGCTTTGTTGAGCGGTGCCAGTCCGGCCACGGTCCCCGTGGCCAGCGCCGGCGCGAGCGCGGCCTCGAGCTCTGGGATCGGCTTTCAGGTCCCGACCGTGGTCGATCCCATTCACACGAACGGTGAACCCGATGTCGCGATCGACGTGCAGGGGAGGGTGTTCGTCAGCGGTCCGACCGGAACCGGCACTCAGCGCAGCACCTGGTTCGGTTCTGTTGACGGCGGGCAGACCTTCCGGGTGATGGCGCAGAAAACACCGCCGAACCCGGTCATCGGAATTCCGGCCCCGGCGCCGGGCGGCGGGGATACCGATATCAACTTCGATCGCAGTGGGAAGCAGTACTTCACGGATCTGTACGCCCTCACTTGCCTGCGGGTCGCGGTCACCGGGCCGACGAACTCGGGGGCGGCCGACCAGGAGGACATATACCCGGGAGGTTGTGCCGGCATCCCGGGTGCCGACCGGCAGTGGCTGGCGGTGTATGACCCGCCTCCCGGGACACCGAACCAATCCGCGTACAAGGCGGCGGGCGGACAGACCCCGCTCATCTATCTCGAGTTCAACAACGTCGTCGGCCCCGGTCCGAACGGCGGTGCGCAGTGGAACAAGAGCACCGACGGTCTCGCCTTCGTGAACGGGACGGGCGACGAGGTTCCCGCGACCGGTTCGATCGGCGCCGTCTACTCGCCCTTCGGTCCCGACGGCTATCCGGCGATCGATCAGGTCACGGGCAAGGTCTTCCAAGCGGCCGGCTGCAGGATGAGTAACGGCTGCACGGCGAACGGCATCTTCCTGAACATCGGAACGCCCGACGCGACCGGGACGCTCCACTTCCTCGATGCAACGGGCACCGGGCAAGACCTGACGAAGCTGATCAAGATCGCCGACACGCCCACCGGATCCCCAGACACGCTTTTCTCGGTGCTCTCCATCGACAGCGCGCGCAACCTCATCCTCGTTTGGTGCATCAGCAGCAACACTCCGAGTCAGCGTCAGGTCTTCGTAAGCGCGGCGAGCGCGGCGAGCGGTTGGACCAGCTGGACCACGCCGGTTCAGGTCAGCGACGGCTCGACCGGGACCGGCGACGCCGTCAACGTCTTCCCGTGGATCAAGGCCGGCGGCCCGGGAAGGGCGGACGCCGTCTGGTACGGCCAGGACAAGAACGTGGATCCAAGCTCGCAAAGCGGCCAGGCATGGAACGTCTTCATGTCCCAGGTCGTGTTTCCGACCAACACGGCAGGCGGCGTGACGGGGGCGGCGCCGACGAAGACCTTGGTCAAGGTCACGCCGCATCCCATGCACTACAACGACATCTGTCTGATGGGCACGGGCTGCATCGAGAGCCAGGGCAACCGCAACCTCGCCGACTTCTTCGTGATCACGATCGACGCGACCGGCGCGGCTGAAATCGTGTACGACGACACATCGAACGGCCTCATTCAGACCGCAGGCGGACTCGTGACACCGCCGGGCTTCGTCGACCATCCCGGCGCAGGGGTGATCACGATCGCCCGCCAATCGTCGGGCCTCGGGTTGTTCGGGACCGCGGTCACCGGGCCGTCGAACGCGCCGGTCGGTGGGCTCACCGATACATCAGGTGACGCGCTCTTCCCGGTCATCGGCGGCAATGTCCAGCGAGGGATGGACATCCTCGGCAGCAGCATGCAGCTCTCGGCCGACGGCGGGACCCTCAACGTGACCACGCGCGTGATCGACCTTTCGAACCCGGCCGGGACCGCCGCGGCCATCGCGGGCACTTCCAACGTGCAGTACGTAACTCGCTGGCAGTTCGGCAACACGCTGTACTACGCCGCGATGGAAAACACGGTTGCGAACCAGCCGACGTTTTACGCCGGGAAGACACAGAGCATCGACCTCTGCTCGGTGTCAGCCTGCTTCCCGCACGTCCTGACCTATCCCGAGCCGTCGTTCGGTGGCACTGCGGAGCCCGGGACGATCACCTGCCCGGCTGCGCCTTCCGCCTCCAACCCGTGCAGCGTGACCATCGCGGTCCGTGTCGGCGATATCGGCATGACGCCGGCGATGGCCGCGAGGAGCCTGCTCGAAGAGGTCGGCGGCTACGCTCTGGCCGCCACGATCCAGGAAGGAGCCGAGAACAACGCGACCGCGGAGTCGGACACCGTTCCGCTCGAGATCGACGGGGTCTGTTGCTACAACTTCAAGGCGGCCGTTCAAAATGGGCCGACACCGCCTTGCCGCACAGCCGCCGGAAACGGCGACATCAATTCGGCACGCCAAGGCAAGGCGAGCTTCTCGATGGACAAAACTCGCTGCCACGACATCGGCACGGGCACCCTCCAAGCGCAAGACGCCGGCGCGAACATGAACTTCCAAGCTTCCGACTTCCAGTCGGTCGTCTTCAACGACGCGACGAGCAGCGTGACTCTGGTCGGAATTGGGACCGACAACGGCAACCCGGTTACGTTCACGGCGGTTGCTGTCAACGGCGGGGCTGGAGTCGGCGCGTTCAGCCTGACTCTGAGCGACGGCTATACCAACAGCGGAACACTGCTCGACGGGAACGTCGAGCTCCACTAGGCGAGAGCGCTGCGGGCGGCCGACGAGATCGACCGCCCGCAGCCTCTTTTAGTTCTGGATGACGTCCACATCGCTCGCTTTGAGGTAGGCGAGCCGATGGTTGAAGCGGATCAGGTAAAACTCGGTGTTCCCCGTGATGAGGTGGTAGTTCGCGAGGTCGTTGAACGTGGGCGCGTCGTAGTAGTCGCCCCTGACCTTTTCATAGGAGACGTAGCGTTGCCCGGCGGCGATCGAGTACTGCGTCATCGTCGCTGTCGAGATCGACTCCGGATAAGCCCTGCCATAGACCGGGATCGACATGGCGCCGGCCTTCGGGGTGACGACGGTGCCCGCGGTACCGACGACGTCGCGGCCGCCCGGGTCGTAGAACCAGACCTTGCTACCGGCGTACCAGATCGCGTCCCAATCACCCTGCCGGTCTACGCGATAGAAGTCCTGGCCGCTGACCGCCTTGTCGCCCCAGTCGTTCGCGCAGTCGGTGCCGCCGGTTGCGAGGCCTGGGTCGTTGAAGAGCGGCGCCCCGAAGCTCGGCGCGGTCCGCAGGTACACAAAGTTCGCGGGCTGTGGCGGCTGAAGTGCCCCGTTGCCCTGGCAGTCGCGGACCTGCGGCTGGTTGCGCTCGAAGTTGGGAGCGATGGTCACGATGTTGCCGCCGCGCGCGGTCGACCGGATCGGAGCGCCGAGAAGCTCCATGTAGCGCGCCCAGTCCCAGAACGGGCCTGGATCCCAGTGCATGCCGGCGACGAAGCCCGTGGTCGGACCGGGCACGTCGTCGTGGCCGATGATGTGCGCGCGGTCGAGAGCGATGTGGTACCTCGCGGCGAGGTAGCGGGTGAGAGCTGCGGACGCCTGATACATCTTGTCCGTGTACCAGGTCGTTCCCTGGATCGCGAAACCCTCGTGCTCGTAGCCGATCGCGTGCATGTTGAAGTTCCAGTTACCGGCGTGCCACGCGACGTTCTGGTTCTGGACCATCTGCGTCACCTGGCCGTCCGACGATCGAAGCACGTAGTGCGCGCTCACGTAGTTCAGCGAGTTTTGGAAGATCTGGATCGTCGTCGCGTAGCTCGTCTCGGCGTCGTGGATCACGATGAACCGGATGTCGAGACCATCCGCCTCGCGCCTTGCGAGATCGTAGTTGCCGTAGTCGCCTGGATCGCTCGAGTTCTGCTGGTAGGCCGCTGGAACGAAGCGACAGTCGAGACCCGGCGGGCAGTCGGCAGCTGACTCGCGACTCGGACGGAGCCCGAGTGATGTCGCGGTCGCGCGGTCCGGCGTGACCGCGGTCGCGGCGAGGACGATCGTCTGCCCGTCGCTGGTCGTGCGCGTAGCGCCGGAGGCCATCGTCGCGAAGACGCTGTCCGCGAAGCCGAGCGCGACGGCCGCATCGGTCGAACCGCTGTACTTCGCGACGGCGCCGTACCACTTCGCCGCATCGGCCGGAAGCGAGCCGACGGTGTCGTGCGCGTACTGCGCGAGCACCGCCGCGCCTCCGCGGATGTTCTGCTTCGCGTTCGTCTTGAGGTCCCTGGCGCTGGCGCCGGTCGCGTTCGCGGCAGCTGCGACCGTCGGTCCAACGAGGGCCGGCTGAGCTGCGCGAGCCGACTCGTCACCCTTTGCGCCGGCGAATGCGGCGCTCGCGACATCGCCGAGCTGCATTGGGCCGAAGGCGCCGGCGGCGCTCGGGGCAGCCGACGATTCCCACCGTGAGAGCGTGTACGAGACCGCGAGAAGAACGTTCGCCGGCACGTGGAACTCCGCGGCCGCACTGCTGAAAGCGCTCTGGAGCGGCGATGGGGCGGCGCTCGCCGATGAGCCGAGCGTCGCGATGACGAGAAGCGTTGTTGCCAAGAACGCGGAGACGCGCGAGCGGGAGTGCGTGACCTGCAGCATTGGTCCACTCCTTTGTCATGAGGCTCGACGTTTTGGGCGCCGAGAGGTTAACTCCGGGGTCGGTGTGACGAACGGCCGCGTCTGCGCGCCTGCCACGTGACGAGGCGAGCGATGACCAACCGCCGTAGAGTGCCCTCGCTATGACGTCGGATCTTCTTTCGCGAGCCGCATGCGTGTAACCAACCGCGCCGACAAGCCCTTAGGCGATGTGGTGCCCGGCGTTCGTCGTGCTATCTACTTCGATGCGGCGGAGGGATCGGCGCAGCTGACATTCGGCGCCGCCGAGATCGATCCCGGCAACGAGATTCCGGTGCACCGGCACAAGGTCGGCGATCGCTACGTCGAGGAAGGCTTCTTCGTTCTGGAGGGTGAAGGCGAGGTGCGCGTCGGCGACCAGACGAGTCCGATCCGCGCGGGTTCGTTCTGCGTGATGTCGCCGGCGGAGGGTTTCCACAGCATCCGCAACACCGGGAGCAAGACGCTCAAGTTCGTGATGTGCTTCGCCGGCACGGGTGTTCAGATGGAGCGCAAGGTCTAGCAGGGGCCGCCTTGATATCCTGAACAATGGACGCGGCGCTTCTGGACCTCTCCAACTCCGAGAAGTAACCGGATCGCGCCATGCTCCGCCCGATGGTCGCGGTCTGGGAAACCATGCCGAGGTAGCTCAGTTGGTAGAGCAATGGTCTGAAGAACCATGTGTCGCCAGTTCGATTCTGGCCCTCGGCACAGTGCGAGTTTCTAGCAAATTCACAAAACGCCATCCGCGCAAGCCGGGATCGAACACCGTCAAACCATTGCTCTACCGGCAGAAAGAACCGGGAATGGGGTGGCAGGTCATCACCCGTCTTCTACCCATGGCTTCGGCGTCGACCAGCTCGGATCACTGAGCCCTCGGCCAGGTCGAGAGATCGGCGAATTTTCGGACTCGCGTACAGCTTCAGCGATAAAGCCCGTTGAGGCCGCTCGCTTCACGCACAGAGTCGGGTGGGCTTTCCGAAGAAGCGGTGTGCGCGACTTTCCGCAGTCGGAAGCGCTTTAGAGTTTCGTCGCGCTGACCAATCGTTGCGGATTTCGCGAAAATCGGCGGAAAGCCTGCGGGGACCCAGCGGATTCCAGAACTGCAGACGATGGTGCTGGCGCCGAACGATGACGATGCGACCTGCGCCCTCGGTCGCTTGACATCCGGGATCGCCGATACATACTCAGAATCTATACCGAGTATGTTTAGTCCCCGAATTGTCGCTTAAGTACGGCGTCCTGGGCCTTCTGAAGGAAGAGCCGCTCCATGGCTATGAGGTGAAGAGCCGTTTTGAGGCGATGCTCGGAGGGACCTGGGAGGTCAACGTCGGCCAGATCTACACGACCCTCCAACGCCTCGAGCGCGATGGACTCGTTCGGCCGGTCGGCGCGCGCGGGGACCGCAGGAAGCAGACCTACGCCCTCGCGCCCGAAGGGCGCAAAGCCCTCGACCTGTGGCTCGGCGAACCTGAGTCCGGGCCACAGCAGCTGCGCGAGGACATCTACGTGAAGCTACTTCTTGCCGCGCGTATCGCGAACGGCGACCTGCAGGGAATGCTGGCGCGGCAGAAGCGCAGCTATCTGCAGCGTCTCCGTGACCTGAATCGCCTCGAAGAGCGCGCACGCAGTGATGGTCGCGTGGATCTTGCGCGTCTCGTGCGCGGCGCGTTGCTTCACACGGAAGCGGACCTCAAATGGGTGGACGAGCTCGCGTCCGAGCGTTTTGGAACGGAAGGGGAGAAAACGAAGTGAGTGAACTGGTCACGTTGAAGGACGTCACGAAGGTCTACCAGGGTGGGATCATCGGAGCCCTGAGCGATGTGTCGCTCACGATCGCGAAGGGCGAATTCACCGCGATCATGGGATCGTCTGGGAGTGGCAAGTCCACATTGCTCAATCTGATCGCGGGGGTCGACCGGCCGACGTCCGGTAGCGTCGCCGTCGGCGGCACGGATCTCGGCACCCTCGGTGAGGCGGCGCTCGCGAGGTTTCGCCGCGACCACATCGGCTTCGTCTTCCAGTTCTTCTACCTCCTTCCGAACCTCACCGCGCTCGAGAACGTCCTCATACCAGCGCAGCTCAAGGGCAAGGTCGTGGCGGGGCGGGCGGAGGCGTTGCTGGACCAGCTCGGGATCGCCGATGTGAGCGATCGGTACCCCGCGCGCCTCAGCGGCGGACAGCAGCAACGCGTCGCGATAGCGCGAGCGCTCATCAACAGGCCGACTCTGCTCCTCGCAGACGAGCCGACCGGTGCACTCGATACGCATAGCGGCGACCAAGTCCTGGAGCTTCTGAGTGAGCTGAATCGCGACGGCCAGACGATCCTGCTGGTGACGCATGACGCGAAGATCGCGACCCGCCACGCCGCGCGGATCATCAGCGTCGTCGACGGGAAGATCGTCGATGACGCGCGCCTCGAGAGCCCGGATCGCGCCGCCTCTGAGGTGATCCGGGTCCGCGTCGCGGAGATGTCGTCGTGACCGCGGTGATCGTGAAAGCCTTGAGCGACCTGCGCCGCCGGCGCCTCCAGGTGGTCGTCATCTTCGTCACAACGCTCCTCGCCGTCGCAACCGGCACGATGGCGCTGACGCTCCTCTCGCAGACGAACGATCCCTTCCAGATCGCGTTCGCTGCCCAGCAGGGCGCGCATCTGCGCGTCACGTTCGACGGGCGCACCGACCCGGGCACCCTTGCCGGCACTCCGTCACTCATCGGTGCGGCCGCATTTGGCGGTCCATACCGAGCGACCCCGATCCAGTTCCAGTACGGCGGGCACAAGTACGCCGCGGCCGCGGTTGGTCGCGACGACCCGGGCGGAGAGGTCGGGCAGCTCGTTCTGGTGGCCGGCCGGTGGCCGGTCGGCGACGACGAGATCGCGGTGACACGTTCGTTCGCGGAGCTGAGTCACGTCTCGATCGGGGAAACCATCAAGGTGGTCAGCGTGGCGGATGCGCCTCTGCTCAGGGTCGCGGGCGAGGTGATCGACATCGACCAGGTTCGCGCGGACATCAGTGCGCAGCGCGCCTGGGTCCGCACCTCGGCAATCGACCGATTGACGACGAGAGGCGGCGGTTATTACCTCATGAACTACCGCTTCGCGAGCGACCCAACGAGCGCCGAGCTCAGCACGGCTGTCGAGACGTTGCGGGCCGCCCTTCCGCCCGGGAGCATCACGAGCTCGATCAATTACCTTCTCGTGCGCAGCATCTTCAACGTCGTGAATCAGGTCCTCATCGGGATCCTCGTTGCCTTCAGCATCTTCGCTCTCGTGGCGACGGTGGCGATCGTCGCGAACCTCGTAACCGGGATCGTTATCTCCGCGTACCGTGAGATCGGGATCATGAAG
>Ga0209474_10003003_pt1 | contig 15044 bp, 16 predicted proteins | sample GraSoiAngelo_145_FD_185902 | JGI IMG/M metagenome (GOLD analysis project Ga0209474, IMG submission 185902) | Grasslands soil microbial communities from the Angelo Coastal Reserve, California, USA - 14_1009_05_20cm (SPAdes) (version 2) | ecosystem: Environmental > Terrestrial > Soil > Grasslands...
GAGACCGGCGCCTGCAATCTTGAAATCCATGCAGGCGGCACGCCTGCCACTACAGGTTAGCAATTAGAGCGCAGTGAGACCGGCGAAAAACTCTTCTGTAGCGGCCGCCGTGTCGGCGGCAATTCCATACCCCCAGCGGGCGGCCCGCCCGCCACTACAGCGGCCGAAGGTGGGAATGATTAGCCTTGGCTGCGCCAAAAATCTGGTGGATGCCGAAATCATGCTCGGCAGCGTGTTGGAGCGCGGCATGGAAATCACCTCCAACGCGGATGATGCCGACGTGCTCGTAATCAATACCTGTGCCTTCATCGATTCGGCTAAGGAAGAATCGATCGACGCTATCTTAGAAGCGCATCAACAGCGCGGCCTGCACAAAGGCACGAACCAAAGATTGATCGTGAGCGGTTGTATGTCACAGAGATTTGCGGAAGAGCTGCGCGAGCAGTTGCCAGAAGTCGACGCCTTCATTGGACTCGATCAAGTGCGCGAGCTGGGAACGATTGTGGAGCGCGTCTTGCAAGAACATCGAACACCGAACACTGAACGTCGAACATCGAATGCAGACAATTCGGCGTTCGGTGTTGGATGCTCGGTGTTCGATGTTGATTCTGATCCACATCGGCAGGCGCTGAATTTCGTCACACCCCGCCCCACCTACATTCCTGATTACGACACGCCGCGCTTTCGTTTAACCCCACCGCACTCCGCCTTTTTGAAGATCGCCGAGGGGTGCAATCATCCGTGCAGTTTTTGCGTCATCCCGCAAATGCGCGGGCGTCACCGCAGCCGCACCCCAGAATCGGTCCTCACCGAAATTCGCGCGCTTGTGGCCGAAGGAGTGCGCGAAATCAATTTGATCAGCCAGGACACGACCTATTACGGGATGGATTTGTGGACGGAAAAAGCCGGTCCGCGTCAACCGGTCGATTCGGCGCGGGGGCTGACGCTGGCCTCGCTCCTGCGCGAGATCGAAAGAATCGACGGCGAATTTTGGATTCGATTGTTGTACACCCATCCCGCGCATTGGAGCGACGAATTGATCGAGACAATCGCTGGGTGCCGGCACGTCGCGCGTTACATCGACATACCATTGCAGCACATCGATGAAATGATGCTTCGCCGGATGCGGCGCGAAACTGGTCGCGCGCATATTGAAACATTGATCGCGAAATTGCGTTCGGGGATTCCAGGAGTCGCACTGCGTACGACATTCATCGTCGGTTTTCCTGGTGAAACGGAAACGGAATTTGCGACCTTGCTGGATTTTATCGAGCGCACCCGGTTTGAGCGCCTAGGCATTTTTAAGTATTCGCGGGAGGAAGGATCCCGCGCCGCGAAAATGCCAGGGCAGATACCGGCGAAGGTGAAAAACGAACGCCATCGTCGCGCCATGACTTTGCAGCAGAAAATCGCCCATGAAATCGCAGCGGACAGAATCGGAAGCGAACTAAAATTACTGGTCGACCAACCGCTCGTCGCCCGAACTGAAGCGGACGCACCTGACGTCGACCCGCGTGTCATATTGTCCCAACCTGGGCCCGTCGGCGAATTCATTACACGAAAGATTCAAGGCGCCCGTGGTTACGATCTCCTCGTATAGGTGGGTTTTTTATTGTCCGCGCGTCAATTGACGGGTGACAAAACGCGAAATTTCTGACAGACTTATTTTTCTACCTGTCAAAGTGACCGATGGCTGAAGCGAACGAACCAAAAAAAGAAACGGTCCGAATTACCCTCCCCCCTCGCCGTGGAGACGCCGCCGCGCCAGAGGATGACGATACCGTTCGAATCAATATTCCTTCGCGACCGCCCACTTCGGAACCTCCGCCAACATCGGCGCCACCGGTGCCAAAACCCGGCAACGTTCCGATTCCCAGACCGCCGGTGGCGCAGAACCCGTTGCCTGCGCCGCACACGGTACTGCCTCCGCCGCCACCGGCAGCGCCACCGCCTCTTCCGCCAGTTGCCAAAACACCTTTGCCTCGGCCGAGTGGAACAACCGTAGCAGGGTCAGCACCCGTGCCAGTGCCAAGGCCAGTTCCGGCCACAACTCCTCTGACCAAGGAAACGGCACGTATTAGCGTTCTACCCGATCCGCCGAAGCCAGCGTCGGCGAGGATGTCAAAGACTCAGCCGCTCATTACCGCGACCGCCACACCAGTTGCGCCACCGACCGCGCCTGTGACCATCGCCCCTGCAGCCCCACAGCCGGTCCTCAATGCCATCCCAATGCCGCTTTGCTGGGGATTGGTATTGGTGTCAGCCGCCATTTTGATCATTGAGATTTGGAATTATATTTCGTGATGGAAAACGCCATCACGCTTACCGAATCGAATTTTGATCGCGAAGTAAACAACAGCGACAAGCCCGTCCTGGTTGATTTCTGGGCGGAATGGTGCGGCCCCTGCAAGCTAATTGCGCCCCTGATCGATGAAATCGCGCGCGAAAAAGGCGACGCCGTCAAAGTGGGTAAGGTGAATATCGACGAGAATCAGAATCTTTCCTTCAAATTCAACATCCGCGCGATTCCCACCCTACTGATCTTCAAGAACGGGCAGGTGCGCGATCAGGTCACTGGCATGACGAGTAAGAAAGATTTAGTCGGCCGGATCGAAGCGCTCGCCTAAAATTTCGCGTTGCGAAATTTTTCGGTGAGAAGTGATTAGTGAGAGGTTGGGCGCGTAAATTTTTCACTTCTCACTAATCACTCACTTCTCATCTTTGGGGCATGCGCCCGGCGCGGCTCGAACGCGCAACCTTCAGCTCCGGAGGCTGACGCTCTATCCAGTTGAGCTACGGGCGCTGGTGCGGAGCGTGATTATAATTGGCGGGCAGCCGATCACAACCGTTCAAACCCGGCGGCGCTCCTACTCGTGCTCATGCTCCTGCTCGCACGGATCGCCGTTGCCGAGCACAATAGCAGGTCATCCCGAGCGTGAGTCGAGGGATCCCGGTGCGAAATCTTTAAGGTAACTTCCCCGAGATCCCTCGGTCCGAGCCGGACTGGCGGTTTTACTCGGGATGATCGAAGACTACTCCCGCACCGCAGTCGCTTCCTTGCCTTTGCGGGTGCGGAGATAATTGAGTTTGGCTCGGCGCGCGCGGCCTTCTTTTTCGACTTCGACTTTCGCAATGCGCGGCGAATGGAGCGGAAACACACGCTCGACTCCTTCGCCGTAGGAAATCCGCCGGACGGTAAATGTCTCGTTCAGCCCGCGACCTTTTCGGCCAATGACAATGCCGGCAAAAATTTGAATGCGTTCCTTGTCGCCTTCCACCACCCGGGTATGGACACGGACAGAGTCGCCCACTCGAAACGCTGGCAACTCCGTTTTGAACTGGTCTTTCTCGATGGCGTCGATGATGCGATTCATGGCAGCTCCTTTTCGCGGGCGCTCAATCTCCGCAGATGCGCGCCAAACGCAAGTACCGTCATCCCGAGCAACAGTCGAAGGATGACAAGAATTGGCACAAAATAAATCTGCGGATAATCTTTGGCCGATGTACCGGCGCTGCGGTTTTCGTTACGAAAAAAGACTGCGCGCCCTTGGTATCGTTCGCATCGCGGGAATTGATGAAGCGGGCCGCGGCGCGCTGGCTGGGCCAGTGGTGGCGGCGGCGGTGATTTTGCCAGAGAAATTCCGGCACCGGAAATTGAAGGACTCGAAACAATTGTTGCCCGAGCTGCGTCAGGAAATCTATGACGAGCTGATGTCGCATGAGGATATTTTTTGGAGCATTGGCGTCGTCGACTCCATCGAGATCGATCAAATTAATATTTTGCGCGCGACCCACAAAGCGATGCGCTTCGCCCTCGACGGGCTGAGCGGGCCGCCCGATCATGTGCTCATCGACGGACTTCCGGTCTCGCCTTTCCCGCTCCCCCAAACCGCGATCATCGATGGCGATTGCATCAGCCTTTCCATCGCCGCCGCGAGCGTGATCGCGAAAGTGACGCGCGACCGTTTAATGCGTGAGTTTTGCGCGCGATTCCCGGAGTATTGTTTCGGCCAGCATAAAGGTTACGGCACCGAACTTCACCTCATCAAACTTCATGAACATGGGCCTTGTCCGATCCATCGCCGATCTTTCGAGCCGGTGGCGCAGCCGCTTCTCGCGCTCGAAGGAATTATCTGAGCATCTGCGGCTGGGTGCACGCGGGGAAAAACTGGCTTGCACTTTCCTTCGGCGCGGAGGTTACAAAATTCTTTACCGCAATTTTCGGGCGCGCCATGGCGGCGAGGTCGATATCGTTTGTCGCGATCGTGACACACTCGTCTTCGTCGAAGTAAAAACGCGCACTCGCGAAGATTTCGGGCGGCCGGTTGAAGCGGTCAACGCCCCGAAACGCAAATTGATTTCACGCGGGGCGTTGGCTTGGTTGCAGTTGTTGGATAACCCAGACGTCCTCGTCCGATTCGACGTCGTCGAAATCGTGCTGGCCGAGGATGGGCAACCGCGCTTTGAACTAATCCGCGATGCCTTCCCTCTCTCCGCGCCCTACGTTTACTAACGGTTATTGGAGGGACACGCGCTGTTGAAGCCAAAAGTGCAAGAAGTGAGGACTGAATCCTATCAGCCCACAACTGAGCTAAGTTCCCGATATGATCTTTGGTTTTCTCAAGGAACGCAGGCGTCGGCGGTTGCGTGCCCAAGCCATTCCGCCGGCGTGGCGGTCCATTCTCGAGCGCAACATGCCGATTTTCCGACGCCTCGCGCGCGAAGATCAAACCGAGTTACTAGGGCATCTCCAAATATTCCTGGCCGAGAAACGGTTTGAAGGCTGCGGCGGTCTTAAACTCACTGACGAAATTCGAGTTACGATCGCCGCACAAGCGTGTCTCCTCCTTCTGCATCGTAAGACGGATTACTATCCGCAACTGACCACGATCCTTGTCTATCCATCGGGTTACATTGCCTACGAAAAGCGACATGTTGAAGGCAACATCTGGCAAGAGGGTGAAGAGGGCCGCCTTGGTCATACGGGGCGTCGACTCGGAGCGCTGGTCTTGGCTTGGGACGCAGTCAAACGTGGCGCTGCAGACCCTTACGACGGCGAGAACCTGGTGCTTCACGAGTTCGCTCATCAGCTCGACTTTGAAGACTACGGCAGTGACGGGGCACCAGCACTCGCGACACGTGCTGAATACTTAGCCTGGGCACGGGTGATGAGCAGCGAGTTCGAAGCTCTCCGTGCTGCCGTTGAAGCCGGTAGACCGACCGTACTGGATACTTACGGTGCGACAAATCCGGTCGAGTTCTTCGCCGTGGCAACTGAGGCGTTTTTTGAGCGTTCGCGCGCGCTCCGCGGCCGGCATCCGCAATTGTACGCCGAACTTAGTCGGTATTTTCGCCAGGATCCTGCCTGCTATTCAGCGGAGCCGACAGGCGATTGAGCTCGCGTTTTAGACCCACGACCGGGTTCGCCCCGAAATCAATAATCGCGGCGGGTCTTTGCGCGCTCGGCCAGGCGGGTGCGGGTCATGCGCTCGCGCAGACCACCCTCTTTGACGAATGCTTCCTCCAAATAACGCAGCTGCTGATCGAGCAGGTAGTTTGTCAGCTTAGTCAAGCCGATCATCACGTTACCGGCGATGGCTGGATCAGGATGTTCGACGCTTTTCCTGAACGTCTCGCGCAGGAAAGCGGTCCCTTTCGTCCCTTTCCGTCGTTGAAATTGTGCGGTCAGCAGCCGGGTAGGGCAGGTTCGAGCTGCAACCTCCATCAGAGCGGCGCGGCTAACAATTCGTAGGAGAGCACGCTGAGGCAGTAAATTGCCGCCGTTTCCACCCGCAGAATAATCGGGCCGAGGGTGATGGGACGACAACCGTTGCTGCGGGCGAGATTGAGCTCCGCTGGAGTGAAATCGCCTTCCGGGCCGATGCACATCAAAACACTCGTCGGGCGCGCGTGGTGCTCGCGTTCGTAATCAGCGAGCACCGTTTTTAAATGGATCGCGTCAGATTGGAGAGAGCCAATTAAACGAAGTTGTTGTAGAGGCGCTCGCCGCGGCGAGCGCCTGGAGGAGGGTTCGGCGGTCGGCACAACCGCCGCTACAACGTTAGCCGCAAAGAAATCACGTGGCCTTTTCGGCATCTGCACCGTTGGCAGCCAGTTTTGCCCACATTGTTTGGCGGCTTCGATCGCGACCTGTTGCCATTTCGCTTGTTTTTGCGTCGCTTCCTTCTCCTCGAGATGAACGATAGTGCGCTCGGAAATAAGTGGCGCGATCTCGGCCGCTCCGATTTCGACTGCTTTCTGCACAATCAAATCCATGTTCTTCCCTTTCGGAATGGCCTGCGCCAGCGTTATTTGACAGGGCAGCGGCGGCACCCGCGCCTCGTGCATTTTGCGCAAGTGAATCTCCTCGCGATTTACCGTCGCGATCTCAGCGGTGATTTCATGACCGCGACCGTCGAACACAACTACCCGCCCGCCAGACTGCAGGCGAAGCACATCGCGCGCGTGATGCGCTTCCAACCCGCCCAAAACGAGCGAGTCAGGATTCCAATTTTCCGGGGCGATATAAAAGCGATGCATCAAAATTGATCGGTCATCCCGAGCGTGAGTCGAGCGATCCCGTTGCGCCGGCTTTAAGGTATCATTACGGGATCCCTCGACTTTGCTTGGGATGACGGGAGCGAAGCTACCGAAAGAAATCTTTTGCGCGTTCAAAAAAACTTCGATACAGCGGAGTATTTTCCTCACCGCAAAGCGCGGAAAATTCCTCCAGCTTGCGGCGTTGCTCGGAGTTCAATCGCGTTGGCACTTCCACCATGACGCGCGCGAGCAAATCTCCGCGTCCACGGCCCTCGAGGTTTGCAATTCCCTTGCCCCGCAGCTTGAAGACCTGGCCGCTTTGCGTTCCGGCAGGAATTCGCAAGTTTGCCTTGCCTTCGAGCGTCGGCACCGGGACCTCGCCGCCGAGCGCGGCAACCGCAAAGGAGATCGGAACCTCGCAATAGAGATCATCTTCATCGCGCTGAAACACCGGGTGCTCTTTGATGTGAAGCACGACGTAGAGATCGCCCGGCGGCCCGCCGCGAATGCCGGCTTCGCCATTTCGCGACGAACGCAACCGCGAACCGCTGCCGATACCCGCTGGGATTTTCAATTTGATCCGGCTGGAATTTTCCACCCGCCCTTCGCCGCCGCATTTGTGACACGGTTTTTCGATAATTTGTCCGGCTCCCCGGCAGCGCGGACAGGTTTGCGACACCTGAAAAAAACCGCGAGAACTGATCACCTGCCCGCGTCCGCCGCAGGTTGGACAATTGATCGAGCGCGAGCTGGGCTCGGCGCCGCCACCGTTGCATTGATCGCAGGTGTCCAGTTTTCGAATTTCGATTTCTTTCTCCGCGCCAAATGCGGCTTCCTCTAGCGTGATCTGCATGTCGTAGCGCAAATCGGAACCACGCTGCCGCTCTTCCGCGCGACCGGCGCCGCCGCCACCGAAAAAACTCTCGAAAATTCCGCCGCTACCGCCGCCGAAGGCCTCGCGGAAAATATCGAACGGATCGTGGAATCCGCCCCCAAAACCGCCGGCGCCCTGCGAAAATGCGGCGTGTCCGTACCGATCGTAGGCGGCACGCTTATCGGCGTCGATCAGGACGTCGTAGGCTTCGCCCAGTTCCTTAAATTTTTCCTCGGCGTGAAGATCATTCGGATTTTTATCCGGGTGGAATTTGATTGCGAGCTTGCGATAGGCGCGCTTGATTTCATCCTCGTGCGCACCCCGGGCCACCCCGAGCACTTCGTAATAATCGCGTTTGGTAGTAGGCATTTAGAATGGTTAGCGACAGGCGAATAGTGACATCAAAGCAAGGTTTCTGCCGACCAGACTTCTAACTTCTCACCTCTCACTCATCACCGCTTCTACCGGCCCCGCTCGAAACCACCACCGCCGCCGGTCGCAAAAGCCGATCTTTCAAGCGATAGCCACGGCGGGTTTGTCGGATGACCCGACCTTCGGCAATTTCGTCGCTTGGTTCATGGCCGATCGCCTCGTGCAGGTTGGGATCAAATTGTTTTCCAACTGCATCGATTGGTTGCAGTCCATTGTCCGCTAGAAAATCAGTAAGTTGTTTCAGCACCATATTCATGCCGGAATAAATCGGCGAGTGCTTGCCCTCCTCCCGGGCGGCGGAGAGTCCGAGCTCGAAATTATCGACAATCGGGACCAGGCGCTCGAGCAGCGAGCGATTGGCATATTTAATCCCTTCATCGCGCTCGCGGGCCGCGCGTTTTTTGTAGTTCTCAAAGTCCGCCTGGGTTCGCAGCGCCAGGTCGCGAAAGCGATCTAGATCGCCTTGCAAACTCGCAACCGGATCGTCCGTAGCTTCCCCATCGGCTGAACTGTTTTCCGTCGGCACTGGAGGTGGAATTTTGTCTTCTTCGCGCGGTTCAGGGCTGGTCTTTTTCATGTTTACGAATGGTAATTAACGTGATGTCGTCGTTCTGCGGATGAGCGCCGACGAAATTGCGCACGTCATCAATTAATCGTGTGATGATAGCCGAAGCGCCGTGAGCCGCGCTCGCCCGCACTGATTGAATCATCCGGTCAACGCCGAATTCAAAACCCTCGGTATCCAAAGCTTCTGTCACGCCATCGGTATAAAGGACCAGACAATCATCCTGCTCGAGCGGGATGGCAAAATCGTTGGTGATCCGATCGAACACACTGCCACTGTCGATGCCGACGACCATTCCAGGTGGCTTAATTAGTTCGACCGTTTGCTGCGCGCGCCGGTAGAGCAACGGCGCATCATGGCCAGCTCGCGCGATCGTGACCGAACCGATGGAATAGTCCACCACCAAATATGCCATGCTAATAAACATGTCCTCTTTGATGTCAGGATAAAGCTGTCGATTGACTGCTTTTAAAACCTCCGCCGGCGATGGATTCTGCGGCGCCTGACTACGCAAAACGCTTCGGCAGATCGCCATGATCAAGGATGCGGGCACGCCTTTGCCGGAAACATCCGCGATCGCCAGGCCGAGACGATGTTCGTCTATCCGGATGTAGTCAAAGTAATCGCCGCTGACCTGACGCGCCGGAATGTTGAGACCGGCGATTTCGAAACCGGGAATGGCCGGCGATTTTTCCGGAAGCAGAATTCGCTGAATGTCGCGCGCGATTTCGAGATCGTGATCGAGCCGCTTTTTTTCATTCGCTTCCGAGTAAATGATGGCGTTGTAGAGGGCGAAGGCGGATTGCTCGGCGATCGATTTGAAGACGACAAAATCACTCGGCGTGAATGGCGCGCCCCTCGAGCCATTACCAACCGCGAGGACGCCCATGTTTTGTTTGCCGTAAAGCAAGGGCGTCGCCATCAGCGAAGCGGTTCCGAGAGGTGTCTCGCGTAAGCGCGCCAATTCCGGCACGTCCCGCACATCGGCGAGCGAAACCGGTTGTGCCGTCTGCCAGACGGTGCCGATCAAACCTTCGCCCGTTGGAACATTATGCATCCGCAAAAATCCTTCCAAGGCAGCGGGGGTAGTCGCGGCCTGATGCAAAATGTGGCCCGGCACCGGCACGAGTGGCGGACAACCCTTGGAAAGAAACACCGGCACAAGCTTGTTCCCGCTGCGATCGGTAAGATAGAGCGCGCCGCCATGAGCGTCGAGAATTCGGGTGGCCCCTTCCACGATCAGCCGATGCAAGTCATGCGGCTTGATCGTTTCACGAAAAGCTTCACCCAGCCCGTGTAAAAAATCGAAAACAAGGGTTTCTTCGACCTGGATTTCCTCCTTTGAGCGCTCGAGCGCGTGCACCTTGCGCCTTTGGCGGAAGGTGGTGATAGTCCAACCGCAAATCGCGATAGCCAAGAGCGCATAGAGAAAAGTCGGCCACATGAAGTCGGCGGCCAACTTACTTCTTTACCGGGTTGTCGTGAAGGTCCTGCTTGAGGTACTCGAGAACGTCTTTGAACCGTAAAAGATTTTCCGGCACCGCTTCACACAGCGCTTCGTGAGCTGCCAGCATTTCCTTGGCCTGCCCCTTTTTTCCCAAGGTTTTGGGAGCAAGCGCGTCGCATTCCGGAGCACGCGCACCGTCGCTAGAGATTTGGAAAAGTTGATCGAGACCAAGGCCGGAAAGCAATTGGCGGCTGCGTTCGCCGCAATGCACCACCCGGAGATGTCCTTGTCCAAGTTCCTTTAACCGCAGGGCCAGTCCCGCCATTGTCCCCATAAAAGTGGAATCCATCATCACGCAATCGACGAGATCGACCACGAACTCGCGATAACCGCGGTCCACCATTTCGCGGGCGAACTGCTTGAAATTGCCGCTGTTCAGAAAACTGCCTTTGCCCTCCACCCGGACCCAGACGGCAGGGCCGCTTACTCCAACCTGAATCGACGATTCCACAATTAACTATAGAAAGTTATGAACTTTAGCCCTGGCAGTCAAACGGACTAGTCCCATAGAAAAGAGCGTTTCTCGGCTACAATCCGGCCGTGTTCGATGAGTAAGCAACGCCAGGCCAGCACTTGCCCATCATCAAAATACTCGTCGCCCACCACTTGAAATTCACTGCGATTCGTCCCGCGCACGTTCTGGTAGGCCTGCTCTTTTGCCTGCACAAAAGCGCGAAGTTTCTCCTGCTTATATTCAAACCGGACCGTCACATCCGAGGGCCGTTTTGCCCGCCAGAAAAAATCAAAGTATTGCCCGAAGCGTTGTCGTTGATCCAGCGCAGTCACCGCGCCAAACATGCGATAGGAGCGTTCAAAAATTAGCGAAGCTTCCTGAATCGCGCTACTCGATCTGAAACTGGCCTTGCTCGTCAGATTTGTGGGATTGTTCCCTCGCTGCCCTCTGTTGCGGGGAAGGTTCTGCGATAGCGTATAAATCTTAGCCTTGCGAAACTGGAAATCGGGATTGAGCGCCAGTGGAAATTTCCCTTGCTCGATATCGGCCCCCGAGACAGAGCTCACGCTGAGCAAAAGCGCGACTGCGCAGGTAAATCGCATTAGCCATATCAAACCGGCTGCGTGCGACGCTGTCAATGCAGAGCGAATGCCGGCAGGAACGCCGGCCTCTGGCCGGTGCGCCCAGCGGGTTTCTAAGTCGCTGCTCTCAGCAACCCTCGCAGGCACCAATTTCAGCGGAGTAGAACTCCGCGGGGCGCACAGATTGGGAAGTCTGTGTTCCTCTTCTGGCGTTTCAAATCACGACACTGGCCGAATGCCGGTTTCCCTGCGGAAGCAGGCAGCTAGATTTCGGTGTGATCGATGTTCGATACGAGCGTGGCGTTTTTTTGCCGCAACAGAATCTCTGGCTCGACCCATGGGAAGCCAAGGATTTCGCCTTCGTTTCGCACGCCCATAGCGATCACATCGCGCCGCATCGTGAGATTATCGTCTCGGAACGGACCGCGCGTTTAATGCAAGCGCGCCTTCCGGGAAAGCGCAATGAAATCATCCTGCCGTTCGGCCAGGAAGAGAATGTTCGGGGAATGCAGATCACCTTGTTTCCGGCCGGTCATATTTTTGGTTCAGCCCAACTCTTTTTGCGCACTGAGAATGATTCGCTGCTTTACACCGGCGATTTCAAATTGCGCCGGGGTCAATCGGCCGAGCCCGCGGAATGGACGGCGGCCAGCACCCTGATCATGGAAACGACCTACGGCATTCCGCGTTATCGCCTGCCGCCGACCGAGGAAGTGATCGCGCACATTATCGCTTTTTGCCGCGATGCAATCGAAAGCGATGAAGTTCCGGTGCTACTCGGCTATTCGCTGGGCAAAGCGCAGGAAATCCTTTGTGCCCTCGCCGGAGCCGATCTCGTACCGATGCTTCACGGTTCGGTCTATCAAATGACCCGTATTTACGAACAATACGGCCAGAAATTTTGTCATTACCTTCGTTATCAGCCGAATGATCTCGCCGGCAAAGTTCTGATTTGCCCGCCGAGCGCGAATCGCTCGCGCATGCTTGAGAAAATTCCGCGCAAACGCGTAGCGATGATTAGCGGCTGGGCGGTCGATCCGAGTGCGATTTATCGCTATCAGGTCGACGCGGCATTCCCACTGTCCGATCACGCCGATTACGACGATCTGTTGCGCTACGTCGAGCTGGTGGGACCGAAACGGGTTTTCACTTTGCACGGATTTGCCGCGCAATTTGCCCTCGATTTACGCGCGCGCGGGATCGAGGCGTGGGCGTTGACCGAGGAAAATCAGATGGAGCTCACTTTCGGGACTTCTCTTGCACAATCATCCGATATAGCCGTCGCCGTCTCAACCGCAGAATTGAATGGTCTTCCGCCAGTGACGGCGGGAGCTACAACGCCAGCTCCATCGGAATTTCTCGGGTTCGCAAATGTTGGCCAGGCGATTGCGGCGACTCCGGCAAAACTCGAGAAGGTTCGTCTGTTAGCAGAATATTTCTCGACGCTCGATGACGAGCAACTTGCGATCGCCACGGTTTATTTTACTGGTCATGCTTTTCCGCAAACCGATCTGCGCACGCTGCAAGTGGGTGGCTCCGTCATTTACCGGGCCCTTGGCGGCGCAACAAAGATCAGCGACGCAGAATTTCGCCGGATTGCCCACCGTCATGGCGACGCCGGCAAAACTGCGCTCGATGTACTCGAGGGTCGTACCGTTCCGGAGCCTTTTGGTATCATCGATTCCTACAAGTTTTTTGAACAACTCCAGAGACTGCGTGGACCCGTAGCGAAAAAGGAGGCGCTGCAAAATCGCTTGGCGCGCCTCTCCGCGCGGGAAGGTCAGTATGTGGTCAAGATTCTCACCGGCGATCTACGCATCGGATTACGCGAGGGCCTGGTCGAGGAAGCAATCGCCAAGGCGTTCAATGCTCCGCTCGATGAGGTGAAGGAAGCGAACATGCTCCTCGGCGACATCGGCCACACCGCGGTTCTGACAAAAAATAACGACCTTCACCGGGCGGAGCTTTCGCTCTTCCGCCCCATTAAATGCATGCTCGCCAGTCCTGAACCAAATGCCGAAGCGATCTGGAAACGATTCGTCGATCTAGCTGTCCCGAAAGCTTTCGGGACAGAACCGAAAAACCTGCTGCCAGAGACGGCGGCAGTTACACCAGCAGGTAAAACGCCGCCACCTACAGTATACGTCGAAGACAAATTCGATGGCATTCGCGCGCAATTGCACGTCAGTCGGGCACGCTCGGAAATCTTTTCACGCGATCTCAAGCGTATCACCGGCCAATTTCCCGAAATCGCCGAGCAGGCGCGCGAATTTTCAGAGGAAGTAATTCTGGATGGCGAGATCATCGCGTTTGCCGAGAATCGCAAGCTGACATTTTTCGATCTGCAGAAACGGCTTGGGCGAAAAACCGACGCGCTCGATTTATTTGAGACTTCTTCGGCCGACGTGCCGGTAATATTTGTAGCCTTCGATCTATTATTTTTGGAGGGCCGTTCCTTGTTGAGAACTCCGCTGCGGGAGCGACGGGAGCTTTTGCGCGGTCTAAAGCTGCCATCGAAATTTCAGATTGCCTCCGTGGTGGCAGCGCATTCTGCTAACGAGATCGAGAGCGAATTCAAGAGCGCGCGGCTGCGTTTAAACGAAGGGCTAATGGTCAAGGATCCGCAAAGTTTTTATTCACCGGGACGGCGCGGGATGTTCTGGTTCAAGCTGAAGAAGGAGCTGGCAACGCTCGATGTCGTGGTCGTGGCAGCTGAACTTGGCCACGGAAAAAGAAATCACGTGCTCAGCGATTATACCTTTGCCGTGCGCGACGAACAGAACGGCGAATTATTACCAATCGGCAAAGCTTATAGCGGGCTGACCGACGCCGAGATCGCCGAGCTGACCGAGCATTTCAAGGATAACACGCTGGTTGAGCGCGGGCGCTATCGCGAAGTGAAACCCGACATTGTCTTGGAAATTGCCTTCAATTCCATTCAGCCAAGCACGCGCCACTCCAGCGGACTCGCCTTGCGTTTTCCCAGGATCAAAGCCATTCGGCGTGACAAGACGATCGAGAATATCGACACCCTGGCCTACGCGCAGCAGTTGGCGGCGCAACAGGGATCGCAGTAACAGCTCATCGTCATCCCGAGCGCAACCGCCAGTCCGGCTCGGACCGAGGGATCCCGCCGCGTAAGCTTTAAGGTAACTTCAACGGGATCCCTCCACTCCGCTCGGGACGAACTTAAGGCGACGGAGACGGCGAAACGGATGGCTTCGCTCGCTTTTTACCGCTGGCGCTGCGAATCCATGACGCGGTCGCGGAAGCTGAGGTATCGGGTTTGGCGGTTTTTTGAACCTGCGACCCAGTCTCGGCCGAAACAGTCGGAGCAACCGACGATGCGGGAGAATTGAATTCGGCTGACGCGGTCGCCTCCGGAAGGGGCGTACCCGTCAATAGCGGGTTAAGCCGCAGGCGCGGCGTCGAAGTAGCAACTGGTTTTTTGCCAGCCTCGGGCGTTGGCGCAGTCGATTCCGGTGTGGATGAAATCGCGGGCGTCGGTGTCGCCGTTCGCGATAAGATGGGAGTCTCCGTCGCGCGGGGAGTCGCGCTTGCTTCCGCATGCGGTGTGACCGATGCAACTGGGCTCGACGTCGTCGCCATGTCTGCTGAAGTCGGCGTCCTCCCGATTTCTGCCGGTCCTTTCGCAGGCGAAGGCACCTCGGATTGGATCTGGGCACGCACCTGGTCACTAGCATGCTGTTTTTGATACGCAAAAAAACATGCCGTCAGCGCCAGGACACAGAAAGTCTTTTTCATCAACCTTTAGACGTGGCATCGGCTGCCGACCGGCGCAAGCTCACCGTCGTTCCGAACTTAAGGCGTTGAGGAGGGCGAAGCCGAAGCTTCCGGGGTAAAGCGGGTGACGGTTGTCGTTTCAATAAGATCGCGATGCGCATTTTGCCAGTTGGCGTAGATCGCAACGACGATCAGACCAACAACAATCGCGATCATTGCGATCAACGCGCTTTTCGAAACGCGCTCTTCCTTTTCCTTACGCGTTTCCATCGATCGTTAGTTTAGCGATTTCGTTCATCACCCGCTCGCTCAAATGTTGATACACTTCTTTTCCTCGTTCCGCGATG
>Ga0209474_10003004_pt1 | contig 15039 bp, 16 predicted proteins | sample GraSoiAngelo_145_FD_185902 | JGI IMG/M metagenome (GOLD analysis project Ga0209474, IMG submission 185902) | Grasslands soil microbial communities from the Angelo Coastal Reserve, California, USA - 14_1009_05_20cm (SPAdes) (version 2) | ecosystem: Environmental > Terrestrial > Soil > Grasslands...
AGGCCAGGAAGTTAGTCCACTCCGTCGATTGCAACACGTGATGCAGATGCCCCGTACTCGCACCGGTGCCCGCGATGCCGATGTGCAACGTGCCGCCCTCCAACCCGACAGCGAGATTACCCGCGACAACACCAACTAGAATTTCAACAAGTGCGACCGAGATTCCTGTCCGAATCGAGATCAGACTCGCGAACAGCGCAAGCGCCATCCAGACGGCGGCTATAAACCAGATGTTTTCGAGCATAAAAAACTCCTTCCGATTGGAAGGAGTCATCAGCTAAAGCGGTTTCCCCAAAAGCGGGAAGGCAAACTCCATTGCCTTGGTAGATCCTACCGGCTTCTTTGCATCGGATCAATCAAAGATTGAAAGGGATCACACCGGCGCCGGATTGAGCATCAGTTCACCTCACGGCATGCTCCCGCCCCCTGCTTCCGATTGATTGCAAAAACAAGCGTGGGAAATCCGCGAAAGACTGTTTGCTTCTCAAGCTTCATTCCGTTCTTCTCGGCGACACGTCGCGACGGCACATTATCAGGATGAATCAGCGAAATGACGCGTGGCAGTTTCAGTTCTGCAAACGCGTGGTCCCGCACTGCTCGCGCCGCCTCGGTTGCGAGTCCTTTATTCCAATACTCCGGATGCAGCCGATAGCCGATTTCGATTTCGCTTGTTCCATCAACCTGTTGATGAAAGAACCCGCTGTAGCCGATTAACCGATGATCGTCGCGGTGAATCACTGCAAATTGCGATGGAAGAGAGCGACGATCCCAGTCAATGAGCTTTTCTAGAAATGAAGCGGTCTGCTCTCGGGAAAAGACGCCGAGCGAAAAGCGCATAAAATCCGGATTCGCCATCAACTCCGCCAAAAGATCGATATCTTCGTTGCGGAACGGTCTAAGAATGAGGCGAGATGTTTCGAGCGTCATTTTGGTAGGGGCGGTTCGGGTGAACCGCCGCTACCTTATCGCCGTTGCGGTCAGGAGCTACCACAACATACAATTCGGCGTTGATTTTCGATTCATAATCGGGATGCCAACGAACGACGAAGAATACGCGCGACCGGCGCGGCCTCCAGATACATCCAGTTTGAACGAGATGCGCGAGGCGGCGAGCGAATGCACGGCGTGTCATCTTTACAAGCGCGCCACGCAAACGGTGTTTGGAGAAGGCCCAAAGAGCGCGCCGATTATGCTCGTCGGCGAACAGCCGGGTGATTACGAAGATGTCGCAGGCAAACCATTCGTCGGACCGGCAGGGAAAATCATGGATCAAGCACTCGAAGAAGCCGGGATTGATCGCAAGGAAGTGTACGTCACCAATGCGGTGAAGCATTTTAAGTGGGAGCCGCGAGGAAAGCGCAGAATTCATCAAAAACCAAACTCCCGCGAGATTGCTGCTTGTCGTCCGTGGCTCGAGGCCGAACTACGTCTGGTGAAACCGAAATTGGTGGTTTGTCTCGGCGCAACCGCCGGGCAAGCAATCTTTGGTCCTTCATTCCGCGTCACGCGCGAGCGCGGGAAAGTACTATCCTCAAAGCTTGCACCGCGCGTGCTCGCAACGGTTCACCCGTCTTCTTTGCTTCGGCAACCTGACGAAGAATCCCGCGAACGCGAATACAAACGCTTCGTTGTCGATCTTCGCGCCGCGTTAAAAGCAGCCGGCGAAGAATGATGTTCGTGCGACGATAGGGCGGTCCACGCGAACTCCCCGCAGGCGAACGCAAGCTGGTTTCCCTTGATGAAAAATTAACCACTCGTGTTACTCTTCGTTCACCGACGAACAGGGGGCATAGCTCAGTTGGTAGAGCATCTCGTTCGCAATGAGAAGGTCAGGGGTTCGAATCCCCTTGCCTCCATTTCAAAATAATAAGTCAAACGGCGCTGCCGCGAATCGATCGCCTAGCCGCTCGCAGGCCAAGCAGCCTTGACATACTAATCTCTAGGCGATTACCACTCGCAGGATGAATCCGCTGAACGCGAGCCGCCGCGAGCTCGATTCTGTCGTTGTTAATATCGAGCTGACTCTCGTCAGCATCATCCAAGGTGTTGCACTGTTTTTTCTGACGGACAACGCCCCGCGCCACTCTGTCATCGCGACATTGGGATGCGTTCCTTTATGTCGTCGCAGGTTTGTGGGTGATTTTTATTTTTTGGTCACGATCCGTCATTCACACGCTCACCCTGATCAAGTGGCCACTGGAATTCGGGCACAATTTCTTTTACATCGGTTGCGCCTTGGGCGAAGCGATCTTGTTCAGCAGGCTCGATCGCCCTTTGGCGTGGTTCAAGGTCAGCGCTACGTATGCGGTCGTTGTTTGGCTGCTTTTCATTTACGATATGCGATTGATTCGTGCAGGCGTCAGTGAATCAACCAACGATGCCGAGCGAAATCTGTACGCGCGCGCCCGGGGCGATCAATTGCTCAATATCTGGTTACTTGTTCCCTTGCTTTTCGTTTTCAATCTCGGCTGCGCCGTGGTGATTTGGCGCTGGCCGGATTTGTTCCTCACCCGCGGCGGTCACGTTTGGTTAATCAGCGCCCAGTTAATCTCATTCATCGTCTACCTCGTCTATATTGCTTCTTACTTCAAAACAATCGCATCGCTGGTGTTACGGAGTCACGAACAAGACTGAGGAACAGCAAGCGTGCCTCAGCTATCACCTGTGGGAGGCGGTCGCCTGGCGGAAGCGAGTGCAAGGATACTAGCTTGCCGATCTTACGGCTGCGATAAAACGGAAGATGCGTTCCTTGCTCTTGCGCCCGTCAGGTTTTTCGACGCCAGAATTCACATCTACCGCGAAAGGCCTGACGATATGAATCGCTTCCATGACATTCTGAGGTGTTAGGCCACCCGCTAGCACGACAGGCACTTTGCAGTTAGCGACAATTTTGGCGGATAACGACCAGTCGTGAGTTTTCCCGGTCCCGCCGACTCGGTCTGTCATAGGGTCCACCGAGTCAAGTACGATGGCATCTACTGAGGATTCTATTTCACGTGCGCGGTCAAGGGCATCTCTACCTTGGATGCTAACCTTCCCTATGACCTTCTTTGGTCGGAGACGCTCACGCAAAGTTGCTAGTACCGAAGGTAATAAATCACTGTGTAATTGTAGAACTGGGCACGGCACAGCATCTACGAGTCTGAGAATCTGATTCGGGTCTTCGAGGTGAGTGACGAGAACCGGGGTTATAAAAGGAACTACGCTTTGGCAAATCTTGCGCGCTACATCGCGTTTCACAAAATCGCACGCTCTATGCCGGCGGCCCACTAAGAGCCCGATCGCATCCGCTCCGTATCGTTCGGCGAGGCTGGCCTCCGCGACAGAGGTTATGCCGCAGATCTTAATTCTAACCATAGGCTTGTGAATCCTCGTGACAATTTAATGGAGGTTCGCAGTCAAACGTCCCTAACGATCCTACTTAGTGCTCAGCTTCGGAAGGTGAACGGCATTCGCATCCGAACTGCGACCGGCTGGCCGTTTTTGCGGGCCGGAGCGAACTGCCAATTTTGCACCGCATCCATTGCTTTCTTTGCAAATGAATAAGCTGTCGCCGTTACGGGGTGAATATCGACGGTCGTGCCATCGGTTGTGACGCTGAACTCAACGAGGGCGTAGCCTTCCGTTGCAGGGAAGAAGGGCGCGTAGCCTTTCAAGAACTTCGGCGCCGTATCGTAGGCACTCGAAGGTGTAACGGATGTAATGTAAACTGTGACCTGTTTTTCGGGCATCGGGTTGCCTTCAATCGCCAGGTTTGGAGAGGAACAATCGCAAAGAAGCAGCGTTGTTAGTAGACCGATTGCGGTAAAAGCGCGATCAATCAGGTATTGGCTCATAACCGGAACTCTTCGAGGGGACGAGCCTCAGCTTTGATCATTGTGGCTTTTGCTGTCCAAGTAAAGCACGACGAAGGCGATCCCGAGTAATGGCTGGAGAATTCTTTGCAGAAGATTCAGTACGAAACTTGAAAGATCGAAGCCTTGAGTTTGCTGAGTTGCGGTAAGTTTTCCCAGGAGCGCTTGCGGATCTTGTGTGATGGTCAACTCATTAAAATAATGCTGGAGCATTGACCACTCGGGGCCGAGCGTCATTGCTAGCACGAGCGCGAACCAGATGGAGGCGATGAAAACGCCGCGCCACAACGGGCGTTGAAACCAGGGAAGGTCGCCCCCACTGCGCGCGAGACTGCGGCTTTCGCGCAATGAATCGACAACACCAGCGTTTTCGAGAACGGCAAACTGTTGCCAAAACAGAACGTTGATGAAAAACCGACCGAACATCCAGACTTGCAGCACGAGCAAGGCGAGCGCGAGAAAGACGACGAACAGGGAAGATGCACCGATCGCGACCATTGCTGCGATTCCAAACACAAACACGGTCAGCAAAAAGAAAACGCCGTACACGAAGATGCATAGCACGGCGACACGCGGCCAGAATTTCACGGCCTCATTCACCGCGGCGATGAAACCGATCCGGCGTCCGGCAGTAAATTCAACCGCCAAAATTTGGATGCCAGCGATGTATATCGGCCAAAGCAATATTGTGAGCAGCAACGTGCAGAAGCCAAATGTGCCTGCGGCAACGCTGCGAAGATCGACGTTCATATTCGACGCGTTTTGTAGCCACGCACTAGCTAGCTGACCGCATACCGATGGCAGAACTGCGAGAAGCGCCAGAGAGAGGAATTGAGCAAAGCCTTTCCCGTAAACTCGGAATGTCTCCGCCAAAATCTGCATAAGACTGCGATGTTGTTGTAGAGGCGGTTGTGCTAACCTGGCGACGGCTGATACAGCCGCTGCTATATGGAACAGCCCCGGAATTTCTGCCGCAGTTTTCCAAGGAGTTTCCTCCGCCGAACTGACGGCCGGATCGATATCCAGGCGTCGGGCTTCATTTTCAGGAAGCAGGCGTCCTTCCGTTTTCCAGTCACGGAGCGTCTCGATATCCGCAGGGCCGTATTCTTTGCCCTGCACACGAATGATCCATTGTTCGGCCATTTCGCTTATTCCGCCCGAATCATGTCGATTTGTGGCAGCCACGAGCATTAGACCGGCGCGCCGCTCCTTACCACAACTCGCATCCCATCGGTCTGGATGACAGTGACCGGTGTTTGCGGGGCTATGAATTCTCCTTCAGTGACAACATCGACAACGTGATCGGCAAAACGCGCTTTGCCGCTTGGTCGCAAGACGGTGACCGCGGTGCCTTGCATTCCCGGGCTAAGTGCGAGCGCGGTTGCGAACTGGCGCGGCACGCCCGCCAGTGATGGACCAGGTGGATTCGAATCCATCAGTGCGAATCGCCGATAAATGCTTGTGCGGGGCAGATAACGCGCGAGCAAAGCAATGACAATGAACGACCCGACAATCGCGATGAACATGTTGAGCAACGGAATTGCCAGCATTTTGCCGGTCGGCAAAAAGTTCTGGCCCGGATAGTGATCGATCATCGTCCAGAGCAACGACGCGAGCATGAGAAAAACGCCGACGACACCGAAGACAATCGTCGTATGCGCGAAAAAGAGAATTTCGATGAGGACCAGAACCATTCCGAGGACAAAGAGCGCGACGACTTCCCAGCCGGCGAGCCCAGCCAGATAATGCCCAAGAAAGAAGAGCGCAAAACAAACTGCCGAGATAATTCCCGGCCATGTCACGCCGGGAATTTTGAATTCCAAATATGCGCCCAGAATTCCACCCAGCAACAGCAAAGGCGCGAGCGCAGTGATCCAAAAGGCGATCTGCTCGAAGCCAGTTGGCTCGATCGCTACCACGTTGCCCGCGAGGCTGGCTTTCTTGGTTAGATCGACAATCGAATCGGCTACGCCTTCCGCTAAAAAAGGTTTGCCATTGATCCGTTCAGTTGCTTCCTGTGCATTGAGAGTGAGGACCGCTCCCTTGAGATGAATGACACGGTCGCCGATTTTTACTTCCTTATCCTTGTTCATGAATGCCTCGGCTACGTCGGGGTTATGTCCGTTCTTGATCGCAGAACCTCGAATGAGCGCAGACCAGTACGAAATTGTCTTCTCTTTGGCGGTAGCGGGAAGGTCCTCGCCCGTCGGAAGGATCGGCGCTGCAGCGCCAATCGCGCTCACTGGCGTCATAAAAATGTGCTGCGTGGCAATGGCAATAATCGCACCCGCTGAGCCAGCGTTTGTGTTAATGAACGTGTAAGTGGGGATTTTTGTTTGATTGAGCACGTTCACGATATCGGCGGCTGTATCGAGCCGGCCGCCGTACGTGTTCATCTCGAAAATGATTGCTGAGGCCTCGTTGCTCTCGGCTGTTTTCACCGCACGCCGCAAAAATGCCAACAGAGAAGGCGCGACTTCACCGCGCAACGGCACCGTGACGACGTCGCCTTTGTGGATCAGATCGCGCGCATCAGCGGTCTCGGGAAGGATGCAAAATGCCGCAGCGGCAATAGTAGTGATGAGCAGTGAGACGGCTTGGAGGGACGGCCTGCGCGCGGCCAGATTATTGGTTGGACGACACAAACGGCGTCCCTCCAGGATCGACAACCCCATCTTCATGTTTTCAATTTGTCCGGCCCGGATAAGTTTGCCATCTGCCCGTGGCAATTCCATCAGAAACAATCGAGCAAGTCGCTGCTGCGAACGACATCGTCGATGTGATTGGTTCGTATTTTCCGCTCAAGCGCGCGGGAGGAAATTTTAAGGCGCTCTGCCCGTTTCATCAGGAAAAGACCCCTTCATTTATCGTGAGCCCCAGCCGGCAGACGTTTCATTGCTTCGGTTGCGGCGTAGGCGGAAGCGTTTTCAGGTTCGTGATGGATTACGAGCACATGGATTTTCCGTCAGCGGTGCGCAAGCTCGCGGCGCGAGTCGGAATCACGGTAGTCGAAAAGGGCGGGACTGCCGATGGAGATCGACAATATGAGAAGCGTCGGGTGTTGCTGAAACTGCATGCGGAGGCTGCGGAGTGGTTTCATGAAAATCTGATCAAGAAAGAAGTCGGCGAACCGGCGCGAAAGTACTTAAAGCAGCGAGGAATCACCGCTGAAATCGCGAAACATTGGCAGCTCGGCTACGCGCCGGATGAATGGGATGCATTTGGCAGTTGGGCGCGCGGGCGCGGGTACCAGACGGGCGACCTCATTTCGAGTGGGCTGGTCAAGACGAAGGACGAAAGCGAGGAGTCAAAAGCCCAGAGGACAGGGCACGCTACAGCTTCATACGATCGCTTTCGTGGACGGATCATGTTCCCGATTTATAACGATGTTGGCGAAGTGATCGCCTTTAGCGGACGGCTTCTGAAGGATGAAGAGGGCACGGCGAAGTATTTGAACTCGCCAGAGACGCCGCTGTTTAGGAAAGGGAGCGTGCTTTTTGGTCTGCATAAATCCAAGCGCGCTTTGATTGAAGCGAACGTCGCGATTGTCTGCGAAGGCCAGCTTGATTTGATTAGTTTGTTCGAGGCGGGAATCACCAATGTGGTTGCGCCGCAGGGGACGGCCTTTACAGAAAATCAGACGCGGATCCTGAAGCGTTATGTGGACGAAGTGGTTTTATGCTTCGATTCGGACGCCGCCGGAACAAAAGCAGCGGAGCGCTCGCTCGAGGCGCTGTTGCAAAACGATTTGATCGTGCGGGTGGCGGAGATGCCCACCGGCGAGGATCCCGACTCGCTGATTCGGCGTGAGAGAAAAGAGGATTTCGAGAAACGAATCGAAACGGCACGCGATTTTTTTGACTATTGGATAGACCACGAGACCGCGGATGTTGACTTGCATTCGATGGGCGCAAAAGTGCAGGTGGCGCGCCGGCTGGCGGAAATCATCTCGCGAGTGCACGATCCGCTGTCGCGGGGTGAAGCGATCAATAAAGCGTCCGCCCGGCTCTCTGTTCCGACTGCAGATTTCGAGACCTTCCTGGCAAAGCGAACTCGGTGGAGTCCCGTGTCGGCGGGAGAATCTCAGCCACCCCAGGCTTCTTCGCCCGGACCACGCCATGATATCGCGATGCTGTGTCTCCTTGCATTGCGAGATGAAGCAGCGCGAAATTTTCTTCAGGCACAAAACTGGCGCGAGGTTCTCGAGCAAGTTCCGGACGCAGAAATTCTGGTTCGTATCCTTGAGAGCGAACTCCATCCGGACGACGCACCTTCGCTCAACGCCTTTATGGCTACACTCTCGGCAGCGGACGAGAGGCTGGTTTCATCTTGGCTGTTGCAGAGAATGCCCGACGCTGCTGCGACGATGGTGGAGCAATGGTGGCTGGGAATCCGGCAGAGCGTCTTGCGGCGTCAGCTCGATATCGCCAGGGATCGAACGAAGATCCCGCAGCTCAGTACCGGTGACATCGTAAATTTGCAGAAACAAATTCTTGACCTGCAACAGCAGCTCCACGAACTTTGCCGGCTTGCCAGCGCAGACGGCAGTTAAATCGCCGATCCACAAAGGCAGCAGATCGAAGGTCTCAGTCAAATCCTTAACCGCACAAACTTGGCCAGGCATTCGAAAGCAAAGGGAGGGAGACGACAATCGTCGTCGCGACGGCTTAAAGGCAGCCGATTCCGCCGTCGGTCATTGCAAAAATCTTCCACACTCCGGCGAAATCTCAGGAGACAGTCAAAAATCGCGGAACGCAGGACGCACAATATTTCGCGGGTAAACGTGCTACAACGCAATGGCGTGCTGCCGGCACGGTTGCAGAACGAACCGGAAGTGGCGGCTCTACATTCAGCGATTGAAATTCAGGCTCGCATTCGCGAACTGATCAAGCTGGCAAAGGAACAGGGGTATCTCACCTTTGATGATTTGAACGAAGCATTGCCAGAAGGGATCACGGATGCAGACGATCTCGATCTTATTCTGACGCGACTGCGGCGGATGGAGGTGGACATTATTGAGGCGTCAGAAGTGGATCGCTACAAGGACGGTAAGAAAGACGCGGACGACGAAGAAGAAGATGAAGAGAAGACAGAGGTCAGGTTGGACACGCTCGATGACCCGGTGCGGATGTATCTCAAGCAAATGGGCCAGGTGCCGTTGCTGACCCGGGAGCAGGAAGTCGAGATTTCCAAACGCATCGAGGAAGCGGAGGACATGGTGCAGAAGCACATTAATCGGTTCGGATTCACTGTGCGTGCTCACCTCGACTTGGCCGGCAAACTGCTCGAGGGGAAAGAACGATTCGATCGCGTTATTCTGGACAAGAAAATCGAGAGTCGCGAGCGCTACATGAAAAAGCTTCCGAGCTTGTGCAAACAAGTCGGACGATTGAGTGACTCGATCAGCAAGCAATATTGCCAGCTTTCGCGTAACCCTAACTCCTCACAGGGGCGATCGAGCAAACTGAAATCGCTGCAAAGAGCTATCGGTTCGCTCCAGCGCATCTATCCGGATTTTTATTTCAAGCAAAAGGTCACTGAAGAATTCGTCCACCTGGCCGACGACGCGTATGACACCTTGCGTTATCTCCAAGGCGAGATAGACAAACAGCCGCGTGATCGTAAAAGAAGACTTCACCTCGAAAACAAGGTACGTGAACTGGAAAAAAATCTGTGGCTTTCCGTTTCCGAATATGGCGAGCAGTATCAGGCTTTGAAAGGCTGGCTAAGGGAGGCATTGCGAGCCAAGACGGAAATGGTGGAGGCGAACTTGCGGCTGGTGATTTCGATCGCGAAAAAATATACCAATCGCGGTCTGTCATTTCTGGATTTGATCCAAGAGGGGAACATGGGCCTAATGAAAGCGGTCGAAAAATTCGAGTACCGGCGGGGCTACAAGTTTTCAACCTATGCCACGTGGTGGATCCGCCAGGCCATCACCCGCTCGATCGCCGATCAGGCGCGAACCATTCGAATTCCCGTTCATATGATCGAGACGATCAACAAACTGATGCGGGTGCAAAAACAGCTGGTTCAGGAATACGGCCGTGAGCCGACGCCAGAGGAAGTGGCCGAAGAAGTGCTCTTACCGGTAGATCGGGTGCGCGCAGTCTTGAAAATGGCGCAGCAGCCAATCTCTCTACAATCGCCGGTGGGCGAGAGCGAGGAGACGAATTTTGGCGATTTTATTGAAGATAGGGGCGCGGAAAATCCCAGTGACATGACTGCGATTGTTTTGTTGAAGGAGAAAATCAAGGATGTACTGGAGACCTTGACTGATCGTGAGCGACAGGTGCTCGAGCAACGCTTTGGGCTAGTGGACGGCTACAGCCGCACGCTTGAAGAAGTGGGTCGCCAGTTCCAAGTCACCCGAGAGCGCATTCGCCAGATCGAAGCCAAAGCGTTGCGCAAAATGCGACACCCGACCCGGATTCGGCAGCTCGAAGGTTTCTTGGAAGCGCCGGGGATATAAATATTGATTTCGGCGCCAGTTCCCAACGCAACTTTCGCGCGTCTAGACAGTTCAATTTTCGGAAAGAAATATGAAACCCGAAGATGACCAGGAGTTGTGGGATCTCCTCGGCCGGATGCCCGGACGAGAAGTATCGCCCTTCTTCGCTCGCAACGTTCTGAGGCAAATCCATGAGGCATCGGAAGCGAGCCGTTTCGAGCAAGTGCGACGATGGATCAGCTTGCGTAGGCTCATACCCGCAACGGCTTTGGCCGTGGCGGCGATTGGGTCGATTATTGCCCTTCATCATCCTGCGTGGCAAAGGCCTTCCGAAAACGAGCCTGATGTGGTGGCAAAGATTGACCCGCAAGACTTTGAAGTCGTCGCCGACCTGGACGACTTGCTCGCTTCCGATGAAGGCAGCTTGTGGGAAGAAAAGCCAACCTTGTAAAAGCAATCGTCGGTTTGTTGGTCTACGCGTCGTTGTGCGCTCCAGTGCAGGCACAACCGCAGCGACCTAGTGCTCGGCAAATGGGGCCTCCGCCACGCCGGCCGCCGTCGGCGAATAGCGTTCGTGAACGCTGGTCTGCGCTACCTCCTGCAGAGCGCCAGACTTTTCAGCGAAATGCGGAGCGCTGGATGCGGATGAGCCCTGCACAGCGCGACCTCCTGCGGGCACGAGAAAATCTGCGGCGCGAACAAATTAGGCGAGAAGCCGAAGCAGCCTTGCGCGAGTCTGGCCTATCACTAGATCCACAAAGGCGTGACTTGTTTGAATCGCGGTATCTGCAAGAACGGCGCCAAATGGAGCGCGCACTTCGACATCAGGTCGAAACAGAGCGACAGCAACAACTACCCACTTTGATTCAGCAATTAAAGAAGGAATTCCAACTTGAGCAGCCATTGAACGCGAGTCCTCTACCCAGGGCGACAGGGTCGCCTAAAGGTGAATAAACAGCTCCGCCACTGTCACGACATCGTTCGGCTTCGGGCATCATTAATCAGCATTGTAAAAAAGCTGGCTCGAAATTACTCTCGAGCCAGCTCGATTTTTTTCAATTCTAAGTCGCCTTAGTAATACCTGTGATAGTACCGATGATGATGGTGGTGGCGGTAATATCGATGTCCGCCGTACCAATAAAATGAAGGGCCATAGTACCCGTAGTACGGTCGGTAATAGCCATAGTAAGGATAGGGCGGATAATAATACGGGTAATACCCATAATAACCCGGAAACCCAATTCCTATACCGAATGATACGCCAGCATCAGCGCGCTGCGCCGGAACAAATGCGATTCCCGCTGCCACCAATCCAATCAAGAGCAGTTTTCTCCAATTCATTATTTTCCCTCCCTGTGAGTATCTTCTAAGACATTAAACAATTAGTCCGATGAAAGGTTGCCTTGTTTATTCGGCCATTGTCAACTTCGGCCAGCCGATCACGCAAATGCTTTGACCGATCCGTTTGTATGAGATGCGATCAAGCCTCATCGCCTTGATTGCGTCATCTACTCCAACACCTGCAAAAGCGATCACTGGCCCTCCAGTTAGAATGGGCCCAAGATAAAGTTGCACCTTGTCGATGAGACCCGCGTCCAATGCTTGGCCGAGGACGTCGCCGCCGCCCTCAATCAGCACGCTCGTAATGTTCTTTTGCCCGAGATCTTTCAACACCGCTGCCAAAGTTTTACCAATGTAAATCAGTGTCCGTTCAGCGAACCGATCGGCAAATAAATGAGCTGCCGGCGGCAAGCGGCCTGAATCGCTCAAGACAACGCGCCAAGGCTGCCGCGCGCGTATTCCTCGCACCGTCAATCGCGGATTATCTGCTCGTACTGTTTCTGCTCCCACGAGAATCGCATCCACGTACGCACGGAGCCGATGCGCGTGTCGGCGAGCAGTAGCATCGGTAAGCCAGCGCCGTTCCCCGGACCGTCGCGTCAAGCGGCCATCCAAGGACATCCCGCATTTTGCGATGACGAAAGGTCGCCCACTCACAATCCACTTGTTAAAAGCTTCGTTAAGGCGCGCGCACTCCTCAGCCAAGATGCCCTCGCGGACCTTGATTCCTGCAGCTCGTAACTTCGCGGTTCCTCGTCCTTGATGGCGAGGATTTACGTCCATCGCGCCTATCACTACTTTCTTGATGCCAGCTTTAATGATCTCATTTGTGCAAGGACCTGTGCGGCCAACGGTGGAACAGGGTTCCAAGGTAACATAAAGCGTCGCCTCTTCTGGCACTGGGCCACCGAAATTGCGCAGGCAATTGATCTCGGCGTGTTCACAGCCTGCTTCGCGGTGATGTCCTTTTGCGACGATCCGATCCTGCACAACCAGAACGGCTCCTACCGCTGGATTGGGACTCGTTCGTCCGGCCGCCTTGCGGGCTTCCTTTAAGGCGGCGCGCATGAAATGCTCGTCTCGCTGAGTCGAGGTCGTCATGCATAGGGAGTAATTGCGTTCGCCTCCCGGAGCAACGTTTTACGCGGAGAGGAGGAATTGCGCAACTCTGTCGCATCTGCGTCGGAAATGCCACCGTGTCTCTGCGTCAAATTAACGCATACGCTCCGGCGGTAAACAAGAGATGAACAAGGTTAACTTATTTGCATATTGTGTCTTACAGCGGGGCTGACAGAAGACACAAGCTGGCATGAAGGCAGCTTTAAATGTGGTGTAGAAAGGAGACCCCAATTATGGATCTAATTCGTTATCAAGCTCCAGATCTAGTGCCTTGGCCGGCTTTGGGTCGCTGGAGCAATCTGAGGGACGAGTTGAACTCGTTCTTTGAAATGCCATTCTGGTCGAGCTTTGGACGCCCCGGCCAGCTTTTTACTGGCTGGTCACCGGCGCTCGATCTTTACCAGAGCAATGACAACGTGGTCGCCGTGGTTGAGTTACCTGGAATGCGTAAGGAAGATATCGACATTTCTTTGCATGACGGGACGTTGACCATCAGCGGCGAGCGCAAGCGAGACAGCACTGGCGGCGAGAAAGCTGAGCGCACAGAACGTTATGTCGGTGCATTTCGCCGTAGCATCGCGCTTCCGACCCGCGTGGACGCCAGTAAAGTGAGTGCCACCTATCGGGACGGAATTCTGACGGTGACATTACCGAAGGCTGAAGAAGTGAAGCCAAAGCAAATTCAGGTCAGCTAAATCAACTCAAACCGAAAGGAATTTTCAGCATGAATACTTTAACCCGTGAAACCCGTGACGGTGGTCGCGCGCAGGGAGAACAGTTAATTACGCCGCCCGCCAGCGTAACGGAATCGGCTGAGGGCTACACGCTCGAGATCGAGATGCCGGGCGTGAAAAAGGACGGCCTCGATATTTCAGTCGAGAACAACGATCTGACGATCATCGGACGCCGTTCGCTTCCCACAGTAGAGGGAACGTTGATTCATCACGAATCACGTCCGGAAAATTTCCGGCGCACGTTCGAGCTAGATCCGTCAATCGACGCCGATAAAATCAGCGCGAAAATCGAGCAGGGCCTCGTCACGTTGACTCTGCCTAAAGCGGAGCACGTCAAGCCGCGCAAAATCACCGTTTCGTAACGGTCAGCTTTGTCGAAAGCTAAAGGCCGCGAACGTGCAAGCTCGCGGCCTTTTTCTTTCTTTCAGCCGCAGATGCTCGCTTTTATGCTTGGCGAATCCTCGTCCTCGTCGTACTTAAATTGATCTTCATATGGCGACGAAGAACGAAGAAAAAACAGCCGCTGACAAACTGACCGCGGCCCGAAATAAGAACCTCGATCTGGCGATTCAGCAGATAGCCAAAGATTATGGGGAAGGCGCAATCATGCGCCTTGGCGACGAGAAAATTGTCGATATCGATGTCATTCCCACCGGCAACATTTTGATCGATCGCGCACTTGGCGTAGGCGGATTTCCACGTGGCCGGGTGGTAGAAGTTTTTGGCCCTGAGTCGTCCGGAAAAACCACGCTTACGCTGACCGTGATCGCTCAGGCGCAAAAGCGCGGCGGACTTGCGGCCTTTATTGACGTCGAGCACGCGCTTGATCCTGCGTACGCCAAAAGGCTCGGTGTTAATCTCGACGATTTGCTCGTGTCTCAGCCAAGTTCCGGCGAGGAGGCGCTGCGGATTTGCGAGACTTTGGTGCGCTCCAACGCTCTGGATGTAATTGTGGTTGATTCTGTCGCGGCACTGGTCACCAGAGCCGAGCTCGAGGGCGAGATCGGGGATGCGACGGTCGGCGCACAAGCGCGACTCATGAGCGCAGCATTGCGCAAACTCACCTCGCTTATTTCAAAGGCGCGGACTTGCTGCATTTTCACAAATCAAATCCGCGAAAAAATTGGCGTGATGTTTGGAAACCCAGAGACAACGCCCGGCGGAAGGGCCTTGAAGTTCTATGCGAGTGTGCGCGTCGATATTCGGCGCATTGGCGCGATCAAGCAGACGGATGGCGTCGTCACCGGAAACCGCACCCGCATTAAGATCGTGAAGAACAAGGTCGCGCCGCCGTTTACTGAGGCCGAATTCGACATCATGTACAACGAGGGAATCTCCTCGACCGGCGCCCTTCTCGATCTTGCTTTGGAAAAACAAATTATCGAAAAGCGGGGCTCATGGTTGAACTACAAAGGCACGCAGCTTGCCCAAGGCCGCGACGCTGCGAAAGAGGCCTTGAAAAATGATTCATCTCTTTACAGAGAGATCGAATCGGCTGTGAAGACCAAACTGGACGAGGAAAAGAGTTAGAAAGTGAAGA
>Ga0209474_10003007_pt1 | contig 15034 bp, 20 predicted proteins | sample GraSoiAngelo_145_FD_185902 | JGI IMG/M metagenome (GOLD analysis project Ga0209474, IMG submission 185902) | Grasslands soil microbial communities from the Angelo Coastal Reserve, California, USA - 14_1009_05_20cm (SPAdes) (version 2) | ecosystem: Environmental > Terrestrial > Soil > Grasslands...
TACGGAGCCAGCATCCGGGTCAAGACGAACGTCGCGGAGGTGCTGCGGCGTGAGCTCGCGCGGCCATCCTGGCAGCGGGAGGCGGTCGCGGTGGGCGCGGCGACCGATCCGTACCAGCCGGCGGAGGGCCGTTACCGCCTCACGCGCGCGTGCATCGAAGCCTTCGCGGAGGCGTCGAGCCCGTTCTCGATCATCACCCGAGGGCCGCTCATCGTGCGGGACGTCGACGTGCTCGCCGAGGCCGCGCGCAGAGCGCGCGTCTCGGTCACGTTCTCCGTGCCGACGCTCGACGAGGAGATCTGGCGGCGCACCGAGCCGGGGACGGCGCCGCCGCGCCAGCGGCTCCGCGCCCTCTCGCGCCTCGTGGAGGCGGGGATCGACGCGCGGGTCGGGATGGCGCCGATCCTGCCGGGCCTCAGCGACCGGCCGGAACTGCTCGCCGACGTCGTGCGCGAGGCGCGGGCGGCGGGAGCGACCGGGATCTGGGCGAACCTCCTCTATCTGCGGCCTGGAACCCGCGAGCACTTCCTCGCCGCGCTCGAGCGCGACTGGCCCGAGCTGCTCCCGGACTATGAGCGGCTCTACCGGCGGAGCGCCTATCTCCCCCGTCGCGAGACCGACCCGGTGCGTGAGCGCGTCCGCGCTCTCGCCCGCAGCCACGGCGTCCGCGACCGGCGTCGCGTGAGGCTCGAGCCGCCTGCCATCGCGGAGCAGCTGGAGATCGCGGTTATGTGATAGCCGAAGCGCCGTTCTATGATCTCCCGGCCGTGGCGGCCTCCGAGATCACCTGTCTGATCGTCGACGATCACGAGGTCGTGCGCGAGGGGCTTCGCCTTTCGCTCAGCCGGGCGCCCCACATCCGCGTGATCGGCGAAGCCGCCGACGGCGAGGCTGCCGTCGCGCTCGCCGAGCGGCGGCGGCCGAACGTCGTGATCATGGACGTCCGGATGCCGGGCATGGACGGGCTCGAGGCGACGAAGGAGCTGATGGACAGGGTGCCCGACAGCGCCGTTCTCATCTTCACCGCCTACAGCGAGCGGAGCCTCCTCAGCCGGGGCCTCGAGTCGGGCGCCAAGGGCTATGTCCTGAAGGAGGCGCCGCACGAGACGCTCCTGCGGGCGATCGAGAAGGTCGCGGGCGGCGAGGGCTATGTCGACCCGGCTCTCATGCCCGCCTTCCTGACCGGCCGCGACAAGGACGACATGCTCACCGGGCGGGAGCGCGAGATCCTCCAGCTCCTCGCCGACGGCATGTCGAACGCCGACGTCGCAACACAGCTCTTCATCAGCCAGGAGACCGTAAAGAGCCACGTCCGGCACATCCTCGCCAAGCTCGAGGCGGACACGCGCACGCACGCAGTCGCGATCGCACTCCGTGAAGCCATCATCGACTAACGGGAGCCCGGCCAGCGACGACGCCGACCGCGACCTGGCCGAGCACGTCCTCGCGGCGGAACAGGACGAGCGGAGGCGGATCGCCCTCTTCCTCCATGACGGGCCCGTGCAGTCGCTCTCCGGCGTTGCGCTCATGCTCGACGCCACGCTCGACCTTGTCCGGCGTGGCGACCTCGAGCAGGCGCGTGAGATCCTCGACCGGGCGCTCGGCCGCACGCGGACGACGGTCGGCGAGCTCCGTGACCTCTCCTTCAACCTCGAGCCTGTGGCGCTGCGCGACCACGGTTTTACTGCGGCGGTCGACGCGCTCACGCAGTCCCGCTGCCGCGAGCACCGCATCGAGGTCACGCTCGACGTGGCGAGGATCGACGCACTCGGCGAGCGGACGCAGGCCGCCCTCTACCAGATCGTGCGCGAGGCGCTCGAGGAGGCGATCCGCCGCGGTCCTCCCTCCCGCTTCGAGGTCGCGGCCACCGCGGACGCGCCGGGGGCGCTGCGTCTCGTGATCCGCGACGACGCCCCGACCGAGCGCCGCCGCCGGGCACTCGAGGTGCTCGGCGAGCGGGCACGCACGCTTGGCGCGACGCTCACGCTCGACCACGACGTGGGCGGGACGACCATGAGCCCCGAGCTGCGCGGCCAGCCAACGGATAACTAGTCTTCGCCGCTGTGAACGGCGACGGTGCGCAGCAGCATCTCCTCTTCGTCTGGAAGCCTTCCGGGTACGAGCTCGTCGAGCAGGACGGCGATCCGCCGGCCGTCGGCGCCCAGGTCGAGGTCGAGGGAAAGCAGCTGCGGGTGACGAAGCTCGCGCCATCGCCGCTGCCCGGCGATCGCCGCATCTGCGCGTACCTCGGCGGCTAGCCCGCGGCGATCGACTCCGCGGCCGCCAGGCCGAGCACGAGCGCCTGAGCGAGACCGCTCGCGTAGCCACCGGTCGCGACTCCGCCGGCGTCGACGCCCGCTGCCCACAGTCCGTCGGCGCCGGTCACGCGCGCCTGCGCGTCCACCTGCAGACCCCCGATCGTGTGCGTCACGGCAGCCGCGACGTGAACGGCGATTCCCTCGTCGCGCTGCAGGACGGTGCCCCCGGCGGCTCGGGCGGCTTCGATGCGGTCGTTCGTCGCGGCGACGACGTACCACGCACTCGGGCCGATGAGCTGCGCGAGGTCGTTCTCGTGCCACGCGACCTGCGGCGGCGTGATCTCGCGCCAGTCGTCCGTGAAGACGCGCGCGTCGCGACCGTAGAGCTGCGCGAGCGGGACGAAGTCCTCCTCCCGGATCCGGGCCGGTGGAGCCGGCATGGCGCGGCCGTAGAACTCGTCCATCCCGGCCGTGGTTGCTGCGCCTCGCGCGACGGCGAAGTCGAGGCCGTCTCCCTCACTCCACGGATTCGCCCGCAGTAACAGGCCGCGCTCGCGCGCGAGGCGTCCCGCGAAGCCGCCGGTCGCGAGCACGAAGGGCGGCTCGGCGTCCTCCGCGAGCGGCGTCTCGAGCTCGGCCCCGCCGGCCGCCTCGACGAGGAGCCGCGTCAGGGCGCGGGGGTCGTAGCGGCGGCCGGTTGTGAGCGGGTTCTCGGTGTCGCGCCAGACCGGCTCCGCGCCGAGCGACTCGAGCCAGCCGAGCGCGTCGTCGAGCCGCTCCCAGATCAGCCGCTGCAGCCGCTCGTCACCACCGGGGCATTCCGCTCGGAAGCGCTCCCACTCCAGATGCCGCCAGACGACGCACGAGGACAGGAGCATCGAGCCGCCGGCCCGCGCCCCCTTCTCGAGCACACGCACCGCGTGCCCGAGCTCCCGGAACCGCGCGGCGGCGACGAGGCCCGCCATTCCCGCGCCGGCGACCGTGACCTTCAACTAGGACAGCGAGAACGTCGGCTTGTGCTCGACGTACTCGATCCGCACGCGTTCCGGACCCCAGACGAAGACAGCGAGCGTGTTCGGGGCGTCGACGACGTCGTCGACCTCGACGCCGAGGTCCCGGGCGGCGGCGAGGTGCTCATCTGCCGATTCCACGAGCACGGCGAGGTGGTTGAGGAGCGGCCGTTCCGGCGTGCCCGGCTCGCCGGGCTGGAACTCGATCCACGCTCCGCCGACCTCCACCCGGGGGCAGCCGGACGGGCCGGGCGCCGCGGCACCGAACCCGAGCGAGCCATACTCCGACGCCGTCGCCTGCGGGTCGGCCGAGCGCAGGGCGACGTGGTCGAGGTCGTAGTCGAGATCGGTCTCGGCCTCGACGAGACCGAGCGCGACGCCTTCGCCCAGCTCGAAGTACGCCTCACCTTCGCGCCGGCGCTCGACCGCGAGCCCGTCGGGAAGCCCGGCCAGCGCCTGCGCGAGGTCGCGCACACGCAGCGCGACATGCTCGACCGCGCCGCGCTCCCGTGGTCCGTCGGCCGCGAACAGGGTCAGCTTCCCGCGCCGGGCGTCCGCGCCGACGAGCGTGAACGCGTCGGTCCGGTCGATCACGTGCATCCCGAGATGCCGGACGGCGAAGTCCGCCAGGGCGTCGCGATCCGCGAGCCAGTAGGCGACGTGGTCGAGCGTGAGCGGTCTCACGTGGCAGGCAGCGCTATGCGATCGGCTCGTTGTGGACGTCGTTGTCGTCCGCGTACTTCTGCGTGAGCTCGTTCACGACGTCCATCCCCTTGCCGTAGGCGTAGTTGATCTCGACGAAGGCGTTCCACTTGTCCGGCAGCGCATCCTCGGGGAAGATCGCCTCGACCGGGCACTCCGGTTCGCACGCGCCGCAATCGATGCACTCCTCCGGGTCGATGACGAGGATCCGGTCGGCCTCGTGGATGCAGTCGACCGGGCAGACGTCGACGCAGGAGCGGTCTTTGATGTCGATGCAAGGCTCGGCGATGATGTACGTCACGCGCCCTACTGTAGATCCGGGCCGCGAGCGGGCGCGCCGCCAACCGTCAGGGTGGGGACAGCTCCGCCACGACCTCCTCGAGCCGCTCGCCGAGCGCCGACTTCGCGAGCACCTGGTCGAAGCCGGCGGCATGTGCGGCGCGAAGGCCGGACGTGTCGGTGTGGTTCGTGAAGCCGACGATAGGGATGTCCGGGTACGCGTCGGCGACCTCCTCCGGCTCGACGCGCGAGACGTCCGCGAGGACGAGCTCCGGATCCTCCGTGTGGTCTACCGTGATCAGACGATGGCCGGGCAGCAGGGCCTCGAGCTTCCCCCGCATGAACAGTTCGACCCCACAGAGCAGGATCGTCGCCACGTCGGAAGGTTAGAACGCGATGGAGGGTGCATACAAGCGCGGGCTCGAAGCGATTCGCGCAAGACGCTACTTCGAAGCGCACGAGGAGCTGGAGGAAGCATGGCGCGCGGCGCCGGCCGAGGAGCGCGATTTCTTCCAGGGGCTCGTCCACGTCGCCGTCGCCTGGTACCAGGCCGGCCGGGGTCGTCCCGTCGCAACGACTCGACAGCTCGAGAAGGCGGCGCGGCGGCTCGGGCCGTTCGCGCCGGCGCACCGCGGCGTCGACATCGGCTCGGTGCTCGGGCAGGTCGAGGCGGCACAAGCGCGCGTCGCCGAGGGGTCGCTCGCGCTCGATCCGCCCGAGATTTAGCTAGGGCTTCGAGAGTCCGACACTCTCGAGCGCGCGGTTGAGCGCGACGTGGAGCCACCAGTCGCGATGGAAGAAGAGGAGCAGCCCAAGCGCGACGAGGACGATGCCGCTTGCGATCTGGATCAGGTTGTAGCGGTCGCGCAGCCAGCGAAACGCGCCCATCGCGCGGGCAAAGGCGACGCCGGCGAGGAGGAAGGCTGCGGCAAGCCCGAGCGCGTACGCGGCGAGCAGGACCGCCCCCTTCAGCACAGTTCCCGTGCCGCTCGCGAGGACGAGGACCGATCCGAGCACGACGCCGATGCACGGCGCTGCGCACGCAGCGAACGCAGCGCCGAGAAGCAGGGACGACCCCCGCCGGTGCGCACTCGCCAGCAGCCCCGGCGCCAGGACCCGCTCGGGCACCGGCAGCAGCCCGATGAACGCGAGGCCGAACACCACCAGCAGGAAGCCTGCGATCTCAAGCTGCGAGTTGCCCGAGACGACGCTGCCGATCGCCGCCGCGCCGGCGCCGAGAACGACGAAGATCGCGGTGAAGCCGAGCACGAACGGGACGCTCGAGGCTACGACGCGGCGCGCGGTCCCGCGCTCGCCGAGCCGCCCCGCCTCGACCCCGGAGAGCACCGACAGATAGCCGGGCAGGAGCGGGAGGACGCACGGCGTGATCACCGACGCGAAGCCGGCAGCAAAGGCGATCGCGAGGCGGGCGCCCATCAGTCGAAGCGTGCCAGGAGGTCGTCCAGGCGCTGCTCGGTCTCCTCGTCGAGCCCGGAGCCTTCGGGCGGCTCGGGCTCCTCGGGCTCCCTCCGCCGGCTCCACCGCCAGACGCCGACCGCGAGCACGAGCGCGCCGCCGAGAACGCCGGCGATCGGCAGCCACCACGCGAGCAGGTCGAAGCCCTTGTGCGACGGCGCCGCGAGGATCCCCCGTCCGTAGTTCGCGACGAGCGCCGATTCGATGCGCTGCGCCGTCCAGCACGCGGCGATCTTCTGCCGGATGAACCCCTCGATCTGGCGCGCGGCTGCCGAGTCGGACTGGTCGAGCGTCGTGTGGCAGGTCGGGCACATCACCTGCCCCTCGAGATACGCTAGCGAGGTGCGCGGCTTCGCGCAGGCGGCCGCCGGCCCCGCGAGTGCGAGCGCAGCCGCGACGACCGCGAGGAAGCGGAGCGTCACGCGGCCGCCTTCGCGAGGGCGCTGCGGAACTTGCCGGCGAAGCTCGGATCGGTGATCGGGCCCGCAAGATGCGCGACGATCCGGCCCTGCCGGCTGACGACGTACGTCTCCGGCACCTGGCTGATCCCGTACCTGCCAGTGACGCGGCCGGAGCCGTCATCGAGCATCGTGAACGTCAACTCGTGGGCGCTGACGAAGCGCCGCGCATCCGACGCGAGATCGTGGTAGTCGACGCCGAGGAAGACGACGCCGCGCGCGTGGTAACTCGTCCAGTCGCGTTCCAGCACCTTCGCCTCGCTCTTGCACGGCTCGCACCACGAAGCCCAGAAGTTCAGCACGACCGGCCGTCCCCGGTACGAGGCCAGCGAGACCTTCCCGGGGCCGTCGAGGCGGCGCAGGCTGAACGCGGGAGCCACCGCGCCGACGCGCGGCGGGTGCTGCTGGTGCCCGAGCTTCCAGACGAGGAGCGCGAGCAACCCAGCCACGCACGCGAGCGTGATCAGCTGGGCCGTAATCTTGAGGCGGTGGGTCACGACCTCAGCGCCGCGTGGACGTACCGGGACAGCGCCTGGGAATGCACGTGCTCGCTGACCGGCCCGAGAATCTGCCCGCCGACGATCCTCCCCTTCGGGTTGAGGACGTAGGTCACCGGCAGGTCCGAGATCGCGTAGCGGTTCGCGGCGATGCGCCCGTCGTGGTCGAAGACGACGGGGTATGTGAGGTCGTGGACGTGCACGAATCGCCTGGCGTCGGCGCGCGAGTCGTTCGTATCCACCCCCACCACCACGAGCCCGTGGGCCCGCTCCTGCTGCCACAGGCGCTCGAGCACCGGTGCCTCGCGCTTGCACGGCCCGCACCAGGAGGCGAAGAAGTTGAGCACCACCGTGCGCCCCCACAGCGACGCGAGCGAGATCTCCCCCGTTCCGCTCAGGCGCCCGAGCGAGAAGGCCGGCGCACGCGCGCCGACCTTCGGCGGCGGCGTCTGGTGGGTCAGATTCCACACGAGGAGCGTCGCGAGCAGCCCGACTCCGGCGACCGCGAGCGCCTGTGCCCCGAGCTTCAGCGGGCCCCGCATGGCAGGGCTAAGACGGAACGATGAACACCGGCGTCCCGATCCGCACGCGAGTGAACAGCCACTCGGCAGACGACACCTGCATCCGGATGCAGCCGTGCGACTCGGAGTGTCCGATCGACCACGGCTCGTCGGTGCCGTGGATGCCCACGCCCGGCGCGCTCAATCCCATCCAGCGTGTGCCCAGCGGGTTGCCCGGCCCGGGCGGGACGGGCTTCAGCCCCTGCGCCCACGCGTCCTGGGTCGGCGGATACCACCACGGGTTGACCCACTTGACGACGATCTGGAAGTGGCCCAGCGGCGTCGGGTAGATCGCCTGCCCCGTGGCGACCGGGAAGGTGCGCACGAGGCGCACGCCGTTGTAGAGGTAGAGGCGGTTGATGCCGCGGTGGATCACGATGATCGGCTCGGCCTTCGCCGCAGCGGCAGCGATCTTGCGCAGGGGAGCAAGGATCGTCGTCCGGGCGCCGCTAACGATCGCAGCGCGGATCCGCATCCGCGTCGGGAACTTCCCGAGCGCGCGTCCCGGACGCGAATGCGTCAGCACCGGCCGGTTGTGGCGCAGGATCACAGTGCCGGCCACGGGAGCGAGATCGGTCTTGGTGGCCAGGGTCTTCACCCATTTCACGACGAGCTGCATGTCGAAAGTCGGCGTGAGCGGAAGGACGGTGTCCGCCGCTGCCGTGAGCGCCGCCTGGACCGCTGGGCCAGCGTCCAGGGCTGTATGGAAGTGATGGGGCGAGACCGAGACGTTGCGATGGCCGACATGCACGACAAGCGGCGCGAAATACGCCTCCCGCACCGCGGCTGTCGCCTCGTCGGCGGTCATCCCGCCAACGACGACTGAGCCGATCTGGACACCGTCCGCGATCACGGCGGGAGGCGGCGTGCCGTCGGCGCGCGCAAGGCTCGCGCCCACGCCGAGGGCGCAGACGACGAGACAAAGAATGAAGCCGGCGCGCTTGCCCACGGACCGCACGGATTCTAGCTTTCCGCCGTAAAGCCTCCGTCATGGAGCGGCCGGTTCACGTCTTGCGGATGACGACGACCGCGAGATCGTCGGAGAGGTCGCCGCCGGCGAAGTCGCGCGCGTCCTCGGCGACGGCGGCGGCGAGCGCGCGCGCAGGAAGCTCGTGCCGCTCAGCGAGGAGCGCGTCGAGACGGTCGTCCCCGTAGAGGTCCCCGTCGCGGCGAGCTTCGACGACGCCGTCCGTGTAGAGGACCAGCGTGCCACCGGCCGGCAGGACCGCATGAGACGCCGCGTACTCCTGCCCGACGTCGATCCCGAGCACCAGACCATGCGCCTCGAGCGCCCTGATCGACCCGTCCGGCAGGACGATGCGCGGCGAGGGATGTCCGGCACTCGCGCCTGCGACGTCGCCGCTGACGCCGTCGACGACGACGTAGCTCATGCTGATGAACTTGCCGGGGCCGATCTCGCTGCAGATCACGTCGTTCGCGGCGGCGAGGAAGTCGGGCGGCTCCGGGTGCTCGCGTGCAAGCGAGCGGAAGACGAACTTCGCCATCGCCATGTCCGCCGTCGCGTCCACGCCGTGGCCCGTCACGTCGCCGAGCACGACGGCGAGCCGGCCGTCGTCGAGCACGAGGAAGTCGTAGACGTCGCCGCCGACGTCCACCCGGGCCGACGGTTCGTACAGCTCGCCGACCTCGAGCCCCTCCACGACCGGCCGGGAGCGCGGCAGGAGCGACCGCTGCATCGTGTCCGCAAACTGCTTCTGCTGCTGGTACAGACGGGCGTTGTCGATCGCGAGGGCCGCCTGCGCGGCGAGCGCCGTGGCAGCCTCGACCGTCTCCTCCGAGAGCGGGCTGCCCGGCCGGAACGAGAAGACGCCGAGCGAAGCGACCACCCTGGTCGGCAGCGCGACTGGGACGATTGCCCCCGTCCAGCCCTTCTCGAGGAACGGCTCGAGCGCCGGCAGGAACGGCTCGCCACGGTTGCGCGTGGGGCGCAGCCGGAAGCTGCGCCGGTCGCGGAAGAGCCGCTGCACGTTCCGCTGGCCGAACGGCACCGGCTGGGAAAGGATCGTGCGGACCGGCTCCGCGAACTGCGCCTCCCGGATGTGGATCGCGCGCGGCACCAGCTGCTCTCGCCGCTCGTCCGGCATCCGCACGACAGCGGCGTCGAGATCGAGCACCTCGACGACCGTGCGCGCGAGGGCGGCGAGTGTCTCGTCGAGCCGGAGGCTCTGCGCGAAGGAGCGGGACACCTCATAGAGCGCACCGAGTCGGCGCGCCGCCGCCCGCTCGGCGGCGAGCGCCGCCTCCCGCTCCGCCCCGAGACGGGTCGCCTGCTCGTGGAGCTGCGCGTTCTGCACCGCGACCGCAAGCTGCCCGGCGAGCGCCGCCAGGAGCGCCGTCTCGTGCTCGCCTGCCGCCGGCCGTCCGGACGGGTAGGCGGCGAGCAGGCCGACGACCTCGCCGCGGGCGGCGAGCGGAACCGCGAGCGCCGATCCGATCCCGGTCTCCCGCGCCGCCGCCGCAACCACCGCGAGCCGGGGGTCACGCACGAGATCCGAGACCTCGAGCACGGCCCGGTCGCGCGAGGGGCCGAGCGCGACGTCGAGCAGCCGGTCGGCGACGCGCGCGTGGGGGCCTGCGAGGCCACGGCTCGCCGCCTCCTCGAGCTCGCCCTCGCCCGAGCTGCGGAGGTAGACGGCCACGCGTTCCACGCCGAGGAGCTCGGCCACCCGCTCGACGGCCGTCTCGAGCGTGTGGGAAACGGAGAGCTCCGCCGTCGCCTGCGCGATCACCTCGAGTAGCGCCCGCGTACGCTCGAGCTCGAGCGCCAAGAGCCGCGCCCGCTCGCCGGTGCGGAGCGCGTCGGCCGCGCGGACGCCGAACGTCGCGAGTAGCGCGAGCTGCTCTTCGTCCGGCTCTTCGCCCGCGGGATGGAAAAGCTGGAGGACGCCGAGCGGAGGCCTGCCGAGCGGCAGCGTCGTCGAGACGCCGCGATCCGGCGCGGGCCCGACGGTGGCGGTGCGAACGGGCCCGAGCTCAGCGAGCGTGCCCTCTGCGACCGCACGCGCCGCACCGAGATTCGCGGCGGCGTCCACGCCCCAGGAGGCGCCGGGGACGAGGCCACCCTCGCGGCTCTCCCAGAGAATCGCACCCGAAGCACCGGCAACCCCGGCGGCTAGGCGAACGACCTCGGCTGCGGCGTCCTCCTCGTGCAAGGCCGTAGCGAGCGCCTCGCCCGCCAGCTCGAGCGCCGGGCGTGCGAGCGAGGAGCCGCCCCCGCCGGCCGCGAAGCCACGAAGGACGAGAGCCGCCTGCGCCGCGCACAGCTCCGCAGCGAGTCGCTGCTCCGCGTCAAAGGGCTCGCCGGAGCGGAACAGCTCGAGCGAGACAGCGCAGCCGGCCGCACGCGCCGGCACGAGGAGAAGCTGCGTGGAGCCCGTGCGCTCCGCGATCCGGCGCACCGCGGTGGGGGCCTGGGCGAGCTCGACGAGCGGCGCGGCGGGGAGATCCTCCACGGGCAGGATGGTCCCTTCCAGTTCGGCCGCGAGCGCCTGGGGCGCCGCGACGGCCACGGCCTCGAGCCGCTCGCCGCTCTCGTCGAGAGCGCGAACGAGCGCGATCTCGGCGCCTGCCGCGGCTCGGGCGGCATCCGCCAGCGCCCGCAACGCCTCGGACGAGCTCGCCGAGACGGCCGCAGCGGCAACCGCCCGCACGAGGGCAGCGAGCGACGGAGCCGATAGGCGGACGTCGCTTGAATCCCCCCTCGAAGAATCCAGGTCGAGCAAACTCACGGTCGGAAGTATTCCGCCCCGAAGGCGAGGGGGTCAGTCTACGAGCCGCGGCGTGAGCGGTCCGTGACCCTCCCACACCGTCCCGCCGCACATCGGGCACGGCGGCAGCGCACGGTGAACGACCGCGCCGTAGCCGCAGTCGGCGCAGCGGAACTCGCCGGACACCTCCGTGCCAGCGACGCTGAACTCTGCGAATCCGGAATCGTCGAGCAGCGTGGCGTCCGCCGCGGGAGCGGACGGTACCGCGGACTCGTCGATCTGGACCCCCACCTGCTCCACCGCCTCTTCGTCCTCGGAGAAGGCGCGCCCAGCGCGCGCTCGGTGCGACTTTGTGCCCATACTTCCCCCGTGCAAACGCCGGAGCCAGCCCGTCCCTTCCGGATGCGCCCGCAGCGGCGGCCGCCGCAGCCCGAGCGCGCGACGCCGATCGTCGGGAGCTGGGGCGTGCGGGTCGCGTGGGTCTCGGGGCTCGTTCTCTCGATCTCGGCGTTCACCGACTGGTACGCCGGGACGCTGCCGAACGGATTGACGCTGTCGGTGACCGGGTGGCACTCCGGTGCGCTCGGCAAGCTCGTCTTCTTCGTCGGGCTCGCCACCCTGATCCTCGAGGCGTCGCGGGAGGCCGGGATCTTGCTGCCGGCGGCCGTCCCGGACCGGCTGCTGCTGATCGCGCTCGGCGCGCTCGCGGTGATCTTCGTCCTCATCCGCCTGATCTCCGTCCCGGACACGTACTTCGTCTCGACCGCCCGCGGAATCGGGCTCTACGTCAGCCTGCTCGCGGCACTCGGGCTGCTCGGCGCGGGCCTCCTCCGGACCGCGGAAGACCTGCCCTAGGGCTTATCCCGGAGCTCGCTTGACGACGGCTCCGGATCCGGCGCCCGCGCCCGCCGCGCCGAGCACGCTCCGCACCAACCGCAACTTCAGGCTGCTCTGGATCGGACAGGTACTGTCCGACCTCGGCACGCAGATCGGAACGCTCGCCTATCCGCTGCTCGTGCTCGCCCTCACACACTCGGCGCTCATCGCAGGGGCGGTCGGAACGGCAGCCAGCACGGCAGCCTTTGCGGTGCGGCTGCCCGCGGGGGCGCTGGCCGACCGGCTGGATCGCCGGCGAACGATGATCGTCTGCGACGGGGTGCGGACCGTTGCACTCGCGATCCTGGCAGTGCTCGTGGCGACGCACGCCGTGGCGTGGCCCGTCGTCCTCGCGGTGGCCGTGATCGACCGGGCCGGAGACACGCTCTTCGGGCCGGCCTCGATGGCGGCGCTGCCGCTCATCGTCGTCGACGAGCAGCTCGAGTCGGCGTGGGCGGTGAGCGAGGGTCGCCAGTATGCGGCCAACCTCATCGGCCCTCCTCTCGGAGGGTTTCTCTACGGACTTGGACGCGCCGTGCCGTTCGCCGCGGACGCCATCTCGTATGGGATCTCGGTCCTCACCTCGCGCGGGCTGACAGGAGCGTTCCAGTCCTCAGCTGAGCCCAGCCTGCGACGCGGCCTCTGGATGGAGGCGTTCGACGGACTGAAGTTCCTCTGGCGCGACTCGTTCTTGCGCGCCGTCCTGATCCAGGCGCCGCTGATCAACTTCGCGGTCACCGGCGCGATCTTCACGGTCATCCTCGGGCTTCGCCGGAACGGCGTCTCGGCGGTGGTGATCGGCGGCGCGGAGGCCGTGATCATGGTCGGCGGCATGATCGGCGCGGTCCTCGCACCCCAGATCAGGCGTCGTCTGTCCGTGCAGCAGTCGATCCTGCTGCTCACCGTCTCGGGCGCACTCCTGATGCTCGTCGCGGCTGCGGTCCTTCCATCCCCCGCCGTCGCGGTCCCGTTGGCGCTGCCGCTCATACTCTCGCCGGCGACGAACGCAGCCTTCTTCGCGATCATGCTGCGGCGAACGCCGCCCGCCCTGCACGGCCGCGTCAACAACGGGCTCATCCAGGTCGCGGTGGCACTTGCGGCGCTCGCGCCCCTGGCGAGCGGCGTCGTCATCGAGGAGGCCTCGGCCCGCTGGGCGATGGTGCTGTTCGCGGCAGCCCTGGTCGCGGTGATACCGATCGCCCTTCTGCTTCCGGCGACGGCCGAGGAAAACTGAGCTCGACCGCCGCCCACGGAGCGTTCGCGAGACCGCGCTCTCGCGGACGCGAAGTTCGGTTTCTCAGCGAGCGGGGGCGCAGCAGCCGCGAGCTAAACGGGGACGATCGCCTTTGCTTGCTCGACGAGCTCTTCGAGGTCGAACCCCTTGCCGACGAAGCCGCGGGCGCCGCTCGATGCTGCCTGCCGCCTCGCCTCCTCGTCGACCTGGCCGCTGAACATGAGGACGGGAATCGCGCCTGCGCCGTGCTGCTCCTGGATCCGACGCAGCATCTCCCAGCCGTCGACGTGCGGCATCATCACGTCGAGGAGCACGAGCTCCGGCTTGCGCGTCTCGATCGAAGCGAGCCCCTCGTCCGCGCTCGCCGCCTCGTGTACCTCGTACCCCTCCCGCTCGAGCTCGAGGCGGACGAGCTCGCGCATCCGGTCGTCGTCGTCGACGAGCAAGACAGCCGGACCTGCCTGCTGGCGGCCGGGACCGGAGCGGGCGAGGAACGTCTCGAGGTCACCTCGGCGGAAGCGCCGGTGGCCGCCCGGCGTGTAGAAGGCCGGCACGCGGCCCTGGTCCGACCACTTGCGGATCGTGCTCTGGGCCACGCCGAGAAAACGCGCGGCCTGCCCGAGGGTCAGCCACTCGGGGTCACGGCGCGCGGTGTCGTCTCTGTAAGCCATCGCTGGGAACTTGACCAAAACTCACACTTTTTACACCTGGATGTGCGTCCTACGCGCACATCCTCATGGTTCGTAGTCGACGGCGCCTCGCTGGTAGGCATCGAATGCGGCGGCGAGGACGATCGTCAGGTCGCGCGGCCAGCCCGACGCCGTCGCGCGCTCCTCGAGCACCTCGTGCGCCCAGCGATCGGACTCGCCGTAGACGGCCACGAGCTCCCGGAGCGTGTACGTCTGCCCGATCCGCTTGCGCAGCTCGTCGAGCACGAGGTCGAGCAGCTCGAGCAGCTGCCGGTACCGGCGCGCGTCCTCCCGGGCGGCCTCGAGCCGGCGGCTCCCCTCCTCCCACTCCTGACGTGCGACTTCGACCTGACTCACAGGGTCCGTCTCACTGGGAACAACACCGTTCGGGCCAGCGCGGCTCGACCTCCGCGAGGATCCGTTCCCCGAGCTCGTAGCCCGGACGCGCGAGGGCGAAGGCCGCGTGCGCATGGAGACACTTCAGGCTGCCGCTCCGGCGCGAGCCGCCGACGCCGTACCCGAGCGAGGCGCCGCCGTCGTTGCCGGCCTCGTCGCCGGCGAGCTCCCTGCGCAGGCGGCGCTGCTCTTCGTCGGCGACTGCGAGGCTCGCGGCCAACGCCGGCTCGGTGCGTGCCGCGTTGCTCCAGCGTTCGACGCCTCCGGCGGCTTCCAAGCGTGACACGGCGATGACGAGATGGCGGCAGGTGAGGTAGTACGTCGTGGGGAACGGCTCGCCGTCGGCGGCGTACGGGCTTTGTTCGGTGACGGCCGGCGCACCGAACGGGCAGCGGACCGCGACGCGACGGAGCGTCCGCGGCTCCCGCCCCAGCTGACGCGCTACGACGGCCCGATCAGCGTCCGTGACCACGGGAGGCAGCATGCCGTGCTCCATGCTGCCTGCGCCGCCACTGCGGGATGTCCTTGACGATGAAGAGGTGCTCGCCCGGCCGGATATAGCCGAGCATCCGCGCCTCGCTGGCGAGGACGGCGAGTGACGACGCACGCCGGAGGCGCCGCTCGAGCGACGCTTGCTCCTTCTGCAACTGCCGCACGGCCGCGACCCGGACCGCACGCTGCGAGCGCGCGTCGAGGTAATCGTGGAGCGGCCGGTAGTAGAGGAGCCCCACGAGCAGGAGCGCCCCGACCGCGAACCAGCGGCGAGCGATTGGTCCACCGAGGCGCCGGCGGCGCTTCTTCCTCGCAGCCATCCAGCCCGAGTTCTGCGGCGGCGGCGGCGGTCCTGCGGCTACGCGAGTATGTCGGCTAT
>Ga0209474_10003013_pt1 | contig 15011 bp, 13 predicted proteins | sample GraSoiAngelo_145_FD_185902 | JGI IMG/M metagenome (GOLD analysis project Ga0209474, IMG submission 185902) | Grasslands soil microbial communities from the Angelo Coastal Reserve, California, USA - 14_1009_05_20cm (SPAdes) (version 2) | ecosystem: Environmental > Terrestrial > Soil > Grasslands...
AAATCCAGGCTTTGCGAACGGTGTATCGCCTGAACGCGGAGCCGAGGAACACGAGCGCGCTGCCCGTGCCGAGGAAGAGCAAGGCTCCTCGCGACACGGTGAAGAGCGCGGCGGCGAGGGCGGCGATCGGCGCCAGCCTTGTGAGCAGGGAAGTAGGGCCCGCGAGGATGAGCGCGAGCGGCGCCATCACGACCAGATTCAGCAGGGCGCCGAGGGTGTTCTGATGGGCGAAGCTCCCGTTGGCCTGGAAGAGCCCCAGGCCGTAGTGCTGCCACAACACCAGAACACCCTCGTAGACGAGCCCGAGCGTCATGCCACGGAGGATCGCCGCGGGCACCGGCCGGTCCTCGCCTGCTCGCCAGACGACCGCGAACAGGAGGTACATGCGGCCGAGCTTCCACGCGTAGCCGGCCGAGAGCACCAACCACTGCGCCTGGGTGGCGGACAAGAGGGCGACGAGGAGGTAGAGTACGAGGGGGAATCGGTACGGCAGCGGTCTGGCGGGCCGCCGGTACGCGAGCAAGAGGGACAGGACGAGCCAGTCGATGATCCCGACCTCGAGGCCGTGCGTGTCCCCAGGGTACTCTGCGAAGAAGTAGAGGGAGTAGCTCGGGGCGGCGTAGAAGGGCAGGAAGCCGATCAGCGCCCACGCGAGATGTCGGAGCGCCGGGCGTTCTCGGAGCCATCGGCCCGCAGGATACAAACACAGAGCGGCGACGATGAAGACAACCCACTTCACGGGTGCGCCGACCGCAGTGTGAGGCCTGCGGCCGCGGGCTCACCCGTCTTCGGCTCGCGCGTCACGTCGGTCCCAGGTCCATCGGTCAACGCCACGAAGGCGGAGCACACGAGTTCGACGATCCTCTCTTTGATCGTCACCGCGGAATCTCCGATCGCTTGCGAGGTCCCGTGGATTCCACCCTTCAGCGGCCGATATCAAATGACGTCTATCATGGATCTCGCCACGGGCGAGGCTCGATCGCCGCTATAGTACAGCGCTATAGTACAGGAGAATATCCGCAATGAACGTCGGATGTAGAATGATGACCATCAAGGCGCATGTATGATTGGTCTGTTGCCTCTTGATCTGGGATTTCATTCGCTCGACTTCCTGCGGGGGGGGTGGTGTCGACGATTCGCGGGTGCGATGACCCCGGGTCCCTCGCCATGATGGAGCTGAAACGGGTGTGCCGGCGGCCGCACTACCGCGTGCGCGACGGGGCGCTGTACTTCCTCGCTTCGACTCGCCCGGTCACGACCGTTTCCAATGAGGAGCTCGCGACCTGGGAAGCGCTGGCGACCGGAGACTCGCGGGAGAGTCTGCGTCGCCGGGTCGGCCCCGGCGCGGATGCGGCGATCGCGCGCTTCCTCGAGCTCGGTCTCTGCGACGAAGTGGGTTCCTTCCCGCCCGGACGGCGGCGGGCAATCGTCGTCGAACCTCACAGCGACGACGCTGCGCTCAGCGTCGGCGGAACCATGTGGCTCCGTCGCAACGAGCTGGAGTTCGACCTCGTGACGGTGGCGAGCCGCAGCAACTTCACCAGCTACTTCCTCAGCGACCGCGACTTCCTCAAGGTGGAGGAGGTCACCGCCAGCTACTTCCTCAGCGACCGCGACTTCCTCAAGGTGGAGGAGGTCACCGCGATTCGGAATGCGGAGGGCGCGGCGTTAATCCGCCAACTCGGCGGGAGTCATCGCGCGCTCGGGGAGAACGAGGCCACCCTGCGGTATCGCGATGAGGACTGGTCCCTGCAGTTCCTACGCTCTCATCGCGTTTCGGTGTCCGCGTTCAACAACCGCCAGGCGCTGGAGTCCGATCTCGCCCGCTGGAAGGCGGCGCTGCGGCCCGTATTCGAGCAACTCGATGGCGCCGAGCTCTGGTTGCCTCTCGGAATCGGCAACCACTCCGATCACGAACTGGCGCGGAACGCCAGTCTCTCCCTGCTTGCCGAGGATCCCGACCTCGCTCGCACGAGCGTGGTGCGGCTGTATCAGGACGTGCCGTACGACTCGACGCACATCGACCACCTCGGGCGCGTCCTGCGAGAGCTGACCAACGCCGGCGCGATCGCGTTGCCGGAGCACGTCAGCATCAAAGAGGCCTACCAGCGCAAGCTCGAGCTGCTGTCCGTCTACGCCTCGCAGTTCAAGGTGCCCGCCATCGAGCATGGAGTCGACGCGAGCAGCCGCGTCGGCGCGCACGGGCAGGACCGGCTCGAGCATCTCTATCGTCTCGAACGACGGCCTGGCCGCCTGTCACCGCTCAGGATGACGCTCGGCGCCCCTCAGGTGCAGGTCGTCCTCCCCCACATGCGCAGGTGGCTGAAGCGGCACGCTCGCGCGCCGCTCATCCGCATCCTCGCGATCCTTCCGCCGGGGCGATGGCACGAAGACGTGCGGCTCCTTGCGGCGTTGTTCCCTGCCGCCACTTTCGAGCTCTACGCGCCTCCCGCGGCCGCGGCCGAGGCCGATGAGGTGCATTTCCCTCGCGTCGAAGTCCACCACGTTCCGGCAGGCGCAGGCGCGTGGGCACGCACCGCTCTGCGTCTCGCCCTGCGTCGCCCTTCGCCAACGCTGATCTTGTCGGGCCCTCGCTACCTCGAAGCGCGCCTCTTCGGACTCCTCTGGCCCCTGTCCGACACCATCGTCGTCCGCGCCATGGACCATTTCATGCTCGCGCTCAATGAGGCCCGGCGCAGCCCGGGGACCGATTGACGCGCCGCTTGTTGGAACCCGGGAGCGCCAGATAGAGTGGGCAGCCTTGAGCCGCCGAGGCAAGGCGGGGAAGGCTCGACGACTTGACGCCCGGCGTCGGCATCGTGGTCATCGGTCGCAACGAGGGCCAGCGCCTCCGGGCGTGCCTGGCTTCGGCCGCCCGCACAGGTTTGCCGGTCGTCTACGTGGACTCCGGGTCGACCGATGACAGCCTCGCGATCGCGCGTGCGGCGGGTGTGGACACTCTCGCGCTCGATCCTTCGCGCCCATTCACTGCGGGCCGCGGGCGGAACGAAGGCCTCCGGCGCCTGCTCGAACGCAACCGGACCCTCAAGCTGGTCCAGTTCATCGACGGCGACTGCGAGTTGCATCCGGGCTGGATCGAAAAGGGGGTCGCCGCTCTCTCCGCCACTCCCCGGGCGGCAGCCGTCTGCGGGAGGGTGCGCGAACGGTTCCCGGACGCGACCATCTACAACCGCCTCTGCAATCTCGAGTGGGACCAGCCGCCTGGAGAGATCGATTCCTGCGGCGGCAACGCCCTCTGGCGTGCGCCAGTGTTTCTCAAAGCGGGGGCGTTCGATCCCACGCTCATCGCAGCCGAGGAGGCTGACTTGTGCTTGCGCGTGCGCGCGTCCGGTAGGAGCGTCTTACGCGTCGACGCCGAGATGGTCCTTCACGATGCAGCGATGACCCGGTTCGCCGAATGGTGGCGACGAGCCTTTCGCGCGGGTTACGCCTCTACGGAGGGATGGTACCGAACCGCACGCTCTCCCGAGCGTCTCTGGGGGCACGACATCAGGAGCACACTGTTCTGGGGAGTGTTCGTACCCTTGGCAACCTTCACTCTGCTGCTTCCGACTTCGGGGTGGAGTCTGCTCGCATTGGGCGGATATCCAGCGCTGGCTCTTCGCGTGCGCCGGGAAATGTCGCGCAGAGGCCTGTCGCCCGGGGATGCGAATCTCTATGCGGTCTTTTGCGTGCTGGCCAAGTTGCCCGGGGCGCTCGGCTTGTTGCAGTTCGTGGTGCTGCGTCTCGCGAGGAGGACGCGGCGCGTGGTGGATTGGCGGGCCGTCCCCACGGCGAAGGACAGTTCTGTCGACTCCGCCTCCCGATTTCAGAACCCTGGGGAACCGTAGGGTCTCGTTGACTTGACCGCAACAAGATCGCGCGCGCCGAATCGGCCAAATGAGCGTGCGCGCCTGCATTTTTACCCCGAGCGTGTCACGCTATCCGTTTGTCTGGCCTGCCAAGGAGACGACGCTCTCGCGCTCCGCAACATTTTGCGGAGTTGCGCGAAGAAGAGCGCTGGCACGAACAGCGTGCGTTGCCCGTCGATGATCGTTTTGTCGCCCGCCGCCGAAAGCGTGTGGAGCCCCGCGGGGAACGGACCATGGGGATCAGGGCGCACGACCGTCACCACCTCCTCGTGAAAATCGACGGGCGAGAGGCGGGTCACGCGGTTCAGCGCGACGGCCCCGCCGTATCCGCGCGAGCAGTCCTGCGCTGGCCGGTACAGCGTTCCTTGATGCACGAACGGCGTCCCACCAGGGCGCGTGCTTCGGACATCCATCTTGAGAGGATTGGCGGCGTGCGCCATCCACGGCCCCCGCAGGTCCGGAGCGTGCATGGCGTGGAGCGTGACGGTGCCGGCAGTTCCCTCCACGCCGTAGAACATCCACCAGCGCCCGTCGAACCGCACGAGGGACGCATCTAGCGCAGCGATCCCCTGCACCAGCGTGGCGACCTTCTCCCAGCGCGTCGGGAAATCGACTGCCTTGTAGAGGACCACCTGTTCACTCGCGCTCGTCTCGGGCATGCAGAAGATCTCGCCGTCGTGCTCGACGGGCATGCAGAAGATCTCGCCGTCGTGCTCGACGAGGTATGGGTAGGACGCGTGCACTGCGAGTTCCAGGATCCCCCGCCGGATCCTCGGCGCACCCACCTCCGGGCATTCTATCGCCACCACTCGGCCAACCTGCTCGGCGTGGTCGAGTTCCTCCGCCAAGATCGTCAAGTTCTTGCCCGACCGGATGCCGAAGGGATCGGCGAGGAAATGGCGACGATCCGAGCGCGGGAGCCAGCTCACCTCGGGGCGAAAGCGCGGATCGAGAAAGGAGTGAATGGGCGCCTGGATGATCCCCACACCCCACTGCCTATGTCGGAAGAGCCACCCAGCAGCGTCGGTGAGCTTGGCAGTCGTGGTGCGCGCGAGAAAGCTCAGCATCTCGCTGTTCTTCGGCGTGCGGAAGATTGGCGCTGTCGTGCGGGAGGGCTGCGCGGAAACGTACTCTCCGCGGTTCGAGAGGAGATCCCGGCAGACCTTGGCCGGAAGATCCGCACCGGCGACGAGGACAGCCTCCCGCGAGCGTGGGTACGACTTGGGCACGGTCTGGATGTGGCACTGCTTCAGGACTATCCCGCTGTCGAGTGCATCGGTGAGCCGCTGCAGCGTGATCCCGGTAACCGGGTCGCCCTTGGCGATCTCCCAGAAGGCGCAGGGCATCCCCCGATACCGATCCAAATCACCGTGGTGAAAGGACCAGACGCCGTACCGCGCCGCGGACAGGATGTCGCCGCGAATGATGTTGAAGGCGAAGCGGAGGATGAAATCCAGATCGTGGGCGCGGATCGCGGTGACGTCCTCGGGCGAGAAGTACTGGGAGTACTTACCGCGGAATTCCGGTCGGCAGCGGATTACCGGCAGGCCGCGGTCCAGCTCGGCAGGGAGGTCCATCCGCCTCTCGGCGGGGATCTTGCCGGCGATGAACGCCCGTTGGTAGAGGTTCCAGAGTAAACTTGGCGAGCGCAGGCGCTGCCAGAGCCGATGCCTCGGACCGGCGGCCCCGGCGTCGGCGTCCACGATGAGGAGCGCGGGCTCGACCTCTGGGATCGACTGCAGCTCGCGCACAACCAGTGCCTGCCAGGCTTCCAGCTGCGGCCCGCGGCACATGATTCCGTATCGGAGCCGCCGCGAGCCGGGGGCCGTGTGGACCCGATGCCCCTCGGCCGAGTAGACGTCCCCTGAATGCCGTTCTGTCATTCGTCGAGCCTCCGGCCCGCCATCTCCCCTCCTCCGGTTGCGCATGCCGATTCACTGGGCGGATTCCCGCTCCCGTGGGCGCTGCCGACCACGTCATCATGCCTCGACTCCTCGCCGCGCAGCTAGAAGGAAGCGGCCGAGTCGACGAACCGCCCTAATGGGTCCTTTCGCCGCGGCGGCCACGGCCTGCGAGCACCTCTGGCTCGACGCGGTGAATGGATCCGGGTCCTGATGTGGTTCCTCCTCACGGTTCGGGACGCACCTTGGTCATCTCGGTGTCGCGGAGGTCGTTCAGGGAGGTTCGGATGGCAGCCTCGCGGGCCGCGTGCTCTGGGCCGGTGCGGGTCGATAGGCCACGCTCGCACAATAAGAGCGTAATCCAGGACGACGCACAGAGCACCGTCTCGGATACCAGGGTCGCCACAAGTGCGCCTCGCCAGGAGTACTTTGGAATGAAGGCGGCGTAGAGAGCGAGGGTGAAAAGCGCGTTGCCCACGAGCAGCTTCGCGCGCAGCACGCCGCGGCCGAGGCCCAACAGCCCGTTCAACGGGAACACTCCGACGCCGCGCAGGATCACGACCGGGGAAAGCAGCTGGAGAATGAGCGTCGCCTCGGCAAAGTCACGGGTGAGGATCCTCGGGACCAGCGGCGCCATCAGAATGAGGCAGATGACGGCAGGCACCGCGTACGTCATGGCGATCAGCGATAACCGGATGGCCCGTTGCGACTGCGCATTCGGGCCCGCCTCCTTGTGCAGGAACGAGAGGTGCGTCGCGCCGACCAGCGCGGTGACGGGCAGTTGAACGACCTGCATGAGGCGATAGGCTGCGCCATATCGACCTGCGTCTGCCTGGTGGTGCGCAGCGGTGAGCACGAACTTGTCGGCATCGGACTGGGCGCTCGACGCAGCGATCCCGAGCCCATACAAGAATACGCTGCGGACGTGTTGAAGCTGGATGCGCCCCGGCCGCGCCGCAACCCGGAGTAGCCGTGAAAGCCTCGTGATGGCGAAGGCCGCGACCACTCCGAGCGTGGCGACCTGTCCGACGGCCAGAGTCGTCAGCGTCAGCGAATGGGCGATCGCCAGGACCGTCAGCAGGCCGATCCTCGACAGCACACCCGTGAGGCGAAGGCGGACAGCGGCGGAGAACCCGGTCAGCGCCTGCACCATGCCGACGCAGGCGAAGAGAATGCCGTTCAGGAAGAACTCCGCGCCGACGAGCAGGAAGCCGACTACGGCGGGGACCCCTTCGATCCAGCGGAGGCCGACTCCGGACAGCACCGGCACCCAGATGAGCGCGTTCAGGAGCGCCATGCTCAGGCACGACCGGGCCACCTCGACCGGATCCTCGCGGTCTCGCACGACATGCTCCATCGCGGCGAGGAGCACGCCGGACTGGCTCGGAGCGAGAAACGGACCGATGAGCGCGTACAGGCCGACGTACGCACCGTATCCGGTGGCCCCCAACGTTCGGCCAAGGAGCATGAACGACAGGGTCGAGGACACGAGGGCGGCACCCTGGTCGAGGAGCGCCCAGAAGGTGTCACCCTTGTGTTTCGCCAGGAGCCGTGTGATGCGCCTCATGGCTCGATCCGGATCGTCGGTCCCAATCGGGCAGCTCGCATCACTTGTGTGGCACCTGGACGTCCAGCAAACCGATCATCGCGCCCACGCCCCCCACACGTATCTTGTTCGGTCCCCCTGGACTTCACAAGGTCCGCCGCGCTGCAACCGGCTCTCACGCCTGCCACCTAGGCTGTCCAAATTCGAGCCGGTTCCGAGCACGTACGGCGCAGGTCGTCGCAGGAACGCCCTCCCCGACGCGTAAAGCGTCGGACCCGCTGTTGCGGCGTATCCGAACCGCTCCTTCACGACGAGTACAGGTGCAACGCGACGTTTGCCTCGAGCCCGCGCATCATGGGAAGGTAGAAGACTGTGGGAAAGTTCATTCGTACCTCGGGCTTTGCGCTCATGGTCGCGGTGGCCTGTGCGCCCAGCGGGCCGTACGTCTGGGCCGATGACTACATCGCTGCCGTGGAGAAGGAGCCCCATCAAGGGTACTTGATCGCCGTCGGCGAGCTGATCGCCGTCCGCGTGTTCGGCCATGAAGAGTTGTCGGTCCGCCAGAGGGTCCGCGAGGACGGCAAGATCTCGCTCCCCATTCTGAAGGATGTGGACGCGGCGGGATTGGCGCCGCAGGCATTGGGCGAGCAAGTCCGCGCGCGCCTGAAGGACTACGTCAACGCTCCAGTGGTCACGGTCACTGTCGAGGAATCCCGTCCATTGATCATACCGGTCCTCGGCGAGGTCACCCGTCCAGGACAGTACACGCTGGAGAAGGGCTCCGGAGTGCTCGAGGCACTTGCTTCGGCTGGGGGTCTGACTGATTACGCGCATCGTGATCGGGTCTTCGTCCTGCGACGGCATTCCCCTCTTGTTCGCATCCGCACGACGTTCAGCGGCTTGTCGCAAGGCCAGGGGCGCGCGAGCGCGCTGCGACTGCAGCCGGGCGACTGCGTCATCGTCGAATGATCGCGTCGCTCGGAGCCGCTGTTCTGGCGCTGCTCGTGGCGCAGCCGATTCGCTGGCGCGCCGAGATGGCCAGTGAAGGACGGGCACGGAACGAACCCGGTCCTGGCGAGCACGCCGAGGTTGGAGAAATGGAGTTGCGGGCTCGGTTGGGCTTGGTGGCACTGGACGCACCGGAGCTCGCCGAGTTGACGTACGCGCCGCGAGTCCTGCTGCAACGCACTTTTTTCGGGTCTTCACTGGCGACTGGCAACGCGACACAGCAAGCGGGACAGCTGCGGTTGGGTGCACGCCTGGCGCCGACTACGGTACTCTCCTGGTACACAACAGCCGAGTGGGGGATGGTCGATTACTCGCCGTTGTCGGGAGCGCCGATTGCGGGTGCCGTGAGCCTCCCTTCACAGCGGTTCGTGAGCACGCTCGCCTTGGAAACGATGCTTGATCTCTCGCATAGATTTTCGTCCCGGTGGCGCTTTTCAACGAGTGCCGGTTTTCGCCGCAGCGGCGGGCTCGGATACGACGCCGTCCGGGTCCTCCCTCGACAGATGGGGCCGGCGGCGACCGCCCGGCTTGAGTGGGACGCGACTCGCACGAGTCTTCTAAGCGTCGTCGCCGATGTGGCGGAACACCGCTTCTCCGCCAGACAATTCGGCGCGCTTTCGAGCGTTCTTGCCGCATGGACTGTCCACACTTCACGTCAGGTCGTGGTTGAAGCCGCCGGCGGCGGAGCTGTCTTCCGGAGCCTGGATGGTCGGTTCACTGAGTACCCTGCGGGACTGGTTGGCGTTGCCGTAGAAAACCGCCCGCGCGAGGATCGCGTGCTGCGCGGCTCCCTGCGCGCGCGCCTCGTACCTGCCATCAACCCGTTCGTGGAGCAGGTGACGGAAACGCTCCGCGGCGAGGCAACCGCGGCGCTGGCGGACGGCAGATTCCGAATACTCGCGGAAGGGAGCAGCGGATATGCAGTGCGTGGTGCCGACCGCGGTGCGCGGAGCGTTCGCTTTGGAGCGCGTTCATGGACGAATCAGGCGCCTTTCCGCGGCTGGCAAAGCGAGGCACTCGTCGGAGTCCGGTGGGGCGATGCCGGCTCGCTTTAGCAGTCGCCCGCCTGTGGCAGGCGTTCCGTAGCGGGGCAAAAGGTCCGTACTGATCAGTGATTTGGGCGCTGTTTGTCCTCGTGCGCTGGTGCCAGGGCCACGGCGTGAGGCGCTAAGTCGTAACGGACCGTGTTGCTTACGCTTCGTTTCAGCGCATGCTTGATCGTACACTCAGTGAAGCTTCGCTCCTGACGGAGAGGTTGGCTTGCCGGACACATTCCTCGATCGAGTCGCTCAGAAGACTGCTTGCGTGGGCGTCATCGGGCAGGGCTACGTTGGCCTTCCTCTGGCCCTCGTCTTCCAGGAGGCCGGGTACAGGGTCACAGGATTCGACGTCGATCCGATGAAGGTTGCTGCGATCACGCGCGGCGAGTCGTTCATCAAGCACATCGGACCTGCGCGTGTCGCGAAGGCGGTGCAGAGCGGCAGGTACAGCGCGACCACGGATTTCGATCGGCTGTCGGAGTGCGACGCAATCGTCATCTGTGTTCCGACGCCGCTCGGGAAGCATCGCGAGCCGGATAATTCGTTCATTCACGCGACCGCGCGCGAGATCGCTGTGCGGCTCCGCCGCGGCCAGCTCGTGGTCCTCGAGTCGACAACGTATCCGGGAACGACTGACGAGGAGGTTCGCCCGATCCTCGAAAGTGGTGGTTTGCGCTGTCCGCAAGATTTTCTCCTGGCCTTTTCGCCTGAGCGGGAAGATCCCGGTAATGAAAGGTTCTCCACGCGGAGCATACCGAAGGTGGTCGGCGGCGTGAATGAGCCGTCCACGAAGGTGGCTGCAGCACTCTACGCCAGCGCGCTGGAGCACGTGGTTCCAGTCTCGAGCTCGCGTGTTGCCGAATCGTGCAAGCTTCTCGAGAACGTGTTCCGGTCCGTGAACATTGCGCTGGTGAACGAGCTCAAGACGATTTTCGACCGCATGAACATCGACGTGTGGGAAGTGATCGAGGCGGCGAAGACGAAGCCATTCGGGTTCATGCCATTCTACCCCGGCCCGGGGCTCGGTGGTCACTGCATCCCGCTCGACCCTTTCTTTCTTTCGTGGAAGGCAGCAGAGCACGGGTCTTGGGCACGGTTCATCGAACTCGCGGGAGAGATCAACACCCGTATGCCGCAGTACGTGGTGCACAAGGCCATGCTTGCGCTCAACGATCAAGGGAAGGCTCTGAAGGGCTCGCGGATTTGCGTCCTCGGTCTCGCGTACAAAGCGAACATCGACGACGATCGCGAGTCGCCATCGTATGAGATCATCGAGTTGCTGCGTGAAACGGGCGCCCATGTCGAATACTGCGATCCTTTCTTCCCGGTCGCGCGGCATACGCGCAAGCACGGCGACCTGCAGCTACGCTCGATCGCCCTGAGCGCGGAATCATTCGCAGAGTTCGATGCACTCGTGATTGCCACAGCGCACGAGCAGTTCAAGAAGGGTGAGCTGTACGAACATGCCAAGCTGGTGATCGACACCCGGAATCTGATCGCTTCGCTTTTTGGCGAAAACCCGCCGATCCCAACTGTGAAGGCGTGAGTCTCGCCCGCTGCATTCTGGTACGGTCCTGTCCTGCATGCGCATCGTGGCCACCGGCAGCGCCGGGTTTTCGGCTCACATCTTTGCGAGCCGCTCGAATCGGCAGGACACGACGTCATCTGCTTCGACAACTTCTTCACTGCGAGCAAGGAGAATGTCGCTCGAGTCGTCGGGAACTGTCGTTTTGAGCTCCTGCGTCACGACGTGATCGAGCCGATTCTCCTCGAGGTCGACCGCATCTACAACCTCGCTTGTCCCGCCTCGCCGGTCCACTACCAATACAATCCGGTCAAGACGGTGAAGACCAACCTGATGGGCACCCTCAACATGCTCGGTCTCGCCAAGCGCGTGTCAGCGCGAATCCTGCAGGCGTCCACTTCGGAGGTGTACGGCCACCCGCGTGTCCATCCGCAGCCTGAATCGTACTGGGGCAACGTCAATCCGATCGGGATCCGCAGGTGCTACGACGAGGGGAAGCGCCTCGGCGAGACGCTGATGATGGACTACCACCGTAGCGTCGGCCAGATAGTGCTGAAGCGAGTGCAACGAGTCTGACGATGCATTCACAACAGCGGCACAGCGGACGGTAGGCCCGGCGCCGTCGCTGCCGGGGTGGCGACGCCGGATCAGCCGAAGCCCGCTATGGCGAGTGAAGGTTATGCCGCCAGACGTTCACGTAGATAGGGCAGGACGTCTCGCCACCGTCCGTGTACCCGGAGCGGCCATTCAGGACCTCGAGCACCGGGACGAAATCCATCCAGCGGGGATCGTCATGATTGACGTCGCCGACCACGGCGTGGCCGATCTCGTGCACAAGCACCGTCTCCTCCACGCAACGCCACGTCCCAAGGCCCGGGTCGCGAGTGGTGATATGGATGGCGCCGGATTCGAAACAACCCAAGGCGGTCGTCGAGATGTTGCAGGTCACGTACTGGTTGTCTTCGAGAAAGATCGTCGCGCCATCGATGTCGTCCCAGCTTCCGCTCCAGAATCGAAGGGCGGCGTCGATCGTGCTCTCGATGCGGCCAGGGAAGTCGGCGCTGTGTACGAACGGCGCCGAGGTGTTCAGGACGATCCCCACTCCCCGCACCGTAAAGTCGGGTTTCCGTTGGCCGCACCCGGACAGAACGAACGCAATCGTGAGTAGTGAACTCGATAAAACTTGGCGCGTCACGGTCCCCCCACCCCCGTAACCGCCAACAGCATACTGCAAAAATGCATGTAGTCCAACGTGCCGAGCTGGAGTCCCATCACCCCAATTCCAGAAAACTGCAACGATTACGGGCAGCTAGCCCGATGCGCAAAAGGTCCCGCAACTGACGAGAGCTGCATTCGTCGAATCCGTGCAGCTCTCGCGTTGGAAACCAATCGCTCGCGAACAGGCCGCGCACCCCGGCGCCTTCCGCCGCGAGTTCGACGGCCGCTTGCCGCTCGCGGCGATCAGCTGACGAGACGCGCTATGGCGCGCTCGGAAGAAAGGCACTTCTCCGCTGCCCCGCCTAGCGTGGCCTCGATCCGCGTTTTTGTTTGAGCGCCCGAAGAGCGGATTCGTGCTGCCCGTACGACCGATGGGATCCGTTCAGCCTCAGCGCTGAAATCGACCGCATGTTTGGCGCAAATGTATTGGGTGAGCTTGCCCCGGTTTGCGACGCCAGCGGAACCCAGGCCTTTGCCGCGAACGTGACCACCGCCTGCGGAACGTTCCCAGCGGGAGGCTGATCCGGATAGCGGGCTCCCCGCGCCTCACGAGAGGTTCCGCGTCAAGGCCGGCTCACCCAAGTTGACGCCCGTGGAATCAACGCGGCTGCTGTGATCGGCTCGCCGCCGCGCGTTTGAGCAGGTCGACCACGGTCCGCGCGATGGTCTGCGCATTGAAGTGCGCCTCGACGCGCCTGCGTCCCGCCGCTCCCATCCGCAGGCGTAGCCCCCGATCCGCCCGGAGCCGCCGGATGCGATCGGCGAGGGCCGCGAGATCGTCCCTGGGAACCAGGTAGCCGGTCTCGCCTTCCTGCACCACCTCGGTCACGCCCCCGGTAGGCGTCGAGATCACCGGCAGGCCCATCGCCATCGCCTCCAGCGAGGCGATAGCGTGGGAATCGGCACGGGTGGGGAGCGCGTAGAGGTCCGCTTCCCGCAGCAGCGCAACCATCTGCGGCGAATTGGTGGTGATCCCCTCGAACACCCGGATGTTCTTCGCCGCTGGTCCCTTGTAGGCGTGGGTGACGAAGTTGAACTGCACGTCTTCGAAGGCGGGCTCCTGCGCGAGCTTGACCAGCAAGTCTCCTCCCTTGCGGGTGAAGTCGGCCCCGATGAACAGCAGCTGGAGCCGGCGCCCGGCCTCCGATCGTCCCTGCCGATCCGGAGCGACATAGGTCGCCAGGTCGATCCCGGGAGGGACCACCGTGATGCGGTCCGGCTCGATGCCGTAATCGTCGATCAGCGATTGCCGGCAGCTCCAGGAGAGCGGCAAGAGATGGAATGCCTTGGCATAGACGCGGCGGGTGAGCTCCTGCTTGAGTCTTGCGCTGAGGCTGCGCGGGTCGAATCGGTGCACCGTGTACCAGAGACCGTTCCGGGCATACCAGGGCGGGGTTCCATCCATCGCCACCACGTACGGGACGCGGCTTCGGAACCGCCAAAGGAACATGCAGATGGTCTGTTGAAAGAACCAGGCGGCGTCGAACCGGCCACCTTGCCGCTCCAACTTGCCGATTTCCCAGCCGGTAAGCAGAGAATTCCGGATCGTGCCCGGGAGCAGCGAGCGACGGGGGCGCCGATCGAGCCGCTTGCTCTCCGCGTCCATCTCCACCCCCAGCCAAGCGGAGCTGACGTCCGGCCGGCCGGAGATCTGGTCCTCCAGGTTTTTCAAAATCGTCGCGTTCCCGCCGGCCATGTAGGCAGCGAAGAGCAGCCGCGGATTCATTCCGGAGCCTGCAGGGGCTTCTCCGGCGCGCGCAGCTTCCGCAACCCGTCGCGCCAGTTGGCCGGAAGCCTGCTCCATAGATGGCGGGCCAGTCCCGCCGAGACAAGCCCGTGGGTCCTCCGCTGGTGCAAGAACGCGATCCGCTCCCGCTCCAGCCTGCGCCGCAGCGACTCTTCGAGGAGAGCGACGAAGTTCTTCGCTTTCGCCGCGCGCGCCCCACTGCGGAACATCAAGAGCGCCCAGTTAGGCACGTCGACCGCGCCAAACTGGTATTTGTAGCGCACGGAGCCGCGGAGGAAGTCGAAGACGCGGACGCCCTGGGGAATCAGCTCTTCCATGCACAGGCAATGCAGGACCAGCCCCGGCGAGTACTTGAGCGCCTCGCCTGAGTTGCCGAGGCCGCTCAGGTAGAAGGAGACCTCGTCGCGGTGCCTGAAGTTGCACGCGATGCCGCCGAACGACTCGAGCGTCTCCTTCCAGGTGTCCTTCAGCAACGTCCGCGGGCATTGCTCGACCACCAACGTCCTGCCCTCGAACCCGTGCGCGCACAACGCCTCGAATAAGGGAGATCGGGTGGCCGACCGGTCGGGAATGTCGCTCAGCAGGAGCATGTCGAAAGAAACGCCTTGTTGCGCCAGGTGCGCAGCGATCCGGGCGCAGCAAGCGGCCTCGAGCCCCGTGCGCACCAGCAGGTCGAGGTAATCCGACATTCCGGTGCCAAGGAAGACGAGACGGCGCAGGCCAAGCATCGGCGCGATCGGGATCGCCTCGACGACGAAGGGGGCGATGGCGACCACCTCTCCTTCCGCCTCCAGCACGACTATGTGAAGGCTCCTCGAGGTGACGTTCTCGCCGAAGTGCGCCCACCAGGTGCGTTGCCATTCGTAGGACTGGAACACAGAGGCGCCGGTCCGTAGGTGCAGGTCGGACCACTTGGACCGCAGGGCATCCAGCCCTGCGGTGGAAGTGACCACCTTCAGGTCGAGCTTCGCCCGGCCGAGGCCGATCGCCGCGATCCGCGCTTCCTCGCGCGCGGCGCCGACCGGCGGCCGCTCTCCCCCCATCGATTTCGTCATGGTCCCCTGGCCAGGCGCGAAGCACCGGACTCCGCTTTGATGCGCAGGGAGTTCAACGAATTCCAGCCCGGCGCGCGCTCGCGCGTGAGTTCCTGGGCG
>Ga0209474_10003015_pt1 | contig 15003 bp, 14 predicted proteins | sample GraSoiAngelo_145_FD_185902 | JGI IMG/M metagenome (GOLD analysis project Ga0209474, IMG submission 185902) | Grasslands soil microbial communities from the Angelo Coastal Reserve, California, USA - 14_1009_05_20cm (SPAdes) (version 2) | ecosystem: Environmental > Terrestrial > Soil > Grasslands...
CTTGATCCAGGGCTCCGGGCACGTCTCCACGCTCGGATAGTAGCCCTGGGCGCTCGGGCAGTAATACCAGTACGCCTCGATTGTCTGGGATTGCGCCGGAGGAGCCGGCGGCACCGGGGGACTCGTGAGCGGCGGCTGCACGTAGACCGGTGGCTCCTGCAAGACGACGGGCGGCGAATAGACGTAGTACGGCGGCGGGTAATAGTAGTACGGGTACGGTGGCCACCACCAGGGACCGACGCCAAGGAAGACCCCCCCGCCACCGTGATGGCGGAAGCCGCCGCCATGGTGCCCACCACGCCCACCGTGCCCCCCGCGCCCGGCGGCATCGGTCGGCGGCACGCCGACGGTCAGGAGCGCCACCGAGACCAGCAACGCCGAGGCGAACCTTCTGGCTGTCGACATCGGGGCGGCCCTCCCGTCGTGTCCTGAGCCTACGCCTGTCGCGGCGCGAGCGTCAAACGCGGCACGGGCCCACGCGCTTGCCCGTCCCGTGGCGTGCGTGTAGGTTGCGGGCGCATGGTCGGGCTCGACGTCGTCCTGCAGGCGCTGCTCTCCGGGCTCTTCATGGGCAGCGTCTATGCGCTGATCGCCATCGGCTTCACGCTGGTGTTCGGCGTGACCGACATCGTCAACTTCGCCCACGGCCACCTCGTGATGGCGGCGATGTTCGTCACCTACGTGCTGTTCAAGTTGGCGGGGCTCGATCCGTACCTGAGCCTGGTCGTGGTGCTGCCGCTGTTCTTCGGCATCGGCGCCCTGCTCTACGTGCTCGTCATCCAGCGCATCGTCGACGCGCCGCACTCGGCGCACATGATGGTGACGCTCGGCGTGCTGCTGCTCCTGGAGAACCTCGCCAACCTGCTCTTCGGCGGCGACCTGCGCGGCGTCACCACCAGGTACACGACCTCGTCGCTCGTCGTCGGCCCCGTCGCCGTCCCGCTCGCGCGGGCCGGCGCCGCCGTGGTGAGCCTGCTGGCGGTCGGCGCGCTGGCGGTCTTCCTGCGCCGCACCGCGCTCGGCAAGGCCATCCGGGCCGCCGCCAACAACCGCGAGGGCGCGGCGCTGGTCGGCGTCGACGTGCCGCGCGTCTACCTGATCTCCTTCTCGCTCGGCACGATGGCCGCCGCGCTGGCCGGCGCCGTGATCGTGCCGTTCTCGCTGGTGAGCCCGTTCGTCGGCCACGAGTTCATCCTGAAAGCGTTCGTCATCGCGGTGCTCGGCGGCCTCGGCAGCGTGGGCGGCGCGCTGGCCGGCGGCCTGCTCATCGGCTTCGTCGAGGCGCTCTCGAGCCTCTACATCTCCGCCTCGCTCGGCAACGCCATCGTCTTCGCGATCCTCATCGCCGTGCTGCTCTACCGGCCGTGGGGCATCTTCGGCCAGGCCAAGGTCTGAGGTGAGCGCGCGCCTCGCGCTCGGGCTGGCGGCCCTGGCCGCCGCCGCCGCGGCGCCGCTCGTCGCCGGCCAGCATCTGCTCACCGCGTTCATCGTGGCGCTGCACGCGGCCTACATGGCGTTGGCCTGGAACGTCGCCGCCGGCTACGCGGGCCAGTTCTCGCTGGGCCACAGCCTGTTCTACGGCATCGGCGCCTACGCCTCGACGATGCTCTACCTGAAGCTCGGGCTGACGCCGTGGGCCGGCATGTTCGCCGGCGCCGGGCTGGCCGGCCTCGTCGGCGTCGCGCTGGCGCTCGGCGTCTACCGCTACAACGTGCGCGGCATCTTCTTCGCGCTCGTCACGCTGGGCGCCGCCGAGGTCGCCAAGGGCCTGGCCGACAACTGGGACTGGATCAAGGGCCCGGTCGGCATCCTGCTGACGATGAAGAGTGCGCCCGGGGAGTTCTTCTTCCTGCGCCGCGAGCCCTATTACTACGTCGCGCTGGCGATGGTCGTCGCCCTGATCCTGATCAGCCTCCGGCTCGAGCGCTCGCGTCTCGGTCAGCATTTCCTGGCCGTGCGCGAGGACGAGGCGGCCGCCGAGGCCTCCGGGGTGGACACGCAGCGGGCGAAGACGGTGGCCATCGGGCTCTCGGCCGCGCTCACCGCGTTCGCGGGCTCGTTCTACGCGCAGTTCTACCTCTACATCTCGCCCGACACCGTGCTGGTCTTCGAGCCGCAGCTCACGATGATGCTCGGCACGATGGTCGGCGGCGCCGGCACCGCGCTGGGCCCCGTGCTCGGCTCGGTCCTCTTCAGCGGGCTGGGCGAGGCGCTGCGGAACCTGCCGTTCGAGAACACGCGCCCGGTCGTCATCGGCAGCAAGCTCGTCTACGCCATCTTGTTGATCGTGATCCTGATCTACCTGCCCGGCGGCCTGGTCACGCTGGGCCGGCGGTCGCGGCCGGCATGAGCGCGCTGCTGTCGGTGCACGGCGTCTCCAAGCGCTTCGGCGGCCTGCAGGCGCTGAGCAACGTGACGTTCGGCGTCGGCCATCGCGAGATCGTCGGCGTCATCGGCCCCAACGGCGCCGGCAAGACGACGCTCTTCAACGTGATCACCGGCGTGTATGCGCCCGACGGTGGCCGGGTCACGCTGGGCGGGATGGACGTCACCGGCTGGGCCCCGCACCGGATCTGCCGCCTCGGCGCCGCCCGGACGTTTCAGATCGGCAAGCCGTTCGCCGCGCTGACCGTGCTGCAGACGGTGCGCATCGGAAGCCTCAACCGCATCGCCGACATGGCCGGCGCCACCACCCACGCGCTCGGCGTGCTCGAGCAGGTCGGCCTCGCCGCCAAGCGCGACGTCGAGGGCCGCCACCTGACCGTCATCGAGCGCAAGTGCCTCGAGCTGGCGCGCGCGCTGGCCACCGGTCCCTCGCTGCTGCTGCTGGACGAGGTCGCCGCCGGCCTGCGGCCTCCCGAGATCCAGGAGATGATCGCGCTGGTGCGCCGCATCGCCGCCGGCGGCGTGAGCGTGCTGATCATCGAGCACGTCCTGGAGGCGGTCATGCGCCTCTCGGCGCGCATCGTCGTCCTCAACTACGGCGAGGTCATCGCCGAGGGCAGCCCCGAGAGTCTCGTCAACGACCCGCGCGTGATCGAGGCGTACCTGGGCGAGGCCTACTCGCTTGCTTGAGGTCCGGGGCCTCTCCGTGGCCTACGGCGACGTGCGCGTGCTGCACGACGTGGCCCTGCGCGTGGGGCAGGGCGAGATCGTCTCGCTCGTCGGCGCCAACGGCGCCGGCAAGACGACCACGCTGCGGGCGATCTCCGGCCTGCTGCCCGCCCTCGAGGGCCGCGTGACGTTCGACGGCGAGGCCATCACCGGCCGGCGGCCCTCGCGCATCGTCGAGCGCGGCCTCGCCCACGTGCCCGAGGGCCGGCAGCTCTTCACCAACATGACGGTGCACGAGAACCTCGAGATGGGCGCCTACCTGCCGCGCGCCAAGACGGCCGCCGGCGAGACGCTGGCGTGGGTGACCGGCCTCTTCCCCCGCCTGGCCGAGCGGCGCACGCAGCTCGCCGGCACGCTCTCCGGCGGCGAGCAGCAGATGCTGGCCATCGGCCGCGCGCTGATGTCGCGCCCGCGCCTGCTGATCCTCGACGAGCCGTCGCTGGGCCTGGCCCCGATCATGGTCAAGACGATCTTCGACGCGATCCGCCGCATCAATGGCGAGGGCACCACCGTCCTGCTCGTCGAGCAGAATCTCGTGCAGTCGCTGCGCCTCTCGCATCGCGGCTACGTGCTGGAGACCGGGCGCATCGTGCTGGAGGGCTCGGGCACCGAGCTGCTCGCCAATCCCCACACCCGCAAGGCGTTCCTGGGCGTGTGAGCACGAAGGGACGGCTATAATCGGCGTAGAGGAGACCGACCATGCAGATCCGCCTCTCGTCCGAAGCCGCGGCCGCCGCCCGCCAGGCCCCCGGTCCGATGACCATGGACGAGTTCCTGGCGCGGTTCCCCGAGGTGCCGCGCGATCTGAGGGACGAGCCGATCCTGGTCCAGTACGTCGCGGCCTTCGGCCTGCAGCTGCGCGAGGCCCGCAAGCCGACGCCGTGCATGGGCGTCGACGGCGGCGACGCCGGCCACCGCTTCTACGCGGTCCTCGTCAACGACCTGGCGATCTACGGCATCGGCCTGGCCAGGCGCGAGCGCACGCTGGCCCGCCTGGCCGCGCGGCTCGAGGAGTACCGCCAGCACCCGGCCACCTACGCGTGCATGCTGGTGCCCCATCGCACGTCCGACACGCCTCGCACCGGCTGCAGCGCCTGAGTCGATCACCGTCGAGGAGGACGTGACCATGGCCCGGATCACCCGTCGCCAGTTCGTCAGGTCGTCCGCGCTCGTTGCCGCCGGCGCCGCGCTGGTGCCGAGGCCGGGACTGGCGCAAGCGAACGAGGTCCCCTTGGCGGCGATCGTCGCCCTGACCGGCACCAACGCGGCCTGGGGCCAGCGCACCTGGAACGCCTTCCATCAGGGCTGCGACATGGTGAACGAGCAGGGCGGGATCAAGTCGCTCGGCGGCGCCCGGCTGAAGCCGATGGTGCTCGACACCGAGTCCAAGCCGGAGGTGGCCGGCTCCCAGGCCGAGCGGGCCGTGCAGCGCGGCGCCGTCGCCATCACCGGCACCAACCAGAGCGCCGCCACCATCGTGGCCACCCAGATCGCCGAGCGCGAGGGCGTGCCGTTCGTCTGCGCGACCGACGTCGACCCGCTCATCACCTCGCGCGGCTTCAAGTTCACCTTCCGCACGTCGCCGATCGTCGAGTCCTACGCCCGGGACCTGCTGGCCTACGCCAAGGACCTCGGCGCCTCGACGGGCAAGCCCGCCCGGAAGCTGGCGATCCTCAGCGAGAACTCGATCGTCGGCCAGTCGTCCGTGGAGGCCACCCGCCGCGTGGCCAAGGAGCTCGGCTACGACCTGGTCGAGGCGGACACCTACGACGCGGCCAAGACCCAGAACTTCGCGCCCTACGTCACCAAGTACAAGGGCGCCGGCGTCGAGATCCTCATCGGCCACAACAAGCCCAGCGACGCCATCCTGATCACGCGCACGATGAAGGAGCTGAACTACAACCCGATGGCCTACGGCGGCATCCTCGGCGGCCACGTCAGCACCGAGTACGTCAACGCGCTCGACAAGGACGCCGACCACGTCCTCTGCACCACCTCCTGGTCCGGCGACGCCGACATCCCCGGTCTGAAGGAGCTCGCGAAGAAGTACCAGGACCGCTACAAGGAGCAGATGGACTCGACCAGCGCCGGGGGCTTCACCGCCTTCGCCGTCCTGTGGGACTCGCTCGAGCGCGCCGGCTCGACCGACCGCAAGAAGCTCCGCGACGCGATCGCGGCGACGTCACTCAAGACCGGCGAGAAGATGTACATGCAGCTGCGCGGCGCGAAGTTCCTGCCGACCGGCGAGAACGCGCTCGCCGGCGGCCTGGTCTTCACCATCCGCAGCAAGGAGTGGGTCACCGTCGCGCCGAAGGAGTACGCGAAGACGACGGCGGCGTGGCCGAAGCCGCGGTGGGGGGCGTAGCGGAGGCCGACCCCGTTCAGTACGCGTTGATCACGGCGAGCGGCAGCTTCGTCGTGTGGTCGAGCACCTGCGCCGTCGAGCGCAGATCCTTCGCCGAGCCGGCGCTGGCGGTGGCCAGCGTGAACTTGCAGTAGAAGGCGCTGACGGGGATGGCTTCGGGAAGGATGAGCCCCTCGGACTTCCCGGGTTGCAGCGTGATCGTGACCCCGCCGGGTATGATGTCGTTCCCCTGGTGATCAACCGCCGTCACGTGGAGGTCGATGCTGCCGGAGCCGGCGTTCACGGTCTCACAGAGGGCGTCGTAGCCGGGAGTCGGTCGGATCAGCGAGCTCGTCACGATCGTCCTCGCCGGCGCGACGAGAGCATCGATCTCGGTCTGCATCTGCGCCAGGGACGACGCGATGGCGCTGGTGGTCGCCGTCAGCGCATCGAGCGATCCCTGCACCGTCGATCCCGAGGAGGCGATCGAGTTGACGGTCGCGGCGAGCGCGTTGACGGACGTCTGCAGGCTGAGGACCGCCTGAAGGGTCGGGTTCCCCTGGTTCTGGCCCTGGCCTTGTCCCAGCGAGGTTCCGGTCGCGGTCAGCGCAGTCGCCACGGCGATGAGGACGGTGATACGCCACCTCTGCATAGGCCCTCCCCTGATGGTCTACGTCCGCAGGAGAATCGGTGAAGCGACGACCGTTGTCAAATCGCATCTACAGCAAATACCGCCGCAGCTGATGCGCCGGCGTGAGATACCGGCCCACCGCCAGCCGCACGAACAGCAGCGACCCCAGCGCCGTCGCCACCGCCAGCATGAACACCACCACGATCTGGTAGCGGATCGCCGTCAGCGGTGACGCCCCCGCCAGGATCTGGCCCGTCATCATCCCTGGGAGCTGGACGACGCCGACGGTCATCATCCCGTTCACCGTCGGGATCATCGCCGCCCGCAGGGCCGCGCGCACCAGCGGCTGCACCGCCTCGCGGCCGGAGAAGCCGAGCGCCAGGCGCGTCTCCACCTCGTCGCGGCGCGTGAACAGATCGGCCTGCAGCCGGTCGCCGGCGAGCGCGGCGCTGGTCATCGAGTTGCCGAGGATCATGCCGGCAATCGGGATGACGTACTGCGGCTCCCACCAGGGACGTGGCTGGACGACGATGCCGATGACGTAGGCGAGCGTCGCCGCCGTCGAGATCGTCAGGGCGGTGGCGGCGATCCAGTAGACGCCGGGGATGGGCTTGGCCAGGCGCGAGACGGCGGCGTGAGTGGCGATGGCGGCCATCACGGCCAGGATCAGCAGCACCCAGTACCAGCGGGCCGCGGAGAAGACGGCGGCCAGGATGAGGCCGACCAGGTAGAGCTGGACGATCGTGCGCAGGGCGCCGATGGCGAGATCGCGCTCGAGGCCGAGGGCCTGGCGCAGGGAGATGACGACGACGACGCCGACGAGGAGCAGCGCGAAGCCGAGCTGCCACCAGGAGAGATCGAGCACGCCGCTCATGCCGACGGGCTCAGCGGCAGGTCGCCGGCCAGGAACGCCTTCAGGCGGGGGTCGGTGACGCGGTGGGCGCCGTCGTCCAGGCGCTCGTAGGCCTCGGCGTGGCCTCTGACCAGGTAGAGCAGCGCGCCGCCCAGGCGGTGGACCAGCTCCGGCGAGTGGGTGACGGCGACGATGCTGAGGCGGCGGGACTGGCGCAGGCGCGAGACCGTCTCGACCACCAGCGCGGCGTTCGGCGGGTCGAGCGCGGAGGTCGGCTCGTCGAGCAGCAGCGCCTGCGGATCGCGCAGGAGCGCGCGGGCGATGGTCACGCGTTGCTTCTCGCCGCCGGAGAGCGTGGCGGCGTCGCGGTCGACCATCGACGGCTCCAGCCCCACCTCGGCGAGCATGTCGCGCAGGCGGAGCTCGGAGAAGTCGAACGCGACGCCCGGCGAGCGCACGAGGAGGTTGTCGCGCACCGTCCCCTCGAAGAGGACGGCCGTCTGCTGGACCAGCGCCGCGCGACGGCGCAGCTCGCGCGGGTCCAGCTCGGTGATCGGGCGGCCGTCGAAGCGCACCGTGCCGGCGGTGGGCTCTTCGAGGCGATTCAGGCAGCGCAGCAGGGACGACTTGCCGGAGCCCGACGGGCCGACGAGCGTCAGCGCCCCGCCGCGCTCGACGTCCACCGACACGTCGCCGAGGATCGTCGCCGGGGGCTGTCCGCGCCGGCCGGGATACGCGAGCGAGAGATGCTGTACCTGGAAGATCGCATCGGGCACGCCGGTAGCTCCGGCCGGATTATACGTGGCTTCGTTCTGCTTGACGGCGCCCACGACGGCGGGCGATCATGCGTCGTGCGCGTCGCGACTGGCATCGTCACGCTGCTCATGCGCCTCTGTGATCGCCGGGCTGGCGCCGGCGGCTTGCGCCGATCCGCCCGATCTGCCGTCCCTGGATGCCGGACCTCCGCTCCACCGCTCACCTCCCGCCTCGGGCACGCAGCGTGACGTGGTTTCGCGACCGCAATGCCGGAGGCCTGCTCGTGCTCCTGGCGCTCGGCGGCGCGTTGCTCTTCTTCGACGCCGGCGCGCGGGTGCTGGCCAGCAACGACGAGGCGCGCTTTCCGATGCTGGCGCGCGACATGCTGCGCCACGGCAGCTGGCTGGTGCCGCGGCTCGGCGACGCGCCGTACCTCAACAAGCCGCCGGTCGACGCCTGGCTGATCGCGCTGGCGGCGTGGCCCACGGGGGCCGTCACGCAGGTCACGGTGGTCTGGCCCTCGCTCCTCGCCGCGCTCGGCGTGGCGCTGACCACGTGGTGGATCGGCGCGCGGCTGTGGGATCGCGCGGTCGGGCTCGCGGCCGGCTTCGTCGTCCTCACCACGCACGGCGTGTTCTCGATGGCCCGCGTGCCGATGCCCGACATGGTGCTCTGTCTCGTGCTCACCGGCGCCATGGCGGCGTTCGTGGCGGCCCGGTTCGGCGAGCGCGCGGGCGCGATGACGCTCTGCTACGCCCTGCTCGGCGTGGGCTTCCTGGTCAAGGGCCCCGCCGCGCTCCTCGGCCTTGCCATCGTGGGCGCCTGCGTCCTCGCGCGAGGCGGCGGCTCGCGGCTGCGACGCCTGCGGCTGGGGCGCGCGGCGCTCGTCATCACGCCGGTGGTCGCGCCGTGGTGGATCGTCGCGCTGGCCAGTCGCGGTCCGCAGTTCGTCCAGGACAACGTCGTCACCGACTGGCTGCAGTGGTACCGGCCGTTCGCCCATCCGAGCGTGCACACGCTGGTCGCGCCGTTCGCGCAGGCGGCGGAGATCCTCCTGCCGTGGTCGCCCCTGGTGCTGATCGCCCTCGTCGCCGCGGTGCGCGCCGCGCGACACGCGCCGGCGGACGACCTCGCCTTCGTCCTGCTCTGGGCCGGCGTGGTGTTCGTCATCATCGCGCTCTCCGAGCAGCAGCGGATGCGCTACTACCTGCCCCTCTGTCCGCCCGCCGCGCTCCTGGTCGCCGTCTGGTATCGCCGCCTGTTCGCGCCGAGGCGCGCGGTCCTCGGCGTCGGCGTGGGCCTGGCGACGGCGGCCGCAGTCGCCGTCGTGCTGGTGACGTGGCAGCGCGCCGACAACAGCCGCCACAACGCGCTCCTGGATCTCGGCGCGCTGCGCGCCAGCACCGCGCAGGAGGCCCGGCAGCCGATCTACGCGCTCGGCGTCCCCGAGCTCCCGCTGGCGTTCTACCTCGACCGTCCAGTCGTTCCCGTGCGCGGCGTTGACGCCGGCAGCCCACTGGCGCCCGGCTACGTCGTCGTCGACGATCGTTCGCTGGCGGGCTGGCCGGCCGGATGCGCGACCGACCCCATCGCGGCCGGCGCCGTGAACGGCCGTCGCTTCTCCGTGTTACGGCTCGCGCCGCCCGGCTGCGCGGGATCCTAGGAGGCGCCCCATCTGCGGACTGACCGGATTCCTGGCGCATCGGCGGCGCCACGACGACCGCGGGGTCCTCGAGCGCATGACCGAGCAGCTGCGCCATCGCGGCCCCGACGGCGAGGGCTTCTACGGCGACGACCATCTCGCGCTGGGGCTGCGGCGGCTGAGCATCATCGATCGGCGCACGGGGCAGCAGCCGGTCGCCAACGAGACGGGCACGGTGTGGGCCGCCCTGAACGGCGAGATCTACAACCACCTCGAGCTGCGGGCCGGGCTCGAGGAGCGCGGGCACCGGTTCCGCACCCACGGCGACACCGAGGTCCTCGTGCACGCCTGGGAAGAGTACGGCGAGCAGTGCGTGCAGCGGCTCGACGGGATGTTCGCGTTCGCCGTCTGGGATACCGACCAGCGCGTGCTCTTCCTCGCCCGCGATCGCATGGGGGAGAAGCCGCTCTATTACACGGCGACGCCCTTCGGCCTCGTGTTCGGCTCCGAGCTGCGGGCGCTGCTCGAGCATCCGGCCGTGCGGGCCGAGCTCAACCTCGACGCGCTGGCCGCCTATCTCGCCTTCGAGTACGTCCCCGACCCGCTCTCGCTCCTCGCCAACATCGCCAAGCTGCCGCCCGGCCACACGCTGACCATGCGACCCGGCGGGGAGCCGCGCGTGGCGCGCTACTGGGACGTCCGCTTCGCGCCCGATCGCACCGTGAGCGAGAGCGAGTGGCGGGAGCGCGTCCTGCACCAGCTCGAGGCCTCGGTGCGGCGTCGCCTGGCCGCCGACGTGCCGGTCGGCTTCTTCCTCAGCGGCGGCGTCGATTCGAGCGCCGTGGTGGCGCTGGCCGCCCGCGTGTGGGGCGGCCGCGCGCTCGAGACCTTCAGCATCGGGTTCTCGGAGCCGGGCTACGACGAGCGGGCGTACGCGCGGCTCGTGGCCCGCCACGTCGGGGCCGAGCACCACGAGACGACGTTCGACGCCACCGACGCCGGCGTGCTGCTCGAGAAGAGCGGCGACCTCTTCGACGAGCCGCTGGTCGACGGCTCCTTCCTGCCGACCTACGCGCTGAGCCGCTTCGCGCGGCAGGACGTCACCGTGACGCTCAGCGGCGACGGCGGCGACGAGCTGTTCTGCGGCTACCCGACGTTCCTCGTCGAGCGCTGGCTGCCGGAGCTTCACCAGGCGCCGCGCTCCCTGATGGCCGCGCTCGGCCGGGCGATCGATCGGCTGCCGCGGTCCGCCGGCTACGCGGGCTGGGAGACGCTGCTCAAGCAGCTCTGGCGCGGGCTGCAGTACCCGGCTCCGCTGCGCACCCAGATGCTGCTGGGCGGCCTCACGTCCGGCGAGCGGGCGCAGCTGCTGTCGCGCGACGTGACGGCGGCCCGCGCGCCGCGCGAGCCGTACGCGCTCCTCGCCGAGACGCTCGGCGGCGCCGGCGGCCGCGATGGCCTCGAGCAGGCGATCTACCAGCACTGCAAGTTCTACCTGGCCGGCCAGAACCTCCCCAACGTCGATCACGCCAGCATGGCGTGCGGTCTCGAGGTGCGCGCGCCGTTCCTCGACCACGCGATGGTCGAGCTCGCCGGGCGAATTCCGTCGCGCCTGAAGGTCCACGGGCTGACGACGAAGTACATCCTCAAGGAGGCGCTGCGGGGGCTGTTGCCGGCCGAGATCCTCGGGCGACGCAAGCAGGGGTTCGGCGTCCCCATCGGCCGCTGGCTGCGCGGGCCGCTCCGGGGCCTGCTGGAGGAGTGGCTGCGGCCCGAGCGGGTGGCGGAGGTCGGGCTCTTCGACGCCGCGACGACGACGCGCCTGGTCGACGAGCACGTCGCCGGCCACGCCAACCACGCGAAGGTGCTGTGGGGGCTGCTCGTGTTCGACGCCTGGCGCGAGCGCTACCTGCCGGGAGCCTGCTGGCGGGCGTGACCCCGCGAGTCCGCGGCGCGTTGCTGGTCGCCGCCGCGGCCGCGCTCCTCATCCTGCCCCCGCTGGGTCAGCGGGTCGTTGCGCCGTCCGACGAGGCGCGCTTCGTGCTGTACGCGCGGGGCGTGCTCGAGCGACAGGCGCCCTTCGACGTCCGCGTGCGCGCGAAGCTCTTCCGCGAGAAGCCGCCGCTGTACGCGTGGCTGATCGCGCTCGCCTCGCTGCCGGCCGGCCGGGTGACCGAGGCGACCGCCCAGTTGCCCATCGCGCTGGCGTCGATCGCCGCCGTCGTCTTCACGTTCCTGATCGGCGAGGCGCTGCTCGACCTCCGCGTCGGCATCCTCGGTGGTCTCGCGCTGGCCGTCACCTACGGCTTCTTCGAGCACAGCCAGCTGCTCCTGCCCGACATGCTCGTGGCCGCGTTCACCTGCGCGGCCGTGTACGCGCTGGTCGTCTGGCAGCGGGCGGAGCCCCCGCGGCGCGGCGCCGCCGTCGGCTTCTACGTGGCGGCGGCGGCCGCCGTCTACGCCAAGGGGCCCGTCGGACTGCTGCCGTTCCTGGTCGGCGGCGTGTGGCTCTGGGCCGAGCGCGGACCGGCCGGGCTGCGCCGCCTGTGGAGCGCGCCCGGCGCGCTCGCGTTCGTGGCCGTCACGCTGACGTGGGTCGTGCCGTTCCTGATGCTGGGCGGCGGCACGTTCGCGGAAGTCGTCGTGTGGGAGGACTGGATCCGGTGGTACGTGGGGCGCCCGCGCCTGGACAATCTCCTGATCGACGCGGCGAAGATGTGCCTGCCGTGGACGCTGCTGCTGCCGCTGGTGCTGGCCGCCGCCCTCCGGCACCGGCGCGCGCCGGTCGTCCGGCTGCTGCTCGCCTGGTTCCTCGTCTCGTTCTTCGTCATCGTGCCGATCGCCAACCAGCGCACGCGCTACCTGCTGCCGATGACGCCGCCGCTCGCACTGCTGGTGGCCTGGTGGTCGACGTCCCAGATCGCCGCGTTCCAGCTCGCCCGGCGGGCGCTGGCGGCGCTCGCGCTGATCGCCGGCGGCGTCACGCTGATCGTGATCGTCCGCCCGCAGCTCCTCGGCGCCGCCCAGCCCCCCTACCTGACGGGCCTCGGCTGGTCATCGATGCCGCTGGTGGCGGCGGTCGCGCTCTTCACCGGCGCGCTGGCGGCGGGCCTGTATGCCGCCGCCCCGCGACGGCTCATGTACGGCGTCGTCGCGGCGATGGCGCTGGCGCTCGGCTACGGCATCTGGCCGTACAACCGCGCCTTCAACGAGGATTGGGACTTCCCCGGGCTGGCCGCCGCCGTCGAGCGCCACGCCGGCGGGCGCGAGGTCGGCGTGTTCGGCGGTCGCTGGTTCGCGCTCGACTACTACCTGGGCCGGTCGGTGTACTCCGCCCAGACGCTGGACCAGTTCACGGACTACGTCACGCGACCCGAGCATCCCGTCGTCGTCACCAACGGCCGCACGTGGCGCGGCATCCGCGCGTCGACGGGCACCGACCTGGGCGTGCTCGAGGAGAAGCCGGTGGGCGGGCAGACGATGGTCATCCTGCGCGCGAACTGAGGCTCAGGCGAGCGCCTCGGCAATGGCCACCAGCGCCTCGTACTCCTGCATCCAGTAGCGCACGTCCTTGAAGTTCGGAAACGCCGGCGGAAAGGAGGGATCGTCCCAGCGCCGCCCGATCCAGCCGGACATGTAGATGATCCGCATGGCGCGCAGCGGCTCGGCCAGCGGCAGCGAGGCGCGGTCGAACTCGCGGAAGAGCTCGTAGCCCTCGATCAGGTCCTCGCGCGCCTTCCGCGCCTCGTCGGTGCCGCCGCGGGCCAGCAGCCAGATGTCCTGCACCGGGGGGCCCATCACGCAGTCGTCGAAGTCCACGAGGACCGGATCGGGCGTCCACAGGAGGTTGCCGTAGTGGAGATCGCCGTGGATGCGCTGGGGCTTGACGGTGGCCAGCAGCGGGGCCGCCGCGGCGGCGATCCGCAGGGCGATGTCGCGATAGCGGGGCCAGATGTTCTCGGGCATGAAGCTGCCCTTGAGCAGCACCTCGAGCGGCTCGTGGATGTAGCGCTGCACGTCCAGCCGCGGCCGGTGCGGCGCCGGGCGCGCGGCGCCGACGGCGTGCATGCGGCCGATGGTGCGGCCGATGCGCCGGCGGTTCTCGGCGTCCAGCTCGTCGAGCGTTCGGCCGCGCACCTTCGGGAACGCCGCGTAGGCGATGCCTTCCACCTCGTTCAGCGTCTTCCCGTTGCCGAGATCGAGCGGCGCGACGGCCGGCACCTCGGCGGCGACCAGGTCGAGCAGGAACCGGTGCTCGTCCAGGATCGTCTCGCGCGACCAGCGGCCGGGCCGGTAGAACTTCACGACGAGGCGCCGCTCGTCCTCGAGCTCCACCTCGTACACGCGGTTCTCGAACGCGCGCAGCGGCAGGCACCGGCCGGTCGAGCGCAGGCCGCCCACCTCCACCGCGTCGAGCACGCGGTCGGGCGTGAGCGCGAAGAACGACGCGCCGGGTTCGCTGGCACTCATGAACTGTTACCATACAGCGTCTGGCTACCAAGCGTCGGGGCCTTCGCGACCCGATGCGCGACGCCCGTCTCGAAGCGCGGCTGGGGCGGGTGGAGACGATGACGCGGGAGGAGATTGACCGGCTGGCAGCGCGACTGGCCGTCCTCGAGGCGCGCGGAGGTTAGCGCGGGCGGCGACCCGGCCGCGGCGCTCGACGGATCAGCTTCCGCCAGGCCCGATTCACAGACGTCGAGCGCGCCTTACGCAGATCCCACGTGACGCGGAGCTCCACATCGGTGACGATGCGTCAACGCTGCTGCGTCGTCCGCCTCACTCCAGCCGCCGCTCCATCCGCACCCAGGTCGGCTCGGCGAAGCCCTCGTGGCGGTGCAGCGTCGTCTCCTCGAAGCCGCAGGCCTTGAACAGGCGACGGTTGTCGTCGAGGGCGAGGCGCACGCCGAGATGCATTCGCGTGAGGCCGCGGCGGCGCGCCTCGCGCTCGGCTTCGTCCATCAGGGCGCGGGCGACGCCCTGGCGGCGATGCGCCGGATGGACGGCGAGCCGGCCGACGTAGAGGCTGCCCTCCTCCTCGAGCCACAGCACCGCGCCCACGACGGCGTCGTCGAGCTCGACGACGGCGCCGCCGCCGCGGGCCAGCTCGTCCCGGATCGTCGCCGGCGTTTCGTTCAGGGCGCTGGAGGGTGGAGTGGTCGGACGGGACTGTGCCGAGAATGCGAGCCGTATCAGGTCCGCCATGGCCGCCGCGTCGCCGGCGGCGGCCCGACGGACGCGCCGGGAGCCTACCCCTTGCTCTCGATCTTCGCCCACGTGTCGCGGAGCCCGACCGCGCGGTTGAAGACCAGGCGCCCGGGCGCCGAATCGCGCGCATCGACGCAGAAGTAGCCGGTGCGCTCGAACTGCACGTGGGAGCCGGGCGCCGCCCCGGCCAGCGCGCGCTCGACCTTGGTGCCCGGCAGCGTCTCGAGCGAATTCGGATTCAGCACGCTGGCCCAGTGCTCGGCGTCGTCGGGCTTGGGCACGGTGAAGAGCGTGTCGTAGAGCCGCACCTCGGCGTCGAGCGCGTGGGCGGCCGACACCCAGTGGATCGTGCCCTTCACCTTGCGGCCCTTGCTGTCGCCGCCGCGGCTGGCGGGATCGTAGGTGCAGCGCACCTCGGTGACGGCGCCGGCGGCGTCCCGGGTCACGCCGGTGCA
>Ga0209474_10003016_pt1 | contig 15000 bp, 11 predicted proteins | sample GraSoiAngelo_145_FD_185902 | JGI IMG/M metagenome (GOLD analysis project Ga0209474, IMG submission 185902) | Grasslands soil microbial communities from the Angelo Coastal Reserve, California, USA - 14_1009_05_20cm (SPAdes) (version 2) | ecosystem: Environmental > Terrestrial > Soil > Grasslands...
CTCGTAGTCGAGCGAGGCATAACCCTTGCTGCGCGATTTCAGCTGGTCGTAATAGTCGTGGATGATCTCGGCCAGCGGCATCCGGTAGGTGATCAACACGCGGTCGCCCGGCTCGTACTCCATGTTGAGGAACTGGCCCCGCCGCTCCTGGCTGAGCTCCATCATGTTGCCGACATACGCGCTGGGCACCACGATGGTGGCGGTCACCATCGGCTCGCTGATGCTCTCGATCTCGGCGGGATCCGGGAGATGGTCCGGGTTGTCAACCGGGACCTCTTCGCCATTACGCAGCTTGACACGGTATTCCACGGTGGGCGCGGTGCCGAGCAGGGTGAGGTTGAACTCGCGCTCCAGGCGCTCCTGGACGATCTCCATGTGGAGCAAACCGAGAAACCCGCAGCGAAAGCCGAATCCAAGCGCGGCAGACGTCTCCGGCTCATAAACCAGCGCGGCGTCGTTGAGCTGGAGTTTCTCGAGCGCTTCTTTCAGTTGCTGGTACTGTTCGGTGTCGGTCGGAAAAAGACCCGCGAAAACCATCGGCGTGACGTGGCGGTACCCGGGCAGCGGCGTCGCCGCTGGACGTGCGGCATCGGTGACGGTGTCGCCCACCCGCGAGTCGCGGACGTTGCGAATATTGGCGATCAGGTAGCCGACCTCGCCGGCGGAAAGATCCTCGATCACGGTCCGCTCCGGGCGGAAAATCCCGACCTCGTCAACTTCGAAGCTCTTGCCGGTTTGCATCATCAAAATTCTGACGCCCTTGCGCAGGGTGCCCTCGAGGACACGGACGTAGGTGACGACACCGCGGTAGGCATCGAACTTCGCGTCGAAGATCAGCGCCCGTAACGGCGCCTCCCGATCGCCGGTCGGTGGTGGCACCTCCCTGACAACCGCCTCCAGGATCTCCTTGGTCCCGATGCCCTGTCGCGCGCTGGCAAAGATCACCGATTCGGCGGGGAGCCCAATGACCTTCTCGATCTCCTCGCGCACGAGCTCCGGATTGGCCTGGGGCAGATCGATCTTATTGACGACCGGGACGATTTTCAGTTTGTGGTCCAGCGCCTGATGGACGTTCGCGATGGTCTGCGCCTCGATCCCCTGCGACGCGTCGACCACCAGGACGGCTCCATCGCAGGCCGCCAGCGCCCGCGACACCTCATACGAAAAGTCGACATGCCCAGGGGTGTCGATCAGGTTGATCTGGTACGTGTTGCCGTCGTCAGCCTTGTACAGCATCCGTACCGCCTGCGCCTTGATCGTGATGCCGCGCTCGCGCTCCAGGTCCAGTTGGTCGAGCACCTGCTCGACCATGTCGCGCTGGGCAACCGTTCCGGTGTATTCGAGCAGGCGGTCGGAGAGCGTCGTCTTGCCATGGTCAACGTGCGCAATGACGGAGATGGCGCGAATCAGCCTGGTCGGCGTGAACACCCGCCGAGTTTATCCGGGCATCAAAAAAGGCCAGCCCGCGGGCTGGCCTTTGGTCCGGTACGTTCTATGGAAGCGTCCGCTCGCGCGGGGTACCTTCGGTCGTGGTCTCGTCCGGCAAGGCTTCCACGTCGCCATCTTCGCGCTCGACGCCATAATCGCCGCCTTCGCGGGTCGTCGGGTCGGTCTCAGCCGGGTCACCCATTTGTTCGTTGCCACCGATGTTTTCGCGCTCGAGGGTGGGATCGTTGACCATCTGCGTACCTCCCTGGTCGCATGTTAGCGTAGTCATACCCTATCAGATGAGTGCCGCGATATCAAGTTCTTGGCTATGGATTAGCTTCGCGAGGCCCGTGACGCGCTCGGAACCGGCTGGGTTAGCGTTCCAAGCTCCCGTCGACCGCCAGCCTTGACCCGGTGGGCCAGCACCATGTCGGCGACCTCGTTCACCTCGGCGACGCCAACTTCGGGGATGCCGCGGTAGGCGGCGAGCGCCTGCGATGCCTTCCGTCCGACCAGGTCAGCGCGATGGCCGTCAACCTGCAGGCTGACATTGAGCTCAGCCAATCCACGCAGGATCGCGGGCGGCATGACGACGCGCGGAAAGCGGACGATTGCCTCCGCAATCCGCTGGCCGATTTCGGCATCCTGCGCGGCGAACCGCTCACTGAAGGCGGCGGCATCCGACTCCCACTCTTCGCGACGTTCGACGATCTGGACTCGCTGGCCGATGTCCTTGATGCCTTCCACATCGACGGTCAATCCGAACCGGTCGAGGAGCTGCGGTCGCAGGTCGCCCTCTTCGGGATTCATGGTGCCCACCAGGATGAAGCGCGCCGGGTGCCAGATGGAGATTCCCTCCCGCTCCACGACGTTCACGCCCATGGCGGCCGCATCGAGCAAGACGTCGACGAGGTGGTCATCGAGCAGGTTCACCTCATCGACATAAAGAATGTTGCGATTGGCTTCGGCGAGAACCCCGGGCTCAAACCGGCGCTCGCCGCTCTTGATCGCGGCCTCGATGTCGATCGCGCCGACGACGCGATCCTCTGAGGCGTTGATCGGGAGCTCGACCACACGCATCCGGCGTCGGGCTCGAGGCAGCGTTTCGCCGGCCGCGATCCGGTCCCGACAATCCGAGCACAGGGCTTCGGTCGCATCGGGATCACAACGGTACAGACAGTCGGCAACAACGGTCTGCTCGGGAAGCAAGCGAGCCAGGGCACGCACGGCCGTCGATTTGCCGGTCCCTTTCTCACCGCGGATCAGCACGCCACCGATCGCCGGATGAATGGCATTGAGGATGAGCGCGAGCTTCATCTTCTCCTGGCCGACAATCGCGCTGAACGGATAGACGAAACGTTCCATCAACCAGACCCTGTTCTTAGCATCTCACGCTGGACCGTGTCGACAATCGCGTTCTGGGAAAGGTCGAAGAGGCCGTAGTACCGCCCGCCCAGCCGGTCCGCCAGGTCATGGCAGACGTTGAAGGCGTAGGCGCCGTAGAGGCTGGTGACGCGGTTACGCGGATAGCCGGGCTGATTGCTGAAGTCCCGCGTCGAATCGATCACCATCGCGCGAATCCCATCCTGCTTGATCTGGCCGGCCGTCCGCTGCGCTTCGAGCAACGGCTCCTCGCCGAACAAACTGATGTTGCCGCGACCATCGCTGATCAGGACGAGCAGCGGATACACCTGCGGGTCACGCAGCCGCTCCGTTTTGATCAGCTTGAGCGCGGTCATCAGGCCATGCGTCAGCGGCGTCGTCCCGCCGATCGTGAGGCGCTCCAGACGCCGTTCGGCCAGGTCGACACTCGAGGTCGGTCGCAGCACGATTCGTGCGTTGCGCCCGCTGAACGCCACGAGAGCCACCTTGTCCCGCCGGACATACGCGTGCCGCAGTAACGAGAGGATTGCGCCCTTGGTCGCCAGCATGCGCTGCTCGGCATCCATCGAGGCCGAGGCGTCGACCACGAACACGATGAGGTTGCCGGTCTTCCGCTCGCGCACCTTCTGCCGCAGGTCGTGGGTCTCCAGCTGCAGTTGATTGCCGGCCTCCGGGGCTGATAACCGGCGCTTCAGCTGATGGGGCGCGGCGGCACGCATCGTGGCATCGAAGGCCACGTCCGTCACCTTCTCCGCCTGCGAGCTCCTGACGTAACGCCCGCGCTTGGTTTTGCTCTTGGTGGAGGTGCGCTTTCCCGCCGCACGCCGGGACTGCCGCTCGCGAGGCAGGTCGAGCTTTTTGACGTTGAACGTCTTGAGCTGGATCACGACGTCCGGCTCACCGTTGAGCTCGTTGGTCGGCGACTCGCGCGTCTCCGACGTCGTCCATCCATCATTGGTTTCGCTGCCCGCCGCACCTTCCTGCTGCGCAGCCTCCCCGTCGACCGCCTGGGTCGTTTGCATTGGGGTGGTCGCCTGGATCTGGGCCAGCTGCTCGGCTGCCCTGGTGGCAAGCTGCTGGACCTGCGCCTGCTTATCGGTGGCGATCTCCCGGCGGCGATGGGGCAGCGCCAGCTCGAGGGCTTCAAGGACGTCGCTCAACTCGACCGCGGTTGCCCATCGCAGCGCGCAGATCGCGCGAGCCGTGCGAGCGACGACGAGGTCGGCGCGATGGCCGGCAACCGAGCCGTCGAGACAGAGCCGCGCGATCAGGGTGCGAATCGCATCGGGAATCCTGACGGCATCCAGGTCGGCGCTGGCGCTCGTAAGCCGTTTTCGCATCTCGGCCTCTTGCCCCGCATAGGAGGCCTGGACCCGACGCGCATCCATTTCCAGACGTCGTTCGAGGTCGATCACCTCCATCCGCTGGTCGATGTCGGTGGGCGTCTCGACTTCGACGCAGAGGCCGAAACGATCGAGCAGTTGCGGTCGCAGCTCTCCTTCCTCTGGGTTCATCGTCCCCACCAGCATGAAATGGGCGGGATGGATGACCGACATGCCTTCGCGCTCGACCACGTTGACGCCCATCGCCGCGGCGTCGAGCAGGACGTCCACCAGGTGGTCATCGAGCAGGTTGACCTCGTCCACATAGAGAAGGTTGCGGTTCGCCTCGGCAAGGATTCCTGGTTGGAACCGCCGGGTGCCGGACCGCACCGCGGCCTCGATGTCGATGGAACCCACCAGCCGGTCTTCGGAGGCATTGATCGGCAGCTCGACGATGCGCATCGGCAGGCGAACGACCGGGAGTGGCCCATCTTTGGCCCGAACCCGGCAGTCATCGCAGTAGCGGGATGGCAGCGCCGGGTCGCAGCGATAAAGGCAGCCCTCGACCGCGTCGTAGTCGGGTAGGAGCCGGGCAACCGCGCGCACCGCCGACGATTTTGCTGTGCCCCGATCGCCACGGAGCAAGACGCCGCCGATGGCCGGGTCGATCGCGTTGAGCAGCAGCGCCCTCTTCATCGGCTCCTGGCCAACGACCGCCGTGAACGGCAAATTGAATTCGAAAGGCACAGTCAGAGTCTATCCAGCGACTGGACTGGAAATTACAAATCGAGCTCGCGGGCGATGATCTCGCGCATGATCTCGTTCGTCCCCGCGCCGATCGGACCCAACCGGGCATCGCGCCAGGCCCGCTGGATCGGGTACTCCATCATGTAGCCATAGCCGCCATGGATCTGGAGGGCCCGGTCGGCGACCTTGACGTCGGCTTCCGTCGCGGCGATCTTCGCCATCGAGACCTCGCGGATGCACGCGATCTTCTGCGAATGCAACCAGAGCGCGTGGTAGGTTAGCTGGCGAGCCTGCTCGATCGTCAGCGCCATATCGGCGATCTGATGCCGGATGACCTGCATCGAGGTCAGCGGCTTTCCAAACTGCACCCGGTTGGCGGCGTATCCGATCGCCAGCTCGAGGCTACGCTCGGCCGAGGCGACCGCCGAGATCGCGATCCAGAGCCGCTCCCACTGAAAATTGCCGACCGCGAGGTAGAAGCCCTCGTTTTCTTTGCCGAGCCGGTTCTCGACCGGCACCCGGCAATCCTGAAAGACCAGCTCGGCGGTGTCTGAAGCCCGCCAGCCGAGCTTATCCAGCTTCCTGCCGACGCTGTAGCCTGGTGCGTCGCGCTCGACGACGAGCATCGTCAGACCGTGATGCCCGCCTTCCGGCTTGGTGCGGGTGAGGACGACCACCAGGTCGGCGCTCACGCCGTTGGTGATGAACATCTTGCTGCCGTTGACGACGTAGGCATCCCCCTCGCGACGCGCAGTCGTCTCGACGTGGGCGATATCGGAACCGCCCGACGGCTCGGTGATGCCAAGCGCGACGATCGTCTCGCCCTTGATCGCCGGCGCCAGCCAGCGCTGCCGCTGCGCGTCAGTCCCGAAATCATTGATCGGCGGCGTCGCGATCGCGATATGGGCTCCAATCCCGGCCGCCACCCCGGCCGAGCCACAGCGCGCCAGCTCCTCGAACAGCACCGCCTCATAGATCTGGCCGGCGGCGGTGCCGCCATATTGCTCGCCGTATTTAAGCCCAAGCAGGTCGAGGGCGCCGAACCGCTTGAAGAGATCCCGCGGAAACTGCCCCTTTGCCTCCCAGTCGTCGACGTTCGGCCGGACTTCTTTCTCGATGAACTGGCGGACTGTCGTCCGAAACTCTTCATGCTCGCCGCTGAAGAGATGCGACCGCGACGTGGCTACGTCTGCCAGTAGTTGACGAACTCCGGGTAGTCGGCCACGGTGGCGCTGGCAATCGGCTCGGGAAGGCGCAGGAACATGCCGCGCCCTTCCGCCAGGACCGTCCCGTCGGCGAGCTCCACGGCCCCGGCCGCATCGATCGCGCCCCGGCGTTCCCGCACGATTTCTCCCCACACCCGCAGGGCCTGGTCCACCGGAGCGGGCCGCCGATAGCGGATCTCGAGTTTGCCGGTCATCAGCCACTCACGGCGCATCGCGCCCGTCCGGCTCATGGTTTCGTCCAGCATCGTGGCCAGGATGCCGCCGTGCAGCACGCCGGGAAATCCCTGGAATCGCTCGCGAGGCTGGTACTCGGCGACGATCCGCGCACCCTCGCGGCGGAACGTCAGTTGGAGGCCCGATTCGTTCAGTTGCCCGCAGGCAAAACAGCGCTGGTATGTGGTTTGATCATTGAGCTTGTCCGGGTCTTGCACGGGCTTGGCCCAGTCTATCAGCGCACTTGAAGGAGATCTGATTGGACCGACGTTCGGAGGCGCTGGCGCAACTACTCGAAACCGCACTCTCAGAACGCTTCGCCATGCCCGTGATCGAGGTGCTCCAGGCGCTTCCGATCCCCCTGGCGGTCATCGAAGCTCGTGAGCTTCGCTTACTGACCCTGAACGATGCCATGGCCACCTTCGTTCATCGTCCGGACGCCGCTGGGTTGACGATCACGGCCATCCTGCCGCCGTCCCATCCGCTGTCCGATCCGCGCCCCTACCGCAAGGTCGCCCAATCGGGCGATCCGTTTACCGAGACCATCGTTGTCGACAGCCAGGCCTGGACCTGGTTCATTCGTCCGCTCAAAGGCGATGGTCCGGCGGTCGACCATTGCCTGACGGGGCTTGTGGCCCAGCCGGCCGCACCTCTCGACCTCGACGTCGCCCGGCTGCGCGATATGAACGCGGCGAAAACCGAATTCCTGAATCTCGCGGCGCACGAGCTCCGCACTCCATTGAGCGTGATCATCGGCTACGGCTCGCTCCTGGCGCAGGGCGGCCTGAATGACGAACAGGACAAACTCGCCGGCACCCGCATCTATGAAAAAGGGAGACAGCTAAGCCGGCTGATCACCGACATGAGCCTGGTCGGGCGGCTCGACGAGCTCACCGGCGCGATTGTCACCGAGCGCATCGACCTGGTCGAGCTGGTCGAGCGAATCGTCAAGGATCAGCAGCGGCGCTTCGCCGATCTGGCGATTGACCTCGACCTCCAGGTGTTGAGCGCACGGGTGCAAGGCAACGGCTCCTGGCTGCACCTGGCGATCCGCGAGCTCCTTGACAATGCGGTTCGATTTCGGCCGGCGCCCACCGGCCGCATCGGCGTGAGGGTCAGCCGCGCCGGAGCCGACGTCGTCTTGAGCGTCATGGACGACGGTTTTGGCATCGACCCACGCCATCATGGCCAGCTGTTCAAGCGGTTTGCCCGGATCGAGACCGAGCAGAATTCGCACCTCGTCGGACTCGGGATCGGGCTGTACCTTGTTCAGGAGGTTGCCCATGCCCATGGAGGCCGCGTCATGGTCAATAGCGAAGCCGGAGTGGGCAGCGAATTCCGGCTTCTTCTGCCGTCTTCTGATCTATAGTGGAGGCGTCCTGACCGGACGCCATGCCCAAAGTGCTCGCGCTGGTGGCCTTCGCCTATCTATTGGGGTCGGTTCCTTGTGGCTGGCTCGTGATGAAGCTCTACCGCAATCTCGACGTGCGCCAACTCGGCAGCGGCAATATCGGCGCCGCCAATGTGTTCCGGGCGGGGGGTCACGGGGCCTTCGCCCTCACGCTCGTGCTCGATGCCTTGAAGGGGTTCATCCCGGTGATGCTCGCGATCGGCCTGGGTCTGGGGTCCCAGGAATGGAGCCTGGCCGTCATCGGACTGGCGGCCGTTATCGGCCATACCTGGTCGATCTATTTGGGCTTCCGCGGTGGAAAGGGGGTGGCGACGTCGGGCGGCGTCATGCTGGCCCTGTCGCCGGTGACCCTGGTGCTCGCCATCCTTAGCTGGTTCCTGACCGTCCGGCTGACCCACCTGGCATCCCTCTCCTCGCTGGTCGCGGTCGGCGTCGGGTTCGTCAGCCTGCTCGCCCTGCATCTGGTCGGCTGGACGCTCTGGCGCCCGGTTGGGTGGTCGGCGGTCGCCCTTGGCGTGGTGCTGGTCGGCCTGGTCGCGTACCGCCACCGGCACAACATCGAGCGGCTGGCCTCCGGGCGAGAGATGAAACTGACCGCCGACTGATGCCGGAACGGCCTTCACCGCCACCCGCCCGCTATCTCTTCTTCGGCGCTGGAGCCGTGGGATCCTTCCTGGGCGCCCGACTTGCGCAGGCAGGGAGCGAGGTCACGCTCGTCGGCCGCCAGCCGCACGTCGAGGCGGTCACCCGCGACGGAGTCCGGATGGTGGTCGCCGGCAAGGTCAGCAGCCAGTCCGTGTTGGCGGCGCGCCCCAGTATCGCCGAGGCCGGCGGGCCGTTTGATTACGTCTTTCTCACCGTGAAGGGCTACGACACCATCGACGCCCTCGAGCAACTGCAGCCGGTGCTCCAACCCGGCACCATCATCGGCAGTTTCCAGAACGGTGTCGGCAACGAGGAGGCGATCGTCGCCGCGCTTCCCGACCAGCCGCTGCTTGCCGGGAGCCTCACGGTGCCGGTCAGCCTCGACGAGCCGGGCACGATCAAGCTCCATTCGCGGCGCGGCGGCGTGGCGCTCGCCCCGGTCTCGCCTGAAGTCAATGTCGGACCGCTGGTCCGCAAGCTCGACGCCGCCGGTTTCAAGGCCCGGCGCTATCCGGACTTTCGCGCCATGAAATGGTCGAAGCTGCTCTTCAACCTTCTCGGCAACGCGCAGAGCGCCATCCTCGATTTGCCACCCACGCACATCTTCGCCGACACCGAGCTCTTCCGTTACGAGCGCGCCGCCTTCCGGGAAGCGGTGATGGTCATGGACCGGATGCGGATCTCGGTCGTGCCCTTACCTGGCCTGCCGACGCCGCTATTGCGTTGGGTGATGAACCTGCCGACGGTGCTGGCCCAGATGCTGCTCGAGCCACGCCTCGGCGGCGCCCGCGGCTCGAAGATGCCGTCGTTGTGGTGGGACCTGAGCCGGGGGAAGAGCAACACCGAGGCGGCCTTTCTCAACGGCGCCGTGGTCGACGCCGGCCGTCGATATGACCTGCCAACCCCGATCAACGCCGTGCTCTGGGCGATCCTCGAGAAGTGCACCAAGCTGCCGGCTGAATGGGAGCGATACCGGCATCAGCCGGACAGGCTGAAGGCCTTGCTTCGGACGGCCGTCCGGCTCTAGCCCCCACACTGACCCTCCCCCGCATGGGGGGAGGGAGAACACGTTCGGTTAGATCAGGTGCGAACCGGGGTCGCCGCGCTGGCGGGACGCTTGCCGAGCTGATACAGCACCAGGTAGACGACGACCGCCACGATCGCGCCCGCGAAGAAACTGAGGTCGCCGATCTGCGGGTTGTTCGTGGGAACCGAGCCAAACCACAAAGGCAGGCTGAAAAATGTTGCGCCCTGGTCCCAGAAAGGCGTGGTAGCGATGATCCCGGCCAGCATTGCGACGAACCCCTTCCAGTTCGCCCAGCCGACGTCATAGAAGACCGGCTCGGGATAGTTGCCGCGGTGCAGGGCGAAATCGGTAATCACAACACCGAGCCAGGGTGTGATCCAGTAGGTGATCAGCAGCAGGAAGTTCTCGTACTTGGTGCCCGGCGCGACGTTGGCCTGCGCCAGCAACCCGATAACGAGGCCGATCGCGCCGAAGACTAAGGCCGAGATCGCCCGTCGCCATTGGACGGCCAGGCGGATGCCGAGTGTGAGGAACGCCATCGACCCGGAGTAGATGTTCAGCACGTTGGCCGCCACGGCCCCAATCGCAATGCCAAGCAGCACCAGGACCTGAAGCCAGACGGGAAGTGGATTGGTGAACAGCGGAGTGGGATTGTTGCCCAACGGCGCGATCGTGGCGGCAGCGGCGCCGCCGATTTCCAGGACGGTGCACGAAATGAAGACCCCGAGGCCGGCCGCCAGGGCGACGCTGCGGGGATTGGAGTTCCTCGGCAGGTAACGGCTGTAGTCGGAGGCGAACGGGTTCCAGCCGATCGCGTAGCCAAACGCGATGAAGACTGCCAGGATGAAGGCGCCGGAGGCGCCGCCGAACGGCACTGGGGCCTTCGTGTTGAAGCCGACGCCAGGGTGGGACTGGGCGAGGATGATGATGGTGGCGAGCGCGAAGACGATCGTCAGGTAGGGGAAGATGATCCGCTCGAATGAGTGGATCAAGTTGTGCCCGATGAAGGCCACGATGACCTGGACGACCACCACGACTGCGAAGGCAACGCCAAAGCTGAGGACCCAATTCTTGTTCAAGACCGATGCCAGCGTGACCAGGGCGAAGGCGCCGCTGACGCTGTTGACGATGAACCAGCCGAAGCTCGCGGTGAGCCAGCTAAGCGCAGCCGGAAGGAAATTGCCAAAAAAGCCAAACGAAGCGCGCCCTTCCACCATCTGCGGAACACCGAACCGCGGTCCCATGGTCGAAAGGATGGCGTGGGTGATCGAACCCATCAGGCTGCCGATGGTGACGCCCAGGACCGTCGGCCAGAAACCGCCGCCGAAGACGGCGATCGGCAGAACGCCCACGAAGACAGTCGCGAACTCCATGTTCGGTGACATCCAGGTCCAGAACAGCTGAATCGGATTGCCGTGTCGCTCACGGTCGGGGATGTACTCGACGCCACCGGGCTCGACCGTCGTGACCCTGGTGCCGTATTCCCCTTCCCGAACCGGGACGTGCTCCTCGACCTCCGTGGTTGTAGCCACTCCTCTCCCTATCTCCCTTCAAGCATGATCGGTTGCCAGCTTCGAGCCGATTCTAAGGTCTGCATCACGCCCTGTCCAGCAACAGCGTCTTAGACTTCCTCCGTGGCCGATCTGCTGATCGCTAACGCACGCCTCCCTCGAAATGCCGGCCTTAGCACGGTCAGGATCGAAAGCGGCCGAATCCGGGACGTGACCGATCAGCCGGAGCGGGTGGCGGCCGGCCAGGCGCTGGACGCCGAGGGCAAATTGCTAACCCCGGCGCTCGTCGAGCCGCACATCCACCTCGATGCCGTCCTGACCGTGGGCCAGCCCAGGCACAACCTGAGCGGCTCGCTCTTCGAAGGTATCGCCATCTGGGGGGAGCGAGTGAAGTCGCTGAGCGCCGATGACGTCCACGATCGAGTCGCCCAGGTCCTCCGCTGGCAGGTTGCCAATGGCGTCCTGTTCGTCCGCAGCCATGTCGACGTCTGCGATCCTCAGCTGACCGCGCTGCGGGCGATGCTCGAGGTCAAGCGGGAGTTCGCGGACCGAATCCAGCTCCAGCTGGTCGCCTTCCCCCAACAAGGGATTCAGTCTTTTCCCGACGGCGAAGCCCTGATGCGGCGTGCCGTCGAACTGGGGGCCGACGTGGTGGGCGGCATTCCTCATTTCGAGCTGACGCGCGAATACGGCGAGCAGTCGGTGAAATTCGCGGTGGCGCTTGCAGACGAGTTTGGCAAGCAGGTCGACATCCATTGCGACGAGACGGATGACGAGCACTCACGATTCCTGGAAGTGCTTGCCGCGGAGACGATCAGGCTTCACATGGAGGGCCGCGTCACCGCCAGCCACACGACGGCGATGCACTCCTATAACAATGCGTACGCCGGGCGGTTGATCGTCAACCTGCGCCGCGCCGGCATGCAGATGGTGACGAACCCGCTGGACAACGCGGTGCTGCAGGGCCGATTCGATCACTACCCGATTCGTCGTGGTCATACGCGCGTCAAGGAGCTGCTCGCCGCCGGCGTCAACGTCTGTCTCGGCCACGACTCGGTCATGGATCCCTGGTACCCGCTGGGAAAGGCGGATCCGCTGCAGGCAGCCTTTACGCTGGCGCACTACGGACAAATGTCAGGCTATGAGGAGATCCGGACGCTGTTCGACATGATCACGGTGAACGGAGCCCGCGCGCTGGGCCTTCCCGATTACGGGCTCGAGCCGGGCTGCAGGGCGAATCTCGTGCTGTTCGACGCCGCCACGGAAAGTGACGCCATCCGCCTGATGGCTCCCCGACGCCTGGTCATCCGAGACGGGACGATCGTCGCCCGTACCGAACCGGCGCGGACGGTTGTCAACTGGGAGGGGCGCGACGAGCCGGTCGACTTCATGCCGGTCCCGATCAAGGTTCGTCAGCCGATCGGTTGACAGCGGCACCGGCCGTGGACGTCCGGGTCAATAGTGGCACCGCGCCACGGATGTATTCAGCACCCGAGGCGACCGTCCAGACCACCGCAATCAAGAGCGCCCAGGAGGCCAGGGTGAAGGGACCAAGCGGGCTCAGCAGCCAGCTGCCGGGCGCCGTTTGCCTCGTGAGCCAGCCGCCACTTCGCGCGTCACCTTCAAAAAGGACGAGCACCAGGGCCAGGATCGTGATGACGGTCTTGGCCTTTCCCCACCCGCCCGCCGGGATGACGACGCCAAGCGCCGCGGCATAGCTGCGCAGCCCGGTCACGAGCACTTCCCGGGCGATGATGACGGCCGCCATCCAGCCGGCCGCGACGTGCGCGACGGCAAGGCCAATCAGGAGCACCGCCACCAGGATCTTGTCCGAGGTGGTGTCGAGGTAGATGCCGAGCGGCGAAACCAGTCCGCTGCGACGGGCGAGCTCGCCGTCGAGCGTATCGGTGATCGATGCGATGACGAAGATGATCGCCGCAGCCAGAAACCCAAAGCGCCACGGGCTCACCACCAGGGCATAGAGCACGGGCGCCGCCAGGATTCTCGAGAAGCTGAGCAGATTCGGGGCGGCCCAAAGTGATGGCGCCGTCATGACGATGGTTTGGTGGCTGTGTGGATGGCGACGATCCCGAACGTCATCCGCTCGAACGCCACCCGGAATCCCAGGCGCTCCAGCAGCTGCGCCAGCTCGAGCGGCTCGGTGAACGCCTGCACCGTGTCGGCCAGGTAGCGGTAGGCGCTGGCCTCCTCCGCGCTGCGGAGACCGACCGCCGCCGGCATGACCCGTTCGAGATAGAAGCGATAGCCGCGCATCAGCAGGCCCGGCGGTGGCGGTGCGAATTCGAGGATCACCAGGAGGCCGCCCGGGCGGAGCACTCGAAACATCTCCCGAAGCCCGGCCGTCCGATCCAGGAGGTTGCGAAGCCCAAAGCCGATCGTGATCGCGTCCACGCTGGCGTCCGGCTGCGTCAGCCGGCTGACATCGCCGAGGCGGAATTCGACCCCGGGTTCCAGTTTGCGGGCCCGCTCGAGCATGGCAGGGGAGAAGTCGATGCCGACGACGAGTCCGCCGGGGCGCACGTAATTCAGCAGTTCGTGGGCGAGTTTTCCGGTCCCGGTGCAGAGATCGAGCGCGGTATCCCCCGGCTTGAGTCCGGCGCGGCGGGCGGCGCGACGCCGCCAGGCATGATCGCGGTTCAGGCTGAAGAGCCGGTTGCGGGCGTCGTATCGGGGCGCCACCTGATCGAACATTTGCCGAATTCGATCAGCCCGAGCGTGTTGCCCCACGATCACGATTATGCTGATCCCGTGGCAGAGCTCGGAAGGCGGGTCGGTCTGGGCCTGGCCGCCCGGGGCGATGTCAAGGAGGTGGCCGCCTGGGCTCGCAAGGCGGAGGATCTCGGCCTCGACTCCGTCTGGGTCCATGACAGCTACTTCGAGCGCGATCCGATCACCTATCTGACCGCCATCGGGCAGGTCACCCGCCGGATTGGCCTCGGCGCGGGCGCGCTCAATCCCTACACCCGGCACCCGGTGGTGGTCGCGATGACGATGTCGGCGCTCGACGACCTTGCCCCCCGGCGTTGCACGCTTGCGCTCGGCAGCGGGTTGCCGCTCCGCCTCGCCCAGATGGCCATTCCCTACGACGACACGGTCGCCCGCGTTTCGGAGGCGATCGATCAGATCCGCCAGCTATGGCGGGGGGAGCCGCTCAAGCTCAATGACAAGGTCCCGCCGCTCCAGCCGATGTTTCAGCCGCCCCACCGGATCCCGATCTATATCGCAGCCTATCGGACGCCCTTCCTGGATCTCTGCGGCGAGAAAGCGGACGGCTATCTGGGGCGGCCGGCCGAATCGCTGCCGGCGTATCAGAAGATGCACGCTCGCGTACTGGAAAGCGCGGCGGCGCACGGCCGTTCCGCGAAAGACATCGATTTCCGCGGCTACCTGCTCTGCCTGATCGACGGCAGCCGGCAGGAGGCCCTGAATCGCGCCAAGCGCGAACCGTTCGTCATCTACATGATCTCGGTTCTGAGCGACATCTCGATGAAGCGCGCCGGCTTCGATCCCGCGCTGCGAGCGCAGATCGCCACCGCCTGGCGGGCGGAGGACTATCACCGCGCAGGCGAGCTGATTCCCGACGAGCTGCTCGATGCCTTCATCCTTTGCGGCACCACCGACGAGGTTGCCGCTCGGGCCGCCGCTTACCACGATGAAGGGAGCATGGACGTCCCGCTCCTGCAGCCGGTCCTGCAGGAGGAAGCGCAAATCGACGCCGTGCTCGAGGCTGCCGTCACCTATGGCACTGAACGCGCGCTGGCTTTCCCTCCCCCTCGGGAGGAGGGCAGGGTGGGGGTCCAATCATCCATCAGCCGGCGCGCCCGCGGCGCCTGGGAGGTGGTTCGCCCCTTCAGCTTTACCGCGTCGTTGCTGCCTGTCAGCGTCGGCGGCGCCGTCGCGCTCAGCCAGGGCCGAATGCACTGGGCGCTCTTCGTCGCAGCATTGGTCGGGGCACTCGGCCTACATATCGGCACCAACGTCATCAACGAGATCTACGACGTCCGCCATGGCATCGACTCGATCACCTCACCACGGATGTCGATGGCGATCCTCAAAGGCCGGATCA
>Ga0209474_10003017_pt1 | contig 14997 bp, 14 predicted proteins | sample GraSoiAngelo_145_FD_185902 | JGI IMG/M metagenome (GOLD analysis project Ga0209474, IMG submission 185902) | Grasslands soil microbial communities from the Angelo Coastal Reserve, California, USA - 14_1009_05_20cm (SPAdes) (version 2) | ecosystem: Environmental > Terrestrial > Soil > Grasslands...
AGCCTGCAACACCCGGGCAAAATCTCAAAATTCCCCACGGTCAACTACTCATTTTCACCGAGCAGCTTGCGCACCTGCTTCAAGCGGGCATGACGCTCGACGAAGCGTTATCCGTTTTGGAAAAACGTTTGAAGCAGCCGCGCGTCCAGCAAATGACGCATTCGCTGCATCAGTCCCTGATTGATGGCCAAAGTTTCTCTCAGGCCTTGAGTAAGCTACCGCGAATTTTCCAGCCGCTATATGTAAATCTGGTGGCCGCGGGCGAGGCTAGCGGAGCGCTGCCGCAAATTCTGCTGCGACTGGTCAAGCATTTGATGCAGGCAAAAGACCTGCGAGATCGCGTGCAACAGGCGTTGATTTATCCGGCATTTCTCGCGCTGGCTGGCGCAGTGCTCGTCACAATTTTTATTACGTTCATGGTGCCGCAGTTGACCGGATTTATGGCGCAAAGTGGCGGCGCACTTCCATTGCCCACACGGATTCTGCTGCAAATTCATCATGCGATCACAGGCTATTGGTGGGTCGGCGTCATCGCGGTGATTGGCGCAATTATTGGGTTCCGCGCCTTTGTGCGCGCTGAGGAAGGACGCATCGCATGGGATCGTTTCCGGTTGGTGATTCCTGGATACGGGGGGGTTATTCGTCACCGTTACTACGCGCAGTTTGCGCGCACATTGGGAACCTTGATGGAAAATGGGGTTCCGCTTCTTCGCTCACTTGATCTTGTCTCGGAAATTGCCGGCAACCGCTTCCTCGAAGTCAAGCTTGGCGAGGTCCGGAGAGCGGTGATCGATGGCGCGACGCTCTCCGCCGCTTTGCAAGAGCAAAAAATGTTTCCAGATCTGTTTACCGACATGATGGGAGTAGGCGAACAAACCGGCCATTTCGCCGAGACCATGCAAGCCATCGCCGACGTTTATGAGCGCGAACTGGACAGGAGCGTTGGCGTAATCTCGCAATTGATTCCGCCGATCATCATTGTAATAATCGCTGTTCTCGTTGGCCTTGTTGTTTTCAGTATTCTATCGGCTGTATTTGAAATGACGCACAGCCTGCAAGTCAGACCACATTGAAACTGAAACTTGCAAAACGGCCGGCTGCGAATAACCTCGCGAACCCGATGTTAGCTCGCGTTGTTCTTGCGATCTTTTTCGCCGCAGTTTCTCGCGTATGCGCGCAGGAAGCTTTAAGCGACGCCCTGCCCTCTCCGGCTCACATGATTGATATGATTATGCAGCCGGTCCCCGAAAGCGCCTGGCTCGACTTGCGCCAAACCACGCCTGGCAATTCGAAAACGCAAAACGCGCCTGCATGGGTGGAAGCAATCACTCTGCTGCCAGCCGAGACGATCGAAGGCGGTGCGACGTCCAAAAGCGTGTTTCGCATTCGCGTGACGCAACCCGGTCCCGAATATCAAGTTCTTTTTTTTAGATTGTTCTTCGACGATAAACCGAATCAGCAGCCTGAATTGGTCGCGTGGGACGAATCTGGCACGCACATTTTGCGCTCGGGCACTCTTGGTGTCGGCATGAATCTGCCCAGTTCGGATTCCGTCATCATTCCAATGACCGGCGCTTCTGCCATTGATATCGAGGTTCCCGGCGATGGAAAGACAATCCGTGGTGCGTACCTCGATTGGATGACAAGCAGTCAGGTAGTGCATCCGGTGAATGCGGAACATCGTGATGTAATCCCGGTGCCGTTCTCATCGGTACCCGCGCTGCACGCGCCCCCGGAAGATGTCGAGAACTTTGGAACCGTCACGGCAACTCTCGCGGCTGATCCGATCCGGATTGACTCACAGACCCAGGAAAACGCCGTGTTCCAATTCCCAGTCGAAGCGCAACCGTTAACGGCCCTGTTGACTTTCGAAATTGTCAATCCTCGAGTGGATTCTCCACCGGAAGTCTATCTCAACGGCCAGGATATCGGGCCAGCTTCTCTGACGCTGCCGGACCTGGCTGATCCCGGTTATCGCGGTGAAGTAGAAGCGCTCACGCCGCAAATGCATTTCCACTATACCGGGTGGCTGCGCGCCCAGAAAATTATACCGGCCACAATTTTGAAAGTGGGCGCGAACGATCTGGTCGTCGCTGGCGGAACCGACACCGGGTCTTCCGCGATCCGCGCGACCCAGGTCCAATTAAAATATATTTGGGATAAGTCGGATTATCTTCTGCGCACCAGCCCTGGCAATTCTCAAAGACCGGAGTAGTATAGGGCGCGCAGAGGACGCAGGGGACGCTCCTTTGTTTAAGATGAGAATAACAAGAAAACAGCAGGGGTTCACGCTACTGGAGATAATGCTCGTGGTGAGCATCATCGTGATCATATTGGGAGTAGCGATTTCAAAACTCGGTAATACGACGGGCATCGCGAAAAGCATGCGCGTTCAAGCCGATATTCAGGCGATCAAGACACAGCTGCAGCTCTACGAGAGCATGAACGGTTTTTATCCGAGCACTGAACAGGGTTTGCAGGCGCTGGTAGCACAACCGCAGAACGACCCGCGGCCTACTCGTTGGTATCAGTTGTTCACGGATCTGCCAAAAGATCCCTGGGGCAGTAATTATATCTATCGTAATCCAGGTCAGAAAAACTCAGGCGGATACGATTTATATTCGGCAGGGCCGGACCGGCAGCCCGACACGGGCGACGACGATTGGGGCAACCATTAGCCGTTAGCGAAGCGATCCCCGCAATCTACTGCTTGGCGGCTGCTGCAGCGGGGGCCCGATTAGGCACCTTCGCTGGACCTCCAGGGTTCCGCTGAATCAAGCCACGCGCATGAGGCCGCGCGGCCTCTTTAGATGGAATCAACTGTTGCACTTCCGGCGGCAAGCCGGGAGGTAAATTCAAGGCTGGGTTATGAACGCCGACGGGGTTAGGCATTGCAGGCATGGGCGGCGCCATCGCTTTGGAAACAAAACCTGAATTCGGCCCGGATTGTGATAAGAGCGCTTGATTAAACGTGAGGGTCGCGAAATTTCCGTCCTTGCTAATCGTCACCTTGGTCGCACCCACCTTGTCCGACCATTCGATGTTGGCGATGCTGTAGCCGTCCACTGGCTCCCTGGTATTCAGGTATTTCTTGAAGTTGTGATCCGCAGTGGAAGCGAGTGTCACCAAATCACCTTCGGGTGAACGCGCGGCGTTGGCGATGTAAAGGTCTTTTGCAAAATCAGGCGTAGCCGCAGGCGCCGCCACCTCCGTAGCGACCGCAAAAGGTGAATGATCTACCATCTTTGAGTAGCGATCGAACTTAAACTGCGGTGGCAGGACTTCCTCGGCCTGACTGTAAACCACTCCAAGCAGAGCAAGGATGAGTATTAGAGCAGAGGAATATTTCATAAGCTTGCCGGTATTATTACTTCGTTAGTTGCGCCGGCGCAAACCACCGGGCGATTTTAAATTTGCCGCGCATCATTGTGGGATCGCTGCCGTCGATGGCCAGATTGACATTTTCGAACACGACAAACGCGTCGGGGCGTTGCACGTCGTAAAGGAAATGCACCAATGGCGGCCACGGGCTTTTAGTTTCAATCGAGGCAAAAACTGTCTGGTGATACGGGGTAGTCTCCCCGGGACCAATTTGGGGATTCTCGACCAGAATTGCATATTTGCCGGCCACGTCCTTCAATTGATCAAGCAGGGTGGAGGCTTCCGCTGGATTCTTGAGAGTCGGTTGATGTTGCCGGATCCATTCGTCGCGTTTCATCCAGACATCGCGCTCCTTCACGTAAAGCGCTTGCTCAGCCAACGTTGACCGGCGTGCCGCCAACTCCTTGCGGACGCCACCGAGCGCGCCGAAGATCCAGCTCAAGATCCAAAGGTTGAGCAGCACGAATACGCTTCCGGCCACTACCCATGAGAGCACGCGCTCGCGTGGATTCATTCGTTGGTACCACGCCGGTATCATTTTGGTTTTCCCTCCACTCTAAACTGCGCGTGGCTATTCGCCAAAATACGAGGCGCAGCCATGTCAAATTGGAAGGTCCGCAACTCTGGATTCTTTTTTATCTTGTCGATGAATTCGTACGCCAGAGCAGCCGTATTCGCTTCACCATCCACGGAAACCTGACGCGCCGACTGGTTGTACGCTGTAATGCGCACGTCGGCAGAGGGCAGGCTTTCGAAAAGATCCTCCAGGATTTCAACGGGGTAATAGTGCGCATCAATTGCTGGCGCGAGCGCTTTCCACTTCGCTTCTGTCGCGCGCACAAACTCGGTTCCGGGCGCGTCGCGCTTAATACGCCGGTCAAACCAACCTACTTGAAACCGCATCACGCCGAGATACAGCAGCAGGAGAAAGAGAAGAGCGCCATACGCGCCGCCTGCCCAAAGTAGTCGTTTCCGCCATTCTGCCTGCCTTTCTAGTTGCAAACGACGGCGTCGCCAGCTCTCGGGCAGAAGGTTGAGCTTAACCGATGCGGGTGGAAGCTCGATGCCCACTATCTCGGCGGGGCTGGCTAGAATTCCCTGCACCGTGTCGCGCAGTTCATAGCAGGTCTCGTCCAGCAGCACGTTCGAAGACGAGGCATCTATTCCCTGCAGCTCGGCACTTAATCGCAGCTGCGGCAGTTCAAGTTGCAGCTGCGCGCCATTACCGCCTTCGAACACCCGGGCAAGACTCAGCTTGCCGTTCTCTGTCACGGCGTAAACAAGCGTCTCGCCCTCCGGATAAATAAGAACGGCATTTCCCCTGGGAGCATGGGTGCTCGCTCGCTGCGCGGCATAGACGGTAATTTGTCGCGGAATATAACCGCGGTTCAACAGTGGCGAAGCCATCTCAGTAAGCTGTTCGTTTCTGATCGCGACGGCTGAAACAACGCTCTCATTCTCATCCTGCTCGATTAGTTCAAAATCGGTTGTCACTTCATCCGCCGCGAACGGCAGCAGTTTCTCGATCTGGATACGAATCATTTCAGGAAACTCCGCCGGATCGACGCTCGGCAGCCGAAATCGTTGGGCAAGCACGGCCGAGACAGGCAACCCCAGTACAAAATCGTCGGTCGCAGCCAGCAGCGGCACCGCTTCTTCCAGGGTTTGCAGCTTGCGCACATTCCATGAGCCGTTTTGCTCGGCGCTGCTCGCAGCAGCTTCGCGGGGCGACCCAGGCTCAGCCGATCGGACAAAATTCCAGCCATGCGCGGTTGGAATTATGAAAATGGATGGCTTCCCGCGCTCGATATCAAAGCTCCTTCCAGCTGAACACTTGAGGCCGACCAATCCCGATCGTGGTCGTGGTTGTGCCACCCGCAGTGGTGATCGCGCCGCCAACTGGTGCCCCAGCCGGCACCACCTGCTTCAAGACCACCATTTCTACAGAACGCGTCACCTCACCTGATTTTCCTACACTCACGATGTGCTTAACCGGGCCGTTAAATTGAACCAATGCCTGAATCTGTTGAAATTGCTGTGGATTCAAACCTAACGCAGCTTGCACCTCAGGCGGCACCGATGTTCCACCGGTTGCGACGAATTGAAAATCATCATCCGTTCCATCAATTCCGTCCGGCCCGCGCCGTAGCTGGAGGAAACGATCAACCGCATCATCGCTCAAGCCTGGCAACGCGCGCAACACATCGCGCGATGCCCAAGCGAGATCAATCGCACCACAGTTGCCTACGATGGTGAAATCCTGGTCCCAGCCAGGTTTGGACGTCAATTCTTCCCAGCCACAGACTTTTTTGAGTTCATCTATGGAAAACAGCAGGCCAGCGTGAGGCGGATGATAATCGTCGGTCTCCGGACACGCGTTGAGATGGTGAAGTCCCCTATTTTGGGACACCCAATCGAGCAGAGAATCCATCATGACGTCGAGGTCGTTTAAGTCTATACCCTTGTTATTAAGATACTGGCGAAGAATTCGCAGTTTCGTCGGGTCTTCCCCCTGGAGTAGGAAATTCAAATTCAGGCGACCGCATTCCCCGGTTATCTGTACATCGTAACTTCCTCCGTCAACCATTTGCCTGTGTAAGTTTGGCGAACTCGGCGTGATCTCACGGCATAAGGCAACGTCGGCGCCCGAAGACGCGGCTGATTCAGCGGCCAAAACCCGGCTCTCATTACTGGAAACCACCAGCCGCGAATTGATGCTCAGTACCCATGTAATCACCATCGCGCTGAGCAAAAATAGCGCCCAAAGCGCTAACAGCAGCGCAGCGCCCCGGACTGATCTAAATTTTTGAGAAGGCCCTTTCATTGAAAATACGGTGTTCGTCTCAGTGGAATAATTGTTTCCCATGGTAAAGCTGAATCCGTGCGTCCCACGGCAACCTTGATAAGCGACGGCAGGCGGCCTCCCGGCCAGCGCGGCAACCAATTATTCGCGCCCGGATCGAAATAGCTAATTTCGAGGCTGGTCACATTCCTGATCAGCGGTATCCAGGTTTCCTTTGCCTCGCCAATGTCGGAACCCTTTTGCGGTTTTCGCAAGAAACCAAGATCCAGCCGGTCACCGTCTTTGGTTTCCGGTTGCAACCGCAGCGTCACGGTAAAGTCACCCGCCGCATAGCGAGTCATCAGTGCGGGTCCAGCGCCACAACTCCATCTCAATTGGTCGCGTTCGCGATCGCCCATCTTGAACGGCTCTCCGATCATACCGGCACGCAAGGGACTCAGGCTTTGCCACTGGGCTGTGAGCAGATCGCGCAACCCGTGGTATTGCGCATCGTCGGCAGCTGTACCCGCCGAGAGCTGCAGCGCGATCATGTTCGATTCCACAAAGCGAAAAATCGCCAGCGACATCATTCCCAGAATTGTCACTGCCAGCATAATCTCGAGCAATGTGAATCCGCGACAGAGCTTTCGAATTTCGAGTCTGCAGTTATTCGGAGCGATAAACATATAACTGAATCCGTTTCGACTGCGGGACGCCGGCGTGCTGCCATTGGGCAGTCAACATGACAAGATAAATTCCGCTTAGGAGCGTCTTGTCCTCTTCGGTCAACCCCGCAGGCCCACTTTTCTGAATCAACCTTACCATGCCATAATTGCTGTTGATCTTGAATTCCTTCTCCGGGTCCGGCACGCCTGGCGCCGCCTGAACTACCGCCATTCGATCGGACAGAATCTGTCGCACAGCGCCTTCCTCCGCGCTGATCGTGCTGGCATTGAGACAATTCTCGACCGCGCGTCCAAGTGCGATGACGCCGATGGCAAAGATCGCCACGCCCAGCAGGACCTCGTACAGAGCGAACGCGGATTTCAATCTTGCGCGATGCTGTATTCGTCTCGGGGGCGCCATTGGAGTATTGGAGTGTTGGAGTCTTGGATTGTTCGAAATTCCGCTACTCCACTTCTCCCCCACTCCGTTTTTCCGCTGTCGCTCACCTCGCTGCATACTGGGTGACCTCGGCTTGGGCCGTGAGAGGCGAGTAAGTCGCCGTCCATAGGCCGGCCGGGCCTCTGAACTGAACAGTCGCCGGTTCGCAGTTTCCCGATGGCCAGAATATCCATTCCCATGGATGTTTTTCCTCCAACGCCGCAGGCAACGACAGCCGCAGCACAGTTCCCTTGCTCAGACGCAACTGCGCCTTCGGTTTCACTTCCTCATCTTCTCCAAAAACTTCCGGACGCAACAGCACACCATTCTTGTTCCAAACGATCAGGTACGGCCGGCGCTCCATGACACTTCGCTCCTGCGCTTGGTGCACGAGATTGTTGAACCCGTCCAGGGATTGCTTCAGCCGCCTGCTGGCGAAGACGCCGCTCAAGCTGGGGACAGCCAGCAAGAGCAGCAACAGCAGTATGAAAATGGACAGGGCAATCTCGATTAAGGTAAACGCCCGAAAACGTTGCACCGCCGAAGTTACTCGATTCGACGCAAAATCACAAACTGGAGCGCGGTGAAGCTCAGTCGTTCTCTTCCTCATCGTCGTCCTCGTCTGTGAGTGCTAATTTTTCCGCGCGCTCGAGGACGAGAAGGAGCACGAGTGGCCCGGCTACCGCAAGCAGCCGCTAAAAAAATGCAACTGACCGGCAGCAGTCAGGTTGTCTTTGTGATAAATTCTCAGCCGAAATGAAGGTCGTTCTGCGCATCGGTGCCGTCGCAGCCGCGCTTTTTGTGATCGCGGTGCTGGTCTGGCAGGGCGTCACTGCACATGGCGCGCCGGATCCGACGCGGCCCAACACCAGCCCGACCGTAGCGTTCCTCGACATCGGCGTTCTCGTTTTTCGAGAAGGATTGGAATGCATTCTCGTGTTGGCCGCTATCACTGCGAGTATGACTGGCCCGAAGCGTCTTCATCGCCGGCCAGTCGCTTTCGGCGCGGGCCTGGCGTTCGTAGCGACCTTAATCACGTGGTGCATTGCGGTCCAAATCGTTGGCTCGCTTAGCGACAACATGTCGGCGCTCGATCTTCAAGCCGCGACAGGACTGCTTGCCGTGATCGTGCTGCTCGTGATCATGAATTGGTTTTTCCATAAGATTTATTGGGGCGGCTGGATTCGCGCTCATAATCGCCGCCGCAAAGCCTTACTGGAAAATGCGCGCGCTGCTGAGATCTCGCAGTCACGTCTGTGGTGGGGATTAATCCTGCTCGGATTCACCTCCTTGTATCGGGAAGGCTTTGAAGTCGTGCTTTTTTTACAAAGCTACAATCTGCGGTTGGGCGGCGGGGTGGTGCTAAAAGGGGCGCTGCTGGGCATGGTGCTGACAGCGATGGTGGCCGTGCTCACCTTCGTTCTCCAGCAGCGGCTGCCGTACCGAAAAATGTTAATCACCACCGGGATTCTCCTGGGAGTCGTGTTGCTCGTTATGGTTGGCGAACAAGCCCAGGAAATGCAGCTGGCACATTGGATTTCCACAACGCCCATCGATTCTTTGAAACCTTACATTCCGCCTTGGATGGGTCTCTGGTTTGCCGTGTTCCCGACAGTTGAAACACTCGTTGCGCAGTTGATTGCAGCAGTGCTCGTGATTGGCTCCTATTATGCGGCACGACGCTTTGGCGGCGGCTCGGCCGGTGGCACCGCCTTGGAAGCCCACGCGCCCGGAATGGCTGCGATTAATGCTTAGCCAGACCCGTTAAGAACGACCTCGCTGTGGTTTGCAGTTTCGGCTTCGGTTTCCGCTCAAGCCGCGTAAACGCGGAACTCTAAACGTCGCGGAAATCCAGTTGAACTGAATCGCAAACTTTCCACTGTAGGCGGATGATTACGCCAAACAGCCGCTTCCTCAGACTCGTTAGAATCATTTTTGCATTTTCAATACTCCTTCTTGCATCCTCTCTTCGATCGGCTCCGTCACCCACCCCAGCGGCATCTGGAACGATTGATGAAAAGTTGTTCAACGGAATGCGTTGGAGACAAGTCGGTCCGTTTCGCGGCGGGCGCGCACTGGCAATTGAAGGTGTAGTTGGCGAGCCGGACACGTATTACTTCGGAGCGGTCGCGGGCGGAGTCTGGAAAACGACCGACGGCGGCGCAAACTGGGTTCCAATCTTCGACAAGCAACCGATTTCCTCGATCGGCGCGATCGCAGTCGCGCCATCGGATCGCAATGTAATTTATGCCGGCACCGGCGAAGCAGCGATTCGTGGCAATACCACGTACGGCACCGGAGTTTTCAAATCGATCGACGGCGGAAAAACATGGGAGAACGTTGGCCTCAAGGACACGCATCAGATCGGCGCGCTGATTGTCGATCCCAGAAATGAGAATGTGGTTCTCGTTGCGGCCTTGGGTCATGCTTTCGGTCCAAATCAGGAGCGCGGAATTTTTCGCACCACTGACGGCGGCAAAATATGGACAAAAGTTTTATCGAAAGATGAAAACACCGGCGGGATCGACATCGTCTTCGATCCGCATAATCCGAACATCGTATTCGCGTCACTCTGGGAGGCGCGGCGACAGCCATGGTTTTTCTCAAGCGGCGGCCCCGGCGGCGGAGTTTATCGTTCGGAAGATAACGGTGTGACGTGGAAACGTCTCGAGGGCAATGGTCTTCCCGGCGGAATCCTTGGCAAGATCGGCGTCGCCGTTTCTGGAGCCGATTCCAATCGCGTCTATGCGATCATCGAGGCCAAGGATGGCGGCCTCTACCGTTCGGATGACGCCGGGCAACATTGGACACGCGCGAATGACGATGGGCGATTTCGCCAGCGCGCCTGGTATTTCAGCAAAGTTTACGCTGACCCGAAGTCCGCGGACACAGTTTACCTTCTAAACACCGGACTCTTCAAATCGGTCGATGGTGGAAAAAATTTCACTCTCTTGCCCGCGCGTCACGGCGATCATCACGGTCTCTGGATCGATCCGACGAATCCAAATCGCATCGCCAACGTGAGCGATGGCGGCGCCAGCATATCTACAGACGGCGGTAAAAACTGGACAACGCAAAACAATCAACCTACCGCGCAATTTTACCACGTCGCTGTGGACAACGCGTTCCCCTATCACATTTACGGCGCGCAACAGGACAACTCAAATGTTGGCATCGCCAGTCGCACGGATTGGGGCGCGATCGGGCGGCAGAATTGGTTCGAAGCAGGCGGCGGCGAATGCGGCTTTGTCGTGCCGGACCCGCGCGATTGGCACATTATCTATTCAAACAACGAAGGCTTCATCAATCGCTACGATAAAAATAAGGAGGAAGTGCAGGACGTTAGTCCCGTGCCGATCGATAACTCTGGACATGGCGCTGTCGATCTTGTCCATCGCTTTCAATGGGTCACGCCGCTCATGCTTTCGCCGCATAACCCTGATGTGATCTACACAGCGGGCGAGTGCGTTTTCAAATCCACCGATCACGGACAAAGCTGGACGCAAATCAGCGGTGATCTCACGCGCAACGACAAATCGAAACAGCAACCAAGTGGCGGACCGCTGACGAACGACATCACTTCCGTCGAGTATTACGACACGGTGTTTGCCCTGGCGGAATCGCCAGTAAATCAAGGAACGCTCTGGGCAGGCACAGATGATGGGCTTGTTCAGGTTACCACCGACGATGGCCAGCATTGGTCAAACGTCGCACCGAAAATGCCCGAGTGGAGCACGATCGATATGATCGAACCCTCCCCGAACGACGGCAACGCCGCTTATGTGGCGGTGGATCGACATAAGCTCGACGATTTTAAACCGTACATTTTTAAGACCACTGATTTAGGGAAAACCTGGAGCTCGATTGTGCGCGGAATTCCCGATGGCGCATACGTGCACGCCGTGCGCGAAGATCCCAAACGTAAGGGGTTGCTCTACGCGGGGACCGAGCTCGGCGTCTTCGCTTCATTCGATGACGGCGCGCACTGGCAGCCATTGCAATTGAATCTGCCGGTCACACCGATTCACGATCTTGTCGTTAAAGATGACGATCTCGTAGTGGCGACACACGGGCGTTCTTTCTGGGTGCTCGACGATCTAACGCCAGTTCGTCAGGTGAACGCGCAGTCTGCTGCGGCGGACGTCATCCTGTATCAACCGCAGACCGCGTTGCGTTTGCATTACCCGGAGGAATTCGACAAGCGGCAGCCAGTAGGTGATAACCCGCCGCCCGGCGCAATCATCGATTATTATTTCAAGACCGCTCCGAAAGAAGAGGTCTCGCTAGAGATTCTCGATGCTTCAGGCAAAGTCGTCAGACACCTTTCCAGCAAAGAGAAAAACGAAGGTGTGCAACCGCCTGAATGGCCGGATCGAGTCGAGCGGGTCAAGACGATTCCAGCCAACGAGGGAATGAATCGGTTCGCGTGGGATTTGCGTTACGATGATCCAATACAAATCCCCGGCGCGTTTTATTCCGGTAACGGTCCCAAAGGGCCGCTCGCGTTGCCCGGGGATTATCAGGTGAAATTGACTGTTGGAGGGAAGTCGCAGACCGCGCCGCTGCATTTGGCGACCGATCCGCGAACGAAAGGACAGGAAGCGGCGGTGCAGAAACAGTTCACTTTGGCGACGCAGGTAAACGATCGGATTTCACAGCTGCATCAGGCGGTCAACGCAATCCGCGATCTCAAATCGCAAATTCAAGCGCTGCACAAACGTTTCGGCGACGATCAACGTTTAAAGCCGGCGCTTGCGGCGGCGGATGATCTCGATCACAAAATGTCCGAGGTCGAGCAGAAGCTTATTCAAGTAAACATGAAAGGCTCGGAAGCGAACCTCGCGTTTCCGGACATGCTCAACGAGCGGTTCGACACGTTTAGTCATCTCATTGAGTACGGTGATGCTGAACCGACCAAACCGCAGCTCGACGTGTTTCAAATGCTGAGCAGCCAGCTTGATGAGCAATTAAAAAGGTTGGCGCAGCTCAAAAATGAAGATTTGCCGAAAGTGAGTGAGATGATCAAGCAGGCGAATCTGCCCGCGCTAATTATTACTGAAAAGAAAAGCGGCTAGTTGGCGATTCTGTCATTCCGACCGAAGTGGAGGAATCTCTTACTGGTTTCTGGTGGTTACGTCATTTTTCCAAACATCTAGAGATGTCTCGACGCCGCTCGACATGACAAATGATAAGATGAACAAGGCTGTGGTGCTCGCAGCAGGTCGCGGCACACGCATGCGCGAACTCACGGCCGATCTTCCCAAGCCGATGATCGAAGTGCGCGGCAAACCGGTTTTGCAGCACATCTTCGAAGGACTGCGCGATGCGGGAATACGCGAATTTCTTATCGTGGTCGGCTATCACGGCGACACGGTGCGAAATTTCCTCGGTGACGGTTCGCGCTACGATATCGCCATTCAATACGCGACGCAGACAGTGCAAGATGGGACCGGTCGCGTTGTCGATCTTGCCCGCGATTTCGTCGGGCATTCTCCATTTGTTTTGAGCTACGGGGACATTTTGGTCGATCCGTCTAATTACAAACACGTTGTCGATCTTCCGGAACACGTGGAAGCGATTATCACGGTCACGCGTGGCGAGGACGTCAGTAAAGGCGGCGCCGTCTTTGTGAATAAACAAATGGAGCTTGTTGATATTCGCGAAAAATCAAACGTGCGTGAAGAAACCAACTGGTACAACGCTGGTCTTTATGTATTTCGCCCCAGCATTTTCGAATTCACGGCAAATCTGCAACCATCACGACGCGGGGAATACGAATTGACCGACGCGATTCGAGCACTGGCGCAATCCGGAAAGAAAGTCAAAGCGCTTAAACTCACCGGAGAATGGGCAGACGTGCGCGATCCTGAAGTTCTCGCGCGGCTGAATCGTACCTCGTAACCCTGGCAGGTCATTCCGAGCGGAGCGAGGAACCTCACAGTCACCAGCGCATCACTCAAAATTACTCAGCTCTCACGTAGATCGAGAACGCGCCGCACGCTCGCTAATTTGCGTAATCTTGGACCTTTTGAGAGGTCCCTCGCTTCCGCTCGGGGATGACAGCCTGTAACTTATCCATCTTAGCGCGATTGTTCAACAGATTCCGCTGGTGGCTCTTCGCCAATTTCTTCTTCGATTTCGCGTCGCCATTCGCGGGAAAGCCAGGGCCGCAGCACTCCGTAGAGCAAATACGCCAGGAATAATACGGCTGGCATCCATTCATAATTCAGAACAGTGAAAATCAGGACAAGAATGATGATAAGAAAACGCGGGATCGACTTCTTCGTTTTCCAGTTCACCGCCTTGAAGCTTGGATATTCGAACCGGCTAAACATCATAAACGAGAGAAAGAGCAACAACGGCGGAAGAACAAAGCGCCAGTTGCCGAGGCGATGTTCACCTTCAGCGAGCCAAAGGAGAAACAACGTGATCGACGCAATCAAACCTGCCGCAGCCGGAATTGGAAAACCGGTGAAAGTGTTTTGGTGGTTGGCTCCTTCGTTCTTTACGCCCATCGAATTGAAACGGGCCAGGCGGAGCGCACCGCACGCCAGGTAAATAAACGCGATGATCCAGCAGGCGCGCGGAAACTCTTGTAACACGACGCGGTAAACCATCAGGGCCGGAGCAAGGCCGAACGAGACAATATCAGCGAGCGAGTCGAATTCGCGCCCGAACGGACTCTCGTGGCCACCCAGCCGCGCAAGACGTCCGTCTAAAAAATCAAAAACGAAAGCGCCGAGTACGAACCAGATGGCAGCGTGAAAAAGGTCGCCAGCCGCATCAGGATTCGATGCCTGGAGCAGCGCGCCCTCAAGAATTTTGAGCGTGGCGGTGAACCCGCAGAACAGATTTCCCGCCGTCATCAGATTAGGCAGGAGATAAATTTTAGATGGCTGCTCGTTCATTAGTCGGGCAACCGCGCCATAATTGTCGAGCCACCAAGGACGTGATCGCCTGTTTTCACGAGAACTTCAGCGTTGAGCGGCAAGTATAATTCTGTTCGTGAACCGAAGCGAATCATTCCGAATCGCTCACCTTTCTTCAATTCGTCTCCGATTTGCGCCCAGGCCACGATGCGTCGTGCGATTGCGCCGGTGATCTGGCGAACAACGATCGTGACGCGCGGATTTTCGAAAGCCCAAGTCATCGATTCGTTCTTTTCGGAACAATCCGCACGACGCGCGTCGAGACACAGCCCTTCTCGATGTTGCCGATAAATGATTCGGCCACTGATTGGCGCGCGATTTGTGTGGACATCAAAGATCGACAAAAAAATTCCGACACGACGCGATCTGGTCTTGAGCACCTGGCTTTCATCCAATTCAACAATGTCCATCACGGTTCCATCGGCGGGAGCCACGATTAGATTCGAATCTGGCGGCGCCATGCGTTCCGGGTCTCGGAAGAACGCAACAGTGAAAAGAAACAGCAAGAAAAAGAACCACCACAACCATGCGGAAAAGGCCGCGCCCGCCACTGTCAGTAGCGCGAAGAACAACAAAACCCACCGTGCTTCAAAGAGTGTTTGGAGGCGCATGGAAAGAGTCTATTTTGGGAGTCTGAAACAACGCGGTCAAGACACCAAAAATCAGCAAATGGGGGCCGGCTCGCAGACCACCATATCATGGGCTTTGGGACACGGCGACCTCCAATCCCTAGCGGAAATAAACCTCTCAAAGCCACGAGATTATTTGTTGTTTTCAGGCCGTTTCTGGATATGGTCTGTT
>Ga0209474_10003019_pt1 | contig 14989 bp, 20 predicted proteins | sample GraSoiAngelo_145_FD_185902 | JGI IMG/M metagenome (GOLD analysis project Ga0209474, IMG submission 185902) | Grasslands soil microbial communities from the Angelo Coastal Reserve, California, USA - 14_1009_05_20cm (SPAdes) (version 2) | ecosystem: Environmental > Terrestrial > Soil > Grasslands...
ACGACGGATGTGTGCGGTCGTCCGGCTGATGCGGCACAGCGGCTTGGCTATCAGTGACGCAGTTACGTTGAAGCGCGATTCGCTGGTGTTCGACAAGAAGAACGCGCATCGTGTCGTAACTAGCCGACAACAAACCGGAACGCATGTGTCTGTGCTAATCCCGGCTGACGTTGCGAAAGAACTGCTGTCGGTTGCGAACGGCAATGCCGAATACGTGTTTTGGGATAATCGAGGTGGTCAAAAGAAAACCGTGGTGAAGGATTATCAGAAGGATTTTCGGCGGCTGTTCCTTGCGGGCCTCGGTAACTTTGCGTCGCATTCGTTGAGGGATACGTTCTCGGTGGACCTCCTCCAGCGCGGAGTCTCACTGGAGGAGGTATCAAAGCTACTCGGGCATTCATCAACCAAAGTTACCGAGAAACATTACGCGCCGTGGATCAAAGGGCGGCAAGACCGCTTGGACTCGTTCATGCTGCCAATCGTGAGCGGTAAGAAGAGCGCTGCCTAGTGCAATCGCTCTCCAGCAAAAACAGCTGTAGAGGCGGAATGTTTTCATCGCATGCTGAGTCCTGTGGTTCGCCAAAACCCTGACTGCCTTTGAAATCAATAATTTCACTTGTCGTCTCCTCTGACGATTTGGGATAACTCTTCGCGATATTTCGATTGCTCACAGGAAGGCGAACGGATAGCGATCCCTGGCGATCCCTGACCTACCATTGACGTGAGCGCTCCGCCATCCTAGGATCATCCCATGAGCTCAACCATCTCGGCCCCCGTGAAATGGGTAGAGGCTGTTGGAAATCTCCATTTTCCATCGAAGGCGGACCGTCGCCTTCAGGAACTCATGGACCGCAACAACGAAGGCCTTCTTGGTCAATCGGAAAGAGAAGAACTCGAAGCGCTGGTTGAATTGAGCGAGCAATTGTCTCTCGTCCGTGGGGAAGCACTGCAGATTTTGAGCAAGCGGCCGTAATGGCCGTGCCGGAAACACTGTCGCAAGCCGTCCGGTTGCGTGCAGACGGACGATGCCAATACTGCCTCATGCACGAGAGCCTCCAGGAGCCACGTTTGACGTCGAACACATCATCCCGCAATCAAAGGGCGGCCACTCCGTTTTGGAAAACCTTGCCTTAGCATGCCCCGGATGCAATCTGCATAAAGCCGACAGGACAACGGCCGTTGACCCGGCGACGGGCGAGCAGGTGCCCTTGTTTCATCCCATCCGGCAACGGTGGTCGGAGCACTTTCGATTCAAAGGCTATGAAATGGAAGGATGGACTCCCGTTGGCCGCGCAACCGTGGCGATGCTCAATCTGAATCACGTCCGCCGTCAGCGGATTCGCGAAGTTGAAGAAGCCTTCGGGCTGTATCCTCCAAATCGCTGAGGATATCCTTTCCTGCAAAGCCAAGGATTTTGGAGGAATATACGAACAGTCTGTACCAAAAATTACGCAGCAATCGGGGTTTGGGATAGGCCATAACGCCCCGAGACCTAATTTCGTCCGGCAACAATGCGTTACGGGGCTTCCCGTAAATGCAACGCTTTCAATGCATACGGACTTTTTGGTAGGCACAGGGCTCTTGCCGCCGAAAACCGATGAAGCTTCAAGCCCAAACTCAAATCAAACTGCGTGACTTGGCTGAAATTGGATTGTTGCCGGAGAGTCAATGCGGTCGCGCGTTTCTGAAACTCCTTGTGCCGCTGTTCGACAGCGGAGTCGTGTGCTGGCAGCGATGTGGCGTGGGGCGCCGATTGGTCGTGAATGACGCCGATACGTTGAGAGACTTTTCCCGGCAGCGCTTTCCCAACGCAGCCTTGCCGAGCGGCACGGGAAGCCGCGTTGCCAGCGTGGGCCGTTTCCGCGACACAAAAGCACTAACAAACAGCGAAGGCGAAATTATTTCCCTTCGTGTCTGGCAGAACGAAGCCTTCTTGAAAAATGGCAAACCCTTCGACGCAGCACCACTTACCGTCGCACACGGCGTTTTCTCATTTCTGTTCACGCGGAATTGCCCCTACGCATTGGTCGGCAGGTGCGCGTTGACAGAAAACCCAGCGGTGTTTGTGGCTGCCGAGCAACTCAATCTTGGCGTGGACGCGGTGATTTACGGGCACGGACGGATTTCCAGCCGCGCATTGGATTGGCTGGCTTGTACAGCGGATTCCAAGTTCAGTCTGCTGCATCTGCCGGACTACGACCCCTCTGGCCTGTCCGAATTTCAGCGGCTGCACGCACGCCTGGGAAAACGAGTCGCCCTCTATTTGCCGAGCGACATGGAAGCGCGATTCGCTCGGTTCTCAAACCCAGAATTGCTCACAAGAGCCAACAGCCAAGCCATGCTTGCGCAACTGCGTTGCTCGGAATTGACGGCGATTCGCCCTGTCGTCGAACTGATTGACCGCTACAATGCCGGACTCGAACAGGAAGCCTTGTTGATTCCCTCCTGACTGTAACTCCGACCTAACATTCCCAAGCTGTCATCGGTTCGAGGCTCCATGGCGTCAGTCACACTCGGAAAATGGCAGGACTTTGTTGCGGACACGGTGCCGCTTGTTTCCAGTATAAGCGCCTGATATAAATTGTAGTTATGGCGATGGTTGGAGAAGACAAAGTGCCGGACATTTCAGCGGACTTCGCGGTGGCAAAGGATCGCGGGGAATCCCCTGCCGAAATGGAGCCCTTGCTCATCGGGGAAACGTCCCGGTTTCGTGGCTCCTTGACCGATTTTGCGGTCGAACTGGCACAAAAGGCTGCAGGGATTCGTCGGAGTTTGCCTGAGAGTCTTCTGAAGTCTCTGGCTGATCTTGTTCGCTCGATGAACTGCTACTACAGCAATCTAATCGAGGGACACTACACGCACCCTATTGACATCGAACGAGCCCTGAAGAACGACTACAGCAAGGACGCACGCAAACGCGACTTGCAGCTCGAAGCGAAGGCGCACGTTGCTGTCCAAAAAAGGATTGATGAAGGCGGGCTGAAAGGACGCGCCGTCACAACCGAAGGCATTTGCGAGATTCATCGTCGGTTTTGCGCGGAGCTACCGGAAGCATTGCTCTGGGTGGAAGACCCCGAGAACATGGAACGAGTTCGCGTCGTCCCCGGAGAATTGCGTAAGCGGAACGTGAAAGTCGGCGGCCACGTCGCGATCAGCGCTGGTGCTGTGCCGCGATTCCTGAAACGCTTCGAGCACGTGTACAACCATCTCGGCAAAACGGACTCTATTCTGGCCGCTGCTCCCGCGCATCACCGGCTCTTGTGGATTCATCCTTTTTTGGACGGCAACGGCCGTGTCGCTCGGCTCATGTCGCATGCGTCCCTGCTTGAGACTCTGGACACTGGTGCTGTTTGGTCAGTGGCACGCGGCCTAGCGCGCAACGTCGAGGAGTACAAGAGGCACCTTGCCGCTTGTGATGCGCCTCGGCGTAACGACCTGGATGGCCGCGGGAATCTGAGCGAGGAGGCGCTTGCGCCGTTCACGGAATTCTTTCTGAAGACTTGCATCGACCAGGTGAGCTTCATGGAGAGCCTGATGCAGCCGGATCGCCTCCGTGCGCGCATACTCCTCTGGGCAGAAGAAGAGATCAAGCTCAAGAATCTTCCTCCGCGCTCTGGGCGTGTGCTCGAAGCGTTGCTCTACCGGGGAGAACTGCCGCGTGCCGACGTGTCCAGTGCCGCTGGCGTGGTTGAGCGCCATGCCCGACGCGTTGTGTCTGCGTTGATGGCTCGCGGCGTACTCGCTTCAGACGGCCCGCGTGCGCCCTTGCGCCTCGTCTTCCCTGCGGCACTTGCTTCTCGCTGGATGCCTGGGCTATTTCCTGAGCGTCCCTAATTCGACCAGGAGAAAACGGCTGGGATGGCCGCCTAGTTCTCCAAGCGCTACCCATTCTGACCGCCTAGAACCAAAAGTGCGGGCTGCGCAAACCCGAGGTCGCAAGCCGTATGGGACAGCAACGCAAACGAGCTGTACTCACACAGCTAGCGAGTGCATTCAAGGAACTAGGCTGAAAGCGCGGCTTTCGGTTCGCAGATGTCCATAGAGTTTGGCTCCGACCTCGTAGTCGGTCAAGGTGGCCTGGTAACCCGGCTTGGAGAGAGCTACTTCGTATCCAATCCCGTCCCGGTCAACTACGAGAAAACAACGGGATTTGCCGAAGTACGCGAGCGCACCTTGCATGAGCGGCCCGAAGCGCGAAAGCAGTTCAGGACGGTCTACTCTCTTGGAAGAACCGAAAATGTACACCCATTCGGGTTGCGAATCGAGGCGCATCGCTCTGTAGACAAAGCCCTGTGATTCGCTCCGCAGCTTCTCCGCCGTGTACTCAAAGGCGCGTCCCAATTCAGCACGCTCGCGGAGTCTCAGATTGGCAAGAACGCTCTGAATCCTGATGTAATTCTGCCTTTGTTCGACGGGGTCGAACGCGGCCAGCAGGCCAGGGGGGAGTCCCGCAGCATAGTGGGGAAGCCGGGTCGCCAATTCGTTCGCAACATGCTCCAGTAGCCCACTGAAACGGTCACACTCAAGTTTCCGCCGAAGCCTTTCCTCAAAGCGATTTTTCTGTGCGGCCACTGCAATCTTAGCGTCGGTAATTCCCAGGCAGCCAGCGAAGGAACCCTCGTTGAGAAGGCAGAAAGCAAAGAGCGACCGTTCTTCACCGATCGTGCGAAGGTCGGCGACAGGCAAGGCCCGTCGGCGATCAAGGTACTCAACAATTTCCGGCACTGTACGCAACTGGACACAGAGATTAAGGAAATCTTTGAGCGAAAAATAGCTGACGGGAATGCCGTTGAATACCAACGGAAGCTCATCCGATTCTTGCCGCAGGGTGACCCGATCAATGACCTCGATGAGGACGATGCCGTGTGCAACTGCTGGAAGACCGGTATAGAAGTCCACCCTCCCTCGCCGGCGATGCTCACACCACATCGGTCGGCTCCCACCGGTGCGCAGTGCTCCTATTAGCTGTGAAGCCGCCTTCTTCGCCCGCTTACAGGCCCACGCCTGCAGCTTTCTTGCAGTACGGACAGTTGGGTCTTCCTGGCACTTTTGGGAAATCAAAATTCCGGGCGCGTCGCAGGTGACGAGAAAGTCGGCCACTTCGCGCTGACTTCCATCCACCGTCTGTGGACTGCGGAAAACGAACTCCGACACGAGCGGCAGCGAAAGGAATTCCTCGACTTGTCGCTCCGCCCAAAGTGTGCGCGATTGCAAATGTGCCGCCGTCCATCTGCTCCAGAACCAGCATTGCTATTTTGCCACCACTGTGCCAATTCCGCTTGCATGGCGAAATAACGACTCTGACCATGAAACAGTGCCCGCAACCTAGAAGCCCCGCCTCAAGTCTTGGATCGACTTTGCCCCGACCGTGTTCGGATCACGCGGCGCTTCTGCGGCCCATCCTTTTCCGGCCAAATGCGGTCGTGCCACTCAACGCAGTAAGCGTCATCCTCGTAATGAAGATGAAGATTAGCCCAGTCGAGCTTAGGATGGACCGCTTCAGCAGGCGAGAGCTGACGCCTTGTCCGAATCCGATTGAGACTTCGCTTCAGTTGACTCAGCTCGCGCGGACGGAACGCTCTTAGGTCCCAGATTCTCGCACAGAGAGTGCGAGTCTTATCCTCAAAGGCCACAATGGAGTGCAGGTTGTAGCGGCTGTCGTCCTTTAGGACCAGTTCCACGCAGAACGGAGGGATAGGTTTCAACCAACCAAGAACCCAGTCCGTGCCCGCCGTTGGACTTTTTTCTGGCGCGTTTCCGCCGAAGTCCTGCGGCTGGAGACATGGGTTGCCAGTGAATCTGCCTTTATTTTCCTCGGCAAGCAGCGGCGCAATCCACGCATGCAACTGTGCCAACGACTTGAACCTGGGGACCGGGTTTTCTTGCCACGGGTCATTTTGGAGAGTAGCCATAGCCAGCGCCTCGCAACTGCGCCGCGCGTTCACCGTTTCAGGCGGAGGTTTCAGGACAACGCCACCGTCCTTGGTGAACGCGAAGACCTTTTTGCGGACAGTAAAGTTCAAGGAATTGAACTTCTTTCCAACGACAACGCCGGGGATTTTCCCAAGCATTGAAACAAGAACCGCTGCAAGGTCGTTTTTCATATCAGCTAATGACCTTCCCGGCCGAGAGCATCTGCTTCATCTTCTCCACGCGGCGAATGCGTGTGTCTTCCTTCTTGGCTTCGGAATACCAGACGATGAATTCTTTCTTGTGTGTGAAAGATAAGCCGTTGAGCTTCTGAGAGAGCTTCGCGCCCAGTGCTTTCTGTAGCGGTGGAGGTATCTTAATCTCCCGATTCTCGGAGTCCGGCTCAAGCGCGATGGTCACGAAATCACCTGCCTTTACACCTGCACCTCGTCGGGCATCCGAGTTGACGACGATGTACTGAATCCCTGCCCTGTTCCCGACCGTGCTGCGCCAAGTGTATCCGTTGATCGTCACCTTGACGGGCACCTTGGCTTTGCCAAAGACATCCCGTGTGTCGAAAGGCAGTGTGAACGATGCGCTCGCATCCTTCCGCGACTCGTTTCCATTCAGCTTCGCTTTGAATTCTTTCCGCATTTAGTCATCCAGATCAATTCGAGTCTGCCATGGCTCTGAAATGTAGCTCCAATTTTGCGCAAAACAAAGACCCGGCATGCGTGCTCTTGTCGGTACGGGAATCTCGACTCCAGGCAAGCTCGCCAAATCTTCGCGGCGCGCGTTCCCAGCGACTATCCCACGCGCCGATGGTTCGGGGGATCAGAACCTAGTAGAGCGGACAGGGCGGCATAATGCTTCGAGCCAGCGTTGAAATTGAGCGTTCCTTTCTGCTGCTTCCCCTTCCATTCGTTTAGCCAGACGTAGAGGTCAATCGTCAGTTTTTGTTCGCGAATGCGACCCTCTGAGATTTGTTTGAAAATAGGATCCACTGCACCACCTTCGGCATAGAAGCTTCCTGTGAGAACATTCAACAGGTCGGGAAAACCGCAAATTCAATCTGCGATAAGACTGGGCGCAGGTCGGCGATCCTTTCGGTGGCACCCTCCTTTGTCTTCTTGTTGTGCTTCATCGGGCGGCGCTGGCTGAGTGCCCAGAGGAGACCTCTGGATGAACCTCGAACCCCCACCGCTGGCAATCCGGCGAGATCGCATCGTCAACTTGCTTGATCTTAGCTGCGATGCCCCATGCTTGCTGGCTCAGCCCTCTCGTGGTCCTGTGCCGAATGATCGTGCTTGCCTCCGCATAGGTCTGCGCTCCCAATGCGGGGCGGCAGGGCGCAGGGAAGACGCTGCTGCCTCGCGACTGACCGAGCAGCTTCCAAGCAGCCTTATGGCACGTCCTCGGACCTTCGAGCAACCCGATGGGGATGTCGATGCCGACCCAGGCGAGATCAGGCGGGCGTTCTCGCAGCCACGTCAGGAGATTGACCACTTCGACTGAAGTGGCGTGGGCTGGCAGTTCAACCTTGAAGGTGACCCACCCACCGCGACATCCATCTACGCCTGCTACGGACACAGAGGGTTCGCCAGAAGTTCTTGCCGGGCACGATGGCGGTCGGTTCAATTAAGAACGGTGCCAAGAATCCGGGGCAGCCGCCGCCATGACCGGGCCGGATCTCCTGTCTGCGCGTTCCGCCCAAAGTGAAAGCCAAGGTTTAGGCCAGAGAGATTGACCGAGGGTGGCACGCCGAGATAACTGTGTCCCGGGAGGTGAGACCCCCGCATCCCGCCATTGTCGAAAGGATTGAGCAGGGCGTCCCGTATATGAAGGGTGCTGTGAAAGGCGTCCAGCTGCAGGCGTCCGCGACAGAGTTGAACGAGCGGCAAGCTAGACCGCGTGAGAGTCAAAGTCTTAACCTCGTTCATTGGCAAAAGAAGCTCTAGGCTGTGATCACGCTTGTAAGCTCCCGCGAACATAAGACTGAAACGGGCATTGGATTTTTCGCCCTTGGACAGCAGGAAGGAAGCGGCGGGCAGAGGGATCGATACTGTTGGGAGCATGGTGATGATCGGCGCAACGTGTTCTTGCGCCAGAACGTTCCATGGGGCGGGTGTTTGTGCTACGGCTGGCACAAGGCCACCCAGAAAGAGGCCGAGCAGCAGAAGGAACCGACTACGCATCAGCGCCTCCGATAGCGCTGGGCGGATAGGCCAAACAACACAGCGAGGAGTGGAACCATGGCACTCCTGACCCGGGGGATATGAGTTGCACCATAGCGGAGCGCGTGGTGTCTTTCAATGGACCGAAAGCACCGGTACTCGAGTAGTAGAACTACTATACTAAAAAAATAGGTCTAGCAAGGTTCCTAGTGGTCACACAGATCATGGCTCCAGAAATGAAGTGTGTACCGATTTTCGTCCTCTTGGTATTAGATCTTCGACCGCATGAAAAGATTCTATAAGATTCTTCCATTTTGGGATCTTCGGGCCTATACTGGGCCATGTCGCGACGCCTCATTGAAGTCAAGGTATCCGCAAAAGATCAGAAAGAACTCCGGCAACTCTTGCGGGCCGGGATTCAGAAGGTCCGAGTCATCTTGCGTGCCCTCGCACTGGAACAGTTGTCGCGGGGTTTAACTGCGCCGGCCGTGGCCCGGATCGTGCACTTAACCCCCCAGGCCGTACGGCGAATCGGCCACCGCTATCAGCGTGGAGGGCTGGACAGCGCCCTGTTTGAGCGGCAAGGACGTGGTGCGGAGTCTCTGTTGGAGGAGTCGCAGAAGCAGCGGATCATCGCCATGGTATGTAGCCAGCCGCCGGGAGGCTATGCCCGCTGGACTGTGCGCCTGGTGGCCGAGGAAGCCGTCAAGCGGAAATTAGTGCCCCAGGTGGGCCGGGAGACCGTTCGCATCTTGTTGCTCAGCCACGACCTCAAGCCGTGGCGGGAAAAAAATGTGGCGCGCGGCGGAACTGAACCAGGAGTACGTCGATAAGATGGAAGACGTTCTGGCGACCTATGAGAAGCCCTATAATCCAACCGAACCGGTGGTCTGCTTGGACGAGAAACCGATCTCGTTGCACGCCGACCTCCGGCCTCCGACTCCGGCCACACCGGGCCTCCAAGCGCCACGCCTACATGTGAGTGGCAGGTACGGCGAACACCATACCAACGAGGGCGTACCCGATACCGAGGAAAACGGCCGTACGTACCCACGACTGACGAGGTGCTTCGCCCATGTGTGCGGCCTAATTCTTGTTTACGCCGACCGCCTAAATCGTCGTGGAGGGCGGCAGGAAACCGGCACGCCCATGGATTGCGATGCGGATAAGTTCGCATTATAAGCCCACTCTCCGGGCGATTTGTCGGCAAACAAGAAGTGATTGAGTTCCTTCCTGTTTGCCCGTGGTCCGACCGGAGCACTCTAAGCACCGGAATTGCATAGAATTGCATCTATGTCCCCCGGATATCAAACCGCCTGACCAGTCCGTTTTCGACCCGAAAGATGTGCCCGACCATCTTATCAACAAGGAGATTCCCTTTGAGATCGCGCACCACCTGCCCGGCGGACGTTAATCGTGTATTTAGATTACCTCCACAATGATTGGGGATAGGACACTCTTTTTCCCCAGCGAAGGCTCTTTTTGACAGGGGTTTCGAATGACGTTCTGGCGTCTGATGGTTTATGCCTTTTTTGTCTTTGTTGCTCTGGTCATCGTTTTCCTTGTGCTGCCAAAGGTTTTTGGGCTGATCTATCGAGTTCTTCGCAAGCTGGGCTACGCGATTGGCGTCATCCTCCTCCTGGCCGCCATCGGCGCAACCTATGAAGCAATCGAAAGGTCCCGAGAGGAGCGCGAGCATCCACCCGGGCGACTCGTGGATGTTGGCGGTCACAAAATGCATCTCGATTGCGAGGGCCAAGGCACACCAACTGTGGTCCTTGAATCCGGATTGTGGGACGATTCGATGGTCTGGCACAAAGTACAACCCGAAATTGCTAAGTTGACGCGGGTCTGCTCTTACGACCGGGCGGGCTTGGGCTACAGTGAGCCGCGACCAGATCAGGTGCCGGACAGCCGCAACATTGCTCAGAATCTGCATATGCTTCTAGCCAACGCGGGAGTGAGCCCGCCCTACGTTCTGGTAGGACACTCGCTCGGCGGGATTCACATTCGCGTCTACGAGAAACTCTATCCGTCCGATGTCGTCGGGATGGTTCTAGTGGATTCTTGGCATCCCGATCAAGAGGATCGGCTGCCGCCTGAAATGAATAAGATGCAATCTCGTCTCTACTTGAAGTCGAAGCTCTGGGGACTGGCTGTTCCACTCGGTATTCCGCGCCTACTGGGTGCCTGTGGAGTTACAGTCGAATGCCACTGGCAAACAGTCAAAGCCAGAGAAGCGGAGGTGCAGGCGATCGGTGCCTCCGCGGATGAAGCGCGGCACACTGCGTCGCTTGATTCGATGCCGCTCGTTGTTGTCTCGCGTGATCCGGAGAAGGGAGCGGCGCTGGGGTCAATTCCGCCTGACGTGAGCCATCGATTCGAACACCAATGGGCTCAGATGCAAGAAGAGCTCGCTCGTCTCTCGGCGAATGGCAGCCGCGTGGTTGCAACCGGGAGCACGCGGTACGTGCAGATCGACCGTCCAGATGTGGTGATCGCAGCAATTCGGAGAGTTTTAGACGCGACCCGATCGACTTCAAAGTAACAGATTAGATTCAACGCTCGGCAGGTCAAGGGTGTAACGCCGGGGTGCGACAGCCACGAAAAATTTGTAGTGTCGTGGAACCGAACCGTCATGAAGAGTCTTAGTTATCGCGGGCGAGCTTGTCGGGCACAGGCTGGGACGTTCTGCTACGTCCTGCTACGTCCTGCTACGTTGGGCGGGCGACCTAGAAGTGGATGTCAAGCCGCCCGAGGCTCTCGACGCTCTTCCCAATAGTCCTCAAAGCGACCGTTGAGATGAGAGCAGCGCAGTGTCAGGATCGCGTTAGCTCCCCGGACGGTCCAGAACATTCCTGATTGTTTCAGGCGAGAGCCGATCACTGTCTTGCCAGCTTCGATGACACCCGAGCCAACAAACAAGTGTTGGCGGCGAAACTTGGGATAGGCATCCGCTCTGCATTTCTTTCGAAGTAATCTCGTATGGCGAAAAAACTCGTCCCGGTCAATGCCCTGAGCAACAACTCATTGCTCAGCGCCCGTCGATGATAAATCAAGCGCGGGAGGTCTTTTGCCAGGGGAGATTCCCGGCATCCTTTGTGCTCATTGTGAGCCCATCGCCCGCTGTCCCGTCGACTGTTATGCCGCTTCCCTCTCGTAATACTTCAGCAGGCCGCCCGGTCGTTCTCGACACCGCACTGCTCCCGTGTTCCTTCTTACCTCCGTCTGCGAAGGAAACAAGATCCGATTACCTTTGCCCTGATGGTTGCGTACGATATTTTTCACCGAGCCGCCTGGACTCCGTGGGACGATCCGCCCTGCGGCTGGCACGAATTACGCTCCCACCGGTTGCGTTTCTCTCCCGCTACGCCCACGATCGACTATGGTTTCCTGGCGATCTGCGGCAGTTGGTCTACCTTGGTACACAAACTACTGTTGCTGTCGAAATAGCAAGTGCGGCTAAAACCAATAAAAGGCAGGAATTTGGAGCTGTCGGAGCGAGAGCACTTGAACGATCAACCTCATGGTCCAGCACCGGGCGATCACCTGCAATTCGTGTGCCTGTAAATTATTGGTTCTAAAAGAAATGGTCGGCCCCAGCAGACGATTTTCGAACTTTTCTGCAAAATGGCGGTGCCCATTTCATGCCGAGCTAGTTGTTCCAGCGCAAGGATGATCCGTAGTCTCCAGGAGTAAAGAATCACCCAGAACAGCGGTGTCCCTATCGTTATCAGGCCGACTTACGCAGATCAATACATGAAAAAAATCCCCCGCGAACGAATCGATATCGTCAAATCTAACCTCCTGAAAGCCATGAGCGAACGGGATTTCGAGGGCTACTGTATGCTCAACCTACCGGTCTTGCTCCTCCAGGATAACGGATTCGGCGATGCCGTCGTGTGGCAGGCCTTTTACGAACTATTTTCCGAGGGCTTATGCGTGTTCGCCCTCACGCCCGCTGGACTTCGCTTTGCCAGAACTGGTCAGATGTACGAGGACGAAATCAAGCAGCGGTGGCGCAATGCGCATATCTTCCGGAGCACAGGAACCACGCAAAGGTGGTTTGTGAGGGCTCAAGGGATTGGAATTTAGCTCCTCACAAAGGAACTTCCGATATCACGCGCATTCGCCGAAATCGTTGCAGGCCTCGGGTTGTCGTTCCATGTTAAACGTACTCTCGGCGGTAAAAAGACGAAAAGACCATAGGAAAGATTCGCGTCGCGCGGCGCAGACGAAGCCGGCGGCTTCCAGAACCGAAGCCATGTACTGAGGGGCGTGAACGAAGATGCGAAAGGGGCTGCGTCTGAGACGTGAGAGGAGGTTCCCTAGCGCGAATCCTGACGTATAGCCCAACGGTCCCGGGGATGGGTGAGGCGTAAGTCTCTGGCGCCCTCCACACTTCTGAACTGGAGAAATTGCCTCGACGAATGGCTCAACCCGAACCTGGGGGATTTACCGCTCGATTCGGCTGACAATTTGCCGGTCAAGAAACTCGTGAGTGTCATGTCAGAGGGCAGGCTTTCTGCGAAAACCATGAGGAACTATGTGCAAGTGGTCAAGATGGTTGTGGCCTCGGCGGTCAATGAAAAAGGCAAGCAGATTCACCCTCGGGAATGGAATGAGGAATTCATTGATTTGCCGGTTGTCTCCAAGAAGAAGCAGCGGTGCCCCACCTTCTCAGGCGAGGTAGTCACGGGCATCTTGTCCAAGACCAAGAAGGAAAAATACCGCATCATGTTCGCGCTCTTCGCCGCAGCGGGGTTGCGGTTTGGAGAAGGCTTGGGAATCGGCATCAAGAACATTTCCCCGGACTGCTCCACCATCAAGATCATCGAGAAGGCGTGGAGAGGCGAGAGACAGCGCTTCCTCAAAACCGAAAGCGGTGAAAGGGAAGTGGACCTTCATTCGTCCGTGGCGGCCATGCTGCGGGAGTACATCGGCGAAAGGAAGTCCGGCTTCGGATCGATGTGCAGACTTCCGAAAGCCTGGATGCGTTCATTCGCTTTCTGGAGGACTTCCAGCGCGGAGCCGCGAGTGACGCCAAGCTGAGTGGCATCGAACAGGCCGTACTTGCGCCGCCACTGGTGGATGTTCGACTCCTTAGGAGCTGCGCATATATTGTTTGGCATTTTGCCGTCCTCAGTTGGGGCGAATTGTGTAGTTCAATGCTGGTAGTTCCGAGTGGCGCGATAAAGGAATCGCTTTGGACAGGTCATTGAGCACTGTATGTCGTACTCCCGTTCATTGACAAAGGCCAGTCTTGGTGGTTGTGCTTTCAATGTAGCTCATCATCGTTGCAAGAGAACGGAGCGGATGGCCGGCCCACTCCAGGCTAATAAAACTGAACAATCGATGCTCGACAGGTTCCACTTGCTAGCACCAGGGGGATAGTGGCAGACCGTAACGGTGAGTCCGTGGGCTCGGGCAAAGGTTTGATAGAGGCCGTGAGTGGCGAGACTTTCCACGATCTCGCGCAGCACGCGCAGATACGTTTCGACGCTGAGCGTCACCGTGCCCCGGTTCGCTCGTTCTTAGTGACGCGGGCTTGGTTTGGTGCGTTCCCGCACGCGGCGCAGCGGCGATGGGCGTGGCGAGCGGGCTAAACACGAAAGTACTCTTGCTCGTTTTGTTTCAGAAATACGGGGCCAAAGTGAAGGAGATCGATCCCGTCGCGTCGCACGCCTCTGGGATGGAGAATTTTCCCTGGACTCGGCTAGCTGGCGTGGTTTTCCTCCCGAAGCGCAAATCGAGCGTCGATGTGGCCAAGCTGCATTCCATGTCGCCCGAGCGCGTCCGCGAATATATCCGCGACGGGGATTTTGCCAGCTATTACGAACGGCCGGACGAAGAAATGCTTGCCCTCTGGCGAACCGGTGTCGAGGAAACGCGAAACATTATCGCGAATGACTGGGCATGAATGTGACAGGAGGAACGTCAAATCGGCAAACGTCGTGGACGCCTCTTCATCGGTAATGTTTGTCCTTCCAGTCATCGAGGCGATCAAGCGCTTCCATGTCGGAGATTTCACCGACGAGCACGTTCAGCGCTCCGGTGGCGGTCGATCGGCTGTCGGTCGTCTCCGCCACGGACAGCGCGGTGTGAATGTCGTCAGGCACTTCCATATCCTCGCGCGCTTTGAAGTAGTCTTCTAGAAAGATAATCGCTCCGCGCACCGTCTGGCTGCGGCTGCGGCGCAGTGCTTGGCGGGCCATGTCCAGCGCCTCCGGAAGATCAAACAGGCGACCGGCAATGCCGAGGATCTCGAAAGATTGTCCACGTCTTGCACCGGCAAAAGCGTCGCGTGGCCGCGCGTTGAAACGAAGGCATTCCAGGGCATAATCACGCAACTCGGCAACGATTAATATGGACCGACGGAGGTCCAGGATTAGTGCGTCGGCTGCAGCGAGATCAGGAATTCGTGGCACGCCGGCCTCCTCAAGCACGCTGCATCTCCTCGCTATGCCTTGAATCCGTCCCGGCGCGTGAGAACGCGGCGGAGTTGGCTCTCTGTTGTCTTGGGCCACCGGAGCATCCGCAAATGCTTGTTGGTCGAGTCCCGATGGAAGACTTCAGGGTTGAAGGGGCGGCCCAGCCAGCCCAGCATCGACTCATGTTCCTCATGGCCCGGGTCGCGCAGGATTTTGAGCAGGTCCGCGTAGCCGCACACGCCTCCGCAATCCTCCGGCGGACAGGCGCGTGCGCCATCCAGGCATTCCGCACCCGGCGGCACCGCCGGATCGGCAGGCAGAATCTTTTCGACGGTGATGAAATGATCCCAGGAATCGCCAAAGTCATACTCGTAGACGAGCACGCTCCTCAGCTTGGGCGCAATCTTCTGGAGTGTGGCCTGACGGTCGCCGAAGATCTTCGGGTCGTCCTCAAATTCGTCGAGATCAAAACCC
>Ga0209474_10003020_pt1 | contig 14989 bp, 14 predicted proteins | sample GraSoiAngelo_145_FD_185902 | JGI IMG/M metagenome (GOLD analysis project Ga0209474, IMG submission 185902) | Grasslands soil microbial communities from the Angelo Coastal Reserve, California, USA - 14_1009_05_20cm (SPAdes) (version 2) | ecosystem: Environmental > Terrestrial > Soil > Grasslands...
ACGAAGGTGAGCCAGAAGTGCACCTTGCCCCACCGCTCGCTCATCATCCGGCCGAACATCTTCGGGAACCAGTACGGGATCGCGGCGAACAGGGCGAACAGGCTGCCGCCGAACAGCACGTAGTGCAGGTGCGCGACGATGAAGTAGGTGTCGTGAATGAACATGTCCACCGGCGTAGCGGCCATGTAGATTCCCGAGAGCCCGCCAATCGCGAACATCGCCACGAACGCCACGGCGTTGAGCATCGGCACGTGGAACCGCAGGTTGCCGCGCCACATCGTCCCCATCCAGTTGAACACCTTCACCGCCGACGGCACCGCGATCACCAGCGTGGACACCATGAACGACGAGCCCAGCGTGGGGTTCATCCCGCTCATGAACATGTGGTGGCCCCACACGATCCACCCCAGGAACGCGATCCCAATGATCGCGAACACCATCGAGTGGTAGCCGAAGATCGGCTTGCGCGACCCGTTGGCAACGATGTCGGACACCATGCCCATCGCCGGCAGGATCAGGATGTAGACCTCGGGATGCCCGAAGAACCAGAACAGGTGCTGCCACAACAGGGCCTGACCGCCCGCCACGGGATCGAAGAAGTGGGTGCCGATCGTCTGATCGAACAGCAACAGGATCGCGGCGCCCTGCAGCACCGGCAGCGCCAGCACCGCCAGGATCGCCGTGATGAACAGCGCCCACACCGACAGCGGCATGCGGAACCACGTCATGCCGGGCGCGCGATGGTTGATGATCGTGGTGATGTAGTTCACCGACCCCATCACCGACGACAATCCCAGTATTACGATCGACACGCACCACAGGAGTTCGCCGATCGTGACGCCGGACAGATCGGGCCGGGCCGACAACGGCGCGTAGTTGGTCCACCCGGACCGGATCCCGCCCTCCGGGACGAACAGGCTCGCGAACATGAGGAGGCCGGCCGCGAGGGCCGCCCAGAAGGACGCCATGTTGATGCGCGGGAACGCCATGTCGTGCGTCCCGATCTTCAGCGGGATCAGGAAGTTGGCGTACACGCCGACCAACAGCGGCATGATCGCGAAGAACACCATGAACGTGCCGTGCATCGACACGAGCTGCACGTAGTACTCGGGCAGGATCACCCCGCCGGCCGCCATCGACTCCGGGAGCAGGCCGCCCCCCGGCATCGGCTTCCCCGGGAAGCCCAGCTGCCAGCGCATCTGCATCGCGAGCACGCCGCCCAGCAGCAGGAAGAACAGGCTCACGAACAGGAACTGGATCCCGATGATCTTGTGATCGGTCGAGAAGATGTACTTGCGAATGAAGCTCCGGTCGTCGTGATGCGCGTGTGGGACGCGCGCCGTCGCGGCAACACTGGTCATGGCTTCGCCTCCTCAGCCGCCTGCTTCATCCAGGCGTCGTATTCCTCGGGCGTATGCACGAACACCTGGGCGCGCATGCGGTAGTGGCCCATGCCGCACAGCTCGGCGCAGCCGAGCTCGTACTGGCCCGGAACGGTCGCCTGGAACCACGCCTTGATGTCCATCCCCGGCACGGCGTCCTGCTTCACGCGGAACACCGGCACGAAAAACGAATGAATCACGTCCTCCGACGACAGGTGGACCACGACCGGTCGCCCCACCGGGACGTGCAGTTGGTTGCGGACCGTGAAGTCGTCCGGGGTGCCGAGCTGTCCGTCCGCCCCGGGATAGGTCACCTGCCATTCGAACTGTTTCGCGTGGATCGCGATCGGGTAGGCGTTGGCGGGCACGCTGTTGCGCCCCTTGATCCGGACCCAGTAGTGATTGCTGATCAGGCCGAGCGCCACCATCGTCACCGCCGGAATCGTGGTCCAGATCACCTCGGCACGCGCGTTGCCGTGCGTGTAGAACGCCTTGCGCCCCGGGCGCTGCCGGTACTTGATCACGAACCAGATCAGTCCCGCCTCGACCACCACGAACGCGATCCCGGTGATGATCAGGATCGCCAGAAACAGGCCGTCGATGTCTCCGGCGAAGGTCGAGCCTTTGAGCGGCAGCCACCAATGCATGGAACGCTCCTCAGTCGGTCACTTGCCCGCGAAGGTGAAATCCTGACTCTTGGTCTCGCTCCCGGCCACGGTCACGCTGGCCGTCTGCGTCCCGTACTTCTCGTGCCACGCCTCGACCGTGTACGTCCCCGGGGGCAGCCCCTTGATCGCGAAGCTGCCGTCCGCGCCGCTCACCGCGTAGAACGGGTGCGGCAGGACGCCGAGCCAGGCGTGCATCCAGCCGTGCACGTTGCACTCGAGCGGCACCATCACCTCGGGAGCGGTGAACGTGCGCGTCGAAGTCATGATGTTGGGCTGGCTGATGTTGAAGGGGCGATTCTTCGTGCCCTTCGCCTTGATGTTGTGCAGGATGCCGTCGGAGTTCTTGATGTCGAGCGTTTGGCCCACCAGGATGCCCAGCACGTGCGGATGATAGCGACATCCGTCCTGATCGAGCGTGACGGCTCCGGCGGCCGCGGGGGCCTTGTAGCTCTCCGCCAGCCCGGACTTCACGTAGACGAAGACGTTCGCGAGCGTGCCGTTCGGGTTGACGACGACGGTCTCCTCGGTGGGCGTCGCTTGATACTTCGCCTTGCACTTCGGCTCCTCGCTCATGTCGATCTTGGGGTTCGCCGGCTTGGTCCCCGTAAACTTGATCTTGCCGGCGACCGTCGCGCCCCCCTGCGGCTCGGCCGGACGCTCCCGGGCGCTCGCCATCACGAACAGACCGCTCACCACAGCCAGCAGCACGCGTCTCATTGTCCCTCCATGAGGAAACCGCCCATCAGGCCTGACGCCGTTGGGCCCGCCGCACCACCACTATACCCAAACCAAGCGTGAGGAGCATGGCGACCACCGGCGTCACGAATACCCGCGGCGGCGTGGGTTGGTCGAGGGCGAGAAAGTACCAGGTGCTCACCGCCAGCCGGTTACCGTGCTCTCCGCTGGAACCATCCCAGGCGAACAACGCCACCGGAATCGCCCGGCCGGCCTCAAGCTGAAGTTCGTTTGCGGTATCGGGCGTCGCAAGGGAGCGGGTGAACACGACGCGCCACTCACCGTGGTCGTAACTCGCCTGGACCCGCGGGGCGCCGGGGAGGGAGTCGAACCGCTCCAGGCCCCGCGCCAGCCCGGCCGCCGCGCCCCCGCCTGCCGCGTTCGGGGCGCTCGTCCAACGCCACTGGTACACCGGATCGGTCTCGGCTCCCATCAGGAAGTACGGCCGCTCCATACCTCCGGGAATCCGCCGCGGGAACTGTACCGCCAGCTGGTCGGGGAAGGCGCCGGCTGTGCGGCCGGTACCCGAGTCGTCGCCGCCGGCCACGGTCTCGAGCACCCGCCGCTCGAAGCCGAGCCATGTCGTGTCCGGACTGCGCGTGCGATCGTCCCAGCTGACGCGCAGGGCGAGGGATTTACCGTCGTGCACCGCCTGCACCCACACGCCGGAGACCGCGGGCGCGAACCAGCGGGGCTTGCGGATCACCTGACCGACGAGCGGGAACCAGTACTGGTCCACGCGTGCCCACACGGAGTCGCCCGGCGCGGCGGGCACCGCGCCCGCGAGCCGTGGCGCGTGGATCACGTCGCGCACCTCGGGCGTCCGCGCCGGCGACAGGCTGCGCACGTATTGCGCCAGGCGCCACAGCTGCTCGTCGGTCAGGAACTTCTGGTCGATCAGATCGGAGAACGACGGCATCGGCGTGCCGTCGAGGCCGGTGCGGAGGCGGCGGTAGATGTCGGCGCTCGTCGCGCCGCCCCGGAACCGCCAGCTCTGGTGCAGGTCGGCCGCGAAGATCGGGAATCCCGCGTCGTCCTTGAGCGTTGGTGCCGACGGCCCGTCGCCCCGGCCCTGATCGCCGTGACACTTGCGGCACCCGATCGAGTCGTAAAACTGTCGCCCGGTCTTGAGCGCCTCGGCGTTCGTCCCGCCTCCCGGCTCGCTCCCGAACGTGAGCGCCACGACGTGCTGGCTCGTGTCAGTGAAGAACGACGAGAAGGTCTTCAGGTACGCCAGCACGTCGCGCCGCTCGGCGTCCGAGAGCCGACCCCTCCACGCCGGCATGGCGCTGCCCGGCAGCCCGTCGTCGATGGCGCGCAGCAGATCGGCGTCGGTCGGCAGCTGCCCGCTCGCGGTCGTGCGGATCTTGTAGACCGCGCCGGTGAAGTTGCGGGGGCGGGGCAGCATGTACGCCGCCGCCGGGCCGTCGCCCGCTCCGGTCTCGCCGTGGCAGCCGGCGCACCACTTCACGTAAACCTTCTTCCCCACGGTCGTGTCCTGTGCGACGAGGGAGAGGGGAGAAGGGAGAGGTACACCCCCAGCGGCGACCAGCATCGCCACGCCGATACGCCTGCTGCGCGCCGTCATGGACCTCTCCCTTCTCCCTTCTCCCCAGTCTTCTCCCAGGTCCGTGGGGTCCATCCGGTTTGGTCGTACAGGAACAGAATCACCGACCAGATCTCCCGCTCGGTGAGGAAGTCCTCCCAGCGCGGCATCGCCGAGTTCCACGGCGTGCCCTCGCGCGGCAGGCCGGGCCCCCCCTTCGCGACCCGCCAGAACACGAAGCTTTCGGTGAGCTGGGCGATCGTGCCGTTGTCCTGGAAGTTCGCCGGCAGGGGATTGAACCCCGAAGCGTAGTGCCCCTGGCCGTCCAGATGGTCGCCGTGGCAGGGCAGGCAGTTCTCGTAGTAGATCCGCTTGCCGTCCGCCGTATAGGCGGCGAGGGACTCCGCGTGCTGCCGCAGGGGATTATTCAGTCCCGTCAGCGTGATCGACTGTCCGCGGAACGTGATCTCGCTGGGCGGCGCCGGGTGGATCGAGCGCAAATTGGGCGGCGCGGCCACGGTGGTCCGCACCTGGCCGTACGCGACCAGCCCCACCAGGGCCGGGACCGCGACGAGCAGCCCCGCGCGCACCGGGCGGAGCCGTGGCTCGACCAGCGCGGCGTGGAGCGGCTCCCGAAAGCGGCTCCACCGCTCCTCGTTGTCGCTGACGTAGATCAGGACGCCCACGAGCACCGTAGCCATGTACTGCAGCACGACGCTCTTGGGCACGAGCGCGCTCCCCGGCACGAGCGGCACGAAATACACGATCACTACGTAGGCCGCCCCGAGCAGCGCCACGGCCTGCCAGAACGGGTGGTCGGCGTAGCGGCGCCAGGTCACTTGTGCGCCGCCAGGTATTGCGCCAGCGCTTCGAGCTGCGCCGCGTTCAGCATCGCACCGAACGTCTTGGGCATGATCCCGGCGAGTTTCTCGTAGCCCTTGGCGATCGATGACGCCGGGTCGAGGATCTTCTTGCGGATCGATTCGGCGCTGCGGCGGGCGCCCACGCGGGTCAGGTCCGGCGCGATCACCTGCCCCTGGCCGTCGAGCTTGTGGCACGCGAGGCAGCCTGCGGCCTGGATGATCGCCTTGGGATCGGTACTGCCCCCGGCGAGACCACCTCCACCACCTCCACCGCCTCCACCACCGGTTGTGGAGGTGCTGGAGGTGGTGGAGGTCGCGGGGATGTCCGACGCCGTCACGTCCACCGTGCCCCCCTGCGACTCGAGAAACGCGATCACCGCCCAGACCTGCAGCTGCTTCGTCATCACCGGCATGATCGGCTGGTAACCGGGGACGACGTAGGCGGTGGGGTTGTCGAGCGATTCGAAGAGGTACTGCTTGCAGCTCTTCCCCGGCTCGCGCTTGCCGCAGCGCACGCCGATCTGCCCCGTCCCCTTCTCGTCGGTGAGGAGGTTCGGGGCGCGCGTGCCAAGCCCGTGACAGGTCGTGCAGCCGCCGATCCCGTTGAACACCTTCTCTCCCGCGGCCACCAGCTGCTCGGGGGTCACGTTGGCCCCGAGCGTCAGTGTCTGCGGCACCTCGGACTGGACCTGCGGGATCTCGTTGGCGATCAGGGTATAGAGCGCCAGCGTCCCGAGCACGACCCCGACGATCTTGAGGTTAGTGGCCCACATGTCGAGCCCCTTTCCCCGCTGCCTCGTTCCCCGCGCCGGATGCGACGAACGTCGATTTCTCGGCCAGCCCGCCGATCCAGAACACGAACGCCACCAGGCACAGGAAGATCAGCACGCACAGACTGATCATCTTGGAGGCGTAGCCCAGCGCCGGCGTGGCCGCGTACTTGCTCGTGTCCTGCATCACCTGCCACACGTGCCAGTACTGGCGAATCCCCGAGCGCGCGAACCCCATCAGTCCCATCAGCCACGTGAAGGTCACGGCGAGGATGAACAGGGCGTACTGCGAGCGGGGCGGCATCTTGCCCCAGCGGATGGCTCCGAGCGACTGCGCGCCCCGGGCCATGAGGATATCGATCACCGTGACGCACACGATGCAGGCCAGCACGGCGAGCACCTGATAGACGCTGAAGCCGATCCGGACGATCGCCTCGACGAAATAGCCGCGGATGCCGTAGAACAGCACGATCCCGGCCGCGATCGCGAACATCGCGCCCTGAATGATCGTCCCAGTCCTGGCCCAGGGCACGACCGGCCGCGTGTTGGCGCGGCGGTACAGGAGGAACGACAGGAACGTCGTGAGGATCATCAGGTTCACGGCGGTGTTCTTGGCGCTCATGACGCCGAGCGCGCCGAGCAGGGGGTGGTGCGAGCCGCCCATCGCCGCCAGCTCTTTCGAATCGGCGATCATGGTGTGCGGCGTGCCCCACACGATCGCGCCCAGGACGAGAATGATGAGCAGCCACTTGGTGTACGGCCGGAACCGCTCGGCCCCGGGGATGCGCCCCATGCCGATCCACAGGTAGTAGTTCCCCGTCAGGAACAGCACCGCGATGAGGAACGCCTGAATCACCCACAGCCAGCTCATGAAGCCGCCCATCATGGTGATGCCCATCGACTGGTCGTACTGATAGATCTCGCGTCCCAGCCAATAGCCCGCGAACGGCAGCACGATGAGGGCCGACATGGCAATGAAGTTCCCGACGTAGCCCATCCAGTCGTAGTGGGCGCGCTCTTCGTCGCTCTTGGCCGCGAGGAAGCGATAGCTCGCGTACGCGCCCACGATCGCGCCGCCGAACACGACGTTGGCGATCACCCGGTGCACGTTGATGGGCATCCAGGTCGCGTTGGCGATCGCATGCCACAGCTTGATCGTGGTCGGATCGGTGGTAGGCGTGATGTCGCGCGGCGGTGACATCATGTAGGTGAGCCACGAGTTCGCGATGAACATCACGACCGTGCCCCACACGTTCAGCAGGATGCCGAGGGTCCAGTGCCCGAGCTTGGCCCGGCCCTTCTTCCAGCGATCCCAGCCGTAATAGTAGAGATACAGCGTGAACGACTCGACGAAGAAGAGGGCGGCGTACACCCACATCGAGGGCGCGAAGATCGCCGTCAGGTACGCCCAGAATCGGGGGTACAGCGTCGACAGGCCGAACACCAGCATCGCGCCCCAGATCGCCGTCGCGCTGTACGCCACGAGCAAGAGGCGCGTGAACTCCTTGCTCAGGCGGTCGTAGCGCTCGTCGCCGCCGAAGATGCCGATCGCCTCCGTCACGACGGCGAACATCGGCACACCCAGCACGAACGCCGCGAACATGAGGTGCACCTCGGCCGTGATCCAGACGAACGCCCGCGCGCCGATGACGGGGAAGTCGCCGTAGGCGCGCGTCGAGTCCGCGGCGGCCTGTAACAACAGCAAGGCGCCGTCAGCCATCAGCCGTCGGCCACGAAGAAGGGCCGCTTCTTGGAAAAGTCGATCGGCATGGCGCCGCGGACTTGGGCGAGCAGCTCGGGGGTGATCTCGCTCCGCCCCTGCCGCCGCGCCCAGTCTTCCACCCGCTGCATCACCACTCCCCGGACGAACGACGGGATGCGCGCAACGCGCTCCCGCGCAGCCGGACTCCAGCTCAGGGCCGGTTGGAAGTCCGCTCCGTAGGTCACCTCACGCGCCACCTCGATCAGCGGTGCGCCCGCGCCGGGTTCGTATACGCAGGACGGATCGGCCGCGAGCACGTCCCCGGTGAGCGCGAGCGCCCGCGCCCGGCAGCCGCCGCACAGCGTGCGGTAGTCGCACGCGCCGCACTTGCCTCCCAGGGGGCCGTCCCGCAGCTGCCGCAGCAGCGGCGCCGACCGCCAGATCTCGGCGAAGCTGTGGACGCCCAGGTCGCCCGCCACCTCCGGCATGTAGGGACAGGGCGTCAGCTTGCCATCGGGCGTGATGCGGCAGTACTGGGTGCCGCAGGGGCAGCGGGTTTCGTAGTTCAAGACGGGGGACTCGGGATCCAGCTGGTGGACATGCCGCATGAAGTGCGGCGCGCACTTGGCGCGCACCAGCATCCGGCCGCGGTACTCCCGCTCCCAGCGCGCCAGATCGGCGAGCACCGCCTCGTAGTCCGCCGGCCCCAGGTCCGTGAGCGCCGCCCCGCGTCCGGTGGAGACGAGGAAGTAACAGTTGAAGGAGACGGCGCCCTGGCGGGCCGCCCACTCGACCAGCGCCGCGAGCTCGGCGCGGTTGCCCTTGGTGACCGTGGTCTGGATGATGAAATCGAGCCGCTGCCGGGTGAGGCGCGCCAGCGCGCCTTGCGTGTCCGCGAGCGAGCCGCGGCCGTGCCGGAAGTTGTCGTGATAGGCGGGGCGCAGCGAATCGACGCTCACCGCAAACCCGCGCACGCCCGCGGCTTTGAGCCCCGCGATCCGCTCGTCAGTGAGCAGCGTCCCGTTCGTGCCCACGACTACAGTGGCGCCCTTCTCCGAAGCGTAGCGCGCGATGTGGGTCAGGTCCTCGCGCAACAGCGGCTCCCCGCCCGAGAGGATCAGCATCGGAGCGGGGTTCACCGCGAGCACCTGGTCGACGATGCCGAGGCACGCCGCGGTGTCGAGCTCTCCGGTCGCGGTTTCGCGCGGGCCCGCCGCGATGTAGCAATGGGCGCACTCCAGATTGCAGCGCCGCGTCAGGTTCCACGCCACGACGTGCGGGACGTAGTTCACTGGAGCAGCTTCTCGACCGCCTGCTTCGCTTCGTCGGGCGTCGTGCCTTTGAAATCGACCGGGCACTTACCCACTTTCTCCTCGATGTCTCGGATCGGGCAGCGCGTGATCCCCTGCGCCTTCGCTTCCTCGATGAACGCCCGCATCTCGGGCGTAAGCCCCGTCGTTCCCTCCGCCTCCGCGCGGATCTGCTTCGCGCGCAGCTCGGTGAACATCACCATCATCGTCTCGACGTCGAACTCGTCCGCGGCGATCATCGCCTCCTTGTTGTCGTCCATCACGGGCGTCGTGACGCGCCAGATGCCGTGGCCCCGGGCGAACCGTTCCACGGTGTTGCGGGCCAGCGGCCGGGCGATCAGGGGGACGACCTGGAGGCGGGCCCACGCTTCTTCGGTCCAGACGATGGGGTCGGTGGCGATCCGCGGACGCCGGCTCACGGCTCCCGTGACCGGGCACTTCACCTCCACATCAGGGGTCAGGGCCTGGGGGTCAGAGTCGTGGCCCTGTACTCTCGTCGCCTTCATCTGCTCCTGCGCCTTGACCTCGGCGAGCGCGATCTCCTCCGCCGTGCCGATCCCCATGATGAGCTGCATGTGGGTGGGCAGGAGCTTGCGAATCGCTTCATCGAGCCACTTGTTCGTGACGGTGGCCGCCTGCCCGTGCGACTGCTCGAGCACGTACTCCTCGACCGCGCGGCGCGCGATCCCCTGCGCGAACGGAGGCACCCGCAGAATCCGCACCTCGGCCTCGGGCGCCCAGGGGAGCCCGGCCACACCGTCTTCCTCGATCCAGGGGATGTCCTCGGGGCGGATGCCGACGGTGCCCGCCAGCAACACGTTGCAAGGCGCAAGCCGCAAGAGATTCTCGGCCTGACTGCCGAGCTCGGTGCCTTCGATGCGGTGCGCCCCGTGACGGGCCAGCACCAGCAGCGACGGCTTGATCTCCTCGGCCCATTGCATGATCACCTGGAACGGTTTGCCGATGAGGATCTGCGTCTTGAGCGGGACGTCGGGAAACTCCCGGGCCATCACCTCGGCGCGCTTCAGGTTCGCCTGGCAGAGCTTGAGGAGCCCCTTGTCGATGATGTTGTTGTGCAGCTCCTCCTGCTCCTCGAACTTGAAGACCTTGGAGGCCTGATACGACAGCACGTCCTTGATGTTGTGAAACACGACGTGGTGATACTCCACGTCGAACGCGCTGCACACGAACAGCGATCCGCCGAACGCCTGCGCCAGCTCGAGGGCCACGCGCATCGCCTTGTAGCCGTACGACGAGCCGTCCACACACACCAGGAAGCGGCCGTCCGCGAAGGGGCGGTCGTCGCGCACGATGAGCACGTCCTTCTCGACCCCCCGCAGCACGCGGGCGACCACCCCGCCGAGCTGCGAGAACGGCTGCCGGCCCAGGCCGTGCGCGCCGAGGGTGAGGAGGTCGTAGCGGCGTCCGGAGGAGCCGACCAGCCGGGCCGCGGCGTCTTCGTCTTCGGCGACGAGCCGGCCGTTCTCGCCGACCCGCACGTCGCTGCGCACGCGCTCTCCGCCGTCGTACCCCGCGGCCCGGTTGGGATCGAACCCGATCAACCCCGGTAACCGGCCCGCGCCCCGATTCACCTCGTTCACCATTTCTTCGTAGTTGATGCCCTCCAGCAGCTGGCGCGTGAGCGGGACGCCCGCCGCCTCGCAGCGCTTCCCGAGCTGATCGAGAAAGCTGTCAGCTATCAGCTGAAGGCCTTTTTCAATCAGCTTGTCGTGGATCTTGCGCTGCTTCTTGATCTCTTCCGGAGTCTGGAACTGGGCGGGAAGGCCGGTTTCGAGCTGGCGAAACCGGACATCGTGGAGCCGGGCGGCGTACACGTGATTGCCGGTGATGCGACCGCCGGTCTTGCGGCACAGCTCGATCGCCCGGTCGACCGCCCAATCCGAATGCGGGGAGTTGTCGACGGGGACGAAGATCTCGCGGTACACCGGCACCTCCCTCGCTGGCACGGGGCGGGGCGAGTATGCGACCCGCTCCCGGGACTGTCAAGCCGGGCGAGGGACGATTTGTTTGCCCGTTTCGTCGTACACGCTGATCGCATCCACCGGGCAGGCCTCGCACGCGCGCAACAGGCGCTCGCACTCCACGGATTCGGGATCGAGAAACATCGCCACGGCCGCGTCGTCCAGTTTGAAACCCTCGGGAGCCTCCTTCACGCAGTCCCCGAACCCTACGCACTGATCCCGGTCGATCACCACCCTCAGGCCATGGACCCGTCGCTCGTCGAAGCCGTTCACATCCCCTCGAGGCCGAGCTCGTTGCGCGCCGTGTCCATCACGGCCGGGGTGATCTCGGCGATGCCCCGGTCTTTCGCGTAGTCGGCGTAGATCCGCTTCACCATCCCGCGCACGAACCCCGGGACCCGTGCCAAGCGCGCTTGAGCCTCCACTGACCAGATGAGCCCTCTCCCTTCTCCCTTCTCCCTACTTTCCTCGAAGGCGTCGTCCCTCCCCGTCGTCACCATCCCGCGCACCATTTCGAGCGGTTGGGGCGGCAGCGTCGCGCCTCCGATCTTCACGCCGAGCGACGCAACCAGCTGGGTTTCCATCGGGTTCGTGAGCAGCGCGACCACGCGGCCGCACTGGGGGCAGCGAAACGCGGCGGCGAGCGTCCCGTCGCCGGGAAGCTGGCGCTCTTCGAATGCCATTTGGCGGTCGCACTCGACGCACAGGAACTTCATGTGATTGCGGATTGCGGATTGCGGATTGCGGAATCCCTCATCGCCAACTCTCGACTTTGGGAACGAGGGCATCCCAGACGTCGTCGGTCGGATGGAACGGGACGCGCGCCAATACGGGGATCCCGAACTCCCGAGCCAGTGCGTCGCCGGCGTCCCCCGCGAACGGCCCGCCCGCCATGTTCTCGATGACTCCGAGGCACGGCGCGCCGCGCTCGCGCGCCGCGTGCAGGGCGCGGCGCACGGCATCCTCCGACTGCGGGGTCGGAATGGTGACGGCGACCACGGGTGGCGGCTCGGGCAGGAGCTCGGCGAGCTCGGCGAAGCGCTGCATGCCGGGCGGGAGATCGACGAGCAGCACATCCAACCGGCCCCACGCGACGTCCGCGAGAAACTCGCGCAACGCCGCCGCCTCGAGCGTGCCGCGCCACACGAAGCTCTCCGCCTCGGGGCCGCGGAACGCGAGCGGCCGGCCGTCCTCGAGCAGCAGCGCCATCGAGAAGCAGCGGACGCCTTCGGGGCTCACCGCAGGGTCGATTATCCCGTCGTGTAACGTGCAACGGGCAGCGGGGAGGCGGAGCAGTTGGGGGGCGGTCGGGCCGTTCAGGTCTGCGTCGAGCACGCCCACCGCCCGTCCGGCCCGGGCCAGGGCACGGGCCAGCTGCGCGGTCACGAAGCTCTTGCCCACTCCCCCTTTGCCGCTCATCACCGCCACGACCCGGGCGACCGTCGCCAGCCGCTCGGCTACGCGGCGCCGCTGGGCCCCGATCTGGCCGGGCAAGCCGGACCGGTCGGGCTCCGTCAGATCGTGGTAGGTGCGGATGTTGAGGGGCATGAGCGAAAGATGACCGACGTCTGACGTTTGCGCGAGTGAACTCGCGACCGCAGGGAGCCGCTTCAGCGGCAGGGCCGAGCCGCGGCTTGAGCCGCGGCCAGGAGAGGGGCTAGCTTTGGTCTGGTATGATCGATGACCTGAAGCAGCGCCTGCAGGCCGAGGTCGAGCGCCTGAACCACGAGATCAACTTCGTGCTTCCGAAGGAGATCGAGAAGGCGCGCGCCCACGGCGACCTGCGGGAGAACTCGGAATACAAGGCGGCGCTCGAGCGCCAGCAGTTCGCTCAGGCGCGCGCGTCGCACCTGCGCCTGCGGCTTTCCAAGCTCTCGAGCGTGAAGGAAGAGGACATCCCTCGCGACCGCGTGGGGTTCGGCTCGCGGGTCACGGTGCAGGATGTAGACACGAAGAAGCGCGAGACGTACGCCCTCACGCTCGGCGAGTTCATCGAGGGCGACGACAACCCCGCGGAGGCGCCCGTCTCCATGGCCTCACCGCTCGGCAAGGCCCTGCTCGGCGGCCAGGTCGGGCAGACGGTGGCGATCACGCTGCCCCTCGGGAAACGCCGCCTCAAGATCGTCGAGCTCGCGACGGTGCACGACCTCGCGGAACGGAAAACCTAGAGCAGCCGGTGGAACACCAGCGGGCCGCGCGGCTCGGCCGAGCCGGCCCGCTGCTCGATAGTCATCGCGGCGCCCATCACCTGCGCATCGCCGGCCGGCATCTCGAGCGCCATGACCATGGGACGGTCCTGGTCCATCGGCATGATGGCCGCGGTCCGCATCCCCTTGTCCGTGATGAACCACAGCTGATACGCCTGGTCGGGCTCGTTCGGCGCGAGCCCGTCGCAGCGCACCAGCCAGCGATGGCGCGCCTCGTCGGCGAAGATCGTGACCGCGCCGAGCCGGCCACCGGTCGACACCGGCACCTGCACGAGCCGTGTCGCCGTCCCGTGAAGGAAGCTGTTGACGGTATCCTCGAGCGCTGCCAATCGCGTCGCCAGGGTATCCCGCTCCGCGCTCAAGCCACGGATCGTACGCGAGGCCCAGTAGGCGCCACCGCCCCCGGCGAGAACGACGAGGAGCGCTGCCGCCGCGAGCGCCCACATCCAACGCCGCCGCTCGAGCGCGCGCGCCAGCACCCGCGCCTTCAGCTCGGGGGGCGGGCTCCTGGGAGACGCTGCCATGCCCAGCCAGTCTGTCATGCCAACCAATCCTTTAAATGATCGAGTGTCGCGCCCAGCTTCTGGTGCGCGATCCGCAGCCGCGTCTTCACGGTGCCGAGCGGCTGGTCGAGCCGCCGCGCGATCTCGCTGTGCGTCAACCCTTCGAAATACGCCAGCAGCACGACCCGCCGCTGCTCCTCGGGCAGCGCTGCGAGCGCCGCGTGCACCTCGCGGTGCAATGGCCACCCGGGCACCGACGATTCGTCCGGGCCTGTAGGCGCATTGGCGTCCTGCCCCGCGGCGTGCGCTTGCTCCCACCGCTCGGCCTTGCGCCACCAGCGCCGGCGCCGCCGCAGCGCATCCAACGCGCGGTTGCGAGCGATGGCGAGAATCCACGGCACGAGCGGGCCGCGTCCTGCATCGTGCCTGTGGACGTGACGCCACACCTGCGCGAACACGTCACTCACCACCTCCTCCGCCTCAGCCTCATCGTGCAGAATGCGGCAGGCGAGGCCGAGCACCCACGGTGCCAGCACGTCGTACATCTCGCCCAACGCCCGCTCGTCCCGCGCCTTCAAGCGCCGAACCAGCGTTCGCTGCTCCTCTTGACTAAGACGTTTTGGCTGGGTCACTTAGATTTCTCGTTAGATTTGCATAGTAGCATCGTGCGGGGGTCAGTCCAGTCCCACGTCCCGAAGCCCCGAGGCGTCTGCAATGCCCGCTACCCGGTTTGCCGTTGCCGCCATCTGTACGCTGCTCTCGTTCGGTGCTGCCGCGGGGGCGGCCGCGCAGGACCACGATCCGGACGCGAAGATCGCCGGTGGCGGCACGCTCCCCACAGGCTGGCACGCCAGGACCGACAAGAACCGGCCGCTCGCCGACGCGAAGATCCAAACGATGGGAACCGGCCTGCACGCGACGCTCGGACCCGCGGTCATCTTGTGGCGGGACCGGGACGTGGGTGCAGGCAACTATCGCGTCGTCGCGACGTTCACGCAGACCGTGAATCCGCGTCACCCGGAGGGATACGGTTTGTTCGTCGGGGGCAGTCACCTCGCCGACGCGCAGAACCGCTACACCTACTTCCTGGTGCGGGGAGACGGCAAGTTCCTGGTGAAACGGCGCGTCGCGGGTGACTCGACCGTCGCGGTGACGCCCACCTGGACCGACAACGACGCGGTCGTGAAGGCCGACTCGGCCGGCAAGGCCGTGAACGAGCTGAGCATCACGGTGCGCGGTGGGAAAGTCAGCTTCCAGGTAAACGGCAAGGAAGCCTACTCCGCCGACGCCTCCGGACTCGACACCAAGGGTATTGCGGGCT
>Ga0209474_10003021_pt1 | contig 14989 bp, 8 predicted proteins | sample GraSoiAngelo_145_FD_185902 | JGI IMG/M metagenome (GOLD analysis project Ga0209474, IMG submission 185902) | Grasslands soil microbial communities from the Angelo Coastal Reserve, California, USA - 14_1009_05_20cm (SPAdes) (version 2) | ecosystem: Environmental > Terrestrial > Soil > Grasslands ...
CTTCTCGCAGTAAGCGTCTTTGCCCGCTTCCGCGGTCAGTTTCAGAATCGGTGAATGTGAATGTTCGGGCGTGGAAATCATCACCCCATCCAAGTCTCTAAGCGCCAGCAACTCCTGCGGATGCTTAAACGCGCGCGGGGCCTTGCCATAGTATTTCTGATTGTTGGCCACGGCTCGCTCGAGGTTGTGAGTCCACACATCGCATACCGCAGAGACCTCAGCGTTTTTCTTGTCTTTGAGAAAGGCAACAATCCCATCGAGTTCCGTGCCACGGTTGCCCACGCCGATGTGGCCCAGTGAAATCCGGTCATTTGCTCCGATAATCCGCGCGTAGGAGAGCGCCGCGCTATTTATGGCTGCGCTTCCGGCGGCTACGGCCGCGCTCTTCTGTAGAAAAGCTCTTCGGTTCAATTTGCTGTCGGAACTGTTCATGGCTATTTCTCCCTGCCCTGAATTATAAGCCCTTGCGCGAGTCGCGCCCCTTGGCCCGTGGGCTGCCTGGGAGTCACCAGATTAGCTTCAGGGCAAACTGGAGCTGGCGGTTGCTCGCGGCCGTGCTGCTGATGGTATTGAACCCACCGAAGGATGGTGAACCAGTCGGGAACCTGTTGCTGGCTAAAGTGGGCCACGAGTCGAGAAACGGGTTGGGCATGGAAAAGATGGGATGATTTAGGAAATTGAAGGCCTCGAAGCGGAACTGAAGTTTCAGGCGCTCGCTCAACGTCGTGGTCTTCATGGAAGAGAAGTCGAAGCTGACGTACCTAGGACCGCGGAGAATGCTGCGGCCAGCGTTGCCGAAGACCTCCTGAGGCGACGCGATTGCGACAGCAGAGAGATTCCACCAATTCATGGTTTGCTTAGGACCGTTGTTAGGATTCCCCAGGAGGTCGCAGTTGTCTTGTTCAAAGGCAACTTTGTTGACGGCGTCGTCTATGCTGGCATCCAAGCAGGAGGCCGGGAAACCGCTTCGCACTGCGCTGACGCCCCCAATCTGCCACCCGCCAAGAACTTTCTCGACGGGACCTGACCATGCGGAACCCCAATGCCGGCCTTTGCCAAAGGGAAGCTCGTAGAGAGCGCTGTTGACCCAGTTAAATTTCGCGTCGAATACCGAAGGCCCGTAATCGAGCCGCAGGTCATAAATGTGCGGGGTCGCCTGACCATTGCCACCATCGCGCGTGGAAGAGGCCGTGTCCATAGTCTTGGACCACGTGAAGGAACTCAGGTAGGAAAGGCCTGCAGAGAAGCGCTTCTCCACCTTCGCCTGCAAGGAATTATAGTTGGCCGAAGTAGCGCTTTCGAAAAGGTTAAAGAACGAAGCCAGCGAACTGTACTTTGGCGCCAGATACGTAACTGGCTGCAAGACTTTGTCGCCTTGCATGGCGGGGAACTGCTGGTTTTGGTCGGTAAGGTGAGGTAAGTGTGTAGAAGCCGAACCCACATAGGCGATTTCGAAGATGAGATTGCTTTTAAGTTCCTGTTGAATCCCCAAGCTCCATTGCTGGACCCGCGGGGTCTTGAGGTGCGGCTCGACAACGAACATGGAGGGCTGAATCTTAAGCTGTGAAGTGTTCGCGAACACTTGGTCGACAATCGTAAGTTGACTGCCTTTGCGGATCAGCTTGGCGGAGCGAGGCGCATTTCGAGCAAAATCGAACCAGGGATCCGCATTCATGGGCGAATAGAAGATTCCGGCACCGCCACGGATGACGGTTTTGCTGTGTCCGAAGCCAGGAGTCCAGGCGAAACCGAACCGCGGAGAGACGTTAGACTTATCAGTAAAGACGAGATTGTGCCCGAGTCTGTTATCCCTTACAAAAGCAAGGTACGTAGGCGATGCTGGGTCAGAGTCCAACTGCACGCTTGGATCCCAGCCCTGGTAGGGATCTCCTGAACCAGGACGGACCACTACAGGAATTGCACCGCTGAGATCCACATTGACCATGGAATCCCTAAGATCATGCCAATAGGGCGCAACATCGTAACGCAAGCCAAAGTTCAGCGTCAGGTTCCGCCGAAATTTGAAATCATCTTGAACATAATAGGCTTGTATCCAGCGAAAGAGGTGGACGTGAGAGTCGCCCGTAGCGACTTCAGAATCGTTGCTGATGCCCAGAAGCATACTAGCCAGCGAAAGCCCGTCGCACGGCGGAGGTGAGTTTGGATCCGGGCAGGACGCTGCCGTGATCGCCTGCGTAGCCGAGGCAGGATTCTGAAATGACGCTCGCGCGAGATTGTGGGAGAGCAGATTGAGGTTCTCATGTCGAAAATCCCCGCCAGCTTTGATGACGTGACGTCCTTTGATTAGCGACCAATCATCGCCGTACTCGTAAGTTGCCTGAATTTTCCGTAGAGGGTGGCCGAAGGAATCCTCGCCAAGGTTTTCAAATTTGTCACCGCCCCCGCTGAAGCTCGGAGTTCCGAAGTCAACAGGATCGCCCGACGCCCCGGGTATGTTCAATTGCTGCACCACGTTGGTCTTCCCCGCCAGCGGACCAACGCGGCTGCCGAACGCGCGAACATAGTTAACCTTGGCCTCGTTGACCATGTTGGAGCGAATCGTCCAAGAATGATGCAGACCGAAGGTTGCGGTTTTGACTGCCTCCGTTAGATCGCGTACCGGCATGAGGTCATTGTTAATTACGTCTTCGCGCCCCCAGGAGTACCGTCCCCAGAGGTTCATGTTGGGCTTGAGAACGTAATCGAGGCGTCCGGCCACCTGATCACGATTCGTGGGAACGCCAGCGACAGCAGAGAAGTTGTCACGCAGACCAGGCCGGTTGGGCGCGGGTACGTACGAGGACGCGAGGAAAGCCGCGGTTGCCGCGTTCCAACACTGCTGAGGAATCGTCATGGGTTTGGTACCAGGAAAGGCTGTATCAAAAGTGACGTCGGTGTTGGGATTCGGATTGAAGCAGCCGGCCGCAATAGTATTCCCAGACAGGAACTTAGGTGAGCCGTCGGGATTAGTGCTATGCGGCATGAAAATGGGAACGCCATAGTCAGAGAAGTCCCCATTCTTCACATTAGGCATAGGCACGGTAATAAGGCCGGAGAAGTTGGTGCGGTCGCGCAAAGCTTCGTAGGCGCCAAAGTAAAAGAGCTTATTGGCCACAATTTTCCCCCCGGCAGTGGCACCGAATTGATTGCGTTTAAAAGGGGGTTTAGGCGCGCCTTCGCCGAGGTTGACGTTGTCGAAATAATCTCTAGCATCGAAGAGGTCGTTGCGCAAGAAATCGTACGCGGTTCCATGAAATTCGTTGGTGCCTCCCTTGGTGACAGCGTTGATCTGAACGGCGCCGCGGCCGTACTCGGCGGTGTAGGAATTCGTTTGCACCTTGAACTCCTGAATTTCGTCGACAGAGGGAATAGCGGCGACGGTATTGAAGTCGGGAGAAGTATTCACAGCGCCATCTAATAAGAAGTTTGTGTCCTGAGCGCGGGCGCCACCGACGGAGTACTGGTCGGTTACGCGGCGGCCGACGTCGCGGACTTCTTGAAATGAGGTGTTGCTATCTTTTGTAAAGGTAACCCCCGGACCAAGCGTGGCTAAATCCAGGAAGCTGCGACCATTCAGGGGCAAGTCCACAACCCGCTTGTTATCGATCACTTGCCCCACTGTGCTTGATTCTGTCGAAAGTAACGGCGCTTCGGCTGTAGCCATGACCGTTTCTGTTGCCTCCCCGATCACAAGCGTCACGTCCACGCGCGCTTTCTGGTCTACCTGCAGTTCAAAGGCGGGAACAGTGGACGTCCGGAAGCTTGCATGCTTTACCGTGACGGTATAGTGGCCGGGCTCCAGGGCGGGAAGCGTGTAATCCCCGGAAGCGTTCGTGCGAGTCACGAAATGCGTGTTGCGCTCGACGTTCGTTACTGTGACTTCCGCGTCGGGAACGACGGCACCCGACGAATCCAGAACAATGCCTGTGATGCTGCCCGTTCCAATCTGCGCAAAGCTGCTGGCTCCCGTAAGAACGAGCACCACAACGCAGACGAGGACGCTGAAAAAGGTTCCATAGCCGACGGCCTTCTTGTCCTGATGCATGGTTCACCTCTCTGCTGGATCGGAAAGCTAAAGCTTGAGAAAAATTCGCCGCTGATACAGCCAGTAGCACAGATACCACATCACCAGCAGGACCGTGGTTGCTTGCGCGACAGGCGCCAGCGCTCCAATAAAGCTGTAATGGAATGTGAACACCCCAACGGCACGGTCCAGCCATCGGTGCAAGACTTCACTTACGAAATAAATAAAAATGGAATTCATCCCGACGACGAGAAGCGGAAAACTCCATTTGCGGTATCCCAGTACCTCGATAATCAAGTAAAACCCGATCAGCATAAGCAGCACCCAGCCCAGGCTGTACAAAATAAAACTTGCTGTGCAAAGCTGCTTGATGAAAGGGATCCACGGCCGCAGCGCGAACGCTGCCACAAAGCACGAGACCATTCCGGCCGCCAGCTTTTTCAAATTGTCCACGTGCGCTTTGGATTGCATCAACAAGCGCCCCACCCAGGCGCCGCTTAATGTCCAAACGGTGCTCGGAATGAAGTTCAACGTGGAATAAGCCGGGTCATAGTCATAGTGGAAAATCGCGCGGTCCACTACGAGACCAATGTGATTCCGGTGGGAAAATGGGCCGTCAGGACCGGGAAATGCTAAGAACAGCGCCGTCCATCCAGCGAGTAGGGCAATCGCCGCAACTGCCTGATACGGCCACCTCAATCTCAGAAGGAAATATGTGATGGCATAAGTGAACGCGATTTGGGACAGCACGTTGATGAGCTGCGGTTTAATAGCGCTTCCCCCCACCCAGATAATGATTTGACTCAGGATGATCAGGCGCAGCGACCGCGTCAGGACGTGACGAAGGTTATTGCGTTCGGTCGCTCCAAGCTCTTTGCGCCTCGCGAGCGCGAACGGCATGGCCAGGCCCACCATAAACATAAAGGCTGGCTGAATCATGTCCCAGAAAACGCCGCCTTCCCAAGGCACGTGGTCAAACCAACGCGCAATTCCGCCCCACTGTGGATCGCCCTGCAATGCGGAAAAACCAAAACCCTCGGAAGCGAGGACCAACATGATGAAGCCGCGGTAGGCATCGAGAGACGTATAGCGCTTCGGTTCCGCCCCGGCTTCGGGAGGCCCGAGCTTCACCGCTACTGACCCGGTATAGGGCTCCTGGGTTGCGGTTGCCAACTTGCCTCCCTAGGGAACCTCGAGTCATCCGCCGCTAACAGCCTGCAGGTGGACTCCGTAACCGTGCAGGCCGCCTTGTGGCGCGAGTGTACCACTTTTTTGAAGCGGCCGATCTAAGGACTGAGCTGCCTACGCTAAATCCGGCGGACCAGCCCTTCTTCCGTCGCCCGCGTGTTGCGGACGAGAAGCAGGACGAGAATCATGGCGACGAAGGGAACCATGCCAGCAACAATCACGATAGGGTCAAAAGAATGCGCGGCTGCCCCCTGGCGCGCATCGGAAAAGTGGCCGATCAGGAGGAATGCGATGATTGTGCCGATCCCCGCACCCGTTCCGCTCATACCGCTCACGGAAGCAACGGATTCGCTCTTGAAGAGATCGGAAGGCAAAACATTGGCAATGGTCGAGAATGAAGCGTAGGAGAACGTGGCGAGGGCAAAGAACGCAGTGATTGCCCACAACTTGAAGGTGAATACGGTCGGGATAAGCAACAACACACCAAAGCCGCCAAAAACGACCATCGCTTTTCGAGCCGCACCAAGGGACCAGCCGCGCTTGATTAGATAGTCGGAAGTGATCCCGCCGAAAAAATTGCCCAAGTCACTGGCGATAAAAGGAATTCCTATCGCGAATTTGCCGCTCTGCAGGTTGAAGCCCTTTGCTACCAGATAGATCGGAAACCAATCGGTGACAAAGAACCATACGGGGTCGGTCAGACCCTTGGCGACAATCGTTCCCCAAGTCTGAGGCAACTTTAGCAGGCTAGCCCAAGGTGTCCGCGGCTTGTCTTTTTCGGTATGGAGGTCCCTTGTTTCCGCAAGAATCATTTGGCGCTCGGGTTCGCTGATGCGTGGGTGCTCTTGCGGAGGGCGATAGGAGCGCCGCCAAGCCAAGAGCCAGAGGAAACCGAGAATCCCAGGAATAACGAACGCAGGGCCGCGCCCCCATTTTAGGTAGATGGGCAAGACAAGGTAGGGAGCAATGGCACCGCCGATGGAGGAACCGCTGTCGAACAGAGCGGTGGCCAGACCTCGCTCACGCTTAGGAAACCATTCCGATACAGCTTTCGTGGCGCCCGGCCAGTTTCCCGATTCTCCGGCGCCCAGAAAGAAGCGGAACGCCCCGAAACCGTAAAAGCCCCTGGCCAGCGGAGTGAGAATTGACACTAATGAATACCACAGCACTGTCAGGCTCAACCCGCGTCTGGTACCAACGCGGTCCATGAGCCTTCCGCAAAGGGTCTGGCCGATGGTGTAGGCAGCGCGGAATCCGATCCAAAGGGCGGCGTAATCTGTGTTGGTCCAGTGGTAGTCCTGTTTGAGAAATGGTCCCAGAACGGAAAACGTCTGTCGGTCAATATAATTAATGACAGTCGAGGCAAAGAGCAGCCCGCAAATCCACCAACGCAGGTAGGGAATGGAGCGGCCACGGGTCGGGCTGTTTTGACCGGTGATGTCCATTAGACGTAGTCTATGCTACGCTTCCCTTGCTTTTGGGACTGAGTAAGGCAGCGGAAAATTTGTCGAGAAAAACAGTCGTGTTCGTGTGGGAGCGCAGGATGGATGCGGGCGCAAGGGGGCTGATTTCGCCTTCAAAGCAGGATTTTACGGCTTGGGCTTTTCGCGCATCCGGCACGATGCAAAGGATCTCCTTCGCTTTCAAAATCTGGCGCACCGACATGGAAATCGCGCGCTTGGGCACGTCCGCAATCGAGTTGAACCAGCCTTCTCCCACTTGTTGACGCCTGCAAGCTTCGTCCAGGTCCACGATGAGGTAGGGTTCTTCGGTTTGAAAATCCGCCGGCGGGTCATTGAAGGCAAGATGGCCATTTTCGCCGATTCCGACAAAAGCGACGTCAATCAGAGAAGCCGTCAATTCCGCGGAGACCTTGCGAACGATTGACGGAACATCTCCCTCGCCGTCGAGAAAGTGGTATTTGGTGATTCCGGTTTTGTTGATCAGACGTTCGCGGAGATACTTGCGAAAGCTGGCGGGATGCGCAACCGGCAGCCCGATGTATTCGTCCAGATGAAACATTTCCACGCGCCGCCAATCGATTTTCGGCATGGCGGTTAGAGCGTCGAGGAATTCGAATTGCGAGGCGCCCGTCGCGGCAATGATGCGTGCCCCACCGCGATCCTCGATCGCATTGCGGAGAGAAACTGCTGCCTGCTCAGCCGCAGCGCGGCCCAGTGAAATCTTATCGTCGTAAATCTTAATGACCATCGGAGAGCCTCAGCATCTTCGACAATGTTCCGCCCATGATCATCTTGCGCGTGTGTTCGGGAACCGCACAGGCTTCGAAGAGCGCGTGATATTGCTTCACGACCTGCTCGATTCCGTCCAAACCGTTGTCCGATCCAAAAACAATTTTAACGAATGCGCTCGTGTCGCTATCCGGAGTCTTTACTTTCCACTCCGGGCTTTGCCATTCCGTGCTCGACCACCAGAAGATTTTCAGAAAGTCCGCCAAGCGTCCTTGCATCTTCGTGAGTGTGGAACCACTCAAGTCCCAGAATACGTTCGGATTCCAGCGCGCAATTTCCGCAGCCCATTCGTACTCGGGATTGCCGCAATGCGCGCCAAGCACGGTGATCTTGGGAAACCGCCGGGCAATCTCTTCCAGGTAAATGGGCCGCATTCGCCCGGAAGCGACGTCTTCCGGTTCGTCAAAACTCCTTCGCAGCACAATGCCGGTGTGAAAAAGAACGATCCAGCCGTAGCGGTTCGCCAGCTCGTACACAGGGAGATAGGACGGATCGTTGTAAGGCTTTTTCACGAATTCAAGCTCACCAAGGCCGCGGTAGCCCATCGCATGAAGTTCCTCGACCTGCTTGACCACGTCCGGCGCGTCGAGGTCCACAAAGCCAAACGGAATGATTTGGGTAGGATACTGCTTCGCCGCGTCGAGGACGACTTTTCTATTTGCAAAAGGCGTGAGCACACATGCCGTGAGATTCAGCTTCTCCGATACTCTCAGGAAGTCGTTGATGAAATTGGGGTTTTTCTCGTCGAAGTGCACGTGCATGTCCACGATGCGGCCGGATGCGGCGGGAGAATCGGACGTCGCACTGTCTGAAGGACGCGCGTCGTGGAGGCTTCCATGAATCAGCCCGGACCAGCCCGGGAGCGCAGCCGCAGCTGCGCCTGCGTTGCTGAGGAACTTCCTTCGCGAAAAATTATTGCTCATGAGACTCCTCCCTTTCCGGGGCTGGCTGAAGTTTGCAAAAAAGATTCGCGGTGGCTGCGGTCGCGGAAGGCTTCGGTGCCACCTGCACGCGTGGTGGAGAGCGCCGCGACAGCATTGCCGTATTCCAGGCACTCCTCCAAATTGCAGCGGAGAATGAACTTATGGAGGAAGCCAGCGTTGAAGCTGTCGCCAGCTCCAACGGTATCCACGGGTTGAACCGGCAAAGAAGGCGCATGGAATTGATTTTTGCCGCGTTTTGCGAGGACGCCTTTGGGGCCACACTTGATGACAACAATGGGAACGAGCCGCGATAGCTCCTCAAGCGCGTCCTGAACATTATTTGTGCCAGTCAGCTTGCAAGCTTCCCGTTCGTTGGGAAGGAAGATGTCCACACTTTTCAGCGCGGACTTTACGTCGTCGGCCCAAAGGTCTTCCGGGTCATCGTTAGTGTCGAAGGACGTGGTGAGGCCCGACTGTTTCATCTGTGAAAAAAGTTCGGGGGTCCTTGGGCGGAGTCCGCGAAGAAGAAAAAAAGAAGAAAGATGAAAATGAGAGGCGCTGCGGAGATAGTTCAGATCCAGGTGGGCGAATTGCACGTTTAATGTGGTGCCCAGATAGGTGAGAATCTGGCGTTGCTTGCCAACGGGAAGAATCACGGTGACGCCGGTCGTTTTGCCTGAGAGAACCTTGACTCCAGAAACATCCACGCCGCTTTCTTGCAGACGGTCCAAACAGAATTTGCCCAGAGGATCACCACCGATGCAGGAAGTGAAACCAACGCGGCTGCCCAGAAGCGAAATGTTGTGAGCGAAGATGGCCGAAGAACTGCCGAGGGTTATCGCAAAATCTTCGGCTAAGTGTTCGCGTTCGGGTTCGAGCGTTGGAGGGAGACCATACAAAATCAAATCGGCATTCAGCTCGCCGACAACGCTGATGTCAAAGCGCTTCACCGCGCGGACTCCTTTTTCAGGACGGGCTCGACGCGAACAGTTGGCTCGAAGCGCAAAACGTCTTCCTGTTTAATGCGGGCCGGAAGTGGCGCAAGGCAATTCGCCGCTCCGCAAGCAACTGCAAGGGCGAGGCTGCGCTCGAAGGAGAGACCCGATGCAGTTGCGAACGCGAAACCGGCGAGAGCTGAGTCGCCACAGCCAACTGTGGACTTGGCGCGCAGCGGAGCGGTCCAGGCATGGACTGCAGGTTTATCGCGCTGCTGAATTGCGACGATTCCGCGGTCGCCCAGACTAATGGCTACGGATTTCGCGCCGCGCTCCAGTAGGTTGCGGAGCGCCTGCTCAGCGGAGACGACGTCGTTCACAAGAACCCCAGTGACGCTTTGCGCTTCTTCGCGATTGATTTTGACGAAGCCGGGGCCGGCGCCAAGCGCCTCGGCCAAAGGTGTGCCGCTGGTGTCAAGGAACGCAAGGCAGCCGGAGGATTGGGCCAATTTCAAAAGCATGGCAGACGCTTTCGCGGAAACGCCCGGAGGCTGGCTCCCGGAGATTAGCACGATTTTCTTGCCCGCAATGCGTCGAAACTCTTCCTCGCAAGTTTTTTGAAATTCGCACCACTCGGATTCCGCAATGGTTCCTCCGGGCTCGAGGATTTCGGTCACTCCTCCGCGAGTGTGCATGATTTCGAGGTTGACCCGGGTGTCCTGGGCGGTTGGCACAGAGGCTGCTTCGATTTTTAAACGGCGAAGCCCCTCCATCAATTCGTTTCCCGTTGCGCCGCCGGCAAAACCGATCCACTTCGGGTTTGCCCCCAAAGCATGGAGCGCCATGGCCACATGCGCGGCCTTGCCTCCCGGCGTCCGATGGACTTCGGAGGCGCGGTTGACACGTCCAACCTGGAACTCGTCCAGCACAAGCCGTGTGTCAATAGCAGGATTCAAGCTCACACAGAAGAAAGCGGCGTCTTGGCCGCGCGAGTCTGCTTCAGGCTTATTCATCGGCGGGATACTTTTCCGACCAAGGCGTGGCGTGGCGGAGGCTCGCGTTGACGGCGCGGATGTTCGCGACGCCGTCGGTCTCCAACCATTTTTGAAGCGCCTCCGCTCCGCCACGGACAAAGACGCCTACGCCGTCCTTCCAGGTGGCGCGTCCACAAAGAGCGCCGCAAAAGTGCACGCCAGCTTCGGAGGCAAGCTCGAGAGCTTCGTTGAACGCTGGATTGCTGACGCCCGCGGAGAGAAACAGGAAGGGCTTCGTGGCCGCTTCGGCGGCGCGGCGAAGAAGATCGAGAGCATCCTTGCGGCTGTGGACGAACGTTCCGTCAGAAGCCGAAGAACCTTGAACATAAGCCATGGTTACGGGGACTCCAACTTTTAAAACATCCACGCAATAGCGGGGCTGCGAAAATTCTTTCATGGCGCTTGTCAGGATATCAGGCTTGCAATGCGCAAATTCGGGGCTTTGCTCATCCACACCGGTCTGGTAAGGAACGATTTCAAGAAAAAATGGGACGTCCAAACCGGTGCATTCCCAACCAACACGCTCCACCCACGCGCGCTTGCGATCCATGATTTCCGGCGCATCCGTGAGGGCATAGTACAGCAAGACCTTGATGCAGTGGGCGCCGGCGTCAAGCAGCCGGCGCACGGACCAGCGTTCCAGCAAGCGCGGAATGCGGCCGGGAACGTTGGGATCGTAGCCGCTGACTTCGTAGGCCATCAGAAGTCCCGAGGACGAGGTGCGCTGTGCAGCGGCGGGCAAGCCGTATTCCGGATCGAGGAGCACGGCGCTGGCGTGCGGGGAAAGCGTGCGCACGACGATGGACTTGAATTCTTCAAGTTTTTCGCGCGGGACGGCTTGTTTCTCGATTTTCAGCTCGGCGGAGAAGAGTTTTCTCAGGGCGTCGCGCTGGTCGATGGCAAGGGCCGCGATGACTCCGCGGGAATCCGAGACGGATTCGAGTCTCTTGCGCTTGCCAGGGGACAGCTTCACTTCGATTCTCCGTTCGGGAGTTGCTTGCAGCTCAAATGCTTTCTCTTGCGAAAAAAGGGGCGAACCCGCGTCCGCCCCTCTGGCTCATTCTAATTGTTTGCGCTTGCCCGAACTAGAACGTAATCCTGAGGCGAAGACGCCACGTTGGATCAGAAGTTGAGCCTCAAAGCGAGTTGGATGACTCGCGGATCATTACCTGGATCGGTAATCACCCCGAACAGACCGTCTGCAGCGTCGCAGAGACATGTATCTGGGTCGCCTCTTCCCGTACGATTGAAGACGTTGAACATGTCTGCCCGGAACTGGGCGGATACACGCTCCGTAATACGCGTATTCTTTACGATGCCAAAGTCCTCATTGCTGTGACCCGGTCCTCGGGTGTGAGTTAGGAAACCCGGTGAGTCCCCAATGCGCAGCGGTTGGCCACCACTAGGTGAAGTGGGAGGATCAACAAATGCGAAAGGGTTCAAGTACTGAGTCCCGTTGGCAACGTCTAAACCGTGATTCGATACAGTTTGGGCAACACCAGGGACGATGTCCGCGCGCACTCCATTCATCTGCAAAAAGAAGTTACTCGGATCCAGTGACGATGTGATCGCCAACGGGTCACCCGAACGGTAATTCTGAATAGCCGTTACCTGCCACCCGGAAACTAAGCGGTCAAGCGACCTGCTCGCATTCAGCCACTTCTTCCCATGTCCAAATGGCAACTCATAGATCCAGGTTAGCTTCAGAACCTGCGGAAAATCGAAACTGGCTATCCCTTTCTCCGCTTTCCGGTTATAGAAGTCCTGAACCACTTGACTGCCGGAGGCATACAAAGCGCTATCCGTGTCCGTGAGTGTCTTTGAGAACGTGTATGCCGCAATGAAGCTCAGTCCGTGCGACGCAGTCTTGCGGGCCATGAGTTGCAGAGAGTGATAGGTGGAATTTCCAAAAGCCGGGTAGTTATTAACAAGACCCGAGTATTGAGGGAATGGCGTTAGGGCCGTAGCCACACTCGTATCCCAGTTGTTATTCTCAAAATCAGGATACGGCAACTTGGTGATTCCAAAACTCGCGAGGATTGGACCATTAACTGGGTCAGCCAAGTCGGTCGCCAAGTCGTCGCCGAGAATGTCCCCTAATGCCATGTATTTAGATGGCGTCTGGTTGAACCAGAAGCCGAAGTAACCATTGAGAAGGCGAGTACCTTTGGAGCCTACATAGTCTGCTTGGAGCATGACGTCATGAGGAAACAAGTACTGCAATCCGCTGCTCCAGTTCTGGGCATACGGCTGTGCCGCAGCGTTCCTAGGCATGAAGTCGAGCGTTTGGCCATTGGCTGATGCCGGATCACGATTGGGAAGCGTTGGTCCCGTATACGGAGGAACGCCTACGCGAGCCAGGGCCGGCAACGATGAGGACGTGAGAGCGGACCAATACGCAGCCGGATCTTCCCTAAATCCGGTGGGGGACGATCTTACGATCAGAGGCGCCCCGCTGTTGAAACCGAACAGGTTCTGACTGCCAAAATTGTTCTCGATGGGAGCGCCGTAGGATATGCCGTAGCCGCCGCGGAACACGAAATTTTTCTGGATCTGATAGGCCAGGCCGATGCGCGGTCCAAACTCCTTGAAATACCAGTCTTGGAAAGAGTTGCGGTGAATGCAGGTCTGGCAACCGCCCAAAAACACCAAGGCGCCGGGAATGTTGTCTGCGCCAGGATTTGAAACGGTGGGATCGAATCCGGACTCGCGGTTTTGCACTTCTCTCTGCGGCATTGGAATTTCCCATCGAAGTCCAAGATTGAGCGTTAGTTTAGGTGAGACCTTAAAGTCGTCTTGCGCAAAGAAGGCATACAAACCCGCCCGGTAACCAGGTTCGGTTGTATAGATGCTGCGGTCGGCGCGTTGGACCGCCCCCAACATGAAGCTAGCAAAAGGATGGCCGGTGGCTGAAGTGAAGCCAGGAAGCGCTGTTTGGAGATCGTTGAAAAAGAAGTTGCCCGAGAGATTACCCGGCTCATACGTATTGTACCGATAGCGACGGATTTCTCCACCAAACTTCAGACTGTGTTTCCCGCGCAAGTAGCTGAGAGTATCCTGATAAACGTAGCTCTCGGAGGGGTCCACGTTCTTGCAACCCACGCCAAAAAGAGGAGCGAAAGCTGAAGAGTTATGACCGCTGAAGTGAATAGGGGGGAAACAGTCGTTTGGAAGGCCGGGAATTCCGAGCTGAGGTGTAAACTTGGCATTATCGGTGATGTTGTTCTTGTTTTGAAAGCGATTGTAGCCTACAGAGAATTCATTCACGCTGCGGGAGTTGATCGTCCATGCGTGGGCTATGCGCACCTGGGGACCGCCCACGATTTGTCTCTTGACGGGGTTGATCGGCTGTCCTGGGAATGGCAGGAATGTTCTATTGCTGTTCCTATTGTATCGGTCCCTGTGATTCCACGTGAAGGATCCCCATATCTTTTGCTTGCTGGTAAGGACGTGGTCGATCTTGGCAGTGTATGCATTCCTTGACAGGATCGGACAGCAGCCACTGAGTCTAAAGCTGTTATTGATATTTACCGGCAAGGAGGGGTCAGGAATAAGGGGGAGGAGAACTGACGTGGCTTTACTGAATTCACCGGCAGGGATGACATTCAAGCTCCCTCCGGACGAGAACGGATCCCGTATGACTGCGTCAGCGTTCGCGATTAAACGCGTTACTGGGTCCACCTGTCCCGCAGTGACGTTGCGCGTGGTTGTCGGGTCGTAGATCTCGTTCTTAAAGACCGGCCGGCCCAAAGCATCGAAGCAAGGTTGCGGATTTTTGGGGTCGGGTCCGCAGAAATCTTGAGTACCCAACCAGGAGCTGAAATCTCCAGCCTTCATTGCGGGCGTCGGCAAGGACATTTGGCCGGCAAAGGCAAAGCTTCGAAAGCGATCGCCTTCGTAGTTGAAGAAGAAGAAAGTATGATCCTTCCTGATTGGGCCGCCGATTGTCCCACCAAAATTGTTCTCTCTCTGATTGTCTTTTTGACCACCAAACGTGTTCACCAGAACGCCGGCAGCGTTAAAGACGGGGTTTTTGTTGTACTCAAAGAGCGTTCCATGAAAGTCATTGGTTCCGGATTTGTAGCTGAAATTGGCGATCCCGCCGCCCGTCTCGCCGTACTCTGCCGAATAATTCGACGTCTGAACCTTGAATTCCCCAATGGCATCTGTCCCCGGGCTGAATTCATCCAGGCTACCTCCACTGAGGTCGTAACGGCCGATGGTGACGCCGTCAATAAGAATCTCATGGCTGAAGAGTTGGCCACCGTTGATGGAACCCGAAAATGTGTCGCCTACGGTTCCTGGCAAACTGGTGAAAATGAAAGTTTGAAGTTGGCGCCCCCCATCACCAACTTCGATGGGCAGCGTTTCAAACTCTTGGGGACTCACGGAAGAGCCCACCTCTGCTGTGGAGGGCGTGAGTAACGGTGAAAGTGACGTGACCTCCACTTTTTCCGATTGATTGCCCAACTGTAGTGTGACATCAACTGTAACGACCTGTGCGACCGGCACAAGGATCTTGTCAACTACTTCTGTCTTGAAGCCCTGCTTTTGCGCGTCTAGGCGGTACGTTCCGGGAGGCACCGCCACTCTGTAATAACCGGCACTGCTGGTTGTTGCTGTCCACTTCACT
>Ga0209474_10003022_pt1 | contig 14986 bp, 15 predicted proteins | sample GraSoiAngelo_145_FD_185902 | JGI IMG/M metagenome (GOLD analysis project Ga0209474, IMG submission 185902) | Grasslands soil microbial communities from the Angelo Coastal Reserve, California, USA - 14_1009_05_20cm (SPAdes) (version 2) | ecosystem: Environmental > Terrestrial > Soil > Grasslands...
ATAGCGAATCGAGCACCGAAATCATGAAGCTGCTTCGCGAGCTCAACCACCAGGGCCGGACCATCGTGCTGATCACGCACGAGCCGGACATCGCGGCCTTTGCCCAGCGCGTGGTGCGGCTGCGCGACGGCGTGATCGTGAGCGACGAACGCCAGGCGGTGGCGACGGAGATGGTGCGGTGAGCATCCTCGAAGGACTCCGCCTCGCGGTCAACGGCCTGCTGTCGAACCGACTGCGGTCGGCCCTGACCATGCTCGGCATCCTGATCGGCGTCTCGGCCGTCATCCTGCTGGTGGGCGTCGGCAACGGCGCTTCGGTCGCGGTGCAGCAGCAGATCCAATCGCTGGGCTCCAACCTGCTGACGGTCTTTCCGTCCAACGCGAGAAGCGCCGGCGGCGTGCAGCAGGGTTTCGGGACCGGTTCGAGCCTGACGCTCGATGATGTCAAGGCGATCGCCAACCGGCAAACGTCACCGGACGTGGTGACGGCGATCCCGAGCGCGGGCGGCCGGGCGCAACTGACATACGGCAACCAGAACTGGAATAGCACGCTGACCGGCACCACGCAGGATTTCCCCTCGGTGCGAAACTACCAGGTGGCCACTGGTCAGTTCTTCACCTCGGGCGAGGTCGACGCCTCGAGCAAGGTGGCCGTCATCGGCCCCACCGTCGCGACCAATCTCTTCGGTGGAGCCGATCCGATCGGCCAGGTCATGAAGATCAACCGCCAGAACTTCCGCGTCATCGGCGTTTTCGCCCCCAAGGGTTCCTCCGGCGGCTTCAACAACCAGGACGACGTGGTCGTCGTACCGATCACCTCAGCCTGGAGCTACCTGCTGGGTGGGCGCGGGCGCAACGTCCAGCAGATCTACGTCGAGGCCATCAGCGCGGAGGCGACGACGGCGGCCAGCACCGAGGTGACCCAGGTTCTCCTCGACCGGCACCATATCTCGGACCCGGCACAGGCGGACTTCCAAATCCTGAGCCAGCAGGACGTGCTCAACAGCGCCGCGTCGACGACTGGCGTGCTCACCTTGATGCTGGGGGCGATCGCCGGCATCTCGCTCGTCGTCGGCGGCATTGGAATCATGAACATCATGCTGGTCACCGTCACTGAACGGACGCGCGAGATCGGCATCCGCAAGGCGATCGGGGCGCGGCGTCAGGACATCCTGCTGCAGTTCCTGATCGAGTCGATGTTCCTCTCCGGCCTGGGCGGTGCGCTGGGCATCCTGATTGGCTTCGGCCTGGCACGCGTCCTGCCCGTCGTCGTGTCGACCTTGCCCACCCCCGTCATCTCCACCCCGTCCGTCTTCATGGCGTTTGGCATCTCAGTCGGTATCGGTCTCTTCTTCGGTCTCTATCCCGCGAACCGAGCGGCACGGCTCCGCCCGATCGAAGCCTTGCGCTACGAGTGAACCCCCAGGAGGTCATGCAATGATCAAGCTTCCCATCGCCGCGCTCGTCGTCGTCATCGGCTTACTCGGCGGTTTCTACGGCGGTTACAAGGTCGGCGGTGGCGGCACGACCGCCAACGCCGCGGCATCCACGACCGGCACGCGGACCGCAGGGAACGGCCTGGGCGGGGGCCGCGGGGTGGCGGCGGCCTGTCCCAGCCCGGGCGCGAGCCCCAGCGCCAGCGCCTCCGGAGCCGCGGCCCGCCGTGGCGCCAGCGGCACCGTCGCCAACCTGACGAACAACAGCCTCACCGTCCACGACGCCCGCTGCAACACCGACGTCAAGATCACCTTCGACCAGAGCGTGATCGTGCGGAAGTCCGTCATTGGGCAAGCGTCTGACTTGCAGGAAAGCGAGACGGTAACGGTCACCGGCACGCGCGAGGCCGATGGCAGCATCAAGGCCAACAGCATCACGATCGTGCCGGCCGGGTCCGGGGGCTTTGGCGGCTTCGGCGGAGCCAATGGCGGCTGAGGCTCGAGGCTAACCTCCCGGCGTGGATCGTCTGACCTGGCTGCTGTTGGCGCTGGTCCTGCTGCTCGGTGGGCTCTACCTGCACGTCCACCTGGCCGGTGACTGGCTCGCCTTCCTGGTGGCCGGCGTCGGCGCGGGGATCGGCATCGCGCTGGCCGGCAGTGTCATCCACGACGCGTTCATGAATCCGCACCGGTCGCCCTGACCCGCTAGGCCGAAGCCTGAAAAGCGACGGGTTGGCGGCCCGGTTAGTTGCCGAGGGCGCCCGCGGCACGCTCGCCCTCGGCGGCCGGCTCACGGACGGGATCGAGCCGGTAGCCGGCGCCGCGCACCGTGACGATTTCGAAACCGAGCTTGCCGAAGCGCCCCAACTTTTCCCGCAGCCAGCGGATGTGCACGTCCACCGTCTTGCGGTCGCCAAGGTAGTTGTAGCCCCAGACCTGCTCGAGCAGGATTTCGCGCGTGAAAACGCGACCCGGGCGGCGCACCAGGTAGGCGAGCAGCTCCCACTCCTTCGGCGTCAACTTGAGCTCACTCTCGTCGACCATTGCCCGCCGTCCGGCCCGATCGATGCGCAGCCGGCCGAGCCGATCCTCCTCGACCTCCGGACGAACGTCCCGCTGCTCGCTGCGGCGAAGCACGGCCGTCATCCGGGCGAACAGCTCGCGCAGCGAAAAGGGCTTGGTGATGTAGTCGTCGGCACCCAGTTGCAGCCCGATCACCTTGTCGACCTCGCTTTCCTTGGCCGTCAACATGATGATCGGAACATTGCCCTCCTGGCGGAGGATGCGGCAAACCTCGAGGCCGTTCAGCTCGGGGAGCATGAGATCCAGCAGGATCAGGTCCGGGCGCGAGCTGCGAGCCTTGGCCACGCCGTCGGCGCCATCCTGGGCGACGGTCACCGCATATCCCTCTTTCTTGAGGTTGAAGCTCAGCGTGTCCCGGATCGTGGCGTCATCCTCGACGACAAGGATGCGCTTTGGCACTAACTGAGCTCCACGATCCGTCCGGTATGCAGGAAGACGACGTCTTCGGCGATGTTGGTCACGCGGTCGGCGATCCGCTCCAGGTCCTTGGCGAGGAAGAGCAGGATAGCCGCGCGCTGCACATTGGCCGGGTCCTGGACCATGAAGCCGACGAGCTCATCCCAGATCTTGTGATAGAGGACATCAACGTCGTCGTCGCGCTCAGCGATGGCGCGAGCCCGGTCCTGGTCCGCCTCGATCACCGCACCCAGGATCTCGTGCACCTGCGATTCGGTGATTTCGGCCATCCGGGGCAGGTCGATGTAGGGCTTGAGCTGGGGCAGGTCGTTGAGGCGGAGCGCGGCCCGGGCAATCCCGACCGCGTGGTCGCCCATGCGCTCCAGCTCGAGGACCATGTGTTGAAAGCTGACGATCAGCCGCAGGTCACGGGCCACCGGCTGCTGGGTGGCCATGATCATGAAGGCCCGCTCGCGCAACTGACGATGCAGTTCGTTGACCTCCTGGTCACGCGCGATGACTTCCTTGGCGAGCGCATTGTTGCGATCGACCAGGGCGCGCATCGATTCGGCGATCGCCTGCTCGACCATGCTGCCCATGCGGATGACGCCTGACTTCAATTCGGCAAGCTCCTGGTCGAAAAGGGTGCGGGTGGTGGCCACGACGAGAGTTCTTACCCGAATCGGCCGGTGATGTAATCCTCGGTCCGGCTGTCCTTGGGGCGGTTGAAGATATCGTCGGTGGGCCCAAACTCGATCACCTCGCCCGCGCGGCGCTCATTCATCAGCATGAACGCGGTGAAGTCGGAGACGCGGGCCGATTGCTGCATATTGTGCGTCACGATCACGATCGTATACCGCTTTTTGAGTTCTTGCATGAGTTCCTCGATGCGGAGGGTGGCGATCGGGTCCAATGCCGATGCCGGCTCGTCCATCAGGATGACTTCGGGCTTTACCGCCAGGGCGCGCGCGAGACAGAGCCGCTGCTGCTGACCACCCGAGAGGTTGAGCGCCGACCGCTGAAGCCGGTCTTTGACCTCCTCCCATAACCCCGTGTCCTTGAGGCTCTCCTCGACGATCTCGCTGATCTGCTGCTTGGACCAACCCAGGATGTGCGGACCGTAGGCGACATTGTCGTAGATCGATTTGGGAAAGGGATTGGCGCGCTGGAACAGCATGCCGACCTGGCGGCGAAGGTTGATGACATCGATATCGGGTGACAGCACGTTGTGGCCGTCGAGCAGCACTTCTCCAGTGGCGCGCGTGCCCGGAGTCAGGTCATGCATCCGGTTGAAGATCCGAAGGAAGGTCGTCTTGCCGCAGCCTGACGGGCCGATCAGTGCTGTGATCTTGCGGGCCTGCACCGCCAGCGAGGCATCTTGCAGCGCCTGGAAATCACCGTAGAAGAAGTTGACGTGCCGGGCATCGAGCTTGATCTCGATCTCGGCCTCGTGGGTGGTGGGAGCCGCCACATCAGCCTGCATGTTGGCCCACGTCATCATTTTCCCATCGACGCCTAGCGCTGAATCCGGCGAACATAAACCCGGGCCAGGATGTTCGTAACGGCGACCATTAGTACCAGCAGCAGGGCCGCCGCCCAGGCCTGATCCTGCAAGTCTGAGTACGGGAGGAGGGCATTCTTGAAGACCGTGAGCGCCAGGGCGCCCATCGGCTGGAGCGGGTTGACTTGTGTGAAATCATTGCCAAGCGCCGTGAAGAGCAGCGGGGCGGTCTCCCCCGCCGCACGAGCCATCGCCAGCAGGGCGCCAGTGACGATACCTCCCAGCGCCGCCGGAACGATGACCTCGATCGTCACCCGCCAGCGGGGGGCACCGAGCGCCAGCCCGGCTTCGCGCATCGACTGGGGCACGAGCACCAGCGCCGTTTCAGTAGCCCGCAGGACGACAGGAAGCATCAGGACCGCCAGTGCGACCGACGCCGAGACTGCCGAAAAGTGGTGCAGGGTGGCCACCAGCACCGTGTAGCCGAAGATTCCAAACGCAATGGATGGAAGCCCGGTCAGCACATCGCTGACGAATCGGACCGTGTCGCCGATGCGGTTACGTCCGTACTCCGAGAGAAAGATGCCAACCAGCGTGCCGAACGGGACGGCAAGCAGCGAACCGATGCCGACGATCTCGAGCGTGCCGATGATGGCGTTGAAGACACCTCCACCGGGCACGCCGACCGGGTGCGGAGGACTCGTGAAGAACCCTGGCGCCAGCATCCCTGGCAGACCCTTGATCAGGACGAAGAGCAAGAGGACCAGGACCGGGATCGCGGCGAGCATGACAGAAAGAACGATTAGTGCGCTCACGAACCGGTCGAGCAAGACGCGGGTCAGCAAGCGGCTCATAGCGAGGCGGGCTCTGATCCGCTGAACCGCCAGACCAGCACCCGCGCCAGAACATTGACGGCGATGGTGATCAGAACAAGGACCAGGCCCAGATAAAACAGGGAGCCCTGGTAGAGCGGGCCGACCGCTTCCGTGAACTCGTTGGCCAGGACACTCGGTAGGGTGTAACCGGAGGAGAAGAGCGAGGCCGCGATCACCGGCCGGTTTCCGATCACCATGGTGACCGCGATCGTTTCGCCCAGCGCGCGGCCGAGTGACAGCAGCACGGCGCCGGTTATGCCGACGCGAGCGTACGGTAGGATCACCGACCAGATCGTCTCGGCTTTGGTCGCACCGAGGGCGAGACTGGCCTCACGGAGGGCGCGCGGCACCGCGCGGATTACGTCGCGCGAGAGCGCGACCATGATGGGCAGGACCATGATGGCCAGCACCACACCGGCCGTCAGATAGCCGTATCCATTGGCGGTCCCCTGGAACAGCGGCAAGAATCCGAGCGTCTGCCTGAGGAAAGGGTCGACGTTATCCCGCATCAAGGGGGTGAGAATGAAGAACGCCCAGAGCCCGATCACGACACTGGGGATCCCCGCGAGCAGCTCGACCGCAAAGGACAACGGACCTCGGAGGAAGCCAAGCCGCGCCTCTTCAGCAAGAAAAAGTGCAGCGCCGAGCCCAATCGGAAAGGCGATCACGATCCCGATCGCCGAGGTCACCAAGGTCCCATACAGGGCGGGCAGGGCGCCGAATATTTGCCGCACCGGGTCCCAGGTGCGTGTCACGAAGAAGCCCAGGCCAAAGCGGCGGATCGCCGGGAGCGCGGGAAGAAAGAGCGCCACCATGAAAATCGCGGCGATCAGCAGGATCAGTATCGCCGAGGCGAGGGCCAAGCCTTGAAAGATGCGGTCTCCGGCGAGAAGACGCCGCTGGCGGCTCGAGGCTACCAGCGGCGCCGGAATCACCCGCTCGGCGGCAGTCCCGCGTCTCATGACGAGGTCAGGACGGAGCCGGGACGCTGAGGAGCGCGCTACCCGCCGAGGTAACGGTCTTGAGTGCAACGATGTCGTTGTTCACCATGTTGGACGGCAGCTTGGCATAGTGCGTGTTGCTGCCGTACTGCTGGCCGTCGGTGACCAGCCAGTAGAGCATGTCGACCAGCGCGGTGCCCTTGGTCTTGTCGGCCTCGTCCTTGTAAACCATCAGCCAGCTGTATCCGGTGATCGGAGCGCTGTCCTTGCCCGGCGCGTTGACGATGGAGAACTGCGCAGGGGTGACGTCCGGAAATTGCTTGGCGGCGGCGGTGGCGCCGGCCTCACTGGGGATGACGAAGCTGCCGTCCTTGTTCTTCAACGACGCTTGCGTCATGCCGGTCTGTAGCACGTAGGCGAGCTCGACGTACCCGATCGCGCCCGGAGTCTGCTTGATCGTGGTGGCCACGGCTTCGTTGCCTTTGGCACCCTGACCGACCGGCCAGTTCACCGATTTGCCCTTGCCCGGCCCACTCTTCCAATCGGCGCTGACGTTCGATAGGTAGTCCGTGAAGATGTAGGTGGTCCCGCTGCCATCCGACCGATGGACGACCGTGATCGCCTGGCTCGGAAGGCTGACGCCGCTGTTATCGGCGGCGAGTGCCGGATCGTTCCACTTCTTGATCTTCCCCAGGAAGATGCCGGCGATGGTGTCGGGAGTTAACCTGACCTGGCCGTTCGAGACCCCCGACAGGTTGTAGGCGAGCGATTCGGTGCCGAGGGTGGTGGCGATCTGGACCACATTGTCGGCGCCGCCGGCGGCGGCGAGTTCCGTCGACGACATCGGGACGTCGCTGGCGCCGAAGTCAACGGTTTTCTTGGTCAACTGCTGGATGCCGGCGCCTGAGCCGACCGACTGATAGTTGACGGTCACCTGGCTGAACTTCTGGTTGTAGGCATAGAAGGCGGCCGAGTAGAAGGGAGCGGGAAAGGTTGCGCCTGCTCCCGTGAGCGAGGCCGCTGGTGGCGTTGGTACGCCGGCGCCACCGGTAGACGGGTTGGTGCCTGTGGGACTGCCTCCACACGCCGTGAGCAGAAGAGCCGCACCGGCGGAAAGGGCAACGAGAACGGACTTCATGCTGGCGATGTTCCTCCTTCAGTGGCACACGAATTGCCAGTCGAACGGATCCATCACCCAGGCTAGGCACGCGTCGTTATCGCTTGGTGCGTGCCGGGTTAAGGCGAGGTTAACGGGTCCCGCGGAAGTCGCACTCGGACGATGGTTCCGGAGCCGCCGCTGCTCTCGGCGACGATCGTGCCGCCCTGGAGCTCAACCAGGTGCCGGGCAATCGAGAGGCCGAGCCCGCTACCGGGCAGGCCTCCCCTTGAGCGGTCCACCTTATAGAACCGCTCGAAGATGCGTGAGAGGTCACGGGAAGGAATGCCCGGACCCGTATCCCGCACGGTGACTTCGACGCGGTCGCGGTCAACGCCGGCCGTGACGACCACCTCCCCGACACCTGTGAACTTGAGGGCGTTGTCGACAATGTTCTGCAGCGCCTGATCGGTCTTGGCACGATCGCCGATGGCAGTCGCGCCATCGGCGGAGGTCTCGGCACGGAGAACCAGCCGTCCAGCCACGGCTCTGGCCTGAAAGCGATCGATGAGTGCACCGACCAGGTCGACCACAGAGAAGGGCAGCCGTTCGACCTCGATGCGCTCAGCATCGAGTGCGGCGAGTTGATTCAGATTGAACACGATGTCGGCCAGCCGCTGAGTCTCCTGGGTGATGCGGTCGATGAACAACCGCGTGTCCCCTTCCGCCGGAAGTTGAGCGGAGAGGGTCTGTGCCGCCAGGTCGAGGCCGGCTAGCGGCGTCCGAATCTCATGGGACAGGTTGGCCACGAATTGCTGCCGAACCGTCTCGAGGTAGCGCAGCCGGGTTACGTCTCGTGCCAGGAGAATCAGGGCTCCATCCTGACTGGGCACCGCGCGGATCTGCAAGATGCGGTCCGTACGGGGCAGTTCCACCTCGGCTGCATGCTCAAGCCCCGATTCGCGCGCTCGGAGTGCCAGCCCGTCGATTCGATGGTCTCTAACGACCTCAACCAGCGGACGGCCAACTGGATGCTCGATGTCCGGGAACATCAGCCTCGCCGCCGGGTTGAGCCACCGGACCTCCGTCCCAATCAACAGGAGGGCGCCCTCTTCAACGTGGTCGATGATCTCAGCGAGCATCGGGGGCGCCTGGGCGACATCGAACGGAAGCTTGGGAGCGGTCTTTGCGGGGGGCGTGCCACGATCAGCTACCGGTCCCCGTCGCCAGAAGCGCGTCATCCTGGCCGAATGTAGCAGACGATCGGACCGTGCTCAATGAAAGAAAAAGCCGCTCCGGCAGGGGGAGAACCCGGGAGCGGCGGGGAATTTCAGCGGTATCCATAGCTTGTGCCGCAAAGGTAAAGGTTCGCCTGGGGGGACGGTTAACAATTGGCGCCCAGGTTGCTTCCTTTAAGGTTGTCAGGGGACGTTCACGGTAGCGGAGGTGCATCATGAGGTTGAGCCTGGTACCCCAGGAGCGGCGGTTCTATGCCCTGTTCAAAAAGCAGGGAGAGTTGGTCAACGAGTCTCTCGAGCAGCTCCGCAACGGTTTGCTGGAGGGCCAGACGAGGCATCCGCGCCTCCGCGAGCTCGAACACGAGTGCGATGACGTCACGCACGAGATTTACAACCTGATCAACCAAACGTTTGTGACACCGTTCGAACGCGAAGATATCTACTCACTCGCGTCATCGCTGGACGAGGTCGTCGATCTGGCCGAAGAGGTCTCCGACAAGATCGACCTGTACCGGGTGAAGGAGATCACCCAATCCGCCCGCCGAATGGGCGAGCTACTGGCCAAGGCGGGCAGGGAACTTCAGGATGCTGTGGCCAACCTGGAGGGTTTCAAGAACCTGGGCCCACATCGGCTTGCGATCCACAGCCTGGAAAACCAGGGGGACAGGGTCACGCGCGAGGCGCTGGCCGAACTCTTCACTGACGGCGCCAGCCCCAGCGACCTCGTCAAGTGGAAGGATCTTTACGACTTGCTCGAGACCACGATGGACCAGTGCGAACACGTGGCCAACGTGCTGGAAGCGACCTCGATCAAGAATGCCTGATCAGCTCTTACTGCTGGCCACGATCCTGATTGCGATCGGCTTCGATTTCACCAACGGCTTTCACGACACCGCCAATGCCATTGCAACGTCGGTATCGACGCGGGCGGTATCCCCTCGAATGGCGGTTCTAATCTCGGCGGTCCTCAACCTGGCGGGCGCCGTGATCACCGTGGTCTTCTTCCAGGCCAAGGTGTCGAATACCATCGCCAAGATCGTCGCCTTCAAGGTCGGCCTCGTTGTCATCATCGCGGCCTTGATTGGCGCGATCGCCTGGAACCTCATTACCTGGTATCTGGGACTCCCGAGCAGCTCGACTCACGCTTTGGTGGGGGCGCTGAGCGGTGCGGCGATCGCGGCCGCGCACGGGTTGAGCGGCGTCCGTTCCTCCGAGTTCTGGAAGACCGTGCTCTCCCTCGTCATCTCACCGCCAGCCGGGTTCATCCTGGCGGCGATCGTCATGACGGTCTTGCTGGTGCTGGTACATCGGGCACGCCCGGTTCCATTGAATCGCACGTTTCGCAATCTTCAGATTCTCACGGCCGCGCTCGTTTCCTATTCCCATGGAGCTAACGATGCGCAGAAGACCATGGCGGTGATCACGCTTGCGCTGGTGGCCTCAGGTCATCTTCAGCGCTTCCAGGTGCCGGTATGGGTCGTTCTGCTGTCTGCCTCGGCGATCGCTTTTGGCACCTACGCGGGCGGATGGCGGATCATCAAAACGCTCGGCTGGCGCATTTACAAGCTGGATCCTGCCACTGGCTTTGCCGCACAGCTAACTGGAGCCGCCGTGATCCAGTTCGCGACCCAATTTGGGCTTCCCGTATCCACCACGCATGTGGTGACAGGCTCGGTGATGGGGGCTGGCGCCTCGCAACGGCTTTCGGCGTTGCGATGGGGCGTGGGGGCCAACATTGTGCTGGCCTGGGTGCTGACGATCCCGGCGGCCGGCCTGATGGCGTGGGTGGTTTACGCGATCCTCAACACGGCCGGACTACGCGGATAGCCGCTCGGGATCACGGCGCGGCCAGATAGCGGGCGGCGGTGATTTTCCCGGATGTCTCTTCGAGCACCCAGGTCGATCCTTTCTCCATCTTCGCGCGAGCCCGCGGGAGGAGCCCCTGCGCGATCAGGCGTTCGAGCAGCTCCTCGACAACGTCGCCGTGCGTACAGAGGACGAGGTTGCGCCCGCGAAGCTTCTGCATCAGGCGCAGCACGCTGTCACCGCCCGCTCCCTCTTCCAATTCCTTGACGGGCTCGACCGAGAGCTTGAGATGGGTGGCGAGAGGCTCAACCGTTTGCACGCACCGGAGATAGCCGCTAGAAAGGATCCTGTCGATCGCTTCGCCTTCGAGCATGCCGGCCAGGGCTTCCGCCTGCCGCTGGCCTGACTTGGTCAGCGGCCGCGCTCGATCGTCTCCGCTCCAATCGGACCGGTCACCCGCCTTGGCGTGCCGAACCACGTATGCAACGCCCATCAGGAACGGGCGCTATCCAGTGGCCTCGAGGTCGAGGGCGCGCAATAGGGCGCGATCGCGTCGGTAGCTGAGCAGGTCGGCGGCCTCGTCGACCGTGACCCAACGAACCTGGTCGACCTCGGTTCCCGCTCGGAAGCGCCCGCCGACAACGTCCATCAGCCAATAACAGGCGACTTTGTCGCGACCCTTGTGGTCGGCATAGGCGGTACAGCCGAGCGGCGCCACGAGCTTGCAACGAAGTCCGGTTTCCTCCTCGACCTCGCGGAGCGCCGTCTCCTCGAGAGTCTCGCCGCGGTCCACCTTGCCCTTGGGAAACGACCAGTCATCGTATCCCGGGCGGTGGACGATGGCCACCCGCATCGCACCGCGTGACCCGTTCCGACGAATGACGCCTCCTGCGGCCCTGACGAGCTTGGCCTCGTCGACGCTCAAAATTCTTGCCGCCATGGACACCCCTTGTGCAATGTGTTGCTGCGACGATGGCTTGGTCGGCGCGACTCTGCTTATATCATCCACCTTCTGAGCCGCTTGCGGTCAAGTTTTTTCCAGGCATTGTGCCAGCCAGCCCGATCACGCGCGGCAACCTCGCGCTCGAGGGCAGTGAGCTCACCCGCCACGAAGGCGCGCGCGCCCTTTCCGGCCTCGCGCAACCAACCCTGTGCGGTCACGCTGTCCTGGTGATCGCCGAGGACATCCTGCAGTGCGGCCGCGGCATCGGCCGTGCGTGTAGCGATCTTTCCGGCGATGGGTTCGGCGGCCTCGGCCGCATATCGCACGCGCTTAGCCAGGATTCGGATGCGATGCAACTCCGGATCGGCCGGCCGGTCGGGCAGTGCCGCGACACCTTTTCGTAACGTCTTCCAGTCGCCTCGCGCCAGCGTCGGTAATAGCAGCTCGGCCCGTTGCTGCGCCTGCGCGGTCAATGCGGGCGCGCGGGAGGCCTCGACCAGCCGCTCGACCAGGTCGATGTAGCGGTCCGACCGCATGTCGAGCACCAGCCGGGCACGTGCCTCTTCGCTCTCCGCCTGGAGCTCGGCTGCGAGATCGGCCAGCGTCGCGGCGTCGTCCTCGGCCAGTGCGCTGCTCCGTGACCGAACGCGTTGCGCCATGACCTGACGGTCGCGGACGCTCCCGAGTCCGGAGCCGAGCCAGCGAAGGTCCTCGCGTAGGGCGTTGGCCCAGTCGGTGTCGAGCAAGGTTCGAAAGGTACGGAGTTGCGAGCGCAGCCGACGGGTGGCGACGCGGGCACGGTGTACGTCCTCGGGGTCATCACCAAGCCGCACCCCGGGGTCGTGGCGCATCAGGCTCGCGACCGACACCGCGATGGTGTGGCGCACCACCTCGCCCGCGGTCGACGCTGGCGTCAGCGCCAGCGGGTCGACTTCCGGCACCGCGGTCGCCCGCGCGCCGAGCGCCCGTACCAGCTTGGACGTTGGATCTTCGTCCGCCGCCCCGGCGCCGCGAAGGCGGGCGAGGATGGGGTCGAGCAGCCGGTCGGCCGACTGGTCCTTCAGCTCGACCTCCACCTCGCGGAAGCGGTTCTGCACGCGCAGGCCCTGGATCACCGAGACATCGTCATCGACCACCTCGGCCAGCACGTTCCCATCGCGGTTTTTGAGCTGAACACGGCGACGCAGGGTCGAGAGGCTGGCCACGGGCACCAGGCTCGCCCGGCGCACGTAGGCGATAACCAGCGCGGTGGCGGCGTCAGGCGGCCGGCCCGCATCGCCGGGGAACTCGAGCTCTCGACGGGTGAGAGCCGGTCCCTCGCTGGTCGATGGCAACTTCAGCGTCCAACCTTCGCCCTGCCGGATCCGAAGATTGGCACCCCAGCGGGCCAGGCGGAGGTCGGGGGTGTCGTAGTAGACGGTTTCAAGGCGCCGCTCATCGACGGGACTGGTTTCGACGGCGGCCGCGACGTCCTCGAGGTCCGGGAGCGAGAACGCCGCCGGGGCGGCGAGCTTGACCTCGCGCTCAAGCATCCGGCGCGGATCCGTTCGTCGAGGCCGCGCGGGCTTCGGCCAGTTGCTCGAAGACCTGTTGCGCGTTGACGCCGTTGGCGGCCGGGTGCTTCGACCAGGAACCGTCGGCGTGCAGGTCCCAGGCGAGCACGTCATCCTCCAGCTCGACATCGAGGAGTTGGGCGAGGCGTTCCTGCAGCGCGGGATCTAGGACGGGCACCATGGCCTCCACCCGCCGATCGAGGTTGCGGGGCATGAGGTCCGACGATCCGAGGTAGAACTCGGCCGCGTCGCCGTCCGGGCCGAATCGAAAGATTCGCGAGTGCTCGAGGAAACGGCCCACCAGCGAGCGGACTCGGATTCGCTCCGAAAGACCGGGCACGCCGGGGCGCAGGCTGCAGAGACCGCGGACGATCAGATCGATCTCCGTCCCGGATTGTGAGGCGGCATAGAGCGCCTCGACGATCTCCGGATCGACCAGGCTGTTGACCTTGAGAACGATGCGACCGCCGCCAGGCCGAGCCGCCTCACGACGGATGAGGCGGATGAGGTTGGAGCGCAATCCGACGGGGGCGACCAGCAAGCGTCCGAAGCGACGCTGGCGGCTGTAACCGGTAAGGAAGTTGAACAGCTCCGATACGTCGGAGCCGAGCTCGGGATCGGCGGAGAGGAGGCCGACATCTTCATAGATCTGCGCCGTCTTGGGGTTGTAGTTGCCGGTACCCACGTGCACGTAGCGCCGAATCTCCTCCCCCTCTCGACGCACGACGAGCGCCACCTTGGCGTGCGTCTTGAGCCCGACAACCCCATAGACGACGTGAACCCCGACCTGCTCGAGCGCCTGCGCCCAGGCGATGTTCGCCTGTTCGTCGCCACGCGCTTTGAGCTCGACCAGAGCCACGACCTGCTTACCGCTCTCAGCCGCCCGGATGAGCGCTCGGACGATGGGGCTCACCGGACCCGAGGTCCGGTAGAGCGTCTGCTTGATCGCGAGGACGTCGGGATCCCTGGCCGCCTGGTCGATGAACGCCTCAGCGGAGGTGGCAAAGGAGTCGTAAGGATGGTGCACGAGGATGTCGCCGTCATTGAGCGCGTCGAAAATGTCGGCCTGCTCCACGCCGGCACCCTGAAGTCGGCGCTGCGTGACTGGGGTCCACAGCTCGTCCTTGAGGTCGGGACGATCGAGGGCATAGATCGCCCACAGGCTGCTCAAGTCGAGCAGGCCGTCGACGCGGTAGACATCGGTGGGCTCTAGCTCGAGCTCGCGGACGAGCAGGTCGAGGACTTCGCCTGACATGGCAGCGTCGACCTCGAGTCGCACCACCTGGGCCCGGCGCTGCTGACGGCGCAACTCGCTCTGGATCGCAGCGAGCAGGTCGGCCGCCTCTTCGTCGACGAGGTCGAGGTCGGCGTCCCGTGTCACGCGGAAGGGATGCTGGCTGACGATCTCCATCCCGGGGAAGAGCACGTCAAGGTGCGCGGCGATCAGCTGTTCGAGCGGGACGAAACGCCCGCCATCGGGCAGGGGAATGAAGCGAGGCAGCAACGGTGGGACTTTGACGCGGGCAAAACGCATTTGATGGCGCACGGGGTCGCGGACAATCACCGCCAGGTTGAGCGAGAGGTGCGAGATGTAGGGGAACGGATGCGCCGGGTCGACGGCGAGCGGTGTGAGAACGGGAAAGATGCGGGCGCGAAACTCGGCGGCGAGGAAGTTACGGTCCGCCTCATCCAGCTGGGCCACCCTGGCGATCGAGACTCCGTGGTGTTCGAGCGCGGGCGCCACCCGGTGCGTGAAGAGATCGGTGCTGCGCTCGAGCAGGCTGCTCGCTCGCTCGTGGATGGCCCGCAGCTGCTCACCCGTGGTCATGCCATCGGGTGAGGTCTGGGGAAGAGCGGCATGCGCCTGCTCCTTCAGTCCGGCGACGCGGACCTGGAAGAACTGATCGACGTTCTCGCCCAGGATCGCGAGGAAGCGTACCCGCTCGAGCAGGGGCAGCGACCCATCCTGCGCCACCGCCAGGACACGCTCATCGAAATCGAGCTGGGAGAGCTCGCGGTTGATGTAGTGCGACTGAGTCGTCGACGGATGGGATAAGGCCTCCGGGGGCGCGACCGCACCTTGAAGTGTGGGCGACGGAACAGGCGAAAACTGGCCGGA
>Ga0209474_10003023_pt1 | contig 14985 bp, 7 predicted proteins | sample GraSoiAngelo_145_FD_185902 | JGI IMG/M metagenome (GOLD analysis project Ga0209474, IMG submission 185902) | Grasslands soil microbial communities from the Angelo Coastal Reserve, California, USA - 14_1009_05_20cm (SPAdes) (version 2) | ecosystem: Environmental > Terrestrial > Soil > Grasslands ...
TCCAGCGCTAGAAGGTTGCGCATAGCACCGGGCCGGCCGGAGGTGTCGGACAACAGCACGCGCTTGCATCCCTCCTCGCGATGATCGCCCTCGACCTCTCGCGCCTGTTGTCGCGCGCTGGGCGTGGCACGCCGACCGGGATCGATCGGGTCGAACTCGCCTATGCCGAGCACTTGATCGCCGCCGATCCTGCCGCCTGCTTTGTTACGACGACGGGGCTTGGCGGGTTGGGCCTGGTACCGCGTAATCGGGCGGAGGAGTTTGTTGCGGCGATCGCCGCGGTCTGGCGCGGCGACGCCGATACGACCGCAGACGATCGCGAGGTGCGGCGTCTCGCGCGGAGCTGCCGCTTCGCCGCCCTGACCGGCGGCGAGCGCCGGTTCCTCGCGACTTTTCGGCAAAGAGCCGAGCCGCCGGTCTATCTCTTGGTATCGCACCACCATCTGGAGAAACCCGCCATCCTGGCCCGGCTGAAAGCCCGTAGCCCGGCGCGGTTCGTCTGTTTGATCCACGATCTGATCCCGATCGAGTACCCGGAATATGCCAAGCCCGGTCAGGCGGAAAACCACCGCCGCCGGATCGAGACCGCAGTGCGCTTCGCCGACGCGCTGATCGTCAATTCAAGCGGCACCCGCGACGCGCTGCAACCATATATCGAGCGCGCTGGGCGCAAATCACCGGTTCTGGTTGCACCGCTCGGCCTCGATCTGCCGACGCGGCTGGTGGACTCGAGGCCAGCGCTGGACAAGCCGTATTTCGTCTACATCGGCACGATCGAAGCGCGCAAAAACCACCTGCTGCTGCTCAATCTGTGGCGCCGGCTGGCGACAGAGCTCGGCGCATCGGTGCCGCTGTTGGTGCTGATCGGTCAGCGCGGCTGGGAGACCGAGAATGTTGTCGACATGCTCGACCGCTGCCCGGCACTGCGGGGCACGGTGATCGAGCACAACAGCCTGTCGGACACGGAAATGGTGCGGCTGCTCAAAGGCGCCCGGGCGCTGTTGCTGCCCTCCTTCGCCGAAGGCTTTGGCTTTCCGCTGATCGAAGCCTTCGGGGTCGGCGTGCCGGCGCTGTGCAGCGATATCCCGGCGTTGCGCGAAACCGGCGGCGCCGTCGCGGAATACCTCGACCCGCTCGACGGCCCGGGCTGGCGTGCCGCAATCCTCGATTATTCAGCGGCAGACTCGCCGCGCCGCACCGCACAGCTTGAGCGGCTGGCGGGCTGGCAACCGCCGCTGTGGCAGGATCATTTCGCGAGTGTCGACCGCTTGATCGCCGAGACGGCGGCGGCTCCGCGTCTCGATTGAGAGGGCCTAACGCGATGCCGGCAAGCGGCGGCCGAGATGGCGCGCGACGGCAGCCAGATCGGTCGGCTCGGCGGCGACCGCGCGCGCCTCTTCCTGCAGGATCGCGACCGCCTCGCGGATCTGCTGCTCGCTGTGCTCGGCGGTCAGGAAGAAACGCAGCCGCGCCGCCCGCTCGGGAACCGCCGGATAGAGGATCGGCTGGACATTGATACCGCGCCGGAACATTGCCTCGGCGAGCCGTCCGGCGCGGATCGAGCTGCCGGTGATGATCGGCACGATTGCCGCTCCGATCGAGCCGCCGACATCAAGCCCCGCCTCACGCGCGAGGCGCAAGAACAGCGCCGCGCGCTCGTTCAGCCGCGCGACCCGCTCCGGCTCGCGCTGCAGGATCTCGACCGCCGCCAGGGCCGCGGCCGCAGCCGGCGGGGCCATGCCGACCGAAAACACAAAGCCCGGCGCCATGCGCTTCAGGTAATCGATCAGATCCTTGCGACCGGCGATATAGCCGCCGCAGGACACGAGGCTTTTGCTGAGCGTACCCATCCAGATATCGACCTCGCCCGGGTCAATCCCGGCGCGGTCGGCCGAGCCGAAGCCGCGCGGTCCGAGCACGCCCAACGCATGCGCCTCGTCGACCATCAGCCAGGCGCGATGACGCCGCGCCACCGCGACAAAAGCGGCGAGATCGGGCACGTCGCCGTCCATGCTGTAATGCCCCTCGATGACGAGCAGCGCATGGCCGTGGCGCGACCGCGCCTCGGCGAGCACCTTGTCGGCGGCTTCCGGGTCGAGATGACGAAACGGCACGCGCCGTGCGCCCGACAGGATTGCGCCTTGTACGATGCTGTTATGGATGAACGTGTCGTGGACGATCAAATCGTTGCGGCCGAGCAGATGGCCGATGACAGTCACATTGGTCGAATGGCCGCCGACCAGCACGACGCTGTCCTCGGCGCCGTGAACCCGCGCCAGTGCCTGCTCCAATTCGCGATGGATCGGGCGCTCCCCCGATACCATGCGGCTGGCCGATACAGAGGTGCCGTAACGATCGATTGCTGCCTTCGCCGCTTCCGCGATCCGCGGGTCGCCGTTGAGGCCGATGTAATTGTAGGACGCGAAATTGACGTAGGAGCGGTTGCCGATCAGCGTCTCAGCCCCGGCGATCCCCTCATGCACGCGAAAGAATGGATCGGTGATGTCGAGATATTCCGCCGCCTGCTCGATCAGCCGGATTTCCCGATAAGCCTCCAGTTCGGCGACGTCGAGCCGGCCCGACCCGCCGTTATTCTCAGCGGTGTCGCTCCGGCGCGCCGGTGCGGCGCCGCGCCGGACGGAGGCCACCGAGGACAGCTTTTGCAGGAGGCGCGCTTTCGCCTCCGCGGACAATCCGAAGAGATTCCCGCCGGCTGCCAATGGCTTTACTCCGCGGCGGCCGAGTTGATTTCGTTGGGCTCCAGTGGCGCCGTGGCTGCATCCAGCGCGGAGGCCACCCGCTCGTCGTACGCGGCCTCGTAGCGTTCCGCCATGCTGATCAGCTCGCGCGCCTGCGGCCGGGCGGACAGTGCGCCGGCGAGCCGTTTGGCGATCGAGGCAACGCTCGTCCCTTCGGCGAGCGACATCAGCGGCAAGTCGATGCGCAGCCGGCTCTCGAGCGCAAGGCGCAGCTCGACCGCCATCAATGAATCCATGCCCAATTCCGAAAGCGGCCGAAGCGGATCGATGCCGGCCGCCGGCAGACGCAGAATGCCGGCAGCTTCTTCGGCAACGACGGTCTTGAGCAGCGCCAGCGCCTCTTCGGGATCAAGTTCGGCAAGGCGCTCGATCAGCGAGTCATCCCCCGGCGAGGATCCGCCATCGCCGCGGACTTCGGCAAAGAACGGCGCCGCGAGGATCGGCAAGAAGCGGCGCGCCTCATTCCAGTTGGTCTCGGCAAAACCGGCTGTGGCGAGTCCGCTGTCTTCGATCGCCGGGAGGCCGGACAGCGCTTGCGCCGCCGGCATCGGCTTGGCGCCGAGCCGCCGGGCGAGCGCGTCACGGGTATCGCTCCGTTCGGCCAGGTAGCCGGCGTCCTCGATCGGGCCCCAGGCAACCGCCAGGGCCGGCTTGCCTTCGGCGCGGCGGCGCCGGGCCAGCGCTTCCAGCGCGAGGTTGGCCGCGACATAGGCCCCCTGTCCCGGCGCGCCGAGCAATGTCGTCGCCGAGGAGAACAACAGGAACAGCTCGATCGGATCATCGCGGGTCAGGCGGTCGAGCGCGACCGCGCCGCTGATCTTTGGCCGCAGGATCGCGGTCAAATCGACACTGTCCAGCTCCGCGACCAGTGCATCGACGATCACCGAGGCGGCGTGAACGACGCCCCGCAGCGGTGGCCGCTTGGCGCGAATTTCGTCGAGCACCGCCGACAGCGATGCGAGATCGGCGACGTCGCCGGCATAGACCCCGACTTCCGCGCCGAGAGCGCGCAGCTCGGCGATGCGATCCTCGGCTCCCGGCGTTTCGGCACCCCGCCGCCCGAGCAGCGCGATCGATCTGGCGCCGTGTTCGGCGAGCCAGCGTGCCGCCGCGAAACCGAAACCGGAGAGGCCGCCGGTCACCAGATAGGTGCCGTCGCCGCGCAACGCGAACTCCGTTCGCGGCGGCAGCCGCAGCCCGGCATTTTCGCCGGGAACCAATACGATCTTTCCGATATGGCCGGAGGCCTGCATCAGCCGGAACGCATCCTCGATCGCCGCGAACGGGAAAACCCGATGCGCCAGCGGCCGGATCGCGCCCGAGGACAAGGCTTCGGAGACCTCGTTCAGCAGCGCGCGCGCCATGTCCGGCCGCTGCAGCGGCAACTGATCGACGTCGATCGCGAAATAGGAGATGTTTTGCCGCAATGGCCGCAGGTGAATGCGGCTGTTCAGATAAAAATCGCGCTTGCCGAGCTCGAGGAAGCGGCCGAACGGCTTTAGCACGCCAAGGCTCTGTTCCATCGCCTCGCCGCTCAGCGAATTGAGTACGACATTGACGCCCTGGCCGCCGGTGATCGCGCGCACCGCATCGGCAAAACCGAGATCGCGCGAGTCGAGCACGTGATCGGCGCCGGCGAGGTGCAAAAAGGCGCGCTTGACCTCGGCGCCGGCGGTCGCGATCACGACTGCACCGCGATGCTTGGCGTACTGGATCGCGGCGAGGCCGACGCCGCCCGCCGCGGCATGGATCAGGACATATTCGCCGGCGGCAAGTTTGGCCAACGTGCCGAGGGAGTAGATCGCGGTGACGAACACCACCGGGATGGTCGCCGCCGCTGCGAAACTCGTCTCCGGCGGTATCCGCATGACCGCCTGCGCAGTGGTAACGACATGCGTCCCGAGCGAGGCAGGCGCCAGGCCGGCCACCCTGTCGCCGACCGCCAGATCCTCGACCCCAGCGCCGACCGCAGCGATGACGCCGGCGCATTCCAGTCCGAAAGTCGGACCGGCAAAACCGTCGATCAGCGCCTCTTCGGGCAACAACCCCATCGCCCACATCGTGTCGCGGAAATTGAGGCCAGCGGCGTGCACCTCGATCGCCACCTCGCCAGGTCCGACGTCGCGCGGCGGTGTCATCTTCCAGCTCAGTGCGTCGAGCCCGCCGGGCCGGTCGCTGGTCAACCCGAGCGTGTCGCCGCTCTCGGCCCACCGAGGCGGCAACCCGCGGCGCAGGCGGAGCACATGGCGTCCGGTCGTGGTCCAGACGATTTCGGTATCCGAAGTCGACACCGTCAGCTCGGAAAGCAGCCGCGCGGCGAGCTCAGTCCGGCCAAGCGCCGGCGGTACATCGATCAGCCGAAGCGAGAGCCGCGGGATCTCATTGATGAGGACCCGCCCAAAACCCCACAGCGCCGCGCCGACGAGGCCGAGATCGGTTCCGGCCGCGCCCTGTTGCGCACCACGCGTAACGACCCACAACGGAATACCGCGCGATGCTGCGGCGGCGGCGATCCGCGCGACAATGGGGATCAGCGCTGCGGTCTGCGCCGCCGGCTCGCCGCCCTCATCGACGACGAACAGCACGACCCGATCCGGTTCATCGTTTTCCGTTTCTGTATCGGCCTCGATAAACCCGGCGGCATCGAGTTCGATGACGCGATGTCCGGCCGCGGTCAGCCGATCTTGAAAATCGCGGTCCTCGGTGGTGGACGCCGCGATCACCGTCACCGAGAATAGCGGCGTCGCAGCCGACGCCGCTATCTCCCCCTCGGCCGGCGCACGCCCCCAGAACACCGCGCTGGTCCAGGGCCCGGCGGCAGTAACCGCGCTGCCCGGAGCAGCAAATCCGGCTAATGCCAGTTCGCGGCGCCACTCCTCTCCAGTGCACAACGGCGACGCACCGGGTCCCGTCTCATCGGCGCGCCACCATCCGAGATAGCGGCCGAACACCAAATCCCATAGCGGGTTCGGCTCCGGCTCGGCGGCAAGCAGGAGACCTCCCGGCGCGAGAATGTCGCGCAGGCGGGTCAGCGCATCGGGATCGATTTGCAGTCGTGCAAAGGCCTGCGTCGACACGATCACGTCGAACCGTGCATCGCCAAGCTCGTCTGGAGCCTGCGCGGGAGACCAGCAGCTCGCGCTGGCACCGGGCTGCGACTTGACGACCAGGGCGAGCCGAGCTGCCTGTTCCGGATCGGGGTTCGTCGCGTGATAGGCGAGCGATGCTCCGGTTTGGGCCAAACTTTCGAGCAACCGTCGGGTCGTGGGGCCGTCAGTACCGATTTCCAATATCCGCAGCGGCCGATCGGCAGGCCAAGCACCGGCAATCTCGGTCAGCGCAGCGCGGACGGCATCGATCCCGGCGGCACCGACCGGCGATGCGTGTAGCAGATGCTCGACCATCGGCAGCGGTGACGGATCGGGCTGCCGCAAGCCATCGACAAAGAGAGTGGGCAGCTCCTCTGCCACCGCGGCAACCAGCGCAAGCTCGGCAACGAGTTCCGGAGCTTCGGCGAGCAGCAAGCGCCAAACCTCGGCGAATTCGGGGAGGTCATTGTCTCCGGCCAGCCGCCAGCCATCCTCCGCTTCCCTCGCCGCGCCGAACCGGGCCAGCAATTGAAGCAGGTAATTGAATAAGGCAAACGCCTCGGGTGCAACGGCACCCGCGGCGATCAGCTCGTCGGTCCTGAAGGACCTCTCCGGGCCGATTGTCTTGGCAATCGACCGAAACGCCGTCGAGGCGATCAGCGCATCGAGCAACAGGGCGCGTTCCGCCGCGTTTTCTGTCGCGCGCTCAGCCTTTTCGATGAGCCTAGTCAACCTCTCGCCGATGCGATCGAAAATCGCGGGCGCCTCCGCTTCGGCGAGCGGTGCCGGGACAAGATCGACCCGCAGCGCGCGATTGTCGAGCGACCCGCTGCGGTTCAGCTCGACCCGGCGGAACCAGCATTCGGAAAGCTCGGCGACGGCCGCGCCGGCTTCGTCGAACAGCGCGATGTCGGCCGAAGCCGAACGCGTACCGATCCGGGTTACCCGCAACCGCGCGCGGCGCACTTCGCGCCCGAACGGGGCGGCGATGCGCACCCGCCCGAAACGCCAGGGCAGAAAGCTGACATCGCGCAACTCCGCCCGGTTATCGGCGAGCAGCGCCAGGAACGCCTGGAGCGCGCCGTCGAGCAAGGCCGGATGTAAGAGATAGAGATCCACCGGCTCGCCGATCACCGTCGGGTCGAGATGGGCCAGCGCCTCATCGGGCCCCAACACCTCGACCCGCGTGACGGTGCGAAAACGGTGACCGTAATTGAGACCGAGCTTGGCGGCGGTGCTGTAGAGTTCGGCGGCATCGATGACGCGCAGCGGCGATATGTTTTCGAGGCGTAGCGCGTCGGCCAAACCGTCACCGCTGGTGACAAGACGCGCCACCGCATGAGTCGTCAGCGGTTCGTCCGACAAGCGCGGGCGACTGCTGAGCTGCCAATCGTTCTCGTCAGCGCCCAGCATGGTGCGCAGCTCGCGCGGATGCCCGGTATCGAACGGCAGCGGGCGGCGCAGCTCGACATCGGCGACCTCAAGGGTCTGAGCGCCTGGGCGCTGCGCCCGTACCGCCGCCAGCGCCATTTCGAGAATGGCGGCGGCCGGCAGTACCGGCACGCCCTCGATCGCATGATCGGTGAGCCACGGCAGCACTTCGGCGTCGAGATGATTCAGCCAGAACGGCACCGGCCCCGATTGCCGAAATCCGAGCAGCGGATGCGCGTAGGGCGGATCGGTCAGGTTCGCGCCTTCGACCGTATGCGCAAACCAGCAGCGTTCTCTCTGCCACGGATAGAGCGGCAGGCCGCGCGGATCGGCGGGCCCGTCGAACCGCGCCGCGCCGGTCATGTCGGATCCCGCGACGTGGCATTGTGCGGCCAGAGCGGGAAACGGGTCCTCTTCGGCCTGCTTGCGGCTCAACGTTCCCAAGACCCGGCCCTGGCTTTCCGCCGCGCGGAATGCATCGTGCAGATAGGATTGCAGCACCGGGTTGGGGCCGATCTCGACAAAGATCCGGATGCCGTTCGCGACCAATGCGGCGGTCGCGTCGGTAAACCGGACCGGCGAGCGGATGTTGTGCCACCAATATTCGGCGCTGAGCTGCCCCTCGGAAACCGGCTCGCCGGTCACCGTTGAGAGCAGCATCGTTTGCGGCGCGCTGGAGGCGAGACCGGCGAGATCCGTTATCAGTTCGTCGCGGATCAGGTCCATCGCCGCCGAGTGAAATGCGAAATCGAGATCGAGGGTGCGAACCGCGACGCCGCGCCGACGCGCTTCGGCCTCCAATCTGTCGATCGCCTCGCTGGGGCCGGACACCGTCACCGCATGTGTGGCGTTGATCGCCCCGATTTCGAGGGGGCTACCGATTTCGCCGAGCAGCTCACGTGCCGCGGCCTCGCCCAACGCGAGCGCCGCCATCCGGCCGTCGCCGCGCGTCCGCTCCTGGTTCCGGCTGCGCGCGACGACAACGCGCGCCGCATCCGCCAAAGACAGCGCGCCGGCCGCCCAGGCAGCGGCGATTTCACCGACGCTGTGGCCGACATGTCCGGCCGCATCGATGCCGAGCCCGCGCAACACCGTCACGATGCCGACCTGGATCGCGAACAGCAGCGGCTGCGCGACATCGGCATGCACGAGCCGGTCCGCTTCGACGCCGCTCTCGATCAGTTCGGCAACCGACCAACCAAGATCGGGCCGCAAGGCGGCATCGGCCTCGGTGACAGCATCGCGAAAGGCTGTGCTGGCATGGCACGCGCTGCGCCCCATACCGGGCCATTGCGCTCCGTTTCCGGAGAACACAAAGGCAAGCTTCCCGTCGCGCAGCGCGCTTCCGGCCACCACGTTACGAGTTTCATCCGTGACAAATTCGCCAAGCGCCGCGACCAGCTCGGCCTGATCCGCGCCAAGCACGACGAGGCGCTCCGGGTGATGATCGCGGCGCCGCGCCGCTGCCCGCACCATGCTGGGCACCCGCTCGGCCGGGCTGGCGGCGACCGCCTGATGCCAGCTCTGCGCCAGTTCGCGCAGCGATGCTTCGGTGCGCGCCGAGATCACCAGCGACGGAAGGGGCGGGTCCGCTGGCCGGCAATCCTCGTCCCGCCGTGGCGGCGGTCCCAGTACGGCGTGGCCATTGGTGCCGCCAAAGCCGAACGAGTTGAGGCCGGCGCACCCGTCACTCTCCAGCGGCTCCACGGCGCGCACGAGGCGCAGGTTGAGCTGATCGAACGGGATCCTCGGGTTCGGGGTTTCGCAATGCAGGCTCGGCGGTAGGACACGCCGTTCCAATGCGAGCGTCGCCTTGATCAATCCGGCTATGCCTGAGGCTGCTTCGAGATGGCCGATATTGGTCTTCACCGAGCCGATCGGCAGCGGCTGCTGCCGAATCTGCCCGAGCGCCCGACCGACCGCAGCGGCCTCGATCGGATCACCGGCCGGCGTGCCGGTGCCGTGCATCTCGAAAAACGTCAAATCGTCCGGCGCCACCCCGGCGCTGTTGCAGACCGATTGGATCAGCGCCGCTTGCGCCGCATCGCTCGGCATCGACAACCCGATCGTGCGTCCGTCGGAATTGACGCCGGTGCCGCGGATCACGGCTCGGATCGGGTCGCCATCGGCCAGCGCCTGCTTCAGGGGCTTCAGCAACACGACGCCGCCGCCCTCGCCGCGGACATATCCGTCGGCACGCTCGTCGAACGCAAAGCAACGCCCGCGGCGCGACAACATCGACGCACGGCAAAAGCCGAGAAACGGATATGGCGTCAGCAGCAGGTTGACGCCGCCGACGATCGCGCTGCCGATGCGCTCCTCGCGCAGCGCCTCGCACGCCGCGTTCAGCGCGACGAGCGAGGATGAGCAAGCCGTATCGACCGTGTAGCTCGGCCCGTGCAGGTCGAAGACGTAAGAGATGCGGTTGGCGAGAATGCTGAGCGTCCCGCCGGTCATCGAATAGGAGTCGCCGGTCGCCGGATCGCCGAGACGCAAATCGCGGTAATCGGTCGAGGAACCGCCGATGTAGACACCCGTCGGAGTGCCGGCGAGCTTGCCGGCCGGGATGCCCGCATCCTCAATGGCATGCCAGACGAGTTCGAGCAGCAATCGCTGCTGCGGATCCATCTGCGCCGCTTCGCGCGGCGAGATCCCGAAAAACGCCGGTTCGAACAAATCGACGCCGGTCAACAGCCCGGCGGACCAGGTATAGCTTTTGCCCGGCTCCGCCTGGTTCGGGTGGTAATAGAAACGCGTGGACCAGCGCTGCGCGTCGACTTCGGAAACCGCATCGGTACCCGACAGCAGCAGCTGCCAAAACGCCTCCAAATCGGCGGCGCCTGGAAACCGGCAGGAGGCGCCAACGATCGCTATCAACTCGTCACTCATAGCGCTGAGGCAAACCCGGTTCCGTGGTGAGAGACGTGCGTGACGGCTGCCTGCGGGGCCGTCCCTTCATTACACATTCAAGCCGCAAAGGCCAGTTTTTGAGGTTTGGCGGAACAGCGGCCGCCGATGTTCCCGCGACACTAGCCCGACGCGCAGCAGCGGCCGCAAGTGATCGACCGCCCCAGCTCATTATTGCCTGACCCGGTGTGTTCGCGGCGCCGATCCGGATTCCCCTGCAACGATCGAACCAACCGATCGCGATTGATCAAAGATTGAGCATACCCCCGCATTGTCTCACCCGCTGTTCTTGTCTCGTTTTTAAACGATTACGACCGTATCAGAGCTGTTTACGAAGCCCTGGATCAAGCGCTGGTTTTGTTTCTCGCATGAACGCGAAGGTTATCGGAGCGTTACCGCGAATTCAACCGCCGCGTCTCCTCACGCAGCGCGCATCGCTCGTGATGATTGTGCTCCCCTCGGCAGACTGCGGCTGGATCCGTCGGTCGATCAGCGCATCACAAGAAGGTTGCATGCAGCGCCCGCCATCAGCTCAAGCAATTGGGCCTCGGCGCTGTCGGCGGCGAGCGCCAGCAGCCCGCAACCCAAATCGACGAGATGTTGATGCAGGGCCGCGGGATCTCCCACCGGCGGTTCGATTCGCAGCTGCACCGGATGAGCGGCGGCATGATCGTTGAGCCACGCTTCGAACCCGCTCGTGAGAGCCAGATCCGGCGGACAAATGACGGTCAACCGCGCGCCGGCGAATTCCGCCAGCTGGGCTGCCGTTTCGAGCAGCCGGGCCGATGCCGGTTCGCGGTCGCGCAGCACGACGACAACCGCCGCGCCGGCCGCCGCGGTGGCGCGCGTCAGCAACAGCGATCCGGATGCCGGCTCACCCACATGATACCGGCGTGTCGCGATGCGGAAATGGGCGCCGACCGGCCGACTCACCGCGCTGGCCACGACGAAATCCCCCGCCGCTGCCGGTGGGGCATCTGTCGACGACGTCCCCTGCACGATCTCAAAGGACCAGCGGAGGTCGTGGCGGCCTGCCGCGGCGGCGAGATCGCGGCGTGCGGCCTCGGCCAAGGCACGCAGCTGTTGCGCAGCGGTGCCCGATGTCAGCGGCTCGGGTCCGGAACCGACGCTCACCTGCCGGGCAAACGGCAAGCTGGCGAGCCGCAATAAATCCTGATCTTCGATAAACATGCCGTGCAGACGTGCCTTCCAGCGCGCGGCGAGCTGCACGGCGGTGTCGATGGCCGCGCCCGTTTCTGAGACGGCATCGAGCGACACGACAATCCGCTCGATCCTGCCGCTCACGATGGCGCCGCTCCGGGCGCGACGCCGCGCCACAGCTCGGCAGCTCGGGCGGCAAATGCGTCGAGCCGGGCGGCGATGCGATGGTTGAGGGAACCGGCGGGATAGCGGCCATCCGGTCCCGGTGCTCCGGCCGAAAGTCCGGTCAGCAACTCGATGCCTTGGTCCACCGTGTCGATCGGCAGGATTGCGAAACGCCCTTCGGCGGCGGCCGCGACCACGTCGCGGCGCAGCATCAGGTGCTTGACATTACTAGCCGGGATGATGACGCGCTGATCGCCGGTCAGACCCGTCAAGCGGCAGGCGTCGAAGAACCCCTCGATCTTCTCGTTGACCCCGCCGATCGCCTGAATCTGGCCATGCTGATCGACCGAGCCGGTCACGGCGAAACATTGTTTGATCGGCGCCTCTGCAAGCGCCGAGAGCAGCGCGAACAGCTCGGCGGCCGAGGCGCTGTCTCCGTCGACCCCGCCGTAGGATTGCTCGAAGACGACGCTGGCGCTAAGCGACAAAGGTCGCGCGCCGCCAAAGCGGCCGCCGAGAAAGCCGGCCAGGATCAAGACGCCCTTCGAATGCAGCGGGCCGCCGAGCGCGACCTCCCTTTCGATATCGACGACCTCGCCGCGGCCCAATCGCACCTGTGCGGTGATCCGCGAGGGATTGCCAAAATTCAGCGTGCCGAGGCTGATCACCGACAATCCGTTGATCTGCCCGATTTGTTCGCCGCGCGTTTCCACCCGGATCGTCTTGCGGCCGATCTCCTCCTGCATCCGACGATACAGCCGGTCGCCGCGGCGAAACTGCGCATCGAGCGCGGCTTCGACCTCGGCGGCGCCGACCGTGTCGCGGCCGGCATCGGCGGCGAGCTGATCGGCCTCCTGCAAGAGATCGGCGATCGTGCGCAGGCTGGTCGACAACCGCTCGGTATCGCCGGCAAGGCGGGCCGCGTATTCGATGACCCGCGCGACCGCGGCGCGATCGAAGCAGCGCAAGCCCTCGCGCCGCATGATCGCGGCCACCAGCCGGGCATAGAGCAGCGTCGTCTCGGGGGTGCGCACGACGCGGTCCTCGAAATCGGCGGCGATCTTGAACAGTTCCGGGAATTCCTCGTCGGAGGCGCTGAGCAGGTAGTAGAGCGCCGGCGGCCCGAGCAGCACGATCTTGATCGCGAGCGGGATCGGCTCGGGCTCCAGCGAAACGGTGGTCGCCGCACTGAGCAACTGCTCAAGGCTTTCGATGCGAACTTCGCCGGCGTTCAGCGCCCGTTTCAGCGAAGGCCAACCGTAATTGCCAGCCAACAGCTTCTGCGCATCGAGCAGCAGGTAGCCGCCATTGGCGCGGTGCAGGGCGCCGGGCGAGAGCAGGTTGAAATCGGTCATCAGAGCACCGAAGCGCGCGAGATGCTCGACCCGGCCCACCAGTGTCTGATGCGTCGGATTGTCTTCATAAATCACCGGCGCGCCTTTCTGCGCCCGGTTGTCGACGATCAAATTGACTCGATAGCGGCGGAACCGCGCGTCATTGCCTCCTTCGGCTGCCGTGGCCGCGGGTGGCGTACCCTCGGGTGCTGTCGGCTGCGTCAGGAAATCGTCGACGTTTTCCTTGATGTCGCGCTCGACCGCGTCGAGATAGGCGGTCACCGGCGGCAGGTCGCGGTAGTCGGCGCGCAACTCGTCGATCAGATGACCGATGGCAAACCCGGTGATCTCACAGTTCAGCTGTCGAAGCGCTTCGCGGTGCTCGCGCTCCCATTGCGGCACCTGCCGCATAACCTCTTCGAGTTCACCCTGAATCGCTTCGAGCTGATGCTGGATACGGTCGCGCTCGTCTGCGGGCAATTTTTCGAAAGTCTCCGGCGTCAGCACCTGGCCGTCGTGCTTGGGCGCCATCGCAACCCCGGTCGGCGTCCGCAACAGCGAGATGCCCTGCGCCTCGGCCCGCTGCTGCAAATTGCCGAAAGCCTCTTCGCTGCGTTCTTTGAACTGCTGGTCGATAACCTGACGCCGCGCGCGGTAATCATCCCTCTCAAAGGCGGCGGGCAGCGTCGCGCGCAGCTCCTCGACGAGCCGCTTCATCGCCACTTCGAGCTTGACGCCGCGCCCGGCCGGCAGAGACAGGCAGCGTGGTTTCTGCGGGTCGGCGAAATTGTTGACGTAGCACCAGTCGGGCGGCGTCGGTTCGCTCTTGGCTTGGCGGCGCAGCAGCTCGTCGATCAGCGTCTTGCGCCCGGTGCCGCGGGCGCCGAGCGCAAAGATATTGTACCCCTTGCGGCGCATGCGAATGGCAAACCGCACTGCCTCGACGGCTCGCTCCTGACCGATCAGCCCCGGCATGTCGGCCAGTTCGGTGCACAGATCGAATGGCAGATCCTCGGGGTTACAGCGTCGGTACAACAGTTCGGGTGGCAGTGGCACAGCCAGTTCGAAGCCGGGCGCAGCCGTAATCGGCAGGCTGTCGCCCGGCCCGCTGACATCGTCCATCGCTGTGTCCCCCTTAGCGATCCGGCATCATAGCAGGCCCGCAGCACGCGGACTGACCTCGATCAGTATCACTAATCCCAAGGGTTGATCAGCGCCACACCGCAGCCTTCAAAATCAGCCACATTGCGCGTCACGATATCGGCGTCATGCGCCAGAGCGATCGCCGCAATCATCAGATCCATCTCGGCAACGGGGCGGCCGGCGCGCCGCCGGATCGCAAAGATATGCGCATAGGCTTTCGCCGCCGGCGAGTTAAACGGAAGCACTCTCCCGCCGAAATCTTCAGAGAACATCATATGCGCCGCTCGTTCGAGTTCTCGCCGGCGTCGCCCCCGGGGCATGATCGCCAGACCGGCAAGGATTTCCGCCTGGCACGTCGCCGCCGTCACCAGCAGTTCGCGGCGCTGGCCGACGATCCAATCTCGAACCGGGGCTGGGGGTAGCGGCTCTATTAATGCCGAAAGGACATTGGTATCGAGCAGCAACATTACTCAAAATGCGGCGGCTCACGCGGCGGCGGCCGCGGGGGAAGTTCGAGTTCGACCCCTCCCAGAGGCTCAAACCGCGCGCGGATACGCTCGAACAACTCCCGGCCGCTAAGCGCCGCGGTTTCGAGGGCCTGTTGCAGGATTTGGCGTGCCTCTGCTTCCATCGAATGGCCGTGCTCTGCGGCGCGTATTCGAAGCCGCTCTTTTACGGTCGGATCCAGCTTTCGAATGGTGATGCTGCTCATGGGAGGCACCTCTAGCCAGCCATGATGTGATCATTGATTGCATTGATGTCCAGCGCACCTGACGAGACTCGTTCCGCCGCTAGAAATAAGACCGCAGATTGGCTCGGATGCGATCGAGCACCGGCATATCCGGCCGCTCGACGTTGAAAATTTCGCCGGTGATGGTCTCGAACACGCTGATATAGATGCGCGCCGCCTCGCGAATGATTTCGGGCGGGATCGGCGGAATCGGATCGCGGTAGGGATCGCAGCGCGCCGCCACCCAGCGGCGCAGGAAATCCTTG
>Ga0209474_10003026_pt1 | contig 14971 bp, 12 predicted proteins | sample GraSoiAngelo_145_FD_185902 | JGI IMG/M metagenome (GOLD analysis project Ga0209474, IMG submission 185902) | Grasslands soil microbial communities from the Angelo Coastal Reserve, California, USA - 14_1009_05_20cm (SPAdes) (version 2) | ecosystem: Environmental > Terrestrial > Soil > Grasslands...
CCGAGACGGGGCGGTGGGAGCTCCGTTACTTGAGACGGTCCGCCATGCAACCCTGGATCGGCTGATCGCGGAAACGCTGCGTACCGGCAAGGCGCTGCAAAGCGAATTGACGCTGACCGACTCGAAAACCAATGCCGAGCACCACTTGGAAGTCAGCGCGGTCCCAATGAAGGACGATTTCGATCTAACAACCGGCGCCGTGGTTCTGTTTCACGATATCACGCAATTGAAGCGTCTCGATCAGGTCCGGAGCGACTTTGTCGCGAATGTTTCGCATGAATTGCGAACGCCCTTGTCGATCTTGCGCGGTTACATCGAGACATTAGTCGATAACCCGAAAACGTCTCGCGAAGAACTGTCGCGCATTCTTCGGGTCATGGAACGGCATTCCAAGCGGCTTGGGCTTCTGGTCGAGGATCTCCTGAGTCTCGCCCAATTGGAATCCTCGAATACTAACTTGGAAATCGGCCAGGTGCGGCTGTCGGAATTGTTTGATCACGTTCTCCGCGATTGGAAAGAAAAACTTGGCGAGAAAAACTTGAAAGTGCTTGTCAATCTTCCACCGGATGCGCCGCTAATCCTGGGAGATGAAACACGACTCCAGGAAGTTCTCTACAATTTGCTCGAGAACGCGGTGAAATATTCGCGGAAGAACGGCGAGATTCGTCTGCAAGCGGCGCGCCGCGGTTCCGAAATCGTTCTCAGTGTCAGTGACGATGGAATCGGAATCAGCAAAAATGATTTACCTCGCATCTTCGAGCGCTTTTACCGCGCCGATAAAGCCCGCAGCCGGGAGCTCGGCGGGACTGGTCTTGGGCTGGCAATCGTCAAACACATTGCCCAATTGCACGGCGGGCGTGTGGAAGCCGAGAGCGAGCTTGGGCGCGGAACGACGATTCGGGTGGTTTTGCCTGGAGGGACGGGCTCTGGCCCGTCCACTTGAAAAAGGACGACACTGAGGTCGTCCCTGCAAAATGGGTCGCCTGCGCAGCTGTCACACAAAAGTAACACTAAACTTTTTGACGGTTCCGCGCGCGCTACGGCAGGCTGGCAGCACATATGAAATCTTTCAGATTTGCCCACAAAATTTTCGCTGTTGTGCTGTTAGGCGGGATCAGTGCGACCGCCTCCGCACAAATGATGATCAACGGCGCAGGCGCAACCTTCCCGTATCCGATCTATTCAAAGTGGTTCGATGAATACGCGAAAGTTGATCCCTCTGTTCGATTTAATTATCAATCAATCGGATCAGGAGGAGGCCAAAAGCAAATCCTCGCGCAGACCGTGGACTTCGGGGCATCGGACGGTCCGATGAGCGATGAGAATCTGTCGAAAGCACCCGGCAAACTTTTGCACATTCCAACGGTTGCCGGGGCGGATGTGGTTGCCTACAACCTCGTGGGAAACCCGGCACTAAAGTTTGATGCTGACACGACCGCAGGAATTTTTCTCGGCCAAATCAAAAAGTGGAACGACCCGAAGATCACGGCGCTAAATCCCGGAGTCACGTTGCCTGATCAGGAGATCGTGGTTGTGCACCGCTCCGATGGCAGTGGGACGACTTACATTTGGACCGATTACTTGAGCAAGATCAGCCCAGACTGGAAAACGAAGGTGGGCGCGAACACCTCGGTTAATTGGCCGACCGGCATTGGCGGCAAAGGCAATGAAGGTGTGGCCGGCCAAATCAAGCAAACCCCGGGCGCGCTCGGGTACCTCGAGTTGATCTATGCTGTCCAAAACAAGATGCCCTATGCCGAGGTGAAAAATTCGGCCGGCAATTTTGTAAAGCCATCGATCGAGTCGGTCACGGCCGCGCTGGCCACGGCCGATATCCCGGATGATTTTCGGTTTTCCATGACCAATGCGCCGGGCCCGGATGCCTATCCGATCGCAGGCGCAACGTGGTTGCTGGTTTACCAGCAGCAAAAGGATGTGACCAAAGGGAAAAAGCTGGTCGAATTTCTGAAGTGGGCCGCGAAAGATGGCGAGAAGATGGCAAAAGATCTTCAATACGCGCCCTTGCCGGAGAGCCTTCAGCAGCGCGTTCTGAAGCGAATCGACGAGATCAAAATGTAATGTGAGATCGCATGGAGATTGCCACGCCTCCAGCAGTCGCAACGGTTGAGCCGCACTCCACGCGGCGCGCGATGGCGCCGCCCTCGCGCTTTGGGGATAAAGCATTCGAATGGCTCACGCTCGCGATGGCGCTGGCGGTGGTTGTGCTCGTCGTTCTTATTGGGTGGCAACTGTGGCTTGGATCTTCGCTCGCAATCAAGAAATTCGGATTCCATTTCCTGACCACATCGACCTGGGACCCGGTAGCGGAGCAATTCGGCGCGCTGCCTTTTATTTACGGAACGCTGGTTTCTTCCCTTATCGCGTTGCTCATCGCTGTGCCTTTGAGCATCGCCACGGCGGCGTATCTGACTGAACTTGCCCCTCTCTGGATTCGTCAGCCGCTTGTTTCGCTGATTGAAATGCTGGCTGCTATCCCAAGCGTGATCCTGGGTCTGTGGGGCATTTTCGTCATGATTCCGTGGCTACGCGATTATCCGTTTCCATTGCTGAAACGCCTCTTCGGTTGGACGCCGTTTTTCGCCGGTCCGATCTACGGGACCAGCATGTTGGCCGGCGGGATTATTATCGCGATCATGATTCTGCCGATTATTACTTCGGTCTCCCGGGAAATTCTGCGCAGTGTTCCGAATTTACAGCGCGAAGCCGCCTACGCGCTCGGCGCGACACGCTGGGAAGCAACGCGGATTGCGGTGTTCAGTTATGCCAAGAAAGGCTTGTTCGGAGCGGTCATTCTTGGTCTCGGACGCGCTCTCGGCGAAACCATGGCGGTCACAATGGTGATCGGCAACACGCCGCAGATCGCGGCGTCGCTCTTCAAACCTGGATACACTCTCGCCAGCGTGATTGCGAATGAGTTCACCGAAGCGACCACTGATATGTATCTCCAGGCGTTGTTCGAAATTGGGCTCGTGCTTTTCGGAACAACGATTCTAGCAAATCTTGTCGCGCAGATTCTTCTGCAAACAATGGGCACGACATCCGCGACACGGGCCGTGCAGTAGCTATGAATTCTGGACGAACAAACAACCACACCTGGCGCAAAATCAAAAGTGCGCTGGCGTCGACGATCGCGTTCGTTTCTGCGCTTCTTGTGATCGCGCCGTTAGGGCTCGTATTTTTTCATCTGGTCGCCAATGGCGCCAGTTCCGTGAACTGGGACTTCTTCACCAAATTGCCGAAGCCGGTCGGTGTAGTTGGCGGCGGAATGGTGAACGCAATTATGGGTTCACTTGAGCTTCTCGGACTCGCTTCTGTGATTGGAATTCCGGTGGGCGTTTTGGGCGGAGTTTACCTTGCCGAATATGGCTCGGCTCGCGTGAATTCGCTGCTGCGGTTTGTGGCCGACGTGCTCAACGGCGTTCCATCTATCACCTGGGGTGTGGTGGTTTACGGACTCGTCGTATTGCGTTTCAAAGGCTTCTCGGCTTACGCCGGTGGGCTCGCGCTTGGGCTGATCATGATTCCGCTGATCATCCGCACAACAGAAGAAGTCATTCTGTTGGTGCCAAACGGCTATCGCGAAGCGGCGCTTGCTCTCGGCGTTAGCCGTTGGAAAACGATTGTACATATCGTGATGAAAACCGCGTCTAAAGGGATTATCACTGGGATTCTGCTGGCATTAGCGCGCGTGGGCGGCGAGACTGCGCCGCTTCTTTTCACAGCATTTGGCAATCGCTTTTGGAATCACAATCTGGCCGAGCCGATCGCGGCGCTGCCGCTGCAGATTTTTACTTACGCCATTTCGCCTTATGACGATTGGCACCGCCAAGCCTGGGCCGGCGCGCTTGTCCTCGTCACCGGGATTTTTTGCGTTAATGTGGTGGTTAGAATTCTGACTCGCGGACGAACCGCATCGCTCGTCTAGCTTTTTTGCGAATGGTTAATTTACTTATGGCAACTCCGGATCCAACCGTTGTCGAGCATGTCGACCGGGCGGCCGAGCCGACTTCGACGTCAACGTCCGAGCCAGCGGCGCCGTTAACTTTCGAGGTAAAGAATCTGTCCGTCTGGTACGCAGAGAAACGCGCCATTGATGATGTAACCCTCGATATCGCATCGAACGCCGTGACTGCGATTATTGGTCCGAGTGGTTGCGGAAAATCAACCTTTCTTCGCTGTCTCAACCGTATGCATGAGTTGGTGCCAAAGACGCGCGTCGATGGCACGGTCCTTCTCCAAGGCGATGATCTCTATTCAAATAGCGTTGATCCCGCGATCGTTCGCCGCCGCGTCGGGATGGTCTTTCAGAAGTCGAACCCGTTTCCGACGATGTCGATTGGCGAGAATGTCGTCATTGGCTTGCGATTGAATGGAGTACGCAACCAAAAATTTCTCAATGAACGACTGGAAAAATCGCTCCGCATGGCTGCGCTATGGGATGAGGTGAAAGACGATCTCCACAAACCGGGTACAAGCCTCTCTGGCGGCCAGCAGCAGAGGCTTTGCATTGCGCGTGCCCTCGCGGTGGAACCCGAAGTAATCCTCATGGATGAGCCCTGTTCTGCGCTCGATCCCATCGCCACGGCAAAAATCGAGGAACTAATCCACGAACTTAAAGCACATTACACGATCGTGACCGTGACCCACAACATGCAACAGGCCAGCCGCGTTTCCGATTACACCGCGTTCTTTTATCTTGGACGCCTGATCGAGTTTGGGCCGACCACGAAAATTTTCACAAATCCAAGCCAACGACAGACGGAGGATTATATTACTGGCCGATTTGGTTAATCAGAATTCGAGCAAGAGAAAGAGAAAGGCAGAATCAACAATCGATGATCGCGCACAAACACATTTTGGGAACTTTCGACGAAGCTCTCGGCTCTCTGCGCAATAACGTGCTGATGATGGCAGGGCTGGCTGAGCGCAGCCTTGAGCGCGCGATGAAAGGCTTGACTGAGCGCGACGACGATATTTGCGCCAACGCGATCGCCGACGACGAGGAGATCGATCAGCTTGAGATGCAAATCGACAAAGACGGCGTGGATATTTTGCTACGTTTTCAACCGGTAGCTTCCGATCTGCGGCGCGTCGTCTCGGCGATGAAGCTTTCTTCCAACCTCGAACGCATCGCCGACCAGGCGACCAACATCGCTCGCCGGGCCCGCAAGCTGAACCAGCATCCGCCCCTGCCGGAACTAGAATTGATTCTGCCGATGAATGCACAGGCGATGTCAATGTTCAAGGACAGTGTCGATGCTTACGTGCGGGAAGATGTCGAGCTCGGTCGCGCCATCGTGCCGCGTGATGCAAAACTCGACGAACTAAACCGTGTTGCCAGCCGTCGTTTGATTGAACGCATGGCGCAGGATCCCGAGCAGCTGCGTGGTTATCTCAATTTGATGTTCATCGGTCGTCATCTTGAGCGCGTGGGGGATCACGCCACCAACATCGCCGAAGATGCCGTGTATGCTGCTGCCGCCGAAGACATCCGGCACCAAGGCGTAGCAGCCTCGACTTGACCCGGCGGTTCCCACTTCTTCGGCTGTTGCTTACGTCTTCAAGTGGTGATTGTTTGAATTCACGTGCCGGTTGTTTATCGGCCGCAGAATCGAAAGGAAAGTAAATGCCGACAGCTATTGCCAGAACTACTGTCGTTGACGAGCCGCCCACCGACGTCGCGATCCTTCCGAGGGATGTTCCTGCAGCGAATCGTTTTTCCGATCCCAGGAATTTTATCAATCGCGAGTTGAGTTGGCTGGAATTCAATCGCCGCGTGCTTGAGGAAGCACAGGATCCAACCCAACCCCTTATTGAGCGCGTCAAGTTCCTTACGATTTTCAGTTCGAACCTGGATGAGTTCTTCGAGATTCGGGTCGCTGGAATCAAGCAGCAGATCGAAAGCGAAACGAGCGATCTCGGCCCGGACGGATTGAGCCCAACCGACACCTTCAACAACATCCAGCGCGTAGTGCGCGAGTTGGTGGCGGCGCAGTATGCACTCTGGAACGAGGAGCTGCTCCCGCAGCTGGCTAAAAACGGCATCCGGATCCCCAAGATGACTGAGCTTAGTGCGAAACGCGCAGCCTGGGCGCATCGCTATTTTCAGGAGGAAGTTTTTCCGATGCTCACGCCGTTGGCGGTCGATGCCAGCCACCCCTTTCCGCAGCTTCTGAACAAAAGTCACAACTTGCTAGTTCGCGCCAAAACGCAGCGCGGCGGTGAGCCGCTTCACGCGATCGTGCAGGTGCCGCGCGTGCTTCCCCGACTAATCGTCATGCCGCGGGGCAAAGGCGAGGACGAGCCGTGGGTCTATATTTACTTGGCTTCACTGATTAAGCAGCACATCGGGGAGTTATTTCCCGGCCTCATTCTGGACGGAGTCCACGCCTTCCGCGTCACGCGAAACAGCGATCTCTACATTGACGACGAGGAAGCGGAAAATCTTTTGCGCACGATCGAACAGGAACTGCGGCGCTCCAGCCGCGGCAACGCCGTGCGTTTGGAAGTGGAGGCCGATTGTCCAAGGGATTTCCGCGATCTATTGCTTCAGTTTTTCAATCTGACGGAAGCGGACGTGTATAAACTGGATGGGCCGCTTTCAATGACCCATCTCGCGCCGCTAGTTGCGAACGATGCTTTCGCAAATCTGCGGGATCGACCATTTCAACCTGCGCGCGATCCGGCTCTCCCTCTCCACGTAAATATTTTCGAGGTGATGCGCCGCCAGGATGTTTTGCTCCATCATCCTTACGAGAGTTTCGATCCTGTTGTCGAACTGATCGAGGAAGCTGCCCAGGATCCGCAGGTGCTTGCGATCAAGATTACTCTCTATCGAACAAGCGGTGATTCGCCAATCGTCGAGGCGCTGATCAACGCTGCAAACGCGGGGAAGCAGGTTACCGCGATAGTTGAGTTACGCGCTCGATTTGATGAAGCGGTCAATATTCAATGGGCGCGTCGTCTCGAAGAAGCTGGCGCGCACGTCATTTACGGTGTGGTCGGCTTGAAAACGCATTGCAAAGCGCTTTTGATCGTCCGCCGTGACGCCGATCGGCCTCGTCGTTATGTCCAACTGGGCACCGGCAATTATCATCCGCGGACGGCTCGCATTTACACCGATTTTAGCCTGTTCACCTGCGAGCCGGAGCTGACGGAAGAGGTGGCGGTGGTTTTCAACACGTTGACGGGTCTAGCTGGTTATCCTGGGTTGAAAAAATTGCTAGTAGCTCCGTTCGATCTCCATAAACGGCTGATTAGCTTAATCGACCGCGAGCGCGATCACGCTTTGGCCGGCAAACCCGCTCGGATCATTGCGAAACTGAATGCCCTTGTCGATCAACAGATTATCGAGAAGCTTTATGAAGCTTCCTGCGCGGATGTGACGATTGATTTGATCGTTCGCGGCATCTGTTGCCTCCGGCCAAAGATTCCCGGCTTAAGTGAAAACATCCGCGTCTTTAGCATTGTGGGCCGCTTTTTGGAACATAGTCGAATTTTGTATTTTGAGAATGCCGGCCAGCGCGAGGTCTTTCTCGCCAGCGCCGATTGGATGCCGCGGAACTTTTTCCGGCGAGTAGAACTTGCTTTTCCGGTCGAGCAACCGTCCCTGCGTGACGAAATCATCGACGAAGTCTTACCGAAGTTTGTCCATGATCGGGTGAAAGCGCGCGAACTGCAGCCGGACGGAAGTTATCGCCGTCTCAAACCAGAAGGGAAGGAACCCCGCGAGCAAGCCCAATTGCAATTCCGAGAGCGTTCGCGTCGCCTCGCAAAGAAAAATCGCAAACCGAAACGCGTAGCGTCCGCGAAATTGACTCCAATTACGTCCATCGTCGACGCGAGAAAATCATGAAGAGAAAAATCCTGGTCATCGACGTTGGCGGGACACACGTCAAACTCATGATTTCCCGCGCTGAAAAACGGAAGTTCAATTCGGGTCTAAGAATGACGCCGCGTGAAATGGTGACGCAGATGAAACCGCTCCTAGCGGACTGGAGCTTTGCTGCCGTATCCGTTGGTTTTCCATCCCCGGTACGGAATGGGCGTATCGTGAGTGATCCTAAACATCTCGGCAGGGGCTGGGTTGGATTTGATTTTGAGAAAGCACTTGGTAAACCAGTTCGGATCATCAACGACGCCGCCATGCAGGCGCTTGGCAGTTATCACGGCCGTCGAATGCTTTTTCTCGGGCTCGGCACCGGGCTTGGGTCAGCTTTGGTTTGGAACAATTACGTTTTCCCACTCGAATTGGGCGACCTGCCTTATCGCAACGGCAATATCATTGAAGATTATCTCGGTAAACCGGGCTTGGCGCGGCTCGGCAAAAAGAATTGGCAGCGCGACGTTGATCACGCGATCGTGCAACTAAAGAAATCGCTCATCGCCGATTATGTCGTGCTGGGCGGCGGCAACGCCAAACGCGTCGATCAACTCCCGAGAGGATTTGAACGTGGGCATAATCGCAACGCGTTTCTCGGGGGAATGCGCTTGTGGCAAATCGATCCGCGGACGCGCCGACCAAAATGGCAGATTCTTTAGAAGTCGGTAAAATTTATTATGGAACTTTACTTTCTTAGACATGGCGAAGCCGACTGGCCCGATTGGAAGAAGTCGGACGATGAACGTCCGCTTACCAAGCGTGGAAAAAAAGAAATGCACGAAATCGCTGCCTTCCTTGTCCGCCTTAAGGTGCGCCCGAACCTTATCCTGACCAGCCCATTGCCGCGCGCGGCGCAGACAGCGGAAATAGCCGCGGAACATCTTGAAGCGAAATGTCGCGAAGATAGACGGCTCGCGCCTGGATTTGGCCCGGCGGAGCTGGAGGAATTAATTAGAAAAAATTCCGCTGAAAGTTTGATGATCGTCGGTCACGAGCCGGACTTTACTAAGACAATCTCTGCGCTGACTGGAGCGTCGCTTAAATTGTCCAAGGCCGGCATCGCGCTGGTCGATATCGATCTTTCTTCGCGCAAGGGCAGGCTGCTCTGGCTCTTCCCGCCCAAGGTTGCGAAGAATTAATCGCACTCGATGTCGCGGCCGATTATGCATGTTGATCGGCGCGCTCGCTCGCCACTCCGCGACGTTTTATGCGCAACAGCTCTCAGTTTTGCCGCTGAGAGCGCGGTCTCGCGCCTTGCAGGTCGTCGCGGGAGCCTTCAAGAAAAACCGAATCGCTGCCTTGTCCTCACGCCAATTACTGATGTGATACGGCGCGGGGAAGAAATTTTCATCGCCGTACTCAATCCGAATCTCAGCCTCTTCATCGACAGGAACTAGACGCCGCACCTTGTCATATATGCGCAGGAATTTGTCGCTTTTCATGTAAGTATCTTCCGCGTCTTCCGGCACCCACAATTGGAGAATGGTTTCATTCCAACGGTTCGTTTTGCCGCCGCAATCAACCGTTTCAAAGGACGCCGCTTTGATTTCCGTCAGATGGTAACCAGCGTGGATGGCTTGTCCGTCGGCGCTCGCGAACATGAGCTCTTTATCGGCTAAATTCCGCAATGCTTTAATAAATTCGTGCGTCTTCATTTGGTCATTTCCTTCTCCATTTTCAACAAGCTGCCTTCGGCGATGGATCAGCGCAACCGCCGAAGCAAACAGGCAAGGCTGCTTCGTTGATTCAGTGTTGGGCGAGCAGATAGATCGCGCTTAACGCCAGCAGAAAATAGGGAACGAGGACGGCGGCTCCAGCGTAATCCTTTGCCATGCGTTGGCCGAAGAAGAGCCCTATGATGGCGAAGGCGGAGATGACCGCGCCGTAGAACGCGAGCGCGGAATCACCCGAAAATAATATTACGCCGCAGCCAATCGCGCTCAGCGCTCCGGCGGCAATCTCCAGGATGGTGATCGCTGTCACCATCGCGGGCACAATTCCCCCCAACGGACTTTTGGCGAAATGTCCCTTCAGCCATTCCAGGTTACCGCGGCGATCGACGATTTTATCGATACCCGATTGAAGGAAAAGAATCGCGAGAAACGCGGAGACGAGTATTTGGAGAACAGTTGCCGATCCTCCGAGCATGCGCAGGTTTTGCATGGAGCTATTGTAACACCGCAGGACTTACCGTTGTCGATCTTCTATCGGCGCTGGAGTGCGCGTACAAAAACAGGGACGCGGTTTTATCCGCGTCCCTGAAATTTCCAACCTCCGTTGCGATTATTTAGTCAGCGTCCGTGAAGCGTTACGGCGTGATGACGCTCACGAAAGCGTCGGTGTTGCCGAACTGACTGTTGGGGCAATCATTCTGCGGAGCCGGCTTGGGCGCAGTCGCTAGATTTTTCTGGTAATTATCTACGGCCGGACAACCGGCACCGTTACGGCCGTCGGTGTAGATGAACCACGCATTCGCGTTAGAGGAGACGAGCGTGTTGTAATCACCCCAGAACTGCTGCGTGAGGCTGTTCGCCGCGCTGACCGCTGGATCGGACGAGACGCTGGTTACTTTCGTTGGCGCAGACCAGCCACTACCTGATTTGTTGACGTAGTAGGCGTCAATCGTTGCGTTGCCCGTTCCGAACGTGCTCGGGTCCGTGGCCTTGAGCGCCTGATACGCTACATCCACGCGGCCATTGGGTGCGACATCGAGCCCCTGGAAGAAGGCATAGCCTTCGCCGGCGGTGCTGACGGTCTTGAGCGCGCCCCACGACTCGCCTTTGTTTGTCGAGGTGCTGACGAGGACGCGGCCGCCGTGCGCGGTGCGATTGACCCATGCCGCGTACAGTTTCGAACTGCCTACGCGCGGATCAGCGGCGAGTTCGAGGAACGAATCGGTGCGGAAGTTCGCGCCCGGGATCGGGCTGTCAATGTCGGCGACTGCGGCGATGGTGATCGGCTTCGACCACTTGTTGCCGCCATCACGCGAGATGGCCACGACCTGCGCGCCGGCCTGCTCCCATCCGACGTAGACGCTGCCATCAGGTCCGCTGCGCACGGCTGACCCCTGGCGGCCGTTGTTGGCGCTGTTGGCCGCTGGCGAAAGCTGGTTGCCTGCGGTGAACGACAATCCGCCATCCGTCGAATAGGTGACGACGATGGGCTCGGCAGGCAATTGGTTCGCCGAGCGGAACTGCGTCCAAGTGACAAAGACGCGACCGAAGAACTGGCTGTTGGGATTCCTGTCCGCCCAGATATCTTCTTTGTCGTTGAAGTTATTGGGATTTTCTTTTGTGAAAGCAATCACCGGCGCGCTCCACGTCACGCCGTTGTCGTCCGAATACGACACGACGATCAACTCAGGAGGCGCTTTATTCGGATTCGATGTGAACGGGCTTTGCCCAGCTTTGTACGACGCGAGTGAGGCATAATACGCGCGCGCGCCGCTCGTATATGGTAAAAAGCCGCCGTTGCCGTCCGGCTTAGGGCCATAAACGATCACAGGGTCACCGTCGGAGACAAACGGGCTGGCCACCCAGGCGGCCTGGTCGTCGAGCACTCCCAAGTTCGTCCAGGTCACGCCGCCATCAGATGATGCATACACGCCCGAGGTGCCGATACCGGGGAAGAACGAGCAATCATTGGCTGGGGCAGTTAAGCCACGCACGGGGCCGGGTCCGCAAGGGGGCTCCCTTTGCTCGTCGTTCGCGCCAGCAAGCAGGAGGTGGCTCGGGTCGGCTGGGTTGACGGCGATGGTGGGTTCATTCTGCTTGTTCGTTGGAAACCTTGCTGTACTGTCCGACGTTGCATTACCGGCGACCTGCGGTTTGTTCGCCTGCACATCGATGAACGACGTTGCGTGAACCAGATTGGCCAGCGCAATCGATAAGAATAAAGTTAGGAATTTTTTCATAAGTTTTGGGTAGTGGAAGGCCGCGAGCGTCGGTGGAGATGAGTCAAGTGTCAATGTCTATTTTGCATAGAAATTAGCCTGTTTTTCACTCGTGCTAGGCATTGCGCAGGTAAGCCGTGCACCAAAATCATCGAAGACCAAACCGAACAGTGGTCTTTCTCGTAAAGATCTGCAGCTGGAAATTCCGTTTTAATAGTGGTAGGACGCGACGGCCCGTCGCACCGAGGAAAGAACCGTTCTCAGTCACCTTGAGCGACCGCATCAGCGAAGGCAAGATCGCCGGACTTTAGGTCCAGCTCGGCTTCCGCCGTTGTGCCAAACACGCGTGCCCGCTTGTCGTCGAATTCTCCTTCCCATCGGGCGACCACGATCGTGGCCAGACAATTTCCGATGAGATTTACGCAGGTGCGCCCCATGTCCATCAATTCGTCGACACCAAAGATTACCGCCACACCAATCGGACCGAGACCCGCCGGCAGGAAGCTGTTCAATGTCGCGAGCAGGACGACCAGCGATGCGCGTGGCACGGCTGCTACGCCTTTGGAAGTGATCATCAATGCGAGCATCATCATGATTTGTCGATCCCAGCCCATGTGCTGACCAGTCGTGGCTTCGGCCGCTTGCGCCACGAACACCGAAGCCATCGCCAGATAAAGAGTCGAGCCGTCGAGATTGAATGAATAGCCGGTCGGCATGACGAACCCGACAATGTGCTTCGGCACGCCGATGCGCTCCATCACCTGCATCGCTTTTGGCAGCGCCGACTCACTGCTCGTGGTGGCGAACGCGAGCGCGGCCGGCTCGCGCACCGCCCGGACGAATTGCCGCAGCGGCACCCGGATGATAAAAATGACCAGCCCAAAGATCAGGACGATAAAAATGATGAGCGCTAGGTAGAGGGAAAGAACGAGATTGCCCAGATTTACAAGGACGCGAAGACCCTGAGTGCCGATCGTGTGGGCCATCGCCGCGCCGACGCCAAAAGGCGCGAACATCATCACGTAGTTGGTGAACTTGAACATGACCTGCGAGAGACTCTCCATCGCGCGAATGATTGGCTTTCCTTTCTCGCCGATTGCTGAGACTGCCATGGCGAAAAGAACCGCGAATACGACGATTTGGAGCACGTCGCCGTGCACCATCGATTCGATAACGCTGGAAGGGAACACATGCACGAGCGTCTCGATCAACGTTTTCGGGTGGCTCTGGCCGATTGTTTTGACGATGTCCGTGTTGCTCGGCGCGAGAGTCACGCCCATCCCAGGTTTCGTGAAATTCACCTCAGCCAAACCGATGAAGAGCGCCGCGGTGGTTACGACCTCGAAATAGATCAACGCTTTGATGCCCATCCGCCCAACCTTTCGCAACGCGCCGGCGCCGGCGATTCCGACGACAACGGTTGAGAAGACGAGTGGCGCGATGATGGATTTGATGAGGTTGATGAAGATGTCGCGCAGAAAATAAACTGCGTTTCCCCAATCGGGCCGGAGCCAGCCGATGACACCGCCGACAACCAATCCGATCATGATCTGTACCGTTAAAGAAGGGCGATACCAGGGTCGGCGAACTTGGTTGGCGGTAGGAAAAGTAGGAATCATTTTTTCCACAGATTTCGCAGATTGTTCAGATCATTAAATGGAATCGGTCAAAGAGTTAAGAAATAATCTGTGTCAATCTGTGTAATCTGCGGATAACAAATCTTTGTGTTTCTGAAACGTCTTGAATGCACATCATGTGGGCTTCCGCATGAGTGGTCGCGTCTGCAGAATCTCTGCACTTCCTGCAACAAACCACTCTTTGCAATTGTCGACCTTGCCAAGGCAGGTCGCGCACTGACGCGCGAGGCCTTGCCTACCCGAGAGAAATCGCTGTGGCGTTATCGCGAAGTGTTGCCAGTGCCCGATGGCGTCGAGCCCGTTTCACTCGGTGAAGGCGAGACGCCACTGCTTCGGGCTACACGATTCGGTGGTGAGATTGGGCTACGAAACCTCTGGATCAAAGACGAATCACAGAATCCAACAGAAAGTTTTAAGGCGCGCGGCATGGCCGTTGCCGTATCCATGGCGAAACATCTTGGCGCGACCAAGCTCGCCGTTCCCAGCGCAGGCAATGCCGGCGGCGCGCTTGCCGCATACGCCGCTCGTGCTGGTCTCGAAGCGCATATCTTCATGCCGCGCGACACTCCACACGCGAACGTCATCGAATGCCGCGAGCTCGGAGCGCACGTCACTCTCATTGACGGCCTCATCACAGATTGCGGCGCCGAGATTGCCCGGCGCAAAACGACAGAAGGCTGGTTCGACATGTCCACGCTCAAAGAGCCATATCGCATCGAAGGAAAAAAGACGCTTGGTTACGAGTTGGCCGAACAGTTCGACTGGCAACTTCCCGACGTGATCTTATATCCCACGGGCGGCGGCGCCGGCCTGATCGGGATGTGGAAGGCGTTCGACGAAATGGAGGCCCTCGGCTGGATCGGGAAGAAACGTCCACGCATGTTTTCTGTGCAAGCCACCGGCTGCGCCCCGATCGTTCGCGCATTTGAAGCCGGAGACAACACTGCGACAGAGTTTCCGGATGCACACACATGCGCCTCCGGCCTGCGCGTTCCCAAAGCGATCGGCGACTTTCTTATCCTGAATATCCTTCGTCAATCCAACGGCGGCGCCGTCCCTGTCGATGACGAAGAAATGATCCGCGTCACTCGCGAAGTGGGATCCAGCGAGGGTCTTTTCGTCTCGCCAGAAGGCGCAGCGTGTTTCGCAGCTTTGAAGTCGCTCTGTCGCGCCGGCAAAATTGCTTCCGGCGAACGCGTCGTCATTTTTAACACCGGTTCAGGCATCAAATACGTTAACTGCTATGAGCGGTAGGATTGCCTTCCCCATCTTGCGCGAAGGCGAGTCGTCGATTGAGATCGCCGCATTGTAAGACCGCTGCTAAACCGGATTGGCGGCCCCGACTTCAAGAGGGCATATTTCATCGCACCACATTTCGATACGCGCGCGAATCTCATCGCGGATCTTGCGCATCCCGGCGAGGCGTTCTTCGTGCGTGCCGATCAGCGCAGCAGGATCGGGAAAACTCCAGTGCAATCGCTTCGCCACACCAGGAAAAATCGGACAACGCTCGGCGCTGGTTTCATCGCAGACCGTGAT
>Ga0209474_10003028_pt1 | contig 14965 bp, 12 predicted proteins | sample GraSoiAngelo_145_FD_185902 | JGI IMG/M metagenome (GOLD analysis project Ga0209474, IMG submission 185902) | Grasslands soil microbial communities from the Angelo Coastal Reserve, California, USA - 14_1009_05_20cm (SPAdes) (version 2) | ecosystem: Environmental > Terrestrial > Soil > Grasslands...
GCTCCTCGCGGGCGTCGCGGCCGGACTAACGCTTTTCCTCAACCCCCGGGACGGGTTGGTGCTGGTCGTGCTCCTCGTCGCGATGTAGTGGCTCGGCCGCCGCGACTTTCCTAGATTCGCGATCGGCGCCGCCGCGGTCGCTGCGGTCGCCGCCGCGTCGAACGCGGTCATCTATGGCGTTCCGCTGCCCTACGTCGGCTATTTCCTCGCGGTGGTGTACCCGCGAGGCGTGTCGTCCGATGCGGTCACCTCAATCTCGTTCGTATCGGCGGAGCTCTGGATCGCGCTTCCGGGAATGCTCTTCGACCGGACGTTCGGCATCGCCGGGGTTGCGCCCTGGATCTTCATCGGGGTCATCGGCATCCCCGCCGCGCTTCGTGCGCGCGGCCGCGCGCTCGCACCGGCCGCCGTCACGATCGGCCTCAGCCTCGTCGGGCTCTCCCTCTACCACTATTGGGAGGGGGGCTACGCGCCCTCCGCGCGCTACTTCGTGGACGTACTTCCGCTCGCGGCCCCGTTCGTCGCGTACGGCCTCGCGGTGACGCGCGACTGGTGGATGCGGATCTTCACCGGTCTGCTGATCGGCCTCAGCACTGTTCTCACGCTTGTCCTTTGCGCGATGCCCTCTCGCGCATTGAACGACGCCTTCCAGCAGCAGGGGAACGAGGTGGTGGATCAGATCCTGGGGCTCAATCCGCTCGGCTGGCTGCCCTCCTTCGAAAAGACGTCGCCTGACTGGTATGTCTCGGCTTACCTCCGTCTGCTGCCCGTGGTCGCGATCCTCGCCGTGCTCGCCTTTTACGGATGGAGCCGCCGTCTCTCGCTCGATCAGGCCGTTCCCGTCCGCGCACCGACCACCCGTCTGCAGCTCGGAGGATTCCTCGCGGCCAACGCGATCGCGCTCGCCCTTGTGGCGGTAGCGATCTCGCAGCCTTGGGTCAGCGAGCTCGGCGACGTTCCGCGCAGCCTCGCGACCCGGTGGTTACCGGCCGCGCTCGTGGTCGCGACAGCCCTCGCCGCCGCGATCGGCTGGCACCTCGAACCGAGCGCGCGCACCGGATTCTTCGCGCGGCACTTCGCGCTCTATCTCGCCGGGCCGGTCCTGCTCCTCGGCATGCGGAGCCTCTTTATTCCCGACACCGAGCTCGGCTTCGTCTATCTGCTCATTGCGGTGGGCCTTGCCGTGAATTCGCTCCACGCGCTGTGGACCGTCATTCCGCGTCTCGGCGATACCCGCGCGGCGATCCTGCTCGGCGCGACCCTGCTCGCGACCGCCTTCGTCGTGCTCCCGTACGACCGGACCATCGCGCCGACGGCCTCCGACGAGCCGCACTACCTCTTGATCGTGCAGAGCATCGTTTTCGATCACGATCTCGATCTCGCGAACGACTACGCCGGTCAGCGGTACTACGAGTTCTATCCCGAGCCGCTTCCCGACGTGCACGGCATCCACGTCGGGAACGCGATCTACTCCCTCCGCGATATGGGCCTGCCTGTCCTCGCGGTGATCCCGTACGCGCTTGCGGGCCGCACCGGGGTCCTCGTCCTCATCTGTCTCTTCGGCGCCCTTCTCGCGGCGCAGCTGTATCTCCTGCTGCGCGATCTGGCATTCGATCGACGGGTCGCGCTCCTCGCCGTCGCGGCGACGGTCTTCGTGCATCCCTTCCTCACGTACACGACGCAGATCTACCCCGACCTCATTGCCGCAGTGATGTTCGTGACCGTCGTGCGTCTGATCCGCCACGGCACCACGACGGCGGTGCGAAATCTCGCGCTCGCGAGCGCATTCGTTGGGACGCTGCCGTGGCTGACGACCCGCGGGTGGTTCGTCGCGATCGGGCTCGGCCTCGTCATCGCGTACTCCGCGCTTTGGCCGAGGCGCGACCTCGTGCGCCGCCTCCTTGCCGCGTCGTTGCCATTCCTCGCGCTGGTGCTCCTGCTCTGCTATCTCAACTGGCGGCTCTTCGGGTGGTTCATACCTGGCGCGGGGTACTTCCTCATCCGCGACCAGCAGGAGATCTTGAACTACGCACCCCAGAGCGGCATACCCGGCCTCCTCTTCGACCGCGCGTTCGGCCTCGTGCCGCGCGCCCCGATCTACCTGCTCGCCTTCGTCGGGATCGGAGCGCTCTGGCGCCGTCGCCGTATCTACGGTCCGATGCTCGCCGCGCTCGTTCTCGGGTGGGGGTTCTACTTCCTCTACATCGCGGACCTCGTCACCTGGCACGCCGACGGCGGCCCGTCCTCGCGATATCTCCTCGCCGGACTGCCGTTCCTCGTCGTCGGGGTTGCCAGCGGAATCGAGACTGTGCGCGCGTCAGTGGGTCGGATGCGGGCGGCGCTCAGCGCGTTTGCGTGGATCGCGGTGTCGTGGTCGGTCTTCGTCGTCTTCGTGTACGCGGTGCTGCCGGATCTCCGCTACGAGTACATGCCGCAGATCCGCGACGGCAACCCGGTCCATCTCTGGCTCGAGCTCGGACGGGTCCTCCGGCCGGACATCCAGACCGCGCTGCCGTCGTTCTACGGGGGCGAGGTCGCGACGATTCCCCTCGCGCTCCTCTGGGTCGCGCTCGCGATCTGGCTCGGCGCGCTCGGTTACGTCATCAGCCGGCGAAGGCAGGCGGTGGGCCCATCAGTTCCCTGACGCGAGGCGTCGCAGTGTTAGCGGCGTTCATCGTCCTCGCCGTGCTGGTGGCGCTCGGTGCGCTCTCCCGCCTCGATCGCACGATCTTGGACATGGTGCAGCTGCCGCACGCGTCGTGGCTTGATCTCGCAGCCTCGGTCTTGACTGTGCTCGGCCAATCTGAGGTGGTCGGCACCATCGCGCTCGGCATCGCCGTCGTCCGACTGCGAGCCCGGCGGCGCGACTGGTGGATGCCCCTCGCCCTCGCCGTTGTCGTCGTGGTGGAGCTCGTGCTGAAGATCACGATCCCCCAGGTGCCGCCGCCGAGCGAGCTCGCGCGGACCGTTCCGTTGTTGCCGTTCCTCGAGGCGCCGACGGCATTCTCGTTCCCGAGCGGTCATGTGGCGCGCGTCGCGTTTCTCGTCGCCGTCTTGCGATGGCCGGCCGGCGTCTCCGCGCTCGTCGTGTTCACGATGGCCCTGACGCGGGTCTACCTCGCCGAACACTGGCCGAGCGACGCGGTGGGCGGCTGGCTCCTCGGTTACGGGATCGCGGCCGTCGCCCGGTGGCGCTCCTAACGCATCCGCGCAGGGTGTCGTTAGTCGTCAGTCGGGGGGAAATTCATCTGAGCCTCAGGCTCGGAGAGGAGCCGCACGCATGAACGGACGCGCAGTTTGGCTGATGGCGGCAATAGCGGCGGTCATCATCCTCCTCGCACAGGTCGCGGGAGCGTCGACACGAAACGAGACCGCATCCCTCGCGACCAGCGCCTCTGTCTCTGCAGAGCTGGTCGGCACCGCGGCGACGATGACGTTGCCTGAGCAGGCCTCATCCGTCGCGCGGGTGAAGTCGGCGAACGGGATCGCGACGGCGAACAAAGCGATCGCCGATCGCGAAACGGCCACAAACGAGAGGACTGAGACGAACGAGGTGGCCGTGAGCGCGCGGGCCGCTGCTCCCAAGGACAGCACGAGCGCATCGGGCACGCGACCCGGCTGGGGCTGCGGCGACACCAACCACAAGCACTCGGGCCCTCCGGGCCGCCCGACCGCGACCCCGCCGCCTGGCTGCACCAACCCGTAACCGGGTAGCACAGACCCCCCTGCATGCGACGCGGCTCGAACGGAGCCGCGTCGCTTTAGCCTACGGGCGATAGTGACCGCGATCCACGCAGAGCACCTCTCCAAGAACTACAAGCTGCGCCGTGAGCGCACGCGCACGCTCAAGGAGACGATCCTCCGTCAGTACGCGCCCGCCGAGCAGGTGCAAGCGCTCCGCGACGTGAGCTTTTCCGTCAACTCGGGCGAATCGTTCGGCGTCGTCGGCGCGAACGGTTCAGGGAAATCGACCCTCCTCAAGCTCCTCGCCGGGACCGCGAAGCCGACGACCGGGACGCTCGAGGTGAACGGTCGGGTCACCGCACTGCTCGAGATCGGTGCCGGATTCCACCCCGATTTCAGCGGCCGCGAAAACGCGTATCTCAATGGCTCGCTCCTCGGCCTCTCGCGGAAGCAGATGGACCGAACCATGCCCGCGATCGAGGAGTTTGCCGACATCGGCCGCTTCTTCGACGCCGCCGTGAAGACGTACTCGAGCGGCATGTACATGCGCCTCGGGTTCGCGGTCGCGGTGCACCTCGAGCCGGACATCCTTCTCGTCGACGAGGTGCTCGCGGTCGGGGACGAGTACTTCCAACACAAATGCTTCGCCAAGATCAGCGAGTTCCGCGCCGCGAAGAAGACGATCGTGCTCGTTTCCCACGATCTTGGGGCGGTAGCGCGATTGTGCGAGCGAGCGATCTGGCTTGATGAGGGGCATGTCGGCGCCGAGGGGTCGCCGCACGACGTCATCGACGCGTATCACCAGAAGGTCGGCGAGAAGGAGCAGCGCGAGCGCGCCGCGCGCGGCGAGATCGGCGCGCGATGGGGCTCGAAGGAGATCGAGATCACGAACGCGCGCGTGCTTGGGCCGGACGGAGCCGAGCGTGTCGTGCTCGAGTCGGGCCAGCCCGCATGCATCGAGATCGGGTATCGCAATCCCAAAGGAGTGAGCGACGCCGTCGTCGGCGTGTATATCTATCGCGACGATGGCATCGGCGTGTTCGGTACGAACACCCTCATCGACGGAGTCACAGTGCCAGTCAAGCCCGAGGGCATCGTCCGGTTCGCGATCCAGGGGATCGAGCTCCTCCCGGGCGGGTTCGATGTTGACATCGGCATCACCGACCCGCAGGACCGCGCGTACGACTATCACCAGAAGGGTGTGCAGTTCCGCGTCATCGGCACGTCGCGCGAGGTTGGCGTGGCACGCCTGGCGCACCGCTGGGAGTTCCGTTGAAGCGACTCGCTCCGCTGGCCGCCGCTGTCATGCTCGTCGCGAGCTGCGTCACCTCCCCGAGCGAGTCCTCGTTGTCGCCGACGACGTCGATCGAGGCGTATCTGGCCCAGCTCGAAAACGACGACAGCTTCTCCGGCGTGGTCATGGTCGCGAAGGACTTCGTGCCCTTCGCGACAAAGGCGACCGGTTATGCCGACCGAGCACGCGGAGCACCGAACGCGACGATCACGCCCTTCAACATCGCGTCGATCACGAAGATCTTCACCGCCGTCGCGATCGGCCAGCTCGTCGATCAAGGCAAGGTGTCGCTCGAGGATCCGCTCACGAAATACCTGCCGACCTATCCGCGCACGCCGGGTGATCAGATCACGATCGCGATGCTCATCAGTCAGACCGCCGGGACCGGGAACTACCGGGACGATCCCGGATACCTCCGTGTGCGCGACAGCTTCGAGTCGATCTCCGCTCTCTTGGGTGCGGTGAACACGGCGGTCACACCCGGCGCGGTCCCCGGAAAGACGTTCAGCTTCAGCGACACCGGTTACCTGCTCCTTGGGGCGGTGATCGAAAGGGCGTCGGGCCAGGATTACTACGACTACATGGACAACGAGGTGTTCGCCAAGGCCGGTGTCGCCGCGGGCTTTCTGCGCAACACCGACGACGAGCTGAGCGATCGCGGCTTCGCGCTCGGTTACACCGCAGATGGCAGCAAGAACTGGAGCAGCCTGCCCGTTCGGGGAACCCCGGCCAGCGGCGCCTACGCGACCGCTCCCGATCTCCTCTCATTCCACAAGGCGCTTGCGACCGGCGCGCTCGTGAAGCCGGAGACCCTGAAACGTCTCGTGCTGCTTCCGCCTCCGTCGGGGCAGACCTCGCCAGGCCTCGCCTCGGGCGTGTTCGCCGGCAACGACAACGGGGCGAGCGCAGTGTTCGCCATGACGGCGACCGGCTACACGGTCATCGTTCTCGCGAACGTCGGCGACGTCGCCGCGCCGATCGCCGACAAGATCCTGAAGCTCCTGGGGAGCTGAGTTAGGGCAGTACCTCGACTGTCGCGCTGAAAACCGCGAGCAGCATCGGGCACAGCGAACCGCTCGGGCAGTTCATGCCCCCGCTCGCCTTGATCGGCGAGCGTCCGGCGGAGGCGGCGAACCAGATCGCCTGCGTGCCCCGCACGAGCATGTAGTTCTGTACCGGATGTACCAGGACGATCCCGTCGGGAGGCTCGAGCTGCCAGTTGATGTCCTCGCCGAGCGCGATCTGGATGTGATCGCCGACGTGGGCCGTCACGGTCTGCTGGTTCGACGCCATGGTGATCATCACTGTGCCCGCGGGCGGGGTCGGGGACGGTATCCCGCCGGCTCCGGCCACGCTGCCGCACGCGCCGACAATGGCCGCGAACGCGACAGCGACCGCGCGAGCCTTCATGTGGCTAGAACGACGGCCGCATCAGCGAGTTCCCGTGGCCTTTCGAGTGGCACGTTGTGGCCGGCGTCGAGCTCCATGAGCCGGCCGTCGGCGAGCGTTTGGACCATTCGCCGCGCCACGTCCTCTGACAGGACGTTCGAGCGCGTGCCGCGCACCACGAGGGTGGGGCAGGTGATGGACGCGAGCGCGTCCCAACGATCCTCCGCGGGCATTCGGCCGCTCATGATCCGCCGGAGCGCGCCAGCGTCGGAGCGCCAGACGAGGCCGCCGTCCTCCTCGCGGAACGCGAACGCGAGCCGGTTCTCGTAGACCGCGGCGGCGTAGCCCGGCGAGGTCCGCTCGAGATACGCGCGCGCCGCCGCCCGATCCGCGAACCGTTCTGGTCGACCGGTGAGGAGCCGCTGTGCGCGCTCCGCCCCCTGTGGTAGCGGGTCGGGACTTGCGTCGACGATGACGAGTGCGAGGACGCGCTCGGGGTGGCGCGCCGCGAGGTTGATCGAATGCAGCCCGCCCATCGAATGACCGACGATCACCGCGCGCTCGATGCCGATCCGGTCGAGGACGGCGAGCGCGTCGGCCGCGAAGTCGGCGGGCGCGTAGCCCTCCGCGGGGCGCCCACTCTCGCCGTGCCCGCGCGCGTCCGGCGCGACGAGCTGGAGTCGCCCCGTGATCGCATCCGCGAAGAGATCCCAGTAGCGTCCGTAGTTCCCGATGCCGTGCAGGAGCAGCGTCGGCGGCGCCGCGCCCGGCCAGGTCCAGTACACGAGTTCGACGCCTTTGCGCGTGACCGTGGACCGTACAGGCATAAGCCGAGATTCTCTCTTTCGACAGATTTAGTTAGAGCTTGATTCGGAGCCGAAGCGCTGTTGAGCGTGCTCCTCCCCTGACTCGCGGCCGAAATACTCTTTCCCCGTGATCGCCGACCTCCGGACGCTCATCGATCGGCGCGAGCTGCTCGTCGACTTCGCGTGGCGCGAGCTCCGCGCCCGATACAAGGGCTCGGCGCTCGGCTTTTTGTGGAACTTCGTCAACCCACTGCTCCAGCTCGTCGTGTTCTGGATCCTCTTCGGCGTCGTGCTGCGCACCCGGCCGATCACCGCGTCGGGCGAGCAGCCCTACGCGATTTTCCTCTTCGTCGGCCTCCTCCCCTGGACATTCTTCGCGACATCGCTGCAATCCGGCGCGTCGGCGATCCTCGCGAACGCTCCGCTTGTCAAAAAGGTCCGGATGCCGCTGCAGCTCCTGCCGGCTGCGAGCGTGCTCTCAGCGCTCGCCAACTTCCTCCTCAGCGTCGTGGTGCTTCTCGCGATCCTCGTTATCTTCGGCCCGCGGCACCCGGAAGGCCTCGTGTGGATACCGGTCCTCGTTGCGCTTCAGATCGTGATGAATCTTGGATTCGCGTATCTCCTGAGCGCGCTCGCTGTGTTCTTCCGCGACGTCCAGCACATTCTTGGGATCCTCCTTCTCGCTTGGTACTTCCTCACGCCGGTGCTCTTCCCGGTCGCCGTGTTGAGCGACCGGCCCGAGCAGCTGCGCCTGCTGTACCTGAACCCGATGACCGCGATCATCGTCGCGTATCAGCGGGCGCTGCTGGACGGACTCGCGCCGCAGTGGGACGCGCTCGCGTACTCGGCGGCCATCGCCCTCGTCCTTTTCGTCGTCGGCTTCTGGTATTTCGACCGCGCCAAGGATGACTTCGAGAGCGCGTTGTAGTGGCCCGGAGGCGCGCCGCGCGACGCGAACGTCCCGTCGTGCGCGGAGTGTTCTGGCGCGAGCTCGCGCTCGTCATCGTCTGCGTGGAGGCGCTGATCTTCATCCTGTCGTTCGACCCGACCGTCCTCAACGTCTTCGATCTGACCAAGGCGAGCTTCACGCACGGGGTTGCATGGGCCCTCCTGGGCGCGCTCATCGTCATCGCGCTCGGCGATGGTGTCCGTATCCCCGCGTCGCCCCTGTTCGTCGCGTTCTTCGCCCTCGTCGCGACCGAGATCGTCACCACCATCACCGCGGAGAACCAGTACGTCGCGCTCTATGGCGAGGTCGGTCGTTACCTCGGGCTCACCACGCATGCTGTCCTCGCGCTCATCGCAGTGGCCATCGCCGTTTCGATCGACTATCCGCGCCGCACCTCGTGGCTGGCGTGGACGATCGGAGCGGGAGCCACTCTCGCGGGCCTCTACGCGATCCAGCAGGCCACCGGCCACGACCCGGTCCGGTGGGTCGACCTCGATCCGCGTTTCCGTCCTTTCGCGACGTTCGGCAACCCTGACTTCTATGGACAGTTCCTCGCCGTCGTGGCGACGGCGTGCGCCGCGGTGCTGGTGTTCGCGCGCCAGCGCGTGTGGGTCGTGGGGATCGTCGTGCTGCTCGCGGTCCTGAACGTGGCCTTGATGCTGGTCGTCCAGACGCGCGGCTCGTTCCTCGGGATCGCGGCGGGCGCTCTCGTCATCGCGGTGCTCTGGCTGCGGCGGGCCGGCCTCTCGCGGCGCGCCCTGACTCGCTTCGCGCTCGCCTCCGCCGTGGCGGCCCTCGCGCTCGTCGTTACCCTCGTCGCGACCCCGCTCGGCGGCCGCCTCCTCGACATCGGTCGAGGCATCGGTCTGCGCGACCGCGTCCTCCTTTACCAATCGGCGTTCCAGATGTTCCTCGACCATCCCTTCCTGGGCGTCGGTTTCGAGAACTTCGCGGTGGCGTACCCGCGCTACCAGCAAGCCGAGTGGTTCGCGGTCGCCGGCATGAACACGACGAACACGTCGGCTCACGACTGGATCCTTCACGTCGCGGCGACCACCGGAGTGGTCGGCCTTCTCGCGAATCTCGCGCTGCTGGGTGCGTTCGCGTTCCACGCGTGGCGCCGCGCGCGAGATCCCGACGCCGCCGGGGTCATCGTCGCGCTCGCGGCGGTCGCGGCCTTTTACGGAAGCGGCCTGGTCCTTCCGGGTGCGCAGAGCATCCAGTGGATTCCCTGGGTGTGCGTCGGGGTCGCGCTCGCGAGCGAGCTGCGGTCCGCTCGCGTCGTGATGGCGATCCCGCCGCTCCGACTGCCCGCGATCCTGCAGCTCTTGATCGTCATCGGGCTCGCGAGCGTAGCGTTCGGCCAGGTCGGTAGCCTTGAGGCGAATCGCGCCGCGAAAGCGGCCGAAGCTGCGCTCGGAGGGGCGAATTCCGCGCGGGCGGTCGACATGGCGCGGACCGCGACGACGGTCGATCCGGGCCGCGCCGCGTACTGGAACGACCTCGGCCGGGCCCTCGAGCTCGTGCCCGATCTGAGCGGCGCGCGCGCCGCATACCGGCAGGCTACGACGCGGTCCCCGTACACCCCGGCTTTCTGGTGGAACCTCGGGGGCGTGGAGCTCGAGCTCGCGAAACAGAACGAGCCCGGTGCACGCGAGGCGGCCTACGAGGCTATGCGCCGAGCCCTCGCGGCGGATCCACAGAACCCGGACAGCTTCGATCGCTTCGCCCACATCCAGCTCGCGCTCGCCGACTATTCGGGCGCCATCGAGAGCGAGCGGCGAGCCATCGCCCTCTTCCCGACGGTTCCCGGCTACTACACGTTCGCCTCCGAGGCGGCGCACCAACTCGGCGACAGCGCTACCGCCATCGCCTTTCTCCGCCAAGGTGTCGCCGCCCTCAACTCGAACGACCTCCGCATCACCCTGGCGCGCCGCCTCATCGAGGCGAACCGACTCCCTGAGGCCCGGCAGGTTTTGAGCGACGTGCTCGTGGTAGAGCCGACAAACGCCGCCGCTTTGGATCTCCAAAAGCAGATCGGAGCGCAGTAGGTCAACGGCCGGAAAACGACTATTGGGTCAATTCCGGGCGTGACTGTCCCCTCGCAGTACAAGTACTTTACCGAAGAGGTATTCAGTTTTAACTGATACAGCGCTGCTCCTCGTTTCATCGCGTCACCCGAGAGATTTGTGCCCAGCGAAACCACGCGGAGGGACGGATGAACGGGGCGGAGCTGGTTCGACTCGTCACGAATGTGCTTTTCCTCGTGGTCTTCGTCGGCGCGCTGCGAACGGCGCTACGCGAGCGCTCGCGGACGAGCGTCGACGCGACCATCCTCTTCGGCGCGCTCGCCTTCGTCATCGCGCAGACCCAGATCGCGGCTTTGCTCGGAGCTCAGCTGCCCGCCGCTTTCGGACTCGTCTCGGCGGTCCTGTTGCTTGCGCTTCCGTACCTGCAACTGCGCCTCGTCGATGACTTCGCCGGTGTTCGCCCGCTTGTCCTTCGCGCGTGCCTTGCCGGGTTCATTGCGGGGATCGCGGCAATTGCCATCGGTCTCCTGAAGCTGGTCGTGCTCCCCGCCGCGCTTCCAGTCATTGTCGTTCTCGCGGTTCTGTACTTCGTGGGCTTCTGCACCTATGCCGGCGTCGTCCTCATTCGCGAGGCCCGCGAAGCGAAGGGCGTCGCTCGGAATCGAATGGTCGCCGCAGCCTGTGGCGCGCTCGCGCTGAGCCTCACCCTCATCGTCGCGCTGACGTCGACCATCGTCGGGCCGACCGCAAGCAGCGTCGCGTCGATGGTCCTCGCGCTGGCGTCGGCGGTCGGATATGTCGTCGCGTTCGCGCCGCCGGTCCTGCTCAAGCGCGCGTGGCGCGAGCCGGCCCTGCGCTCGTTTCTGACACGCGCCGCCGCGATCTCCCCCCACGATCCGCCGGAAACGATCCTCCACGGTCTCGAGGTCGCGATCGCGCGGGCCGCGCCGGGGCACGCGGCGCGAATCGCCGTCGTCGACGAGACCACCGAAGCCCTCGCGATCGGAGACGACAAAGAGCTCCTCTCGTCGGCCGAGGTCATGGCCGGCGTCGTCGAGACGCAGACGCCGCGCTTCGTGCGCACCGCGGCCGGAGCGATCCTCGCGGCACCGATCACCGGAAGAGGTCGACGGATCGGCGTGCTCGCGGTGATGGGCCGGCGCGCGCCTCTGTTCGCTTCCGACGATCTCGATCTGGTGCAGCTTCTCGCCGAGCAGGCCGCGATCGTCCTCGACGGCGCGCGGCTGTACGGCGATCTCGCATCGGTGAACCGCGATCTGAGCGAGGCGACCAAGGTGAAGTCGGAGTTCCTCGCCAACATGAGCCACGAGCTTCGGACCCCGCTCAACGCGATCCTCGGGTTCTCCGGACTCCTCTCGGAGCAGCTCGCCGACTCGATGAACGAGAAGCAGAAACGTTTCCTCCGCAACATCCAGGAGGCCGGCGACCATCTGCTCGATCTCATCAACGACGTGCTCGATCTGTCGAAGGTCGAGGCCGGCAGGCTCGACCTGCGGCCGGAGATCGTCACGCTCGACGCTCTCCTCGAACCGGTCTCCGCCGCCGCCCGCACGGCGGCGCAAGCGAAGGGCGTCCTGTTCACGATCGAGACGTGCGAGGCGCCGTCACTTTTCGTCGATCCGACTCGCGTTCGCCAGGTGCTCTTCAACCTCGTTTCGAATGCCGTGAAATTCACCTCGGGCGGCGGCCACGTCACGCTGCGCACGCTCGTGCAGGATCGCGATCTGCGCTTCGAGGTGGCCGACACGGGCATCGGCATCCCGAAGTCCGCGACAGGCCGGATGTTCGGCGTGTTCGAGCGATTTCATGAGGGCCGCACCGACGCATCTGGGACCGGACTCGGTCTCGCGCTGTCGAAGCGCCTCGTCGAGCAGATGAGCGGCACGATCAGCTTCGACAGCGAAGAGGGGACCGGCACCACCTTCCGCGTGGAGCTGGCTGGCGCGGTGACCGAACAGATCGTCGGCGAGCGGATCCTCGTGGTCGAGGACGAGCGCCACGATGCCGATCTGATCGTCGCGGTCGCGGCCTCGATGGATTTGCGAGCCGAGGTCGTCCGCAGCCTCGCCGGCACCGAAGACGCGCTCGCCCGAGGACGTCCGCTGGGAGTCGTCCTCGACCTGCGGCTCACCGACGGGCGCGGCGAGCAATTCCTGGGACGGCTTCGAACCGATCCCGCGCTCGCCGACGTGCCCGTCATCGTCGTGACCGTCGAAGCTGATCCGGCGACCACTCTCGCCCTCGGCGCCGACGACTACCTCACGAAACCGATCGATCGCGTCCGTCTTGAAAACTGGCTCCGCCGACTCAGGCAGCGAGGGATCGACCGTGCACGCACCAACGGAAGGAGAGAGCTTGCGCATTCTCCTCGTTGAGGACGATCCCATGAACGTCGAGTTGTTCGAGACGGCGCTCCAGACCGACGGCCACGAGATCGTGATCGAGCGGGACGGGGCGGCCGGCGAAATGCGTGCATCCGACCGGTTCGATCTGGTCCTCCTCGACATCCAACTGCCGAAGATGAACGGGCTCGACGTCTGCCGAAGCCTTCGCGCTCGCGGGCTGCGTATGCCGATCGTCGCCCTCAGTGCATCCGTCCTACCCGAGGAGATCGCGCGCACCAAGTCAGCCGGCTTTGACGAGTTTTTGGCGAAGCCGATCTCGCCCCGGGACCTGCGGGCCGCGGTCCGCAGGTTTGCCGCGTAGACAGAAGTCATGACCGAGCACCTCGTCCCCACGCATCGGCCGAACGTCCTCGTGGTCGATGACTTGCGCTCGAACCGCGAGCTCCTCGAGGGACGACTCGCGGACCTCGGCTACGACGTGCGCGAGGCGAAGGACGGGATCGAGGCGCTCGACGCGGTCGCGGCGGAGGAACCCGACCTCATCCTGCTCGACATCGACATGCCGCGGCTCGACGGCATCGCCGTGTGCGAGCAGCTCAAGGCGCATCCGGTTCACCGCCTCATCCCGATCGTGATTCTCACGGCATCGAGCGATCGAGACACGAAGCTTCGCGGGCTCGCGGCCGGTGCCGACGATTACCTGAGCAAGCCCTTCGACTCGAAGGAGCTGCTCATTCGCACGAAGGTGCTCCTCCGGCAGCGCGCGCTGAACCAGCGGCTCGATGCGACCGAAGGGGTGCTCTTCGCACTCGCCCGCGCGGTCGAGGCACGCGACCGGCACACGATCCACCACGCCGAGCGCGTTGGCCGGTACGCCGAAGCGATCGGCGGAGCCGAGGGCCTCGGACCGGAGGACTGTGACCTTCTGTACCAGGGCGGTGTCCTGCACGATCTGGGGAAGATCGCCATCCCCGACGCGATCCTCCTGAAGCCGGGGCCGCTCAGCACCGAGGAATTCAGCGTGATGAAAACGCATTCGATCGAGGGCGAACGAATCTGTCTCTCGCTTCGCAGCGTCGCGCATTACCTGCCGATGATCCGGCACCACCACGAGCGGATCGACGGTGCGGGGTACCCCGATCATCTCGCGGGAAAGGACATACCGCTGGGTGCGCGTATCGCCGCGATCTCCGATGCCTGGGACGCGATGGTGAGCGATCGGCCATATCGCGCGGGCCTCGGCGAGGATGAGGCTCTCCGCCGCCTCCGTCAGGGTGCTGGGACGCAGTGGGATGCCGGGCTTGTCCACACATTCATCGACCTCCTCGACGGGGGCCTGACCGCGCGCGTCACCCGTTCGCAGCTCGCGGCGATCGCGTGAAGCGACCGGTGTCGCGCGCCGTTGTCGAGCAGCTCGCTCGCTCGGATGTGCGAGGCGGTCGGCGACAAAAAAAATCCAGGGATGTGTCACTCCGCGAAGGAGAGCTCCTGGCTGCGCTGCGGCGCGGGGAGCTCGAGCTTCGGTACCAGCCGATCGTCGACCTGCGCAGCGGCGAGTGCCGCCGTGTCGAGGCGCTCCTCCGCTGGCGGCACCCTCGGTTCGGACTGCTCGAGCCTGGCGACTTCCTGCCGTTCGCGTCGGAGCTCATCGAGCAGATCGGCGTGTGGGTCGTCCGTGCGGCAACCGCTCAGTGGACGGAGTGGCGCGGGCTCGGCCCCGCGCTGGGCGTCGGGGTCAACGTGTCCGCGCCGGAGCTGGCGCAGGTCGACGCGTTCCTCGAGGCGATCGCCTCGCTCGGATCCGGAGCGATCACGTTCGAGCTCAGCCCGGAGACGCTCGCGGGTGCGGAAGAGCGGCCGGCAGTCACGCGGCTCGCCGCGGCGGGAGCGCGCATCGCGGTCGATGGGGTCGGTGCGGCGGATGCGCCCGGAAGGACCCTCGCGTCGCACCTCGACGAGCTCAAGATCTCGCGCGCGCTGCTGCGGCGGGCGACCGACGATCCGCGCGCTCTCGCGGACATGCGCTCGCTCGTCGAGCTCGCACGGGATTACCGCCTCATCTCGGTCGCGGTGGGCATCGAAGACGGGGCCATGCGCGACCTCGCGCGGACGCTCGGATGCGAGCTCGGCCAGGGATATTTCGTCAGCCGTCCGCTTGTCCCGGACCGGCTTGGGCCGTGGCGGCGATGGGTGGCCGGTGTGGCGCTCACGGGTTCGCTGACCCTCACGACGTTCGCGGGGATCGGAAAGGCCGCCGCGAGCGGAGGCGGCCAGCAAACTCCGACGCTCGGGAAGGGCGTTCTTCCGACGGCGTGCTCGCTCGACCTACCGACCGTGGCCGCGAGAACGGGGATCGAGCTCCGCTGCGATCGGACCGACGTCGCCGACATCTACACCGACGAGTCCGTCACTCCCGCCGTCCGTGACGCGCTCGTGAAGGCCGTCGA
>Ga0209474_10003030_pt1 | contig 14953 bp, 14 predicted proteins | sample GraSoiAngelo_145_FD_185902 | JGI IMG/M metagenome (GOLD analysis project Ga0209474, IMG submission 185902) | Grasslands soil microbial communities from the Angelo Coastal Reserve, California, USA - 14_1009_05_20cm (SPAdes) (version 2) | ecosystem: Environmental > Terrestrial > Soil > Grasslands...
TTCTTCGTCACCGTTCCCGCCACGATCATCAGATCGGCCTGACGCGGTGACGGTCGAAAAACTTCCCCTCCGAACCGCGCAATATCGTAACGTGACGCCGCCGTCGCGATCATTTCAATTGCGCAACAGGCGAGCCCAAATTGGAGCGGCCAGATCGAGTTTTTGCGTCCCCAATTGTAAAGTTCTTGCATCGAAGTGACCCAGATGCCCTGGCGTTGCAATTCGCTGCGCAGTCCTTCGTCGATCTCGCTCATCTGCTGTGAAAAGTTGAAAAGTTAAATCGGATTATCTTTTTTCCGTTTTAACAATGTAACGCCTTTAACGATTTTAACGAGCGCTAGCGCGCCCAATTTAAACAACCTTTGCCCCACGCCCAGATCAGTCCTTCAACCAGCAACAGCAGGAAAATCAGAATCGCAACAAACGCGCCTAACGGCAGTCCGGTAAACGCGACCGCGAAGGGCACCAGAAACACCGCTTCGACGTCGAAGATCAAAAAGATGATAGCGTAGAGATAATATTGCGATCGAAATTGAATCTGCGCCTCGCCTAACGACTCGACGCCGCATTCGTAGGTCGCGTTTTTTTGCACCCCGGGCTTCGGCGGTTGAAAAAATCTTCGCCACATCCAGGCCAGAATCAGGGGCATGATTGGAAAGATGAGCGCGACGCCGACAAAAATTACGATGAACGAATAGGGATGCGGAGTCATTCGCGTTAGATCGACAAGTCAGTCACAGACGAACACAGGTTTACATTGCCGGCAGCCGGGCAAGCTACAGTCTTTTCATCTGCGTTTCATCTCTGTAAATCCGTGGCCAGGATTTCTCATGCGCGATCGCGATTCCACCCGTCCATTCGTTTTCTTTTTTCTCGTTCTCCCCTATGGCATCAGCAGCGGGTTCGTTTCCATCACCTTGCCATTCGTTCTGACGCGGGTCGGATTTTCGGTGGCACTGGCAGCGTCGATCGTGGCCATCGGCGTGTCGGCAAATCTCTGGCGATTTCTCTGGGGACCGGTGGCGGACCTGACTTTGACCGCGCGCCGCTGGTATTTGTTGGGACTTGGCACGTCCGCGGCGACGCTCTTGCTTCTTGCCTTTCTATCGCTCCATCAAAACGCCGTCGCGATTTTGATGGCAGTTGTTTTTGTTTCGCAAGTTGCGGGAACATTGATCGTTCTTCCGGTCGGTGGGTTGATGGCGCATACGGTCGCCGAGGGAGCAAAAGGTCGCGCGGCTGGCTGGTATCAGGCGGGAAATCTCGGCGGCAATGGCATCGGCGGTGGCGTCGGCGTTTGGCTTGCCAGTCATTTCTCGAAGGAGATCGCCGGCGGCGGACTCGCGATCGCCATGCTCGCGTCGGCTGCCGCGATTTATTTTGTATCCGACGTGCGCGTCGTTGCGAATGAAACCCTCGGCGAACGAATGCGGATTTTGTGGCGTGATATTTTATCGATGGTGCGCGCCGCCATTCCGCTTTTCACCATCGTGCTCGTTTGCTCGCCCATCGGTGCCAGCGCCATGAACAATTTGTGGTCGGCGGTTGCGCCTGATTGGAGCGTGACAGCGGATCAAGTCGCGTTAGTCAGCGGCGTCTTGAACGGCGTGGTCAGCGCCATCGGCTGCGTCATTGGCGGCTGGGTTGCGGATCGCGTCGGTCGCTGGTGGTCATATTTCGGATCGGGATTTCTTATGGCGCTGGTCGCGATTATCATGGCCGTCACGGCGCGCACGCCAAACGCGTTTAGCGTCGGTGTTCTTGCCTATGCCCTGACTTGTGGAATGGCTTACGCCGCCTTTTCCGCGATCGTCCTGCTTGCCATCGGCCGCGGCGCCGCTTCCACCAAATACGCGACGCTCTCTTCCCTTGGGAATCTTCCCGTTGTTTACATGACCGCGTCCGATGGCTGGGTGCATGATCGTTTCGGCACGGCCTGGATGCTGCATTCCGAAGCGTTGATCGCAATTATCTGCATCGTCCTCGCGCTTGCTGTTCTTCGCTGGATCAATCCGCCGAGGCGCTCTGATCTCGTTCTTCCTTGATTAAACAATTAGCACCGCTTTTCTTCGTCGGATGAGCGGCGCTTTTCTTGACCAAATTTTTCTTCGCGCAAAGGAATGGCTGCTCTCGCCGCTAGCCGGTGCGCCCGACTGGCTCATTCAAATCGTCTCGAGCCTGATCAATATCTCCGGCGTTCTCGGAGTTTTCCTTACCCTCTTCGCCGCTATCTCTGTGCTCGAGCGGAAAATTCTTGGCCGCATGCAAAATCGTTACGGCCCGAATCGCGTCGGGCCTTTTGGGCTTTTTCAGCCGGTGGCCGATGGCATCAAGATGTTGATCAAGGAAGATGTCGTGCCGGCACGCGCGGACAAGGTCGTGCATTTTCTCGCGCCGATCCTGGTCGCGGCCACTGCGATTCTTGCGCTCGGCGTCATTCCTTATGGGCGAAACATGACCCCGTTCACGATCGACGGTGGCATTCTCTTTTTCTTTGCCGTTGGATCAACCACCGAGCTGGCCGTTTTCATGGCCGGCTGGGGCAGTAACAACAAGTTTTCGATGCTGGGTGCAATGCGTGCGATCGCGCAAATGGTTAGCTATGAATTACCGCTCATTCTCACCACTCTCCCTGTGGTGATGATCGTAGGGGCGCTTTCGCCGGATGCGATTGTGGCGGCACAAGGCGGCTATTCCTTTGGCGTCCTGCCACATTGGTTTGTCACCACCCCCTGGGGCGCGGCCGCGTTCATTTTATTTTTTATCTCCGGTCTCGTCGAATCCAACCGCACTCCTTTCGATGTCCCGGAAGGCGAATCGGAAATTGTTGCTGGTCACATGACGGAATATTCCGGCTTCAAGTACGCGACCTTTTTCATGGCGGAGTATTTTGGCATGTTCGCCATTAGTGGATTGGCGGTGACATTGTTTCTCGGCGGCTGGCATTCACCGATCGCTGCCCTCAACTTTATTCCATCCTATTTTTGGTTTTTCCTGAAGTTGAGCGCGCTGCTTTTCGTTTATATCTGGGTCCGGGGAACGCTTCCGCGCACTCGCGTCGATCAAATTATGAATTTCGCATGGAAATTCATGCTTCCGATGGCCTTCACCCTGATCGTCGCTGCCGCGGTTTGGCATTATCAGGGGCGCGGCCTCGCGGGCTGGCTTTGGTCTCTGGCAGTGATCGCGATTGTTTATTTCGCGCTCTCGCGCCTCCTCGATACGAGAAAGAAGTTTGCGCCGCGCACCTATCGTTTTGCCGAATGAATAGCGTCGCTTTTCTGGTCATTGCCATCATTACTCTTTCGGGCGCGCTCGCTGCCGCTGCTTTGCCGAAGCTTATCCACGCGGCTCTTAGTCTGGTAATCGTGTTTGTTGGTGTCGCGGCGTACTTCTTCTTGTTAGGCGCCGAATTCGTTGGGTTGGTGCAGGTTTTTGTTTATATCGGAGCAGTCGCTGTTTTAATTGTTTTCACAATCCTGTTGACGCGCCGCGAGCTAACTGGCGACCGCGGCATTAACTGGGGCGGCGCCATTGTGGCACTGGCTGTGTTCGGTGGATTGCTCTGGACAATTTTAAAAACGAAATCGCTCGCGATTCGAGCGCCGCAAATCGAACCGCTCACGGTGAAACGGATTGGCGAAGTCCTCATGACCAATTACGTCTGGCCATTGCAATGCGTCGGGCTCGTGCTCACCGCTGCGCTCATTGGCGCTCTCATTCTCGTGATGGAGGAGAAGCGAGAAGAAAGGTGAATTGTTAAAGGGTTACAGCGTTAAAACGGAAATACAGCGTTATCTCTTCACCTGTTTAACAATGTAACAATTTTAACGTTTTAACTCCAGCCACCTCATGACTCCAACCCTCCAACTCTTCCTCATCGTTTCCGCCGCGCTATTCTCCATCGGCCTGCTTGCCGCCCTCAGCCGGCGTCATGCAATTTTTATCTTGATTGGCATCGAGCTAATGCTCGCGGCCGCGAACTTAAACTTCGTCGCCTTCTGGCGCTTCGGCCCGCAGCCGCAACCGCCAACCGGCGTCCTAGTCGCGATCTTTTCCATCGCCATCGCCGCCGCCGAAGCCGCTGTCGGCCTCGCCCTCGTCATCGCTATTTACCGGCACTATCGAACGACCAACGTCGATAAACTCGATTCGCTGAAAGGCTAGAACGTGCAGGAAACATCGAACACCGAACATCGAACGCCCAACATCGAATTCAGAAACTTCTCCCCATTCAGCGTTCGGCGTTCGGTGTTCGATGTTCGGCGTTTCCCCCATTCTCTCCCATGAGCTCCTGGAGCGTTACCAATCTTTGGCTAATTCCCGCCGTGCCGTTGGTGGCTTCGTTCTTTATTCTTATTTTGGCCAATTCGCGTCGTCGCACCGCTGCTGCCCTTGCGATCTTGGGCCAAATCGCAGCTCTGGCGCTATCGATCACCGCGTTCTTACCAACCCTCGCGGCGCCAGGCTTTCGTTCCGTCCACAATTTCACTTGGTTCACCTTCGGCGACCAGGCTCTTCGCCTCGGTTGGGTGCTCGACCCGCTCGCCGCGGCCATGATGATCATGATCACGCTGGTCGGTCTTTGCATTTTTGTCTTCAGCGTTGGTTACATGGCTGGCGACAAGAATTTAACCCGCTTCTTTGCTTATCTCTCGTTCTTCTCTGGCGCGATGCTGGGAGTAGTCATCGCAAACAGTCTCCTTCTACTTTTCTTTAGCTGGGAACTAGTCGGGCTTGCTTCCTATTTGCTCATTGGGTTCTGGATCGATAGGCCGAGCGCCGCTGCCGCAGCCAAGAAAGCCTTCATCACCACCCGCATCGGTGACCTCGGGTTTTTTCTCGGGATGCTTTGGCTCTATCACAGCAGCGGCACACTCTTGTTTTACGATCAGGGGCGCGGTTGTTTGGAAAACGCAGGACTTCTTGCCATTGGCGCCAGCGCGACCTTCATTGCGCTGCTGATTTTCTGCGGTGCGATCGGAAAGTCCGGGCAATTCCCTCTCCATGTCTGGTTGCCGGATGCAATGGAAGGCCCAACGCCCGTCAGTGCCCTGATCCATGCTGCAACAATGGTCGCTGCCGGCGTTTTCCTCGTTGCTCGCGTCTATCCCTTATTCTCGTTAGGCGCAGTCAATGGCGTAACGCCGTCTCTCACGGTTGTGGTATGGGTCGGCGTGGTCACTGCGCTAATGGCTTCGCTCATCGCCCTGGCTCAGGTTGATATCAAACGCATTCTAGCTTACTCAACCGTCTCGCAGCTTGGCCTGATGATGGTCTCGCTCGGTGTCGGTGGCGTCGCGGCCGGGATCATGCACCTGATCGCCCATGGCTTCTTCAAAGCTCTGCTCTTCCTTGGCGCAGGCTCAGTCATTCACGGACTTCATCATGAACAGGACATCCGCAAGATGGGCGGCTTGCGCTGGACCATGCCGGTGACATTTCTCACTTACGCCATCGGCATGATGAACCTGAGCGGCGTTCCGTTCTTCTTTTCTGGTGGTTGGACGAAAGAAGAAGTCCTGCACGCGACGGCGCATTGGCCCGTCTCGGCTTTGCCGCACTACCTGATGCTCGCCGGAGTGATTCTCACTGCGCTCTACATGACTCGGCAAATCATCTACGTTTTTTTTGGTTCCGCTCGGAGCACAGACTTCGAGTCTGTGCGCCCAAGGGAGTTCCACTCCGGTGAAGCAGCGACAACAACGGAGAACATCTCCGTTGGGCGCACGGGCCAGAGGCCTGTGTTCCGCGCGCACGAAAGTCCGCGGGTAATGACGATGCCGCTCGTTATCCTTGCTTTGTGCTCGATTCTTTTCGCCTTCGTGCTCACGCCCGCCTGGCCGTGGCTCCGCGCCTATCTCAACGGCGAATCGACACACGTTGTATTCGGCTCGCTTATTCAGCCAGTAATTCTTCTCTCATTTGTGCTGGTCGCCGCAGGAATTGGGTTCGGTTGGTTGACGTATCGCAATGCCGGCGAGACCGATCCTTTAGCGCGGACACAGCCAGGGCTGTTCCGATTTCTCGAAAACAAGATGTGGTTCGATGAAATCTACGAACGAACCATTATCGCTTTCAGCCGAATACTCTCGCGTCTAACTGATTGGCTGGATCGCTATTTCTGGGATGGTCTGGTCAGGCTATTTGCTGGACTTGGTCAGGCCTTCGGGGTTTTGAGCAAAGGCTTTGACGATCACGGCATCAATGCCGGCGTTGATGAAACCACCAGTGGAACACGCGGTTTTGGCAGACTGATCTCCGCGGCACATTCGGGTCAGATCCAAACTTATCTGGGCGCGATTGCCATCGGAATGCTTCTCCTCCTTGTCCTTTACGCATGGCTTGGCTAATTACTACTCTTATCGTAGTTCCGATCCTTGGAGCGCTTTTGGCTAGCGCGACGCGCAACTACGCCCGCGGCGTCGCACTAGCATCTAATATAATTACGGCTATTGGGGCTTTTCTATTATGGCAAAGCTTTGATTCTACGTTGCCCGGTCTTCAGCTAGTTGAACGGCATGGCTGGATCCCTGCAATCGGCGCCGAGTATTTGGTCGGAATCGATGGCCTAAGCCTGCTTCTTGTCATCCTTACTTCGCTGGTATTTCCATTTGCCCTACTCGCGCAATCCCGCCCAGCGGGCGATCGCGGTTTCTGCGCGCTGATGTTGATTATGCAAGCGGCGCTTTACGGCACGTTCACCGCCCAGAATTTCATTCTCTGGTTTCTCTTTTACGAGATGAGCCTCATCCCTGCCTTCCTCCTTATTAAAATCTGGGGAGGCGAAAAACGCGACCGTGCCGCTACAAAATTCTTCCTTTATACCTTTCTCGGTAGCGTGGCGATGCTGCTCTCTTTCCTCGGGATCTATTTTGCCAAGGGCACGTTCGATTTCGCCGGTCTCGCCAATCTTGCGAAAAACGGCGACTTGCTTACCGGCAATGTTAAATGGTTCGCCTTCGCCGGAATCTTTCTGGGACTCGCGGTCAAGGTTCCGCTCTTTCCCTTTCATACTTGGTTGCCTGACGCCTATGAAACCGCGCCCACTGGTGTTTCGATGGTGTTGACCGGTACACTCTCCAAAATGGGAGTTTACGGTTTTGTCCGATTGCTGCTGCCGCTCTTTCCTAACGAGATTACGACAATGGCGCCGTGGCTGTTAACCCTGGCGGTTTGTTCCATCGTAATCGCTCCTCTGGCCGCCTGGGCGCAATCGGACCTGAAACGAATGGTTGCCTACTTATCGATCAATCATCTTGGCTATTGCATGCTCGGTCTTTTTGCCGTCACCGCTACGGCGGCACGACCCCTGGTCGAAATGCAGGCGGCCTTGAGCGGCGTTTTCATGCAAATCTTCAATCACGGCATCACCGCGGCCGCGCTCTTCTATTTTGTCGGGTTACTCGAACAACGACGCGGCCTGCGCGGCATCGGTGACTTCGGCGGCCTCATGCAACGTACCCCACTTCTTTGCGGCTGGATGAGCGTGGCGATGTTTTCGTCGCTTGGTCTCCCCGGGCTGAACGGATTCGTCGGCGAATTTCTCATTTTCAAGGGTTCCTTCGCCATGACTGCCTCATTCACCGCGGCGGCCGTGCTCGGTCTCCTCTTCACCGCCGTCGTCTTCATGCGCGCGATGCAATCGCTCTTCAGCGGCCCGCTTGTCGAAACTAGTATCGCTTTCCCCGATCTCAGATCTAACGAGAAGTGGGTCGTAATTCCGGTCACGCTTCTCATGTTCGCCATCGGCATCGTCCCCCAATTCCTACTCAACATTTTCAATTCCACTGTGGTGCAGATGACGAGGTTATTTGCCTGAATTGCCGCGAATGAGCAAAGAGATCATTCCAATCCAGCAAATTGCGCAATCGATTTACGTGATTCGCGGTCAGCGAGTAATGCTTAGCCAGGAGTTGGCCATTCTCTATGGCGTGGCCACCAAGATTCTCAACCAAGCGGTGAAGCGCAACGCGGTGCGATTTCCCGCTGATTTTGTGTTTCAGCTTAAGGCGGACCAGCTTGCAAACTTGAAGTCACAAACTGTGACTTCAAGTTGGGGGCCCCAGACGGGCGCGTCCCTACGCCTTTAGTGAGCAAGGCGTGACTATGTTCTTGTGAGGAAGGCGCGATGAGTAAAGAGCTCGTTTTGAATCGACAAGTTGCCAAAGTCATTCGCGTTATCCGTGGTGAGAAGGTGCTGCTCGACTTCGACTTGGCGCCTTTGTACGGCGTGACTACCGGAAATCTAAATAAGGCGATGCGACGTAATCGTGAGCGATTTCCATCAGATTTCATGTTTCAACTTACTGCTGCGGAAGCTGAATCTTTGATATTCCAATTTGGAATAGCAAAGGGCCGCGGCGGTCGCCGTCATCGCCCCTATGCATTCACTGAACAAGGCGTGGCTATGTTATCCAGCGTCCTGAAAAGCGAGCGCGCGGTGAAGGTGAACATCGCTATCATGCGCGCATTCGTGAAGCTGCGTGAAACTCTTGAGACAAATCGTGAGTTCGCGCGCAAGTTTTCCGAGCTGGAACGTCGCGTCGGCAAACACGACAAAGAAATCGCTGCGATCATTGACGCAATCCGGCAGCTGATGGCGCCGCCAGAAAAACCGAAACGCGAGATCGGGTTTCACGTTCGCGAGCAAGCCACGCGATACCGAACACGCAAATAAGTATGAAACACATGCTCACCGGTTTCCGGGCATTTACCTCTTTATCTACCCATGCGGAGACACCGTCTTCCATCGAGGTTCGCCTCTGCCCGGCATCGGCGGTTCACACCTACCGATTGGAGAGCCGGCGCGAAGTCAATGGTCTCTTATTGCAGAATGGCGCGCTTCTAGTGCCGCGACCAATTCAAAGCGGAGACGTCGTAACCGCCAAGTGATCGCCTGGACGATTTACATCACGTTTGCGGGCGCAGTATTCTTGCTCTTTTTGCCGCGCGCCTTTTCGCGCTGGCTCGCCCTAATTACAACTATGGCAACCTTCGCGATTAGTCTGGCGACGTTTTTCTGTCGCGATCTCGATCTGGCGCACTTCAACGCCGTTGTGCGCGTGCCATGGGTACCGGCCCTGGGCATGAATTACCATCTCGCGCTGGACGGGATCAGTCTTACGCTCGTCCTGGTTACGTCAATAACAGCAGTCAGCTCAGTTCTTTTTTCCTGGGACGTCGCCAACGATCAACGGCCGAACGAGTTCTTTTTCTGGCTGCTGCTGGTAGTAGGTAGCTCCTTCGGCGTTTTTCTAAGTGCCGATTTGTTCCTGCTCTTTGTCTTTTACGAACTGGTCATCGTGCCCAAGTACTTCCTGATCGCGATCTGGGGATCGACTAACAAGGAGTACGGCGCGATGAAGCTGACCCTTTACTCCTTCTTCGGCGGGGCGCTCGTTTTCATCGGAATCATCGCCGCATATGTCAGCGCCGGTTCACTTGACTTGAATGAGCTCGCCCAATTCCGATTCAGCCCGCAGTTACAGTCCTGGGCATTCCCCATTTTGTTCGTCGGCTTCGCCGTCCTCGCCGGCATCTGGCCATTGCACACCTGGGCGCCGACTGGCCACGTGGCCGCACCGACCGCGGGCTCAATGTTGCTCGCCGGAATTGTGATGAAACTCGGAGCCTACGGGGGGCTGCGCGTCGCGATGAATCTTTTCCCACAGGGTTTCCAAATGTGGAGTAATTGGATCGCGATCCTGGCCGTGATCGGAATTGTCTATGCCGCAGCGGTGGCGCTGCGGCAGCGCGACCTGAAATTCGTCATCGGCTATTCGAGCGTGAGCCACATGGGTTTCGTGCTTCTTGGCCTGGCGACCGCAAACGTCCTCGGCGTTTCCGGCGCGGTTCTGCAAATGTTTTCCCACGGCGTGATTGGTGCACTCCTCTTTGCCGTTGCTGGCCGCATGATTTATCGCCGCACTCACACCCGGGATCTCGATGAATTGTCGTTGTTGGAACTCAATCGCGCGCTTCCTTTTGCCGCCTTTGTCTTTGTTATCGCTTCGGCCGCGTCGATGGGCATTCCGGGATTCAGCGGGTTCGCCGCCGAAATTACCATCCTCATCGGCGCGTGGAAAACCTTTCCGATCGCGGTCTGGATTACCGGTGTGGGCATGGTTTTGGTAGCTGCATTCACCCTGCGCGCTCTGAAAAGAAGCTTCTTCGACACTGCTGTCGAAGAAGGTGAAAACGTTAAGAACGTTACAACGTTAAATCGGGAAACGCTCGAACCGATCACTGTTCCAGAAAAACTCGGCGCCAGCCTCCTCATCTTCGCGACGGTGGCGATCGGAATCTATCCCAAGTTCTTACTCGATCGTATTCAACCCGCAGTTGAAGCAATGCGGTTTCTCAAGACTGGCGGTTAAAAAGGTTAAATGGTTACAAGATTACAACGGAGTCTGCGGATTAGCGCCTCTTCCCGTTTTAACGATGTAACGTTGTAACGAATCACGGATTCATGTCCTACCTTGACCTCCTCAAACTCGCCGCGCCGGAAGCGATCGTTACCTTGACTGCGCTGGTCGTTCTCGTGATTGGTGTGACAACGAGTCGCGGAACTGCGGTGGCAGGCGTGTCGCCGGCAATGCCGCGACCTGTCGCGGCCGGCACGGCTGCTTCTACCGCTCTCTGCACGCTGGTCGCGGCGCTCGGACTCCTTATCGCGATCAATGCCGTATTGATGCTTCCGGCACACGCGAATTTGTTCCGGGGCATGCTTGTGGCCTCGCCGCTCAACTCGTTCTTCCAGATCGTCTGTTTGGTTCTTGCCTTCTTCACCATCCTTCTCGCGTCCCGCGAGACACCAAACTACGGCGAGTATCTTGCCATCATTCTGCTCGCTACCATCGGCCTCCTGCTTCTCGTTAGTAGCGAGGAATTGCTCATGATCTTCATCGGACTCGAGCTTACCGGTCTGTCGCTTTATCTTATGACGGCATTCGACAAAACCGATATCCGATCGGCCGAAGCCGGCCTGAAGTATTTTCTCTTTGGCAGTACCGCCAGCGCTTTTACCCTCTTTGGGCTGAGCTTCATTTATGGCATGGCGGGCACGACTAGCCTGGCCGCCATCGCGGAAGGTTTTGCTGCGCAATCTCTCTCGCCGCTTCTTTTTGCCGGCATTGTCATGACCCTTGTCGGTTTCGCCTTCAAAATCGCAGCTGCGCCTTTTCATCTCTGGGCCCCTGACGCCTATCAAGGCGCGCCGGTTTCGAGCGCCGCCTTCATTGCATCAGGATCAAAAGTTGCGTCGTTCGTCGTCCTTGGAAAAATCGTGCTCATTGGATTTGCCCCGGTGCACGGCAGCGCCGACTGGCACGCCATGGTTGCCGGTTGGTCGCCGGTGCTCGCCGTGTTGGCTGCGTTCTCGATTCTCATTGGCAATCTGGTCGCCCTGGTCCAGACCAACCTGCGCCGGTTGCTCGCCTACTCCGCGGTCGCTCACGCCGGTTACACCTTGCTCGGAGTCATTGCGGGCGGTCGCGAAGGATTTAGCGCAACCTTGTTCTACACGACCATCTACGCCTTCACTTTAATCGGCGCATTCGGCGTTGTCGCGCTGGTGCGTCGCGAGACCGGTGGTGACGACTTGCAAAACTTCGCCGGGTTGCGTGCGCGCTCTCCGTTGCTCGCCGGATGCATGGCGGTATTCATGTTGTCGTTAGCTGGCCTTCCGCCACTCGCCGGATTCTTTGGCAAGTTCTATCTCTTTAGCGTCGCGTTTCGCGCCGGGGCAAATCATGGTCTCCTCTGGCTCGTGGCACTCGCGCTTTTTGGTAGTCTGATCTCGCTTTACTATTATCTCATCATTTTAAAGGTGATTTTCCAAACCCAGGGCGCTGAAACGCGCTCGCGCTTATCCCTAGCACAGAACGGACTTTCCAATCTGACAATCGCATTTGCCGCAGGAGTGGTCTTGTTTCTAGGAATCGCGCCGCAATTCCTCGTCACGCGAATTCTTGGCACGTTGCAGTAAGAGAAATGCGGGCCAAGGCCGCCACGCGCCACGCAAATATCAGCGTCACGAAATATCGACTGCTTAAAGCAGTCGTACTTTGCAACGTGTTCGCGGAAACTCGACTGGGGCCATGCCTCTGCTAGCATCGCACATTCGAAATTCCGTGAGCGAAACTACAACGCCACTCCGGCTCGGAGTCGACCCGCGTTTTACCGACCGCGAACGTCAGCCGGGTCTCGATCTTCTCCGCGCCCTCGCCATCATCGTGGTGGTCATTTACCACGCCGCTCTTTTCGGCTTCAAATTGCCCGGTCGCGTAGATCGATTCGGCTGGATTGGGGTCGATCTATTCTTCGTTCTCAGTGGCTATCTGATCGGCGGGCAATTGCTCGCGCCGCTCGCGCGCGGTCGGCCGATCGACCTGCGGCGCTTCTTCGCCCGCCGAGCCTTCCGAATCATACCAGCCTACTTCGTCATCCTCGCTGTTTATGCCTTTTTACCGTCGTGGCGGGAGTACCCGGAAATGTCGCCACTCTGGAAATTTGTCTTCTCGGTGCAAAACATTGATCTGCATGGGGGAACCGCCTTTTCTCACGCCTGGTCGCTCGCGGTCGAAGACCAGTTCTATCTCCTCCTGCCACTAATACTAATTCTCGTTAGTCGATGGCCTCGTCCTCGATTTATAATTCCCTGCGTCATCGTTCTTGGCGGAATCGCGCTGCGCGCGTTTCTTGCCCGGCAGAATTTGGCTGAAACCGGGGTCTCCTTCCGCGGCTTTCAAACCTGGATCTATTATCCGACCTGGACCCGGCTCGATCCTCTTGTCTTCGGTGTTGTCCTCGCCGCAATTGAAAAATTCCGTCCGCAATGGTGGCGTCGCCTGATGAATCTTGCTCCCTGGCTCTTGCTGCCCGGGCTCGCCCTCATCGTTTACGCATTATATCTGGGGGAAGGCGATTATCTCACCGTCGCTGCCAGTATCTGGCAATTCCCGATGATCGCTCTTGGAATGGCCGCATTGCTTGTTTGTGCTGTCAGCCCGCGGTTAATTTTACGGCGAGTAAAAATTCCCGGCGCCGCTTTTATCGCCAGCATCGCATATAGCGCGTATCTAGTTCAAAAACTTGTCGTCCATTTCGTCGCGCAATTTTGTTCGAGGTACAACATTACCTTCACGTCGGCGGCCGCGCTTTTAGGCGTCGAACTCTGCGTTTACGCCGCCGCCGCTATGCTGTTTTTCGCAGTGGAACGGCCATTTCTCCAACTACGTCACCGCATCGCTCCGCGCCCCATTCGAAGCTGATCGGTGGGCTGATCGCTCGAATCCTAGTTTCCTTGTCGTAACGTCAAATATGGCGACCAGTGGTTTATTAATCACCGCGGCGAAACGTCTGCGCGACGCTGTTGCCGAGCTGAGATTCGCTACGCCGGTCACGCACGTTTACAATCCGCTCATCTACGCCTGGCGTGCGCATGAGATGTATCTGCGGCGCTACGGAAATAGCCGCAAGCGGGTGCTGTTTCTCGGTATGAATCCCGGCCCGTTCGGGATGGCGCAAACCGGTGTCCCGTTCGGCCAAATCGCTGCCGTGCGCGATTGGCTCGGCATTCAAGCCAGAATTGACCGTTCGCCTGATGAGCATCCGAAGCGGCCGGTGCTGGGATTCGATTGCGCACGCAACGAAATCAGCGGCCAACGCTTATGGGGATTATTCGCGAAACGCTTCGGCGCCGCCGAGGAATTTTTCGAGGAGCACATGGTGATGAATTATTGCCCGCTCGCGTTTTGTGAAAAGAGCGGGCGCAATCGGACGCCGGATAAACTCCCTCCGAATGAGCGGACGGCTCTATTCGCGGCCTGTGACAAACATTTGCGGGATATTGTTCGAATCTTGGAACCCGAATGGCTCATCGGCGTAGGCGACTTCGCGGGAAAACGCGCGCGCGAAGGAATCGCCGATCCGCCGCCGCGCGTCGGCCAAATTCTGCATCCGAGCCCGGCTTGCCCTGCTTCAAACAATGACTGGGCCGGCATCGCCACCGCGCAATTGCGCAACCTGGGCGTTTGGAAATAAGGACCGGGGGGGAACTAGATTTCGACAGACTGGTGCAGGCTTGACCATGCTTCCCCGGCCAGGAACCTTTGTGTGTGTTAAAGATTCTTATGGTACTCTGCCTCGAGATGGCGGCGGCTTTTGCCATCGGCCCCGCTTTCGCGGGAGAAAAGGGAACCTCGCCCGTCGCTGCTACCTCGGCGACATCGCCTAACGATTCTAAGGCTACTGACCTGGCGAGGCCCAATGCCAATCACAACCTGCTGGGCGAGCTGGCCGGCACCTGGAACTATGTATTGAAAATTTCGATGGGACCGAACAAACCGCCGATTGAAACCAACGGCGTTGTGGTCCGCCAACCAATTATGGGCGGCCGCTACTTTCTCGCCGATTTCGACGTCGAGATGCTTCCCGGCAACGATGGCAAACTGGAGAAGGCGAACTTCAAAGGCAAATCTATCGAAGGCTACGACAACGTGAAACAGAACTTCATTTCTATTTGGATCGACAACGCCAGCACCGGGCCGACGATCTTCGAAGGTAATTATGATCCCGCATCACGAACCTTGACCTACACCAGCGAAACCGAACCGAAACTGGGTCAGAAAACGAAAGTGCGAGAAGTAATTAAAGTGATCGATGATAATCATTATAATCTTGACTGGTACGAAGAGCATGGCGGCCACGAGATCAAAACGATCGAGATCACCTACACCCGATCGCCTGCCCCTGAACTCTGAACTCTGAACTCTGACTTCTGACTTCTGACTATGCGGTTCCGTCTCACTACCTGGTGATCGCGGTCGCAAATGGTGGCGGTCCGGCGAGCGTTGGGAGAGGGCCAGCGGAGCTTATCGGTGATTGCCACCTAACGAGACGTTGGCACCGGCGTTCACGCTACCAACGCCGGTGCTGGCGCTGACTGCTC
>Ga0209474_10003034_pt1 | contig 14935 bp, 14 predicted proteins | sample GraSoiAngelo_145_FD_185902 | JGI IMG/M metagenome (GOLD analysis project Ga0209474, IMG submission 185902) | Grasslands soil microbial communities from the Angelo Coastal Reserve, California, USA - 14_1009_05_20cm (SPAdes) (version 2) | ecosystem: Environmental > Terrestrial > Soil > Grasslands...
TTGGTCCCCATCGCTTTTGGCCAGTTCAGGCGAATCGTGCACTTCGATCATGAGTGCGTCTGCCCCGGCGGCGATCGCCGCGAGAGACATCTGCGGAACAAATTCACGCAGACCGAGAGCGTGTGTTGGATCGACGATGACAGGCAAATGCGTCTTGGATTTTAAGAGCGGAACAGCGCTCAGATCGAGTGTGTAACGTGCGGCAACCTCGAAGGTGCGAATGCCGCGCTCACAGAGAATCACGTTCATGTTGCCCTCGCTCAGAATGTATTCCGCGCTCATGATCAGATCATTGATAGTGGCGCTGAACCCTCGCTTGAGTAGGACTGGCAACTTGCTACGACCCACTTCTTTCAGCAGAGAAAAGTTGTGCATGTTCCGTGTACCCACTTGGAGACAATCCGCGTATTTTTCGATCACCGACAGGTCCCGCGGGTCCATGATTTCTGTGATTACAGGCAGGCCTGTCTCAGCGCGCGCTTCGGCGAGGAATTGCAACCCTTCTTCGCGCAGTCCTTGAAAACTGTACGGGGACGTGCGCGGTTTAAAGGCGCCGCCACGCAAGATTTTTGCTCCGGATTTTTTAACGATCCGCGCGATGGAAAAAATTTGCTCTCTACTTTCGACCGAGCACGGACCGGAAATCAAAGCAACCTCTTCGTGTTCGCCGACCGGCACGCCGCCGATTGATACGGAAGAGGCACCGTGCGAATCGCGTGCCGCAAGCTTATACGGTTTTAGCACTGGCACGATCGCTTCTACACCCGCCATGGCGGCAATCGGTTTTTCGCGAAGAAGCCCTTCCGGCCCGATCACGCCGATGATCACGCGCGAGGCGCCGCGGCTGATGTGCGCGTCCAGCCCAAACTCGCGCACACGGGTAACGATCCGATTAATCTGGTCCTCATTAGTATTGGGCTTCGTGATAATGATCATGTTTCCAGCGGCAGAATAATCAGAATGCCGTCGTCGAGGATCTTCTGCAAGCCCAGATGCTGATCGGCAATCGCCGTCGGGGAAGATATCAACCTCCCCCTGCCGTGGGCTGTAATCTAATTTGCGATGGTTACGGGAGTGCCGAGTGAAACCGATTTGAAAAAGTTTTCAGCCATGAATTCAGGCATGCGGATGCAGCCGTGCGATGCGGGATAACCGGGCAGATAACCTGCGTGCAGTCCGGTCCCAGAAACGATGCGCATGAAATAAGGCATCGGTGTTCCTCGGAAGTGCGTGCCCGGCGGTTTCGGGTCTTTAGTCACATCGACATTGGGCACGACCACGTTGCCAGCCGAGTCAACATAATCGCCGAATAAGGTGGAAGCATGATTAACATCTTTTTGAATGACGGAGAAGTGGCCATACGGCGTGTTGAGTCCTTCGCGGCCAGTTGAAAGTTGTGAAACGCCAACGAGCACGCCGCTCTTGTAAAAATAGGCGCGTTGTTCCCCAAGGTGAATGACGATGGAAGGCTTCCCTTGAACAGAATCTCCGTCCCAGTACGACACAGTGTCACGTGAGGGACCGCCAGGCGCTCCACCGTAAACGCCTCCCAAATACTGCGTCTTGGCTGAGAAGCGTGGATCCTCGCCGCATCCGGCCGCAAAAAAGAGAAAAGCAATGGCAACAGCACCCAGCAAACCGCTAAAAAATGAGTGAAGCATAATATTTTTGAGTCAGACTCTTAATGCGCAAGTAGTGCAAAAAGTCAAGAAGCGGCGACCGCTCGCATGGTTTCAAATTCAAATAAAACCTGGCAGCATCGTTCGAGTCCGCGGCTTGAATTTCTGTGTGGTTCATGCAGACTTCCGAGCGTTTCCGCTTCGCGGCGAACCTACGTTTTCATGCCAACTTACGAATATCATTGTCAGAAGTGCGGCGAGAATTTTGACGCATTCCAGTCGATGCGCGACGAGCCATTTCGGGAGTGTCCAAAAGATCTTTGCCGCTTGCCGAAGTGGAGTCATGGAAAGGTGAAGCGCCTACTTGGCACCGGCGCAGGAGTCATTTTCAAAGGCTCCGGGTTCTACATCACCGATTACCGCAGTGAGTCATATAAAGAAGCTGCGAAAAGGGAATCTCCCGCGGGGCCCGCAGCTGGAGAAAAACCGGGGGCGCCAAAAGAAACGGGTACCAAGCCATCTTCCACTGGGCCGACCAAAACGCAGGAGAAAAAACCAGGAAAAGAATCTGTCGGATGATGGCACGCTCGGCGCGCCATCCCTACCGTTAGGATTACATCACTGCTGCATTGGCGAAAAATAAGAAAGACCGGCGGTTCGCCCTTACGCCCTGCGAATTTCCGCCGGTCAACTAAATGAAAAATTGACCATCGACTGCCGTTAACTTCTCGCCCTACCCGTGAGAAACGTCAGTCCGTCAGCCTGCGTAACCGCGGTCGCGCTCGTAGGAGCGAATGGCTCGCCGTGTCGCTGGCCCCATGATTCCGTCAACTGCGCCATGATAATAGCCGGCACGAGCGAGGCGACGTTGCAATTCGGCCACCCTGGAGTGGCTTCCATTGCCATAGCCACCGTATCCATAGCCTCCGTACGGTCCATAGCCGGGCTGACCATAATCATAACCATATCCGCCATAGCCGTAGCCGTAGGGCGGATAACCATATCCATACCCGTACGGATAGCCCCAGCCCCACCAGGGATACCCCCAGCCCCACCACAATGGAAAGCCAAAGTCACCGATAAAGATGACTTGATTATTGTTATGGTGATGGTGATGGTGCCAATCCCCGCCCCAGTTGTTCCAATTGCGACCGCTCCAGTTGCCTCCGTTCCAGCGGTGTCCACTCCATGTGCCCGTTCCGCCGCGAGTGAAAGTACGTCCTCCTCCCATCGGCATCGAAGTGGAATGGCCACCGCCATGCGGCGCTGCATCGAGCCCTGAAGTAGCCAATGTGATTGCAGCAAAGCAACTCAAGGAAAGAATAGATTTTGAATTCATAGATTATTCGGCGTTTCACTCAATTATACACCACGAGCAAGCCGAAGTTTCGATTTTTACGCACCGCGGTATAAAAATGAGACCGGCAGGCTCGCCCTTTACGCCCTGCGAGTCCCGCCGGTCAAAGTGACCGAACACTCAATCGTTGAGTCTCGGATTAGCTGAGGCCCATTGTTTCGAGAAGCGACCCGCTAATCGTACCATCCACGACCAGATGATGCGTCGCTTCATAGGCGCGAATCGCGGCGCGCGTGAGCGGTCCCATTACTCCATCCACCACACCGTGATAGAATCCTAACTCGCCTAGGCGGCGCTGCACCGCCGCAACCGTGGACGCGTCATACCCGTACGTTGACCCAGTGTAGTAGGAATAATTGTACGGATAATAATCCGAATAGTACGAGTAAGGGTAATACCCATAGTAAGGATAGTACCCGTATGGATAGAAGGAACCGAACGTATCAAAGACGAATTGATTATTCGTGAAGGTTCGGTTTTGCGTGGTAAACCCCGCTCTGCCGGTCGTTACTGTTCTTAGAGTTGACGAGCGAGGCATTGTGGTTGCCATTCTGCCGCTTGTTACTGTCCTATGGGAGGACGAGCTAACCATCGGCTTCCTTTGAGGCGTCTGGCTCAGAGCGGGCGATGCCATCAAGGCCGCCGCCGTCAAGCAGCTTATGAAAACTAAACGTTTGGTCTTCATATTTTTATTCCTTTCTCTAGGATCCGTCTCACAAATGCAGTAGCCACACCCTGCAAAACCTACACGGCGCGCAGCGCCGTGGCTACGACGCAGGTTATGTAAGACGTTCTCTATATTAAAAACCTGAAAACCTGGAGAGTTTCGCCTCGATTCTGCTGGTGAGGAGGCTTTCCTCGTGCTTATCATTTGCTCCTTAATGAAGATGAAGGGCGGTGTGATTTTTCTCTGGTCGATCGCCGCTTGCCAATCTTTACACGCTGTATTGCCCGAGCGCAGCGTAAGTCCTTCGCACCAATTCATTATTTACGGCGCTGATGTGGTGTTGCGCGGCGCGGTCTCGAATCTGGCAGAGCAAACCAAGACGAATTTGCTCGCATTGCTGCGACAGCGGGACGCGTGGAAGATTCCCGTAGTGATTAATTTGCAGCCGCAACAGGCAAACCTGCCAGAAATTCCTCCGGCCGAACTGCATTTTAGCCAGACCGGTTTCGGTCCGAAACTACAACTTGATTTGACCGTCTCCCAAGATCTCGACGCTTCATTGATGGAGCGTGAGCTGCTGCGGGCAATTCTGCTGGAGATAACTTATCGAAAACAACCGAACATTGCACCTGGGACAATCTTTGTGCAGCCGCCCGATTGGTTGCTCGACGGTGTTCTCGCGCTCACCCCCGGGCGTGACCGTGGGTCGCTGGTTGAAGCGCTTTCGATGGAGGACAAGCCGCTGCCGCTGGAGGAATTTCTTGGCAAGCGTCCGGAACTGCTCGATTCCGCTGGTCGCCTGCTTTATCGCGCTTATTCGTTTGCGCTCGTGCAATTGCTCATCGGTGGAGCAGACGGGGGCCCTCGGCTATCGCGTTACATCGACAATTTGTCGATTGCCTCCAATGATCGGCTGAACGATTTGAAAGGGCAGTTTCCCGTATTGGCTAATCAGCCGGAAAACATTTGGCGCTCGGCTGTGGCGCGGCTAAGCGATACAGAGAATTACCGGTTCCTCACGTTTGCGGAAAGCGAACGACACCTTGACGAACTCCTGAACATCAAGCTTCCAGGCACGAGCAAATTGACGGAACTCAGCAGTTTCCTGCGACAAAAGCCCTCCGCGACGGAGAAAGGCGCGCTGAAGCAAGCAAGTCAGGATTTGCTTTTGTTTATTGGGCGCGCGAATCCGGTGTTGCGCCCTGTCGTCCGCGAATATCAGCAAATCGCGATGCTCCTTGCGCGTGGGAAACGGCGAGGGGTCGCGAAGCGTCTCGCGCGTTTGCTAGCCACTCGCGAAAACCTCGCGGCGCGAATGAACGATATTGACGATTACATGAACTGGTTCGAAGCGACGCAAATGGGGAGCGGCAGCGGCAATTTCACCGATTATCTCAAGGCAGCTGACCAATCGCTGCGCTCCGCTCCAAGGCGACGCGACCCGCTCTCAGTTTATCTCGATTCATTGGCCGACCAGTTCGAGAATTAGCCGGCTACGCAATTTCCCACGAAATTTAGCGCAGTTGCTCACGCTGGCCTTGCTGTTTATGGTACCTCGTTTTCGGATGCAAAAAATTGGATTTGCTGAAGCTCTTGATTCCATGGTGGCCAGCGACCCGCGTTACCAGCGGAATGCATATGTGTTTTTGCGGGATGCGCTTGATTTCACCACGAAACAGCAAAAGAAGATAAAGGGCGCTACGGTGCGCCACGTGAGCGGGCCGGAGCTGCTCGACGGTGTCCGGCAGTACGCGCTCAAAGAATTCGGACCTATGGTCATGACGGTTTTCGATAACTGGGGTGTTCATTCCTGCGAAGATATTGGAAACATGGTTTTTAATCTGATCGATGCCGGAATATTTGGAAAAACTGCGGAAGATTCGATCGAGGATTTCAAGAACGTCTATGATTTTAAAGAGGCCTTTGTGAAGCCGTTTGCGCCAGCAAAACCAGCGCCCTTGAAACCATCTGCGGAGGTGCCGGCGCAAAAGTCTGTATGATGCGATTCGCGCCGTGTTTGGCGCTTGTGATCGCGATTATGTTTAGCACTGCCGATCGGAATACCGCTGCACCTGACAAGCCATCGGTGATCACGTTTCCGCCGAGTTCGGCGCAGAAATGGATTTTGCCAAACGGACTGACAATTATCGTTCAGGAAGATCACAGCGCGCCGGTGGGAAGCGTGCAGGCCTGGTGCGCTACGGGAAGCATCGAGGAAGACCAGCATCTTGGCGCGGGCTTGTCCCATATTCTCGAGCACATGCTCTTCAAGGGAACGAAGACGCGATCAACCAATGAAATCGCCCAAAAAGTTCAGGATGTGGGCGGCTACATCAATGCTTACACATCGTTTGATCGGACGGTTTTCTGGATTGACGTGCCAAAAGATGGCGTCACCACGGCGCTCGATGTTCTGGCCGACGCGATGATGAACTCCACTTTACCGCCGGAAGAATATCAGAAGGAGCAGGAGGTAATCCGACGCGAATTTGCCATGGGACTGGATGATCCTGATCGTATGGCTGGCTTGCTCCTTTTCGCGACGGCTTATCAACGTCATCCCTATCGCTTCCCGGTAATCGGCGACATCGAAATCTACAACCAGCTCACGCAAGAGCAGGTGATGCAGTATTACAAGACGCGCTATGTCCCAAACAATCTTACGTTCATTGTGGTGGGAGATGTCAATGGACAAAAAGTGCGGCAACAACTCACCGATCTGTTCAAGCCCTATCCTGAGAAATCACTTAAGCCAGTCTTCATTCCTGCGGAACCGCCGCAACTTGGTAGGCGAGAGGTGCATCAGGAGTTTGCCACAGACCTGACGCATCTGTCGCTCGCCTGGCACATTCCAGAGGTGACAAGTCCCGATGTGCCGGCGCTGGACCTTCTCGCGACGATTCTCGGTGACGGGCGTAGCTCGCGTCTCTATCGGCGTGTTCGCGAAGAGGCCGGTTTGGCGTTCCGCATAGCCGCATTCTCCTACACGCCCGGCGATCCAGGATTATTCGGTATTGATGCCACTCTAGATCCAAAGAAACGCGAAGAAGCCGAGCAATTGGCTTTGCGCATAGTTGACGAGGTGAAACAGGCCGGCGTGACCGCTGAGGAGCTGGCGAAGGCCAAAAAAATCGCACTCAGTCATCACCTCGGTGCGCTTACGACAATGAGCGGCCAAGCCTCCGACATCGGCTCGAACTGGTTTCTCACGCGGAATCTCAATTTTAGCCGGGATTACCTGGATGCAGTACAGAAGGTGACGCTCGACGACATCAAACGCGTCGCGGCAAATTATCTGGCCGAGAACAATCTGACCGTCATCTCGTTGAATCCGAAGGGATCGCTGGGCGCCAAGGCCGAGGGTCCGAAGGTCGCCGCCGCTGCCGAGGTTCAGAAATTCGAGTTATCCAATGGGCTGCGTCTTCTGGTGCGCGAAGATCGCCGATTGCCATTGGTTACAATGGGTGCGGTTTTCCGGAGCGGTCTTCTCGCGGAAACGCCGCAGACAAATGGCATCACGCGTTTAATGGCGAAAGTAATGCTCAAAGGGACCAAGACGCGCACCGCGGAACAAATTGCAAACCAGATCGAAGCCGTTGGCGGCTCCATCGCCAGCGATGGCGGCAACAACAGTTTCAATGTGCAGGTTGGTATTACTAAACTGGATGTAAACCTGGGCGTCGAATTGGTGTCGGACGTTTTGCTGAATGCCACCATGCCGGAAAAAGCGATCGCGCGTGAAAAAGAAATCCAGATCGCCGCGATCCAGCAAGAGGAAGAGCAGTTGACGAGTGTTGCGCGCAACATTATGCGGCAGGCGCTTTTTCCGCAGCATCCGTACGCCCTGCGCCAAAATGGTTCGATCGAATCTGTTCAGCGATTGACGCAAAAAGATTTAATCGGATTTCGCGATCGTTATGTGGTCGGGAAAAATGGTGTGGTTTTTGTCTTTGGCGATGTGAACGCGGGGGAAGTGAAGCAGCTCTTCGAGCAAGCGCTCGGCAAGATGCGATCGGGCGAGCTTGCCCTCAAGGATGTACAACCGGCGTCGCCGCTGGCGAAACCAGAATCCGTTGAAAGTCGCAAAGACAAAGCGCAGGGCGTGATCATGGTCGGGTTCCGCGGCGCGAGCCTGTCGAGTCCAGATCGCTTCCCGCTGGAGCTAATCGACGAGGCGAGCAGCGATCTCGGCTCGCGTTTCTTTATTCGGATTCGCGAACAAATGGGACTCGCCTATTACGTCGGTGCGAACCAGATGCAGGGACTGGTGCCTGGTGTTTTCGCCTTTTATCTCGGGACGGACCCGCAGAAGATCGAGCCGGTGAAAGCCGCTTTTCTTGATGAAATCCGCAAGCTCGCCAACGACGGCCTTACGCCTGAAGAATTAGCGCGTGCGAAGAAGAAATTGATTGGCCAGCAGGAGATCGCGAACCAAAGCAACGACACTTTTGGTTTTCATTGCGCGCTCGACGAGCTCTACGGACTGGGCTTCGATTATTACAAGCGACTCGAGCACGATGTGGCCGCGATAACGCTTGAGGATATTAAGCGGGTGGCTGCAAAATATTTTCGCGATCAACCCTATGTTTTGGCAACGGTGCGACCGCCGGCGTCCGCCGAGGCTGCGGCGGGCAAGCCCGAGAAGAAGTGACAAGTGACAGATGATGAGTGACGAGAAGAATCATGCTATCTTAAGATGGCTCATCACTCGGCACCCATCACTCATCACTTAGTTCCATGGCTGAAGTCCAAAAGACCACACAGAGCGGCGAGCTTTCCCAGCGCTTTATCGAGTTCGTGGTGATGCACGCGCAAAACGCCGCGTTCTTTCTGGGCCAAACCCCAAATCCAAAAAGCGGCGAACCCGAAGTGAACCTGGACCTGGCCCGGATGTTCATCGATCAGCTAGCCATGATTCAGGAGAAAACGCGGGGAAACCTGACGAACGAAGAGACCACCGTGTTGCGCAACACACTTTCTAATTTGCAGATGGCATATGTCGAAGCGTCGGGCGAACAGCCCAAAGGCGCCGCGCAGCGGGAGGCGCCAGCAGCCGCGCCGCCACCAACGACGACCGAGCAACCCTCGGCAGGCACGTCGGAGCCTTCAGCGCCGGTCACTTCGACCGAGCCCGAGACGGAATCGAAGAAGAAATTCACGAAGAGCTACGGGCCGTAAACGCTAATCCATTTGTGTTGTCATCCCGAGCGCAGCGAGGGATCTCGCAATTTCACGACTCTGCTGTGAGCGGTATTCGCAAAATCCTAATCGCGCTAGCGGCGTTCGTTGTCGCGATGCGCTTGTCATTCGCGGCAGACGACGCTGCGATTATCGATGGCCGAAATTATTCCTTCATGATTGCTGCTCCGCCAGGATGGCAGCTAACCTCTACGAGACAGCTTCAGGCGGCGTTCTATCCTGACGCCAGTACGTTCGACAGAAGTCCTGTCATCATGTATGTGCGCTCCGCCAACAAAGATGACCTACACGTGAAAACCATTGAAGACCTCAATCGCTTGGATTTGCTTGGCATACAGGAACAACACCTGAAGGCAGAGTCGAAGAAGGTTGGCTCTGCTCAGCTCTCTGACGGCTCCGAGATTCCGATTTATTCGTTTTCCGGTGGTGGTTACTTCGAGCTGGTAGGCTACGCCGAGCAGCCAAAGAATATTACCGTCTTCGTCCTGAGTTCCGAAACGGAGAAGGATTTAAAGGCATCCGAGAAGTCTTTTCGTGCGCTGGTTGCATCTTACTTATTCATTTCTGAGAACGTCACGACACCGAAACAGTAAGATCCAATAGATTACCGGCGTTTATGAATCAATAGCGCGACGTCGCGCACGGCAGCAAGCAGCGTGCGCTGCCTTAGCGGCTGCTCGTCCGGGCAGCGGGAGGCGCGCTTGGACGTGGCTTCGGCCTTGCGCTCTTGCGCACGGTGATTGTTCTCTGGCCAGGCGAGGGAGTTGGTGATGCTTCGGCGTATTTTTTTGTCGTTGGCCAGATTAAACGCCACGGCTGAGTCTTAATTGTTTCGCTGAACTGCTTGATGTTTTCACCGGCAGGCCCCAGATCGGTAACAGCCAGCTTCAGTTTCTCTGATGAGGTCCGCAGGTTTCTGAGCGTGACCTCGATGTTGTCGCTCTCCGTAAGGCTGTTGCTGATTCTTTCGATATTGGTAAGCGAATGCGAGAGCGCGCTGTCGGGCGCAGTCAGACCGGAAAGATGTTCGCCGAATGTTTTGAATTGGCCGAGCGCGAGGGTCAGCTCGGAATTTTCATCGGTGAGACGATTCAGATTTTGCGCGGTCTGCTGAAGGTCTTGCATGGTTGTAGTGGCTTCAGCCGCGACCGGTTTGATGACTTCCAGCATTTTGGCTGCCGCTTCCCCCAGATCGGGAGTCCGTTCACCAGCGAACATATCCCCACCTTTTGCGCGTCCAGAGGCTTCGGTTCCCTGGGTGATATCAATGGCCATGTCGCCGAGTAAGCCTAGCTGCATCAAGCGCGCCTTGGCATCGCGATAGACCCTGGCGTTTTTGTCCACTTGCACATCGACGCGCACTTCGAATCTCGGTCTGCCCGGCGTCGGAGTGGGAGTGGGGCTCACATTCGCTTCAGGCGGATGAATAGCCGCCTCGGCTTCCTGCGCACGTTTTTCTTCCTCGGGCGAAACTGGCGAAAATAATTTCTGGACCTGCCCAATTTTGCGACCCGCCAGCATTACCGGTGCGCCTTGTTTAATGCCCACCGCGTTATCGAAGTAAATCTTGTAGGTGACAAGCGGCCGGAATAGCCCTGGTGCGCCGAGCAAAACCAAAAGAAACGCAACCACCGCGATCGCCCCGATCACGAGCAGCCCAGTCAAAATTTCATTTCTTTGTAATTGCATCTTGGCTGTCTTCTAGAATCGGGCCTTCGGTGCTCCCGCTCAAGAACTGGGCGACCACGGGGTTTTCGGATTGTTTGAATTCTTCTGGTTCGGCTTGCTCAATGATTTTGCCCTGATATAACATAGCCATTCGCGTGCCGATGCGAAAGGCGCTGTCCATTTCGTGCGTGACGGTAATTGATGTGACCTTCGATTTTTCGCTGAGGCTGATAATCAGTTCGTCGATCACGGAAGCGATCACCGGGTCGAGTCCCGCCGAAGGCTCGTCGAACAGGACTAACTCCGGCTCGAGAACAAGCGCGCGCGCGATGCTGACGCGTTTCCTCATGCCACCGCTCAGCTCCGCCGGGAGCAGGTCTTTCGCGTCTTTCATTCCGACGAGATCGAGTTTTTCATCCACAATCTTATCGATTTCTGCACGCGATTTGTCGGTAAGTTCTTCGAGTGGGAGCGCCATGTTGTCGCGGACATTGCGCGAACTCAACAAAGCCGAGTACTGATAGACCATCCCGATGTGCCGGCGGACCCGCTGCAATTTTCGCCGGCCAAGCCGCGTAATTTCAAATTGTTTGAAGAAAATCGAACCCGAATTGGGCCGTAGCGTTCCCAAAATCAGGCGCAGAATGGTGCTCTTACCACTCCCGGTTTGGCCCATGACTACAAGGCGCTCTTCCGGCTCGACTTTGAGTGTGAACCCATCGAGCACCGTTTTTTCTTCGAACTGCATGCAGACCTCCCGCAGTTCGACCATATGCGTCCGCGCGCTCACGTGGGATAAAAGGTGGTGTAAACAATGTTGTAGAGCGTATCGAACCCGATCACGGCCGTGATCGCAGTCACGACGCTGGAAGTTGTTGCCGTGCCTACACCGGCGGCGCCGCCTTTAACGGTCAGCCCACGATAGCAGGCGATCCCTCCGATGAGCAGACCAAACAGAAAGCTCTTCAGAATGCCGGTAATGATGTCGCGAATAAGCAACGCGTCTTTCACTAGGTCGAAAAAATAGGGAAAGGCGATGCTAAAATAGGCCTTGCAAATGAGGCTGCTCGCAAATATCGCGGCGACATTTGAAACCGTGGATAAACACGGCATCAGAAAAAAAAGCGCGAGCAACCGCGGCGCGACGAGAAAACGCAGCGGTCCAATCCCCATCGCCTCGATGGCTTCGACTTCCTCGGTGACCTGCATCGTGCCGAGCTCAGCGGTGAAAGCTGCGCCAATGCGGGCCGCCATCATGATGCCGGTGAGGAGCGGGCCGAGCTCGCGTGTGAAACCGATCGCGACTAGCCCAGGAATCAATCGTTCCGTCCCGAAACGCTGCAGTTGATAGCCAGTCAGCAACGCCATTGTTAACCCAAGAAAAAACGAGACTAGTCCGACGAGCGGCACAGAATCGACGCCAGCACGCTCTGTGTGGCGGAAAAAACTGGTGGCGTGAAATGGCACGCGCCCCTGCTGAATCCGTTCGAGCGTTTCTTCGAACGTGTGCACGATGAACCAGAAGAGGCTGCCCACTTCGCGCAGAAAGTTGCGTCCAATCTGGCCGACTCCCCGGGCGATCACCGCCGGTTGACGAGCATTTGCCATGTTCACGGGGAAATTGCCTCACTTCGCCGCATGGAAAAGGGCAAAGTTGAAGTTTTCCTGTAGCCGCTTCCCTGTGGGAAGCGCAGCGCTGACATGTTTGACGCGCAGGCATCGCGTCGCCCGCAGGGCGACGGCTACAGGTCGCGCGTTTTAACGCATGACGATGAAAGCTTTCGACATTGCCGGACCAAATTGTTTACATTCGGGTCTGTGAAACCGCGTGCTGTTTTGTTCATCGTCATAATCGTCGTGCTTTTTGTAGTGCTGCTTCGTTGCCTTCGCGTTGTTCCCGCCGGACATGTCGGAGTTGTCGATCTTTTCGGCAACGTACGCACTGAGGCGCTCCCCGCTGGACTTCACTTTGTAAATCCGCTGGTGAGGGTGCATCGCATGTCAGTGCAAACTAAGGAGGTGAAAGAGACCATGGACACACCTTCCAGCGAAGGACTGGTCGTGCATCTGGAGGTCAGCATTCTTTTTCATCTCGATCCGACGAAGGCCTCAGACGTTTATCGCACCGTCGGCGTTGGTTACCAGAATGTGCTAGTGGGGCCAAATGTGCGTAGCGCGGTCCGCGAAGTCACAAGCTCCTATCAGGCCAAAGCGCTGTATTCGCCCGAACGCGAAAAGATGAGCTTGGAGATTAACCATCATATTGTCAGCGCAGTCGAGCCGCGCGGCATAGCGATCGAGCGGATGTTGCTGCGCGATGTGGCATTGCCGCCCCGCTTGCAGCAGGCGATCCAGGAAAAATTGAGCGCGGAGCAGGAAGCGGCTCGAATGCAGTTTGTGCTGATGAAAGAAAAACAGGAGGCCGAACGCAAGAAAATTGAAGCAGAGGGCATCTCCAGTTTTCAAAAAATTGTGGCCGAAGGCATTAACGAAAATCTTCTCAAGTGGAAGGGGATCGAAGCGACTAAAGAGCTTGCATTGAGCCACAATTCGAAGGTTGTAATCATTGGCTCTGGCAAGGAGGGGTTGCCGGTTATTCTTGGTGGCGACACCACTCCTTCCGTGGGACAGCCGAACCCGGCTCCCCACCGCTAAGATGGACATTTAGCCTCGGGGAACGATCTAAACGGACTGTGAAACAGGCGAAAATTCTCGGCGCCAATTGCTTCTTCGCTTTCCTGCTCTTTAGTGCAGCGGCGCCCGCGCTTGCCCAGGAATCGGCGCAATCTCCTGCGGCGTCAGGGGAGAAAGCGCCGGACGATCAATTACACATGCAAACGGGAAGAATTGGACTTGTGATTCATGGCGGCGCCGGAACGATCGAGCGCAGCAAAATGACACCGCAGCGTGAGCGCCAATACCGCTCCGGTCTGGAACGTGCGCTTGCCGCTGGGTACGAAATTCTGAAACAAGGCGGTTCCAGTCTGGATGCTACAGAAGCTGCGGTGCGAGTGCTCGAGGACGATCCTCATTTTAATGCGGGCAAAGGCTCAGTGTTTACAAGCGTCGGCACGAACGAGATGGACGCAGCCATTATGGACGGCAAAACGCTCAGTGCCGGTGCTGTCGCCTCTTTGAAGCACGTCAAAAATCCCATCAGTCTCGCCCGGCTCGTCATGCAAAAATCCGGACACGTAATGATGGATGGAGAAGGTGCCGAAGCGTTCGCAAGGGAAAATGGCGTTGAGCTGGTCGATCAGAAATATTTTTTCACGCAGGAGCGCTGGGATGCACTGCAGAAAATCCAAGCTGCGGAAAAACATCGGACCGGCGCAGCAGGAAAAAGGATTCTAATCACTGACGAGGATCGACATGGCACGGTTGGCGCAGTTGCGTTGGATAAAAACGGAAATCTCGCGGCGGCGACCTCAACCGGCGGCACCACGAACAAGCGGCCGGGTCGGGTAGGGGATTCTCCGGTTGTCGGTGCCGGTACGTACGCCAACAATGCAACCTGTGCGGTCTCCGCCACGGGGGACGGAGAATATTTTATTCGCGCAACAGCGGGGCACGATGTTTCGGCTCTGATGGAATATCGTGGAATGCCGCTAAAGGGGGCTGCGCAGACTGCTCTGGAAAAAGTTGCAAAGCTCGGTGGTACCGGTGGTTTAATTGCGATCGATCGTGAGGGCAACATGACGTTGCCTTTTAACACCTCTGGAATGTATCGCGGTTATGTCGGCCTGAACGGCAAATTTATCGTAGAGATTTATCAGTAGAACCTCGTGAATCGTTAACCGTCGCATCCTTTAATCGACGAATCCCGATTTACGAATCGCGAATCTCCACCTTTTTATGCTTCCGCCGTTCTCCGTGGTCATTCCATGCTTCAATGAAGCGGCACGCATCGGCCAGACGCTCCGTCTCACGCTCGATTATCTCGTCACTCACGCACCGGAGAGCGAATTGATTGTCGTAAATGATGGATCAACGGACACAACAGGAACGGAAACGCGCGAAGGTTTCGATGAAACGAAGATTGAGACGCGTTTGCTGGAGAATTTTCCAAATCGCGGCAAAGGAGCAGCGGTGCGCGAAGGATTACTCGCCGCGCAAAAGCCGATCGGTCTCTTTTTCGACGCGGATCTTTCTACTCCGCTCGATGAAATCCCGAAGGTGATCGAGCCGATCGCGAATGGCGACCTTGATATTGCATTCGGTTCGCGCGCTCTCGATCGCAGCCTCATCGGCATCCGGCAACCGTGGCGCCGCGAATATGGCGGTCGCGTCTTCAATTTCCTCGTGCGCGTCGTGACTGGTCTGCCGTTTTGGGACACTCAATGCGGTTTCAAAGCCTTTCGCCTCGATATCTGCCGCCCGATCCTTGAAGCCGCTCGTATCGACGGGTTCGCCTTTGATGTGGAG
>Ga0209474_10003037_pt1 | contig 14930 bp, 15 predicted proteins | sample GraSoiAngelo_145_FD_185902 | JGI IMG/M metagenome (GOLD analysis project Ga0209474, IMG submission 185902) | Grasslands soil microbial communities from the Angelo Coastal Reserve, California, USA - 14_1009_05_20cm (SPAdes) (version 2) | ecosystem: Environmental > Terrestrial > Soil > Grasslands...
TGTATCCGCGGCGGCAACGAAACTTCTGGCCGCAGCCGATTCCAAAGTTCTAGCCATCCTCGGCAGCGGGGTGCAGGCGCACAGTCACGTGGACGCGCTGCGACTCGTTAGGCCATTCGAGGAGATTCGCGTCTGGAGTCCCACAAAGGAACATGCAGAACGATTCGCGAACGAGATTGCTGGTAAAGCCGTGTCTGCTGAAGAAGCGGTGCGCGGCGCAGATGTTGTTGTGACGGCGACAAATTCGAAGACACCCATGTTGAAAGGAGCATGGCTAAAGCCCGGCTGTCACGTAAACGCGGTCGGCGCATGTCGCCCTGGCTGGCGCGAGCTGGACGATGAGGCAATGAGCAACATCGTATTTGTCGATTCGCGCGAAGGCGCGCTGAAAGAATCCGGGGACGTGATTCTTTCAGGCGCGAAGATTTACGCCGAGTTGGGCGAAGCGTTCGCTGGCAAAGTTCCATCGCGCGCAAATGAAACGACAATCTTCAAGTCGTTGGGTATGGCAGTCGAAGATATTTCTGCGGCGCTTCTGGTTTATCGATCCGCAAACGCGGAAAAATAATCAGGAAACCAGGAAGCCACAAAATTCTCGACAACACGACCAGAATTCTTGTTCTGTGAGGTTTGCCTAATTCCTAGCAACCAAATTTGTCAGATATCCGCGCAATCCGCGGTTAGGAATTGGAGGACGCTGCCACCTCGGCGAAGAAATCGCCAAGGTTCATCGAGCCTCTCCAGGCGGGATTATTTGGTTTGCCAGTTTTTCGAAACGCGGATTGCCACGAAGTGGCTCGAGCTCGGGATTAACTTTAATAAAAGACATGGGAAGCTCTTTGTCTAGGTAGCTTCGTTCAAGCCAGTCTATTGCCTGCTCCTTTTGACCCAGGCGAAGATGAACCATAGCGAGGCCGAAAGCGAAGACTCCGCCGTTTCGGCGCTCTAAGTCTTCAAGCTGACCGAGGAGCTGTAATGCTTTCTCCTGTTCCCCTTGCAATGCATAGGCGTACGCTAGCCAGGGCGCCCCTACATCTTTTGCGCCGGTCCCATGAGCTTTGTCGACCTCGTAAGCTTTCTCATATTCCCTAATCGCTCCCGCGGAATCGCCACTCGCCTCGAACGCGCGTCCAAGAAAGACATGAGTTTGGCCAAAGTTCGGATCTAACTCCATGGCTTTACGAAGTTGAGCGATCGCTTCGGGATAACGCCGCGCGAGAATGTAGCAAAGGCCGAAGTTCGTGTTCATGATCATGGAAAACGGGTCGAGCTCGACTGCGCGCTTCAGGTCTACGATGGCTTGATCGAGCTGGCCCAGCGGCGCAAGAACGTTAAGCCCAAGAAAGTAGTGAGCGGCTGCGTAGTTCGGATTTAGCTCAATCGCCCGTTCAAATTCCCGCTTTGCCCCACGCAGATCGCCGCCAAAATCAAATAACAACAATCCAAGCGAGGTGTGGGCTTCAGCCAGATTGCTATCGAGTTCGAGGGCTTTGTTTGCCGCCCATCTCGCTTTTGGGAGAGATTCGTCAGCACGTTGACCTGAATATTCCGGCAATAGCACGTAGCTATCGGCGAGACCTGCATAGGCCGGAGCATAATTGGGATCCTTCGCGATGGCTTGATTGAAGTAGTCAATTGCTCGTTTGAAATCATTAACCGTTCGTTTTCCAAAAAAGTAGCGCCCTCTAAGATAAAGATCGTGCGCTTCGCTATTTTCAGTGGGTCGCGCCGTAATCGCGCTCTTCTCCTTCCCGCTGAGGTTCGCCTGCAAAGTCTCGGCGATGGTCTTTGCAATTTCCGTTTCAGCCGCAAAGATATCAGTCAGCTTGCGATCGTAAGTCTCGGCCCAGAGATGCGCGTCGGTCAGTGCATTGATGAGCTGCACATTTACGCGAACCTGGTCCGCTGCTTTTTGAACGCTCCCCTCGAGAATGTTCGCAACACCAAGCTGTTTCGCAATCTCGGAGAGATTGCCAGGTTTGCTTTGATAACGCTGCGTCGACGTGCGCGAGATTACTTTTAAGTCTGCGATCTTTGCCAGCCGCGTTAGGATCTCCTCCTGGATCCCATCGGCAAAGTAGGCGTTATCCGGGTCGCGGCTTAAGTTTTCGAATGGCAGCACCGCGATCGACTTCGCGGGCAATTCGGTACTTTCGCTTTGTTTCGAACTTCTGTAACGGCCGAAATAGAACACGCCGATCGAAATCGCGCCCGTGATGACCACGACATAAATCCAGGTGCGCGTCCGAGATCGCGTCGGCAGATGCTCGGCATCCGCTGTTTCGGTGCGCTTCAGTCCTTCCGGCGTTAGCTCGAAAGCCCAAGCGAGAATTAATGCAACCGGGAATCCGATGATCAGCAGCAGCACGACGAGCCGCACCGCCCAGTTTGGAATCTCGAAAAACGGAAAGACCTGCGTCGCAATTTGAATGAGCAGCCAGGCAACAACTGCGTAAGCCACCGCGACCCTGTAAACGTTGCGCCGCCTTAATTCGCCGAAGAATTTCCTGGGGTTCACCCTTCGATTTTCTGCCACATAGCACTCAATGGTTCAAGTCGATGCGCGTGAACCGGGTGTGTACTCGCTTCGGCTACCGCTTTTCACGAGAAAGCAGAGCGCTTGCGCTACAAAAACTACGCCAGGCAGGAGTGACTTTATTTCGGCTTCAGAGCCGTCAACTGATTAGAGACTAATTGCCATCCTGTCGTACCCTTTACCCAAACGTGGGTACTCCGGTATTGACCGCTCGTCGGTTGACCGCTGTACTGTCCCTTGAGCGTCACACGGCTCATTGCCACAGCGCTGTTTTGATAAACGCGCACCGTGGTATTTTCCTCTTCATTAATCGATTCGACGGTCGTCTGGCTAGATTTAAAATTTGCGAGGCGCTGCGCCTTGGTCATTACCTCGCCGGACGCATTGACAAAGACGTAATCATCAGCCCAGATTTTCTCCAGTGTCGGAATGTCGCGCCGCAGCAAAGCTGCGCGATACTTCTTGATCGTCTGTCTGACCTCTTGCTCACTCTTGCCGTCGGTTGACTCCTGTTGGGCTTGTCCAAATGCGAATGACAGCAGAGCGCCGGTGATGGCGGCGTACAGCATAATGTGTTTCACGTGTTGTCTCCTTTGGCGCTTGATACCAGCATAGAACGACGATTTCAATCCGATTTCCATGGGATTTTCATACAGCGCTTGCAAAGCAAATTCATCACGGAACAGTTGGCAGCAATGCCAGCTGACGTTGGAGAGCTAAATTCGAAAATCGAGCGCGCAGCTACTGACGGACACCTGAGAGGGTTCACCGGGAAGAACATTCAGATGCTGCTTGCTGGAGCGCCATCGGATATTTATCGACGATCGATCGAGGAGCTTGTGAATGGCAACGAATGGTCGGAATTGAATGATCGCTTTTTCCAGACGCTCGCGTTTGGAACGGGCGGTCTACGCGGACGCACTATTGGGAAAATCGTGACCCGCGCCGAGCGCGGTAATGCGAGCGAACGCGAACGGCCTGAATTCCCCTGCGTCGGCACGAACGCGATGAATTTCTTCAATATTAGTCGCGCGACATGGGGGCTCGTCGCTTATCTGCACGATTGGAACCGGCGCGAGAAAATTTCAGCCAAGCTGAAAATTGTAATCGCGCATGATCCACGATTTTTCTCAAAGGAGTTCGCCGAGCTTGCGGCGAAAATGGCAGCCGAAAACGGTTGCGACGCATTCGTGTTCGAGGGGCCGCGTTCTGTGCCGGAACTTTCGTTCGCTGTTCGCTATCTCAAGGCAAGCGCAGGCGTCGTGATCACAGCGAGTCACAACCCGCCATATGACAACGGCTACAAAGTTTACTTTGGCGACGGCGCGCAGGTAATCGAACCGCATGCGAGCGGCATCATCGAAAAAGTAAATGCGATCGCGTCCGAAACATTCACGCCATTGCCCAAAGATCGACAAGGGAAAGTGTCGCTGATCGGGAAAGACATCGACGAAGCTTACATGCAGCGTCTCGAAACACTCATTCTCGATCCGCAGGTTATTCGCGAAGCAAAATCGCTGCGGATCATTTACACGCCGTTACACGGAACCGGCAGCGTAATCATCAAGCCAATGCTAAAAAGGCTCGGTTTCAATTTCACGGTCGTGCCAGAGCAGGACCGGTCCGATGGCCGGTTCCCAACGGTGAAATCGCCGAACCCGGAAAATGCCGAGGCATTAACCATGGCGATTGATCTCGCTCAAAAAGAAAACGCTGATCTTGTCGTCGCGACCGACCCGGACTGCGACCGGATGGGTGCAGCAGTGCGGGCAGAGAATGGCGAAATGAAATTGCTAACGGGGAACCAGATCGGTTCGCTGCTTGCCTGGTATCGCATTAGAACGCTCTTCGAGAAAGGTGTGCTTGACGAAAAGAATGCATCCCGCGCGGTGATCATCAAAACATTCGTCACGACCGACCTACAAAAAGCGATTGCGGAACATTACGACTTGCGCTGCGTCGAAACATTGACCGGATTCAAATACACCGGCGCGAAGCTTGGCAAATATGAGCGCGCGATTCCGGAACAACCGCGCCAGAATTATGTCGATCTTACTGAAGACGAAACACGGCGCCTTCGCCTCGAGCATTCGTCATTTTACGTTTTCGGTGGCGAAGAAAGTTATGGATACAGCGGCGCCGATTTTGTTCGAGACAAGGACGGTAATGGCGCGGTTATCATGTTTTGTGAAGTGGCGGCTTATGCGAAGTCGCGCGGTCAGACAGTGGATCAATTGCTAGATGAAATCTTCGCCACGTTTGGGTACTTCGCGGAGAAAAATGGCTCGCTGGTGTTCGAGGGCGCGGAAGGCGCCAATAAAATTGCGCACTTGGCCGAATCGTACGCAAATGAGCCGTTTTCAGAGGTGCTTGGAGCAAAGGTAACCAGCGTCAAAAATTTCGAGACTGACAGGATAAAAGATGTGGAAGGCGACGAGATCCCGAAGGAGAAGATGTCGATCTTCGGATTGGAAGATGGAACGCGTATAGCTGTGCGTCCGTCTGGGACTGAGCCGAAGATCAAATATTACCTGTTTGCGCAACGCCGGCCTGAGAAAGGTAACTTCTGTTCGGCGGAACTTGACCAGATTAAATCAGAGATCGGACAAAAACTCGATCGGCTGTGGGACTGGTTGCAAAAGGATGCACAAGCGCGTCCCAACAAATGACGCGCGGAAATTGGCTGGCGAAAGTCCAGCAGGTCTGGCCGTGGCTGGCAGCAATCTGCACCGGGCTCCTTTGCACGATCTGTTTTCCACCATTTAATCAAAGCTGGCTCTGTTGGTTCGGCCTTACGCCGCTCATCGCGGCCGTTTGGTTTTCGGGGCAAAGTTCAAAGCAGCGCTGGCTGCGCAATTTGTTGCTTGGCTATACCGCGGGAGTCGTCTTTTTTACAGCTACCTTCAGTTGGCTCGGTTCGCTCGGGGTTTTGTATGAAAATTTTTGGCTTCGCGGCTTATCGCTACTGCTATCGATCTATCTCGCGCTCTACTTCGCGTTTTGGAGTTGGTTCGTTGGTCTGGTCAGGCCACGCCATTTCCTGGCTTCGTGGCGAAATTTGATGACTGCGTTTTTGGCTGCGGTCGCCTGGGTCACTCACGAATGGATTCGCGGATGGCTCTTCACAGGTTTTGGCTGGGACGGGCTTGGAGTCGCCCTGCACTCCACCTGGCCGCTTATTCAAATTGCCGAGATCACTGGTGTAATGGGTCTGTCGTTCGTGATTGTGTTCGCGAACGTCATTGCGGTGACAACGCCGATTCGTTTGTTTCTGGAGGCCAAAACGCGCCAGGTGCGGCCACATTTTGATCTCACGCTGACGTTGGCGGGGATTGTTGGACTTTTGGCCTTTGGCCTTCACGTAGCTGCCATTCCAAAATCGATGGTTCTAGCTCGCCCTCTTCGCATCGCAGCCGTGCAAGCCGACATTCCGCAACAGGAGAAATTCGATCCGCAGTTCAGCGCCCAAATCTTCGAACGCTTTTCGCGGCTGAGTCAGATCGCGCTGCGCTCCAGTCCCCCACCCGATTTGCTTATCTGGCCCGAAAGCTCCATGCCCGACCCCGTGCGCGATCCAAATACCGAAAGCAACGAGTATGTCACTCAATTTTCTGCGTCGGCAAAAGCGGATTTGCTGCTCGGCACGCTAGATGTGGAAGATCGACATGTTTACAACGCAGCGCTGCTGATCTCTGGCAGCACACAGCAGATGCAGATTTATCGCAAGGTGCATCTGGTGCCGTTTGGTGAATACATTCCTTTGCGACATTCGTTTCCGCTTTTCGCTGCGGTAGCAAGCAAATGGGTGCCCGGCGATTTTGATGCAGGCATGGATTACACGGTGTTCCGCCTCACCAATGATGATGTGCAGGTCGCACCACTCATTTGTTTCGAAGACACGATCGGCGATTTGGCACGCCAATTTGTGCTTCGAGGCACAAATTTGCTCGTGGACGTAACAAACGACGCATGGTTCCTGCGTTCGGCGGGATCGCGCCAGCATTTGGCGAATGCGATTTTTCGTTGCGTGGAAACACGCCGTCCGATGGCGCGCGCAGCCAACACCGGCGTTACTTGTTTTGTAAACGAGTTCGGTCGTGTGACGCAGATGTTACAGGACGAAGGAGGCAGCACATTTACTGAAGGCGTGCTTACCGGTGAGATCAAGATTCCAACGGAGCACGCACTGACTTTCTATACGCGTCACGGTGAGCTGTTCGCAAAGTTGTGCGCGGCGATCACGGTCATCGCGATTATCATCATGATTGGCGTCCGCCGACTTGGCAGGGGCGTTTCACCCGCCCCGCCTTCTCGGCAAGCGATGTAGGCGATTGAGGTCACTACTGTCTCGCGAGAATTTCTGCGTTGTGTTAAAAAGAGCGTGGTGCCTGTTCAACTTCCACTCGATCATTTAAAGGAACTCTGGCCCCAGAAGTTTCGCGGCGCGCGCATCGGTGCGCTGCTTCATCCGGCATCGGTTTCATCAAAACTTGAACACTCGTCGCGAATTCTCGAGCGACACAATGGCGATCTGTTCCGGCTCGCGGCGTTCTTTGGCCCGCAACATGGATTCCTCGGTCAAACCCAGGACAACATGGTGGAATGGAAAAGTTACGAGCACCCGCGCTTTCACATTCCAGTTTACAGCCTTTACGGCGAACAGCGCGAACCGACGGCAGAAATGTTAAAAAACTTGGATGTTCTGCTTGTCGATCTTCAGGATATCGGCGCGCGCTATTACACATTTATCTGGACAATGTATCTATGCATGCGCGCGTGCGAGAAAGAAGGCGTCGCCGTCGTTGTATTGGATCGGCCAAATCCAATTAATGGAGTGACGACGGAGGGGCCGGTGCTCGACTCGAACTACCGATCGTTCGTCGGGATGCATCCGATTCCGGTGCGACACGGGAAGACAATCGGCGAACTGGCGCAGCAATTTCGCGACGAAGCCTTTCCAGAATGTCGATTGTCGATCCTGCCGATGGAAAATTGGAAACGCGCAATGTGGTTCGATCAGACCGGCCTGCCCTGGATTATGCCATCTCCCAATATGCCGACGGTCGAGACCGCGACGGTTTATCCCGGGCTGTGTCTGCTCGAAGGCACAAATATCTCTGAAGGCCGCGGCACAACCCGGCCTTTCGAAATTTTCGGGGCGCCCTTCATCGACGCCGAAGCACTTTGCCAGGAACTAAACAAACTAAAGCTGCCTGGGGTTTTCTTTCGTGAAAATTATTTTCAGCCAACGTTCCATAAATTTGCAGGGCAACTTTGCGGCGGCGCGCAGATTCACACAATTGATCGCGAAGCATTTCACTCGTTTCAAACAGGCATTGAAATCATCCGCCTTGTCCGAAAATTGTATCCGGACTCATTCGGGTGGAGGCAACCGCCCTACGAATACGAAACGGAGAAGTTGCCGATCGAACTCTTGCTGGGCGGACTGTCGAGCAGGTTCTTCGGCGAGCTTGGAGCTTCTAGCGGCCTCTGAGAAAGCGTTTCACTTCATCGTGATTGCCGATGAATTCGAAAACGAGTGCGTCAGAGGTGTTCTCAAAGACAAGTCGCTCTTGAAGTCCCAGTCGGACCTCGAAATACTCATCGCGGAGTTTCCGCAAACCTAAACCGCGATGTAAGTGTGGTTTGCCAATTGCTTCCTGGATTTCTGCGATCCGTCTCCCAATCGCACGGCGCTGGGCCAGCGGTTTTCCCCGAATTTTCTTTCGCAGCGTCGCTTCGATGCGGACGCTCTTCATTTAAAATGTTTTGGGTCAAACTTGCCCTTGAAAGTGACATATTTTCCGCGCTGTCTGCGAGTCTCCATTCGTTTTCGGAAGCGCTGCCACTCTTCTGGAGCGACGCCATATTCCTGGTAAAGATAGCTCTTCTCCCACGGGACAACGTCTACTGGTTTAAGCTGCACAATCTTGTTGCCGGAGAGAATGCCGATATCCTCGCCATTCTTCGCACGCTCGAGAACTGCAGAGAGATTTGCACGAGCCTCGGTGATACTCAGCGTCTTCATATCGTCTTTTTATCACGTATTTAGCGTCTTCACAACCCCAACAAGCTGAGCATATCAGACTCGCGGCGCAGGAAAATCCAACTACAGTTTCTGCAAGAAATGAGCTGCCTTCTTCGTCGTAGTCGTATTCATCAGAGTGTTGCTTCCAGCTTTCGCGGGCTATTAGTCACACTAGGTATAACCACATATGCATTATCGATCTTGCCACGAGCAGATGCGGACATCCCGTGGCCAGAAGTCGTGCAGCGCCTCGTGTATGAGAATGAGAAGCTGGCCCGGCGCCCCGAAGGCCACAACGGCGAATACTTCGTAGTCTGCACGCTGTATTACACGCCAATGGAATCGGGATTCACTTCTGAACGGGGTTTTGACGCAACGCCGATAACGAAGTCCGGACTCCACGGACGCACGTATCCACGCGATTTCCTGCGCTCGGTGAAAAAAGAAGGATTCGGTCGGATCGTTACACCTGTGAACGGGCGGCATTACATTCGTTACAACGGAGGAGATTCGTTCGCATTTTCCTCCAAGCCAACGGGTGGCGGCGGCATTCTCGTGGCGCGTTATTCCGCCGCGATCAAGTCTGCTCAGGGCAGCTTGCGCCACGGGGCGATTGTCGAGACATCGTCACCGGAAGTGCAGAAGGTTTTTGGCAGCACCCGCTGGAAAATTGTCGATACTGGCGGTGGTCTGCGCCGTTGGCAGATCGACTGCTATTTTGGTGAAGATGAACCGCTCGGGCCGGGGAAATTCATGGGCCGCCCACGCGCGACGACGTTTGAGTACGCTTACGCCAACGCGCGAATTGTGAGATGACGTGAAACCGTTCCGGGTTCGCCTAAATTTTCACGGAGATCTCAACTTTTTCCTTGGATCGAGAACAAGTAGCGCAAGCATCGAGCGCCATCTCGCTGAAAAGGCCTCGGTAAAAGACGTGATCGAATCCTGCGGGGTCCCACATCCCGAAGTCGATTTGATCCTCGTGAACGGTCGAGCCGTTGGCTTCGAATACGGGCTTGAACACACGGCAGACGTCGAGGTATTTCCAGTCGCGACACAGCCCCCGTATTTTAAGCAAAATCGATTACAAGTTGACAAATGGCGGTGTTTTATAGCTGATGGGCACCTTGGAAAATTGGCGCGTAATCTGCGCTTGCTCGGTTTCGATGTCGCCTATGATCGACAGGCGGAAGATCGGCAATTACTTCAGGTTATGGAGAGTGAAAATCGCGCACTGCTCACGCGAGACCGGCGGCTCTTGATGCATTCAGTCGTTCGACATGGTTACTGTCCGCGGTCGCAACATGCCGACGCGCAAACAATCGAGGTGATCGGCCGTTTTCACCTGTTCGACTCGATAGCTCCGTTCACGCGTTGCCTCCGTTGCAATGCGCGGCTCCAAAGGGTCGCCAAGGGTGATGTAATCGAGAAACTTGAGCCGCTTACAAAAATCTATTACGAAGAATTCAGGCGCTGCACGGGATGCGGCCAAATTTACTGGGCGGGGTCGCACTTCACAAAACTTCAAAAGTGTCTCGAAGCGATTCGCGCGCAGTGTTCGTAAAGTGAATCATACCCCGTCAGGCCAGCGGCGAGTAGAGCTGGATACTTTTGGGCGACCCCGAATTCAATCGTAATGTCGCCAATTCCGAAAATGAAATCTGCCACTCACTTTGCCGTCTTAGTGACGATTTGTGCAGCTGCGCGGCTCAGCAGCACCACACAGGTTTACGGCCCGCTAGGCCATGAAATCGTAGGGGCAGTTGCGGACGAACGAGTCGCGTCAACAACAGGAAAGTTTCTAAGCTGAAAATGCGAGCTGTTGTGCAGCGTGTAAGCCGTGCGCATGTGACCCTGGAGGGTCGCGTTGCAGGAGAAATCGCGGCGGGTCTCATGATTTTGCTTGGCGTCGGCCGCAACGATACCTCCGCTGTCGCAGCCAGTATGGCCGAGAAGATCGCAAACCTGAGGATCTTTGAAGACGATCAGCGGAAAATGAATCGCTCCCTGCTGGATGTGCGCGGTAGCGCGCTGGTCATCTCGCAGTTTACAGTTTACGGCGACGCGCGCGGTCAGCGCAGGCCTAGCTTTATTACTGCTGCGCCGCCAGAGCAGGCGAAGAAACTCTACGAAGACTTCTGCGAAGCGCTACGCCAATTGGGAGTCACCGTGGCGACAGGAGTTTTTGGGGAGATGATGTCGGTGGAATTAGTCAATGAAGGTCCGGTTACAATCCTTCTCGATTCTGACAAAGCGTTCTAGACAGAACATGACGAACAGACTTGGACGCAATGTCAGTGCTCCGTCGTGAATCGGGACGCACAAGAAAAATCGCGCCAGGATTTTTTCCACGGCGCGATTTCTAGTGAGATCTGTTGGCTCAAATCAGGCTTCGGTCTTCTTCGCGTCCGCTGTTTTTTTGCATTGCGCTTTCAGCTGGGCGAACTGCTCCGGCGAAAGGATTCCCTTGGCCTGTTTCAGGAATGTTTTCCGGCCTTCCTTCGTGCAGCCTGCCTTCATGCAATCGGCCTGCCACGCTTCGATTTTTGCCTTTTGATCGGACGTGAGATTCAATGTTGCCAAATCAACGCACGCCACGGACCCCGTGTTCGAGGCGCCTTTGGCGCAACATGCCTTGTCTCCTGCAAATGCGCTGGATGCAACGAGCATCGCAGCCGCAACTAAAGCTGTAGTAGTAATTTTAATCATGGTGAATGCTCAGATACCCTACTATCGAAAGCGTTCAAACTTTTTTTGCCAGGGGGCCTATGTTAGCGATTGCATGAAATTGCAGCCGGCACGGCTGCCTCTACAGTGAGCCGATGATTCTCGAACCAGTTCGCCTGATTCAGCTGTCAGAAATACAGGACGCGCACAAACGCATTGCGCCTACGGTAGTTCGCACGCCGCTCATCCGTTTGGAGCTCGGACCGAATTTTCCAGATATTCGACTTAAACTGGAGAACCTGCAGCCAATCAATGCCTACAAGTTGCGAGGTGCAGCCAATGCCGTAGCACTACTCTCCGATTCCGAGCGCCAGCGCGGGGTATGGACAATCAGTGCCGGAAACGCAGGTCAAGGGGTTGCTTATGCAGCAAGACAAGCGGGCGTACCATGTACCGTCGTAGCGGTTGAGACTGCGCCGGCCTCGAAACTCGAGCGCATGAAAAAGCTCGGAGCTGAGTTAATCCCCGTACCATACGACGTAGCCTGGAAAGCACTCATTTCCTGGCGCCGACGGAACGTTCGTTCATCCGTTCGACGATCACAATTTCATCGCCGGTCACGGAACAATGGGACTTGAAATTTTGGAAGACGCACCAGATACGGCGGCGGTCATTGCCAGCATTGGTGGTGGCGGGCTCATCACTGGCGTCGGCAGCGCAATCAAAGCCCTCAAGCCGGAGATAAAGATTTTCGGTGTCGAACCGGAGACAGCCGCACCCGGCGCCTTGTCGTTCAAAATGGGGTCGCCGCAAGTTTTCAAAGATTGGAAGGCTTCCTTTGTCGATGGCGCCGGTGGACAAAGCATGTTCCCCCGCATGTGGGATCGGATGAAACCGATCGTCGACGATTATTTCGTCGTCAGCCTGGAGGAAACCAAGAAAGCAATGCGCCTGATGGCGGAAAAGACGCGGGTGATTTCCGAGGGCGCAGGCGCGCTGCCGCTCGCAGCTGCGCTGACCGGAAAGGCCGGCAAAGGTCCGATCGTTGCAATCATTTCAGGTGGTAACATCGATCTTAATAAATTTTGCGAACTGATCGCACGGTGAAAAATGTCTGCATTGCCACGTGAATATTGACTCCGTTTTCGAAATTTGAGAAAATTTGTCCAAAAGCAACAGAGGAGGAAAAACAAATGAAAATTGGCGATACAGCACCGGATTTTGAAGCGGAAACTACCGAGGGCCGGATCCGTTTCCATGATTGGATCGGCAACTCTTGGGCCATTCTGTTCTCACATCCGAAGGATTTTACCCCGGTTTGCACGACCGAACTCGGTTATATGGCTAAAATCAAACCAGAGTTTGACCGAAGAAACGTGAAGATTATGGGATTGTCGGTCGATTCGACTGGCGATCACAGAGGCTGGGCGAAGGACATTGAAGAAACGCAAGGACAAGCACCGAACTATCCAATTGTCGGTGATGCTGACTTCAAGATCTCAAAATTGTACGGAATGCTTCCGGCCGATATCGAGGGTGACCCGAAGAAGCGCACGCCGGCTGATAACGCGACCGTGCGCAATGTTTATGTCGTTGGCCCAGACAAGAAGATCAAACTGATCCTCGTTTATCCGATGACGACAGGTCGTAATTTCGACGAAGTGCTGCGGGTGATCGACTCATTGCAATTGACCGCAAGGCATCAGGTAGCAACGCCCGTCAATTGGAAACAAGGGGACGATGTGATCATTGCGGGTTCGGTTTCGGACGAGGAGGCGAAAAAGCGTTATCCGCAAGGCTGGAAAGCGCCCAAACCATATCTCCGGATCGTACCGCAGCCACATTAATTGGCGTCACCCCTATTCTAGCGATCTTATTAACAGGCAAATCGGATTTGTGGGCGCGACCGCCAGGCGTGCCAAACTTAAGTCGCACCGCTTAGCGATCCGATTCTTCCTTTCTACGACGTGGCGGACGTGTGCTCAGCAGAATATTCTACCGGATCCTGCTTAAAGTATTTTCGCAGCTCGGCGTACAGTTTCGGATGACGAGCGCGCAACGCACGCGGCTGCTCAAAGAAAGCTTCAACCGACACCGCGAAGAACTCGGCTGGGTTAGTAGCTCCGTAGGTATCGAGGAGGGTGGGTATCCCGGTCTCATCTGCAGCACGCAACGACGCAAACTCGGAACTCATAACTTCGCTCCAAGCCAATTGCTGCTCGCGCGTTGCCAATCCCGGCACCCCATCGGCTGCGTAATTTTCGTAGTCGAGCTGGTGAGCAAATTCATGAAGGACAACGTTCTTGCCATTAGAGGGATCAGCTGCGCCAGCCTTGACGGCGTCCCAGGACAGGACCAACGAACCCATTCTGCGGCCGGTCTCGCCAAGACGAGTCACAGTTCCCTCTTCCCAAATATGCTCTTCAATCGGCCGTTTCTCTTCGACCATGTATGTGGAGGGATAAACGAGAATAGTGAGCAGAGATGGAAAATAGTCCGTCTCGCGATGCAACAGAAGAAGGCAAGCCTGCGCTGTGATCGTGACGCGAATCTCGTCTGTCAGCTCCAAATCGGCGCAGCCTTCGAAACGCTTCTCAGCGAGAAATACTTGAATGTGACCAAGTAACTCGGCCTGATTACTAGCAGATAGCCGGGAGAAAAATGCGATGTTGCGTCTGATGATTTCCAGCCATTCTTTCGGCAAGGGCCGTGCCCGCAGACGACGTCGCCTTCGCTGCTTCAGTAATCCAAAGAGCACTTGAAAATATAAGGAGGAATTTTCACCACATCCGTCTCACTGGGTGAGCCTCGGTATTGAAAATCACTTTGTCGAAATCCAAAGTCCCAGGCGGCGCGAATAGCAGATAGAAATATTTGAAAGTCTCAGCTAGGACGAAGCTTTCCATCTCGTCGAGCTGTTGTTTACTAATTACGTCGGAGAGCGCTGCGTAGCCGGAGTCGGTGCGGCAATATTTAACAAAGTCATCGAACATTTTCTCACCCATGCGCCGATACTTTGGGTCGCCTGTGTAATGATAAAGGTAGTAAGTGGACTCAACGATCTCGGGACGCAGATGGTAGCTTCCGGCGACCACGCGCATCGTTCTGTAATCAAGTGTTTCTGGCTCGATACCGTAAAGATTCCACATCTTGAACGATGAAGCTTGCAGGCGACGCGACCGCTCCAAATCACCTGAAAGCGCAAGCAACGCAGGAAAGAACGCATCGAGCGCGCCGTAAGTTGTCTCGGTCCGTTTACCTGTCTGCATATCGGCCTGCCCGTACCACAGTTCACCGCCCGTCTCGTCCGCGAGATATTTGTTAACTGCGAGAATGCTGGAGTTCCACATGTCGCGGCACTGGCTGTCGCCGAATAACCGCCAGCATTTCCAGAGATATTCGTAATACGAGTCAATGCCGCCACTGATATGACTGTCAGTGCTCGTCCATGCGCCTGTCTCCACGTTGATGTTTTCTCCGACCAAGCCAAGCGGCGAACGTCGGTTGAAGGTTTCGACCAGAGCGCGCTTCGCTTTCTCGTAAAAAAGGGGCCTGCCAGTCAGTTTACTTAGGGTGCCAAATTCCAATAGCAGCGTACCGGTTTCTGCCGGATTGGTCACTGTACCACGTGTTTGGCCAGTGCGGAGATTGACATAAACATAAGGGAGCCCTGTGGGTGAATTGAAAACCGGAAGTAGT
>Ga0209474_10003040_pt1 | contig 14925 bp, 12 predicted proteins | sample GraSoiAngelo_145_FD_185902 | JGI IMG/M metagenome (GOLD analysis project Ga0209474, IMG submission 185902) | Grasslands soil microbial communities from the Angelo Coastal Reserve, California, USA - 14_1009_05_20cm (SPAdes) (version 2) | ecosystem: Environmental > Terrestrial > Soil > Grasslands...
GGCGAGGAAGCGCTCGGCGGCCGATCGATCGCCGGGCGGTATCTGTTCCTCGTGCCGTGGCGCGAGCGCGCGCTGTTCGGCACGTGGGAGTCGAGCACGACGTGCGATCCGGACGACACGAGCGTTTCCGAGCGCGACGTCGCCGCGTTCATCGCGGAGCTGAACCAGGCGTTTCCGGCGCTCGATCTCACGCTGGCGGACGTCACGCTCGTGCACCGCGGCGTCGTGCCGGCGAAGGTGAGCGGCGCGCGCGTCTCGCTCGAAGGACACGAGCAGATGCGCGATCACGCGTCGCAGGGCGTCGCGGGAGTCGTGAGCGTGGCCGGCGCGAAGTACACGACGGCGCGCGGCACCGCCGAGCGCGTCACGGACATGCTGCTGAAGAAGCTCCAGCGTCCCGCTGTGCCGTGTCGAACGGCGTCCACGCCGCTGCCGGGCGGCAGCATTCGCGACGTCGGGCTCGCGATCGCCGACGCGCGGCGCGAGCACGACAAGGGACTGCCGTCGGACACGATCCCGCACCTCATCGCGGCCTACGGATCGCGGTATCGCGACGTGATCGAGCTCGCTGCGGATCGGCCCGATTGGCGGACGCGCGTCGCGCGCGATTCGCCGGTGATCGGCGCCGAGCTCGTGCTCGCGGCGCGGAAAGAAATGGCACCGACCCTCGCCGACATCGTCGTCCGGCGGACGCCGCTCGGCGCGCTCGGCTATCCGGGCGACGACGCCCTCGCGCGCGCGGCGGCGGTCGTCGGGACGGAGCTGGGCTGGTCCGACGCGCGGCGGCGGGAGGAGATCGCGTCGGTCCGCAGCTTCTACGGCGTCGAGGCCGCGGTCGCCAAGAATTAAGAAATTGGCACCTACGGCACCGTGAACGCGTTGAACACGTAGGTGACGCCGGCCGTCAGCGCGATCGTTGGATCGAGCGTCGTCGTGCCGAAGGAGAGGCCGGCGTCGAGGCGCATCGGCCCCTGCGTGTAGCGCGCGCCGAGCTTGAGGATGCCGCGGCTCTCGGTGCCCGTCGGCGCGCCGGCGCTGCGCGTTGAGAAGCGTCCGTTCAGCTCGCCCACCAGCTCGGTCTGCTGCGTGACCGCGCGCGCGAACGACAACCCGTACAGCAGCACATCGTTCTGGCCCAGCGTGGTCGCCGGGTTCGTGAGGATTCCCGCGCCCACGTTCACGACGATGCGAATGGACTGCACCGTCTTGCCAAGCAGCAACGAGCCAGAGAAGTCCGTCGTATCGAGGTCGATGCCCTTCTCGTTCGACGCGTTCGGCAGCTTGGTCGCGAAGCGCAGCGCGAACGCCGGGCGCGAGCTGGTTTCGGAGACGAGGCGAATCTTCGTCGCGACGACGGCGTTCGAGACGTCGTGCGTCGTGTCGCCCGTCACCGTGAGCAACGACGCGAGCGGCGCGCCGGGGTCGCGGCTCGTGATCGACAGCCGGTTGTAGAGGCCGCCGTCGATCTGGAACTCGGCAATCGAGCTCAGGCCAATGCTGAGGCCGATCGTCGGCAGCGTGAACAGATTCCCCTTCAGCCCCGACACCGGGTTCTGATAGTCGTGCGCGAGATCCACGCCGCCCTCGAGGAGCACGCGGCCGGCGCCGATCGGCTCCGGATCCTCAGTGACGAGCGGCCGCTGCTGCGCCGCCGCCGGCCTCGCGGTCGCCAGAGCAGCGACGAGCGCGAAGCCGAGAAGGATCGAACCGGTACGCCGTCCACGCCATCGCTTCATTCCGTGCACTCCGTGCTCCTTAGAATCGCCGCCGGCTGTCGAGCAGCAGCGTGACGGGTCCATCGTTGACGAGCGCGACGCACATCGCCGCCTGAAACTCGCCGGTCGCGACGCGGAGGCCGCGCGCGCCGAGCTGCCGCACGACGTCCTCGTAGAGCGGCCGCGCGACGTCGGGCGCCGCCGCGCCGTCGAGCGACGGCCGCCGCCCTTTGCGACAGTCCGCGGCCAGCGTGAACTGCGAGACGACGAGCACCGATCCGCCGACGTCGGCGACCGACCGGTTCATGTGATGCTGGCCGTCCTCGAACACGCGCAGGTCGCCAATCTTCCCGGCGATGTACTCGACGTCGGCCGGGCCGTCCTCCCTTTCGACGCCGACGAGCACCAGCAGGCCGTGATCGATGGCGCCGACGGTCCGGTCGGCGACGGTGACGGAGGCGGAAGAGACGCGCTGGACGACCGCCCGCATCACCGGGCGATCGCGCCGGAGGCTGTCGCGGCCACCCGCGCGCGCAGATCGCCGGGCGGGTTGAGGCGCGTGTCGAGGAGGTGGCGCGGCGCGACGTTCGCGAGCGCCTTCAGCATCGACTGCTTCACGCCCGGATGCTCGCGCTCGAGCTCCATGAGCAGCCGCTTGGCGCGCTGGCGCTGCAGCCCGAGGTCCCCGCACGCCGGACAGCAGCAGCCGATGATCGGCAGCTCGCACGCCTTCGTGTACGCGCGCGCCTCGTCCTCGCCGACGTACACGAGCGGGCGGATGACGACGTGCGCGCCGTCGTCGGAGACGAGTTTGGGCGGCATCGCCTTGAGCGCGCCGGCGAAGAAGAGATTCAGCAGCAGCGTTTCGATGAAGTCGTCGGCGTGATGCCCGAGCGCGATTTTCGTCGCGCCCTGTTCCTTCGCGATGCGATAGAGGACGCCGCGCCGCAGCCGCGCGCACAGCGAGCACGGCGTCGCGCCGTCGTCGAGGAGGTCATCGATCGTCTGGCCGATACCGGTGTGCTCGATGCGGTACTCCCAGCCGCGCGCGCGGCAGGTCGACGCGATGAGCTCGTGTTTGTATTCCTTGTAACCGGAGTCGACGTTCACCGCGACCAGCGAGAAACGGATCGGCGCGCGCTGACGCAGAACATCGAGCAGCTGCAGCAGCGCCCAGCTGTCCTTGCCGCCCGACAATCCGACCATGACGCGGTCGCCGTCGTCGAGCATCGCGTAGTCGATGATCGCCTTGGTCGTCTTCTTCGCGAGCCGCGACTCGAGCTCGCTGTGGTAACCCATGCTGCGATTGTAAACGAACCCGTCATGGCTGATGGCTGATGGCAGATGGCTGATGGCTGATGGCAGATGGTCGCAGTGTCCTCAGCCATCGACCATAGCCATCAGCCATCAGCCATCAGCCATGACGTTGTCCGATCACGCGGGCGGGGATGCCGACCGCGACAGCGGACGCCGGTATCGACTCGCGCACGACGGCACCGGCGCCGATCACCGCGCGATCGCCGATGCTGACGCCGTCGAGAATCTTCGCGCCGGCGCCGAGCCATGCGCCGTCGCCGATCGCGACGCCCGCGGAGGTTCTCGACTGCTCGAGCACCGCGCGCGTCGGATCGGAGAAATCGTGATCGCCGCCGATCACGTAGCTGTACGCCGCCATCAGCACGTTGCGCCCGATGGTGACGCGGCTGGCCGAGAACACCTCGCAGTTGAAGCCGAGGTTCGCGCCGTCGCCGAGATCGATGTCGCCGTCCTTGCAGGAGAGGATCGTGTTGCGGCCGATGAACACGCCGTCGCCGATCCGGATCCCGCGATTGCGCTCCCCTTTCGCGTCGAGCAGGCAGTTGTCGTCGACGACGACGTTGCTGCCGACGTGAATCTTGTGCGGGTGGCGCAGCACGACGTGCTGGCCGAAGACGACGTTGCGGCCGCAGCTGCCGAGGAGCAGCGGGTACAGCGCCTTGCGGATCGCCAGCCCGATCGCGCCGGGCCACGACTGCGCGAACATGACGATCAGCTCGTAGCGCAGCAGCGCGCCGAGGCCCGGCCGGCCGACCACGAGCGCCGCGTATTTCGCGCGGCTCGACGTGCCGGGCGCGAACAGCTGGTCCTGCGCGCGCTCGATGCGCAGCGGGTCGGCGAGGCGGACGTCGTCAGAGCCAGCCATGCTGCCGGTACCAGTCGAGTGTACGCCGGATTCCCTCGCGCAGGCCGACGCGCGGGTCGAAGCCGATCTCGGTCCGCGCGCGGGTGATGTCGAACGCGCGGCTCTTGGTGAAGAACTCGACGCGCCGCCGGTGCAGCGGCGGCTCGATCCCGAGCGGCGCGCACAGCGCCTCGCAGACGATCGCCGCCGCGCGCAGCGGCCACACCGGCAGGTGGCGCCTCGGCGGACGGACGCCCGATTCGAACGCGACGAGCTCCACCAGGTCGTTCAGCATCGTCACCTCGCCGCCCGCGAGGATGTAGGTCCGGTTGGCGGCGGCCTTCTGCGTCGCGCACAAGCGAAAACCCTCGACGAGATCGTCGACGAAGGTGAGGTGGTAGTAAATCCGTCCGTCGCCGAACGTCACCCACTGCCGGTGCGCGACGGGGCGAAACAGTTTCAGCAGACGGCGATCGCCGGGGCCGTAGATGCCGCTCGGGCGTACGACCGTCAGCTCGATGCCGTGCCGCGCCGCCGCCTCGCGCGCGAGCCGTTCGCCCTCGAGCTTCGTCTGCTGGTAGATGTCGCCCGGGCGCAGCGGCGCATCCTCGTTCGCCGGCGGATGCTCGACGTCGCCGTGGACGCCCACCGTGCTGCAGTGGACGACGCGCGCGACGCGGTTGCGCGCCGCCGCTTCGACGAGCGCGCCGGCGGCGGTCGCGTTCACCGCGCGGTATTCTTCGTCCTTCAACCCCGCCTGCCGATAGATGGCGGCAATGTTGTAGACGACGTCCACGCCGTCGGTGGCGCGCGCAAGCGCGTCGCGGTCCCGGATGTCGCCGGCGACGAGCGTCACGCCGGCCGCCGATAGCGCGTGCGCCGCAGGGCTCTGCGCGCGCACGAGCGCCGAGACGGCGTCGCCGCGCGCCACCAGCGCTCGCGCAAGATGGCCGCCGGTGAACCCCGTCGCGCCGGTGACTAGGGCCCGCACCGTTCGGCGACGACCGTGACGGGCGATCCGAACAGCTTCAGCAGGCCCATTCGATCGAGGACGTCCTCGGACCAGGTCGTGAAGCGCCGCGATCCGATCAGACGATGGAACTGCATGGGCATGACGAACTGCCGGTGGACCGATCGCACCTGGAAGTTCGACCCCTTCAGCGCGGCCCTGATGGCGCCGTCCGACAGCACGCGGTACGCTTCGGTGCGCGCGCCGAGCGTGTGCGCCGCGCGGCGGGTCGCCGATTCGAGCAGCGCGACGCTGCGCGCCGACGGGTAATCGAAGATGACGAGCCGATCGGCGACGCGGCACAACTCCGAGAGACACGTCTGCCAGTCGGGCGCGTGCATCAGGACGCGCAGGCAGATCGCGACGTCGAACTCGCGCGCCTGGAACTGCAGCGCGTGCGCGTCGCCCCGGACGAATTTGATGAACAGCCCCTCGTCTTTCGCGCGCCGCCGCGCGGCCTCGAGCATCTGCTCGGAGGCGTCGACGGCGGTGACGCGCGCACCGCCGCGCGCCATCAGAATGGCCGCGCGTCCGGTGCCGGTGCCGACGTCGAGGATCGGGCGATCCTTGATGCGCCCGACCATGTTGGCGAGCACGCGCGCCTGCGTCTTGGCGACGTATTCGCCGATCGGGCCGCCGAAGCGCTTGCGCTCGAACGACTGCGCCATCGCCGGATCGGCGTACGCCGTGTAGCTGTAGTGCTTCTCCGGCTGGCGCGCGCGCGTCACGCGAGATCCTTCACCACCGCGCCGGGCGGCGGCGCGGTGCCTTCGAGCGCCGCGCACGCTTCGCGCGTCCGCTCGAGGTACGCCTCGTAGCTGTATTTCGTCTCGGCCAGCCGGCGCGCGTTCGCGCCGATCGCCTCCGCCCGCGCGCGATCCTCGAGCGCGGTCAGCAGCCCGCCGGCGAACGCGTCAGCGGTCGGCTCGGTGAGGATCGCCGTCTCGTCGCCGAGCACCTGCGTATGCGTCAGCAGCCGCGTGGCGACGATCGGCCGCCCGGACCGCAGGTATTGATAGATCTTGAGCGGCGTGTTCGTGCCGCGCGATCGCGGCGAGACGAGCACGTCCGCCGCGAGCAGGTACGCCGGAATCTCCGCCGCCGGCCGTTCGCCCCCAAACAGCGTCACGTCGTCGACGCCGGCCGCGCGGGCCTGCGCGCGTGCGCGCTCGATCTGATCCGCACGCCCGCCGGCCAGCACGAGGCGCGCGTCGGGCCGCGCGCGGCGGACGCGCGCCATCGCGTCGAACAGCATGTCGAGGCCTTGATAGGCCTCGAAGGTGCCCGTGTAGAGGACGATCGGCGTGCCCGCTCCGAGGCCCAGCGATCGTCGGACGGCCGCCGCCTGCTCCGGCGTCGCCGAATCGCCGGCCGATCCCGGCGCGTTCTCGATCAGGATCGTGCGCGCGCCGGGATCGATCGCGCGCACCGTCTCCTCGAGCGACGGACAGATCACGACGACGACGCGCGAGCGGCGGATCATGAAGCGCTCGATGGCGAGGAAGATCCGCCGCATCACGCGCGAACGGCTGAACGCGAAGTTCGTGAGCTGCTGCGGCAGGCTCGAGTGCATGTCGTAGAGGTGCGGGACGCGCAGCGCGAACGCGAGCGCCGCGCCGATGACGCCGCCTTCCTCGTGCGAGTGAATCGCGTCGTAGCGATCGGCGAGCGCCCGCGCGACGGCCGTGCCGGCCAGCATCAGATCGAGTGGAATCTTCGCGAGCGACGGCCCGACGCCGACGCCGCGCACGAGCGGCGGCTGCGCGCTGCGGAAGATCCGCAGGCCCGGCATCGACACGTCCTGGCCGAAGGGATACGTGACGAGATCCACCTGGTGGCCGAGCGCCGTCAGCGCGCGAATGCGATGGAACTCGCTGAACGGCGTGCCGCGCGGCTCGAAGAACGGCTCGGGCGCAATCATCAGGATGCGCACGGTTCGGGTGATTTTCTCACGGTTTCATAGTACAGTGGCGGGTCCCGTCGAGAGAATGCCCGCGGAAGCATCCGACTCGTCACCGAAGCGCCGCTACGTCCTGCTCGCGCTGAAGATCTCGGTCAGCCTCATCCTGCTGGTTCTGCTGTTCTCGAGGATCGACGCCGGCGGCCTGTGGTCCACGGCGCGCCGCGCCTCGATCGCGTGGCTGCTCGTCGCGCTGTCGATCTACACGATCAACGTGATCGCGTCGGTATGGCGCTGGCACCTGCTGCTCGAGGCGCAGCGGATCGCGATCCCGATCAAGCGGCTCGTCGGCTCGTTCCTCGTCGCCGGCTTCTTCAACAACTTTCTCCCGAGCAACATCGGCGGCGATGTGATCCGGATCGCCGACACGGCGCGCGCCGCCGGATCGAAGACGCTCGCGACGACCGTCGTGCTCGTCGATCGCGGCCTCGGCCTGATGGCGCTCGTGCTGATCGCGGCGCTCGGCGCGTCGGCCGCCGTGCGCGTGCACCCGGCCGCGATTCCCATCTGGCCGGCGTGGCTCTGGGCCGGCTTCGTCGCCGGCGCGGCGATGTCGGCGCCGGCCGTGTTCGCGCCCGATGGCTTCGGGCGCCTGCTGCAGCCGCTCACGGTGTTCCATCCCGAATGGGTCGGCGATCGCATCGAGACGCTGACCGGCGCGCTCACGAAGTTCCGCGACGCGCCGAGCGCGCTGGTCGGATGCTTCGGCGGCGCGGTCTTCGTGCAGAGCACGATCGTCTTGTTCTATTTCGCCGTCGCGTACGCGCTGCACCTGGACATCGCGCTGTCGGACCTGTCGGTGGTGGTGCCGATCTCGTTCGTCGTGCAGATGCTCCCGGTGTCGATGAACGGGTTCGGCGTGCGCGAGGCGACCTTCTCGTTCTACTTCAGCCGGATCGGCCATTCCATCGAGTCCGCGCTCCTCGTCTCGCTGGTCGCGCAGGCGCTCATCATGCTCTTCTCGTTGTCGGGCGCCGGCGTCTACATCTGGCGCAGCCGGCATCACACGCTGCCGGACGGTGTGGGAATTGCGGATTAGGGGTTGGGGATTGTGTAGGGCGAGGCTTTCAGCCTCGCCTCTGGCGACCCTGAAAGGGTCGCCCTACGTCGATTTTGCAACGCGCCCTGACTGACCAATCCCCAATCCCCAATCCCCAATCCCTAGTCTCTACTCCGGAGCGCCGCGGCCGCGGAGGTACTGCGCAAGCGCCGGACGGTTGCAGTAGATCGCCCACCCGAGCGGCGTGCCGTGATAGATCGTGTCCTCGATATCGAGGCGCGCGCCCCGCTCGACGAGCAGGCGCACGACCGGCTCATGCCCCGCGGCGATGGCCTGGTGCAGCGGCGTCGAGTGGCCATGATTCGCTTTCGGGTTGTACCGGTTCGGATCCTCGCCCGCGTCGAGCAGCAGCCGCACCATGTCGGCGTGGCCGTGCTGCGCGGCGAGCGCCAGCGCGCGGTGGCGATCCTCGGCGCTCGCCGGCCCCAGTCGCTGCCGCGCGTCGTCCAAACGGCCGAGGCCTGCGGCCGCGGCGAGCGAGTCGACGCGCGCGCCGCGGCGCGCCAGCATCTCGGCCGTCTCGCGAAAGCCGAACGCGAGCGCAATCATCAGCGGGGTCGTCTCCCCGACGCCGTCGATCGCGGCGCCGGAATCGAGCAGCGTCTCGGCGAGCGCGGTCTGAAGCCCGGCCGCGTCAGGCGGGCTGCTCGACACCAGCAGGTCCATCGTCGTCGAGGGGTGGCCATACATGTCCGCCTGCGCGTCGACTTCCGCGCCCGCGCCGAGCAGCGTCTTCGCGATCTCGACGGCGTTCGGCGGCGTCTTCTGCCGGTAGCCTTCGACGCCGTTCGCGGCGATGTAGTGCAGCAGCGTCGCGCGGTGGACGGGCGGATCGAAGTGCGTGACGCGCGTCGATCGCGCGCGCACCAGATCGGCGTGTTCGGCCAGCATCGCCGCGAGCGCCGCCACGTCGCCGCCGACGACGGCGTCGACCGCCACTTCGAACCGCGACTCGGGCGAGCTGTCGCGCGTCACGGCCTCGACGTGCTCGACGAGCCGCGGCCAGCTCGCGAAGTCGTACCATCGCGCGACCGTCAGCTGCGCGTCCGCGAACTCGAACGGCATCTCGCGCGCCTGCTCGTCCGAGAGACGTTTGGGCAGCCACTTGATCGTGTCGTCGAGAAACTTCGGGTGCTTGTGCCGCGCGATCGCGATCGCGCCGGGATCGCCGGCGTTCCAGGCGTCGAGCAGCGCGTCCGCCTGCATGACGTAGTCGGCGACCGGCGCCCGCACGGGCAGTGGCGTGAGCTGCACGCGTTATCGCGGCGCGCCGACGATCTCGTACAAGCGCGTCCCCTCGTCCTTGTAGATCATGCGGAGATATGGATCGAATTCCCGCAGCCGCATCGTCACGTCGCGCCAGTTCTCGTCGTTGTACCAGTAGCGGTGGAAGACGGCATAGCGTACGCGCCGATGATGCAGCAGCCTCAGCGAGTCGCGGCTCGGAAACGGCGCGAGCGTCATCACGTTCGCGAGGAAGTCGCGCGGCATGTAGTCGCTGTAGCCGTTGACGAGCGGCATCCAGTGCGTCGTCGACTGCAGCATATAGTACGTGTGCCGCGGAAACATGAAGCCGAGGTAGAAGAACGGCATTTCGATCAGCGGGCCGGGCGGCAGCTCCGTCAACTGCATATACACCGGCTCGAGCGGCGGCACGTCGGGCATGTTGAGCGGCACGATGAGCTCGACGCAGCAGACGACGAACAGGGCGGCGAACACGAGCGTCGGCCGCCGGGCGCGGCGGCACAGCTCGACGACGGCGAGGCTGCCGAGCACCGACAGCGACAAGACGACGATCAGCCCGAAGCGGCTGGGCGCGCGCAGCCAGCGGAAGATCGGCAGCACGGTGTAGAGCGTCGAATACAGCCGCGCCCGCGGGCCGAACGACAGCCAGACGGCGAACGCGGCCAGGCCTCCGTACAGCAGCGCCAGCTCCCCTCGTCGCTGCTTCCGCGCGATGAACAGCCCGGCGATCGCGAACGCGGTCACCATCGCGCCGGGGAAGAGCGTGTCCTTCCACGGCGGCAGGTAGGCCAGCAGCCACGCGTGCGCGTAGGATGAGCTCGCGAACCACGCGCTCCAGTTCGCGGAGTAGCGGTCCGCTTCCGCGAGCGTCCGTTCGAAGCCGGTCTGGCGCTGCAGCAGCGAATACGGCACGAACGCGGGCAGCACGAGCATGATCGACACGGCGGCCGCGACGAGCATCGCGCGCCAGTAGAACGCGTCCCTCCAGAGCGACCGCGTCGACGCGACGACAACGAAGGCGAAGCCGATCATGACGGCGACGTGAATGCCGTAGTAGCCGCAGCAGAGCGCCTGCGCCGCCATGATGCTGCCGAGCGCCGCGCCGCGGCCGGGCGACGGCCGATCGGCGAGCCGGTGGAACGCGAGCATCGCGAACGGCAGCCCGGCCGTCATCAGCAGCTGGATCTGGGCCGTGCGCGCGAAGACGTACGGGCAGAACGCGAACCAGACCGCCGACATCGCCGCCGCGCGCCAGTCGCCCGTGAGGTAGCGCACCAGGTAGTACGCGCCGACGAACGCGAGCACGAAGGCGAAGAGCACGACGGAGTTGTGCGCGGCGTACGGATTCCGCGTCGCCCAGTACACCGGCATGGCGAGCACGCCGGCGCCGAGGTTGTTCTCGGAGTACGCGAGCGTGCCGCGGTTCGGGTAGAAGATATTGGCGTCGAACACGTGCAGCGGATCGACCGCGAGCGTCCGCGCGACCCAGGTGACGTTCCAGATCGACAGCTGGCCGTCGCCGTTGTCGACGCGCCCGACGCGTCCGGGCTTGAACGCGATCGGGAACGTGAAGAGCGCGGTGAGCGCGATCGCGGCCGCGAGCACCGCGGCGAGCTCGAGCCGCCGACCGTGAGCCGCCACGGGCCTCGCCGCTGCGGTCATCGATTCGCGGCAACCGCCGTGAAGCGGAGCAGCGCGCCGAGGTTTCGAGGATCGGCAGACGAAGGATCGCGGAGCCGCGGCGTGAAGCCCTCCGACGACCGCGCGGTGACGAGGTACGCGAAGCTGTGCTCGTCGCGCGTGCCCGAGGCAGGCACATCGAAGGTCTCAGGCTTTCCCGGCTGAAGCGGCACCGTCACCCGACTCGCGCCCGCCGACATCGTCACGATCGTCGGAATCGGCGACGACGCGGTCACGCGCAGCGCCGCAACCGGCCAGTCGGAGCGCATCAGGATGTCCGCGCGGCCGTCGCCGGCGATCCAGATCCCCTTGTGTCCGTCCGCGTCGATCGTCTCCGGCGGATAAACGTGCTCGTCGAGGAAGTACAGCAGCACGTCGTTGTACCAGGCGTGCGCGCGTCCGCCCTCGAGCATGATCGGCAGGTCGTTCGCCATCGTCACTTCGACCGGCAGCCTGCGGGCGAAGCCCCGCTCGGTGAGCTGCGTCGGCGATTTCGCGATGACGAACGGATTGACGAGCATCTTTGCGGTGAACAGCGCGCCGCCGGCCCACGCGGCGAGCGCCGGGGCGGCGCCCGTCAGCGGCGGCGTGAGAAACAGCAGCGCCGGATAGAGGCTCATGAAATACCGGTTGCCCGGCGGTCCGCCGCCGCCGCTCCAGGAATACGGCGCGAAGACGAGCAGCGCGCCGGCCGAAACGGCGACGGCGAGCAGCGTGAGGACGCGCGACGGCTCGCGGCGATCGGCCGACGCGAGCCACAGGCCGATCGCGACGGCGCCCGGGAAGAAGTACGGCACGAAGCCGAAGTGGCGCCCGATGAAGAAGTACTCGACGTTGTGCGCGAAGCGGTTCGGGAAATCCTGGAAGACGCTCTGCGCGTCGGAATCGTTGGTCGCGTGCAGCGGCGCCTCCGCGAACACGCCCTGCCCCGAGCCGTCGAACGGAAACCTCGTGTAGAACGTGCGCCGATCGCCGCCCTGGTAGTTGAACTCGCCGGTCGCGGCGGCGTTCACGGCGAACAACAGCGCCGCGGCGGCCACGGCGACGCCGCCGACGGCGAAGGCGTGCATCCACTTTCGGCGCCAGCACGCGGCGAGGACGATCGGCGCGACCAGCAGCGCATGGCTCGGCTTCGAGTACGTCGCGACGCCGAGCAGCGCTGCCGCGTACAGATCGCTGGCGGGGCTGGCGAGAAACCGCGATCGCACGACGGGCGACGCGTCCTTCTGCAGCCACAGAAAATAGGCGACGGCGACGAGCGTGAAGTTGAAGATCTCCGGCGCGAGGAAGACGAGATAGATCGGCACGCACGACGCGAAGACGAACGCGAGCGCGAACACGAGCGCGGCCGTCGGCTTCGACCGCGCGGCGAGGAACTGGTACGCGCACGCGCACGCGACGGCGAGTAGCAGCACGTTCAGCACCAGCATCCCGTTGAGGCCGAGCAGCCTGACGAAGGGCGCCGCGACGACCGGATAGATGAGGGATTTGCTGAAGTAGAGGCGGTCTGGACGGAGATCGGGCGTCTGGCGCAGGTGAACGAACGGCGGCGAGGCGTCGATGCGCACGCGCACCTGCTTGCCGCGCTTCAGAAAAATCCCATCGGGCCCCCAGCGGTACAATCCGAAGAAGCGGTCGAGGTCGCGGCGCTCGTACGCGAGATCGCCGTCGTAGGCGATGCTGAGCGCCATCGCGACGTAGGTCGCTTCATCACCCTTCACGCCCTGCCCCGTCTTGACGACGTCCACCGACAGCGCGGCGGCGAGGCCGACCGCGAGCAGGATCGCCCCGACGACGGCGGCGCCGGTTCGCGCCGGCGCGGCGGAGCCGATGGTCGACGTCACCGACGGCACGCGCACATCATAGAATAAGCGCTGCGACGAGTTGCCCGTGTCAGTCGCCCGAATCAATCGGTAGTCGGTAGTCGGCAGGCGGCCGTCAGCAGCAGGCAGGCTCACACGCGGGACTGGCGGGTCATGTCGCGCGGCCCTATCGAACGGAATAGCGCCGACCCCTTTATGCCAGAACGCGTCCCATTCGCCGAGCGCGGCGGGCCGCTGCGCGGCGTGCTCGACCTTGCCACCGGGTGTTATCCGAAGTTCCTCTTCGGCGGCTCGCTCGGCGATCTGCTGCCGGCGTTTCATTTTCACGACGTCACACGCGAATGGCTCGAGCCACGCCTGCAGTTTCTCGTCGAGAACGGCTACGGCACGGTGACGTGCGACGAGATCGCGCGGCTGGTCGTCGACGGCGTACGGCCGGCGCCGCGATCGATCGCGCTGACCTTCGACGATGCGTGGGAGAGCGTGTGGTCGGTGGCGCTGCCGCTCCTGAAGCAGTACGGGCTGCGCGCGGTGCTGTTCGCGATCCCGGCGCGCATCGCTTCCGGCCCCGGCGACACGCCGTTCGTCACCTGGCCGCAGCTTCGCGAGATCCACACGAGCGGCGTCTTCGACGTGCAGTCGCATACGCGATCGCACGCGATGATCTTCGGCGCCGACACCCTCGTCGATTTCGTGCGTCCCGGGTACGAGCACGAGCCGATCCTCAATCGTCCCGTGCTGTCGACGAACGGCCGCGTCCAGGCGGTCGATCCCGACGCGCTCGGAACGCCGCTCTACGTTCGCCGATCGCGCATGTCCGACGCGCGGCGGTACTTCGCCGACGACAGCGTCGCGGAAACATGCCGGGGCCGCGTCGCCGCCGGCGGCGGCGCGCACTTCTTCGATCGTCCCCGGTGGCGAACCGAGCTCGAGACGATCGCCGCCGCCGCGCGCGGCTCGTTCGAGAGCGACGACGCGCGCGCACGCGCGATTCGCGAAGAGCTGGCGGAGGCGCGCGCGATCCTCAACAGCGAGCTGCGCACGACAACGGTAAAGCACGTCGCGATGCCGTGGGGCATCGGCGGCGCGCTCGCGCGCACGGAAGCGGAAGCGACGGGGCACGCGACGGCCTTTGCCGAACGGCCGTTGCGCCGCCGCGCGATCCGCGCGGGCGACGATCGGTATCAGCTGATGCGGCTGAGCGGCCGCTTCCTCACGTGCCTCCCGGGCCGCCACCGGCAGTGGTTTCTCACGACCGTTCGATGAGCAGTCGCCCGAGCCAATCGGCAGTTGGCAGTCATCCGAGTCAGTCGGCAGCCGGCAGTCGGTTTCCGGAAGACGTCGACGTCGCGATCGTCGCGCACAACAACCTCGCCTCGCTGCCCGGGACCCTGCAGGCACTCTTCGACGCCGGCTGTCCTCCCGATCGAATCACCGTGGTCGACGTCGCCGGCAGCGACGGCACCTCCGAGTGGCTCGCGCGCGAGCACCGGCGCGTCCGCGTCCGCCGGCTCGATCTCAACGAGGGACCGAACCCTGCGCGCAACGTCGGGATCACCGAATCCTCGCGCCGTTACGTGCTCCTGATGGATGCCGACGTCCGCGTGCGGCCCGACGCGATCCAGCGCCTTCACGAGGCGGCGCTCGCCGATCCGGCGATCAAGATCGGCAGCCCGATCGTCGTCGACGAGCAGCATCCGGATCGGATTCAATACGCGGGCGGCGCGCTGCACTTCATCTGCGAGGCGGTGAACCCGTGGGCGGAGCGGACGCTCGCCGAGCGCGGGGTCGACGCGCAGGACATCGGCGCCGCTCCCGCGTGCGCGCTGCTCGTCGATCGCGCCGCCGCGATCGACGTCGGGCTCTTCGACGAGCGCTACTTCATGGGCAAGGACGACGGCGATTTCATCCACCGCATGAACATCGCCGGCTACCGGATTCGCGAGGTGCCGCAGGCGGTCGTGCTCCACAATGCGCGGCAGCGCGGCGACTGGATGTTCTACTACCAGATTCGCAACCGCTGGCACTTCATGCTCAAGAACTACGAGCTGCCGACGATGATCGCGCTCGCGCCGGCGCTCGCCGTCCACGAGCCGCTCCAGCTCGCCCTGCTCGCGGCGAAGGGCCACGCAGGAACGTATCTGCGCGCGATCGCCGGCGTGATCCGTCTCCTGCCGTCGCTGCCGCGCGACCGATCGCTCACGCGCCGGATCCGGCGCCGGCGCGATCGCGATCTGCTCGTGAGCGCGCCGATGGTCGTGCGCGGCGATCT